>VYKW01000051.1_pt1 | contig 71212 bp, 66 predicted proteins | sample 5114451 | NCBI WGS metagenome assembly VYKW01 (sample SAMN12291784, study PRJNA351875) | freshwater metagenome | isolation source: freshwater lake | place: USA: Michigan, Gull Lake | collected 2013-08-08
GCTCCTTCCACGAGCGGGATGTGGCCCTGCTCGGCATAGGCGCGATGGCGTAGGCGAAGTGCCTCGGACAACGCGGCCGGCCTTCGCAAAAGATTGATCTCGAATTCATCAGTCTTGTTGAGCGGATTGAGTTCGCCGCGTGCGCGGAAGGGAACGAGTTCGGAGGTATCGTTCATGAAGCGCTCTTTCGGCTTGTGATGTGGCTCGGCTCGAGGAGACAACGCGCGTCCGGGGATTATAGGCTGGTCTTTCAGAGTGCGGCGCTTTGGGCGTCCTGCGGACGCAGTTAAATAATGGCCAAATGGGTGACAAGTGCCGAGCAGCAGAAAGTTTTCCGTGATCGGGAATGCCGATCACAGAGCGTCTATCACAGAATTAAACAACCCGGTGGGAGTTCCAGCCGGGTTGCCACATTCTCAGGGGACTTGCGGGCGGTCAAACGTCGTAGGTGCGCACGTCGACGAAGTGGCCTTCGAGGGCTGCGGCAGCCGCCATGATGGGCGACACGAGGTGCGTGCGGCCCTTGTAGCCCTGGCGGCCTTCGAAGTTCCGGTTCGACGTCGAGGCGCAACGCTGGCCGGGCTTCAACTGGTCCGGGTTCATGCCGAGGCACATGGAGCAGCCGGGTTCGCGCCACTGGAAGCCGGCATCCTTGAAGATCTTGTCGAGACCTTCGGCTTCGGCCTGCTGCTTCACAAGGCCAGAGCCGGGTACGATCATCGCGTAGGCGAGGCGCGAAGATATCTGCTTGCCTTCTACGATCTTGGCCACGGCGCGCAGGTCTTCGATGCGGCCGTTGGTGCACGAGCCGATCCAAACCACGTCGAGGGGAATGTCGACCATCTTGGTGCCGGGGGTCAGGCCCATGTAGTCGAGGGCGCGGACCATCGAGGCGCGCTTGTTTTCGTTGTCGACCTTCGCGGGATCGGGGACGGTGCCGGTGATGGCGACAACGTCCTCCGGCGAGGTGCCCCAGGAGATGATGGGCGGTAGCTTGGCGGCGTCGAGCGTGACAACGCGATCGAAGTGAGCGCCGTCGTCGGTCTTCAGCGTTTCCCAATACGCCATCGCCATATCCCAGGCGGCGCCCTTCGGCGCTTTGGGGCGGCCCTTGATGAAGGCGTAGGTTTTTTCGTCGGGCGCGATCATGCCGGCGCGGGCGCCGCCCTCGATGGACATGTTGCAGACCGTCATGCGGCCCTCCATCGAGAGTGCGCGGATGGCTTCGCCGGCGTATTCGATGACAGAGCCCGTGCCGCCGGCCGTGCCGATTTCGCCGATGATGGCGAGGATGATGTCCTTGGCGCCGACGCCGTGCGGGGCCTGCCCGTCCACCTGGACGAGCATGTTCTTGGCCTTCTTCTGGATCAGCGTCTGGGTGGCAAGCACGTGCTCGACTTCTGACGTGCCGATGCCGTGGGCCAATGCGCCAAAGGCGCCATGGGTGGAGGTGTGGCTGTCACCGCAGACAATCGTGGTGCCAGGGAGCGTGAAGCCCTGTTCGGGGCCGACGACGTGGACGATGCCCTGGCGTTTGTCGAGTTCGTTGAAGTACTCGATGCCGAAGTCGCGGGCGTTCTGGGCCAGCGTTTCGACCTGTGTGCGGCTTTCGACGTCGTCGATGCCCTTGGAGCGGTCGGAGGTGGGCACGTTGTGGTCGACAACGGCGAGGGTCTTCTCAGGGGCGTGGACCTTGCGGCCGGCCATGCGCAGGCCCTCAAAGGCCTGGGGGCTCGTGACCTCGTGGACCAGATGGCGGTCGATATAGAGGAGGCAAGTGCCGTCCGGCTGCCGGTCGACAACGTGGTCGTCAAAGATCTTATCGTACAAGGTCTTAGGGGCGTTATCGGCCATGGCGCGCGCGAAACCTTCCGGAACAGGGTGGAGGATGTTGCGGCTTAGATAGCGCTGTCTGGAATGGTTCGCAAATCAGGCGATGGGCGGGGGCCTATAAGTCGCGCTGGCGGGACGGTCCAGGGGAGAAAAAAGAAGCCGGGCACGGGGCCCGGCTTATAGGTCGATCCTACCCGAACTTGGAGAGACGGCTGGCGGTGGCAATTAGCCAACCGGGCTCCACAACACCGGATATCCATTGAACGTCCGGCCGGGCAACTGGATCACGCCGTCGTTAAGGCGCTGAGGTGTTCAATATTGTAGCTGGCGGGCCTTGGAAACCAGAAAATCGCGCAAGACCTGGACTTTCTTGGATGTCTTTAATTCTTCCGGATAAACAAACAGGATCGGCAACAAAGGCTTGGAAAACTCCACCTTTGTCAGCACGTGGACCAAATCGGTCTCCTGCTCGGTCATGTAGTCGGGGATCATGCCGATGCCGACGCCAGCCATAATGGCATGTTTGATGGCAACGACCGAGTTGACTCGAAAAGCCGCCTGGCGGTGCTCCTGGCCTTCGCGGCCAACGGTTTCGAGCCAGGTGATGGCCGGCAGGTGCTGGGAGGGCTGGCCCGAATAGGAAATGATGCGGTGGCCGCCTCCCTCCAAGTCGGCCAAGGTTTCGGGCAGGCCGAAGCGGCGGACATATTGGGTGGAGGCCATGGCGCGGACCTTCGCGGTGAACAGCGGACGGCGGATCAGCTCGGGCTGTTCGGGTTCGCGGGTCCAGATGGCGACGTCGGCTTCGCGCATGGCGATGTCAATTTGCTCGTCGTCGAGAATGAGGTCGACGCGGATCTCAGGATAGAGGTCCATGAATTCACGGATGCGCTGCGTAACCCAGACGGAGCCGAGGCCGACGGGGGCGGCGACGCGCAGGTCGCCGGATGGTTTGGTGGTGGTATCGCTGAGAAGAAGTTCGGCGGTCTGCAGTTTGCTCATCACCTCGGAGACCGTGCGATAGAGCAACTCGCCCTGCTCGGTCAGCACGAGACCGCGGGCGTGGCGATGAAAGAGGGCGACCTTCAGATCTTTCTCAAGGGCCGACACCTGGCGCGATACGGCGCTCTGACTCATGTTGAGGGCGTCACCGGCATGCGTGAAGCTGCCAGCTGCTGCGGACGCGTGGAAGATGCGTAGCTTGTCCCAATCCATTTTCGGCATGGTCCGCTGAAGGTCCCGTCAACGGCGATTGCCGTTAGAGGCCGTCAACTGAGGATAGCTGGTCCGTGCGATCTGCGGCTTGTGTCCGGACGCCGCACGCATTAGCAACCGATGACGTGCTGGCGCGTTTGCCGTCTGCTGTCCGTTCATCAAGATTGATGAGATCACTCGCAAAAATTGTATGAGGTCGCTCCATGCTTGCCGCCCGCCCTGCCTTGTTTGTGCTGCTCACTGCTGCCGTTGTCTCCGCGAACGCACAGGCGGGATCTCGAGCTGCGGTAAAGCTTTGGGAGACGGATGGGTTCAAAAATCCGGAGTCGGCGCTGTTTGATGCGGAGGCGGGTGCCGTTTATGTCAGCAATGTGAACGGCGATGGGACGGCCAAGGACGGAAACGGATTCATTTCCAAGGTTTCACCGGACGGCAAAGTGGTGGCGATGGACTGGGTGACGGGGCTGGATGCGCCGAAGGGATTGGCGAAGGTTGGGGCTAAGCTCTACGTCTCCGACATCGATAGACTGGCCGAGATTGATATTGCGTCGGGCAAGGTGGTGAAGCGGTACGACGCGAAGGATGCGAAGTTTCTTAATGACGTGGCCGCGGATGGTGCCGGCAACGTGTACGTCAGTGACATGGCCACGAATACGATCTGGCGGCTCTCGGGCGGAACGTTTGAGGTGTTCCTCACGGATGCGAAACTGGAGGGGCCGAATGGACTGCTGGTCGAGGGCGATACGCTTCTCGTGGGTGCGTGGGGTGTGATGACGGAGGGCTTCGCCACGAAGGTGCCGGGGCATCTGAAGGCGGTGTCGCTCAAGGACAAGACGATCACCTCGCGCGGTGATGGCACCCCGACCGGCAATCTCGACGGCTTGGAACCGGTCGGCGACGGCACCTATCTCGTGACCGATTGGATGGCGGGCAAGGTGCTGTCGATGACTGCGGACGGTAAGGCGACCGAGTTGGGGAACCTCGGTCAAGGGACGGCAGACCTCGGCTATGATCCCAAGACCAAGACGGCATTTATTCCGCAAATGATGACGGGCGTGTTGTACGGGTTCAAGGTGGAGTGACGGAGCTATCCAGACCGCCTTTCCACCGCATTTGTTAAACTCTGATTAACCAAATCAGTTGACCCATTGGTGGTGTACGCATCGCCAGGGCTCGTGTTGTCGCGTGCCTACATCCCTGCGCCGTGCCGAATTTTGGGCGGTATTGCAAACAGCAGCGGGGCATTAGACGATGGCGGGGACGAGAATTTGGGGCCGGCAGGCACTGCTGGCCGGTGTTTCGGTTTGCGCACTTTTAGCGGTCCCAACAACGGCCAGCGCCGCCTGCACGACCGATACGACCACGTTACCCGGTACGGACATTTTGACATGCACCGGCACGATCGACGGTGGCACCGATACGGCGGTGTCCTACATGACGGGTACGGCAGCGGTCCAGATCAACTCCGATGCTACGCTGTCCACTTCAGGAGGCTCTGCTTACGGTATCTATGCCTTCGGCGAGTTTGGCGTATCAATTACGTCAAGTGGTCCGATATCGACGACCGGTGCATATTCACCTGCCATTTTCGGTTACAGCTACAATAACCCTGTATCAATCACGTCGAGCAGCACGATATCGACGACTGGGTACCAAGCCTGGGGCCTTTCGGTCCAGACCGCGGCGTCAAGCGGCGGACTAGGCCAAAACGGCGTCACTGGTGGTGCTATTACCGTTTCAAGTTCAGGATCAATTACAGCGTCAGGTGACCAGGGCGACGGCATTCGCATTTCCGCAACAGGCGGCAACGGGGGTTATGGGCAAGCCGGAGCCAACGCCGTTTATGGACCCCTGGATGGGACTGCTGGGTCAGGCGGTTCGACTGGGGGTGCCGGTGGCAGCGGTAGTGCCATAACAGTGACATCCTCGGGCGCGATCTCGACGCAAAGCGGCTTTGGAATTTTTGCAGCAAGCTCAGGCGGTGCCGGCGGCATGGGTGGTGCCGGCGGCAGGGGAGGCGATGGCAATTTATGGCTGTCTCTAATCAATAACGGCGGTGACGGCGGCGCCGGTGGCTCCGGAGGTGCGGGTGGCAACGGAGGTGCCATTAACGTCACGGTCAGCGAGAACATCACGGTTTCAGGCGGTACAGGCGCTGGAGTTTATGCCTCCAGCGAAGGCGGCGCGGGCCGTGCCGGTGGTGCCGGTGGTGCCGGGGGAGACGGCACAGCTATTGATGGCCAGCCAGGCGCGTCGGGCGGAACCGGTGCAAACGGCGCAGGCGGCAATGTCAAGGTGACTGTCGATGCGGACATCAGCGTTTCGAATTCGAGTATGGATGCCATTTTTGCCCGCAGTCAGAGCCCAAGTGCCGGCGGTGCAGGCGATGTTACGGTGGTGATTGAGAGCGGTGTTGTGCGGGGCGGAAACCGCAGCGCCGTCGCGATGTATGGCGACGAGATTACGCTGGAGAACGGTGGCATACTTGAGGCCGGCAGCGGCGACGCTATCTACGGTGAAGCTAGAACCGCGAACATCATCAACACGGGCACTATGAAGGGCAATGTTACGTTCGGCAGTGGAACGAGCGCGGAATTCGGCAACCGTGGGGGATTGTTCGAGACTGGCACAACCGTCGGGCTCAATGGCGGCACGCTCTCCAATACGGGGACGATCTCGCCGGGTAGAGACGGAACGGTCACCACGACGAATGTTGATGGTGACTTCAGTCAGTCTATAGACGGCTCGGTCGGGACGCTTCTGATCGACGCGGATTGGGCAACGGATAGCGCCGACAAACTCGTGTTCACGGGCGATGCCGCGGTCGATGGTTCTGTCGTCGTCAATGCAATCAACTTCCCCGACTCGAGCGATGCGGCGAATACCGGGCTCACCAAGACGTTCACGATCCTTGAGGCACACACCGTGACCGACAACGGACTTGTGGTTCAAGACACAGCGGCGGTGGACTATTCACTTCTGTTTTCGTCCGGCTCGATCGATCTGCAGGCGGTCATCAACTTCCTCGGTGGCGGTGGTGGAATCAGCGGCGGGAATCTGACCGGTAACCAGAAATCGGTTGGTACCGCGCTCAACCAGATCGTCGAGGACGGCGGCAGCACGCCGTTTGTCGGTGAGCTAATGCACTTGCCGACGCAGGGCGAACTGGAAGATGCGCTCGATCAGCTGACGCCGGCAGGCGATGCTGCCCAATTCTCATCGGCGATGCAGACGGGCAGCGCGTTTGCCGGGCAATTGCTGTCGTGCCGCACGCTGGGCGAGGGTGATCCCAACGCGTTCATTCGAGAGGGTCAGTGCCTTTGGGTTCGCGCCAACGTGCGCCAACTCGACAACGACGGGCGCAATGGCGAGACCGGGTTTAACGAAACGGCGACCTTCTACTCGGCAGGCGCGCAGTTTGATCTCGGTGGGCCGTGGCGGGTGGGTGCCGGCATCGGCTTTGAGGACGGTGACCTGAGGACCGGCAGCAATGCGCAGTCGGAGACGGAGCGGCTGCATCTGGGTGGCGTGGTCAAGTATAATCCGGGACCTTTGCTCTTGGCGGCGAGCCTGACGGGCGGACAGGGCTGGAGCGACAACACGCGTACGATTTCGTTTGGCGGGTTTAGCGATGTCGCCACGTCGGAGAGCGACCAGACATTCCTTTCTGGCCGCTTGACGGGTGCATATCTGTTCTCGAATGGACATACCTATGCCAAGCCGCAGATCGATCTGGCGTGGACGCATCTGGAACGGGACGGATATACGGAGAACGCCACAGGTGGCACCGCTCTGTCGGTGGCGGGCAGCGACGAAACAGTGTTTTCGGTGTCGCCTTCGATTGAAGTTGGCGCAGAAGTCGCGCTCGCCTTCGGTGGTGTGGCGCGGCCCTATGCAAAGGCCGGCCTGACGTGGGTCGATAGCGACACTTTCATCACGTCGGCTGCATTTGCCGGCACCCCGGGCGCCGCGGGCTTCGTGATCGAATCGACGATTGACGACCTGGTCGCCGATTTTGGGCTGGGTGTCGATTTCCTGGCCGAGAGCGGTACGGTGCTGCGCGTGCAGTACGACGGGCAGATCGGCGATCAGACGGAACAGCATGGCGGTTCGGCGAAGCTCAGCGTGCCGTTCTGACGTGCGTCAGCGTGACGAGGCCGGCTTCAGGCGGAGAACGGCGCTGAACATTTCGGCGTCTTGTTCGAACCCGATGGAGCCGCCCCACGCGTCGGCGATGTCGGCGACGATGGCGAGACCGAGTCCGGAGCCGGGCCGGGTCACATCGAGGCGGCTGCCGCGGGTGAGGGCTTCGGCTTGAAGATCTTTGGGAATGCCCGGCCCATCGTCGGCAATGCGCAGGACGATGTCACCGTCTTTGCTGCCAGTCATGATGGCGACGCGTGAGCGTGCGTGGCGGGCGGCGTTTTCAACCAGCCCGCCGACAGCTTCCGCGAGGTCGTCGGGATGGATGGCGATGCGGAGGCCGTCAGGGATGTCGACGCTCCAAGCGAGCCTCGCGCCATCAGGGGTCTTGCGCACGACCGTGACGATGCGATCGATTGCCGTGCGGGCCGGTGCCGACGCGTAGCCGCCGTTGGCTTGCAGGCGGGCTTTGGCGAGCTGACGCTCGACGTGGCGCTGCATGGTTTGGGTGGCAGTTTCGAGGTCGGCAGCGATGGCCGTTTCGCCTTTGGCTTTAAGCTTTGCAATGCCGCCGATGAGCACCTGAATCGGGGTGTTGAGGCCGTGGGCGAGATCCGCGGCGCGGGCGCGGGCGGTTTCGATCTGCCGGTCGCGGGCGTCGAGCAGGGTGTCGATCTCGCGGGTGAGGGGCTGGACTTCTTCGGGGAAGTCCGTGCCGAGGCGTTGAGCCTGGCCGGACCGTATGGTGGCGATACGGTCGCGGATGCTGGCCAGAGGTTTCAGGCCGAGGAGGACCTGAATCCAGGCCGCGGCTGCGAGGAGCGCACCAAGCAACAACAGAAACGGCGTCAGCGACGTGGCGAAGGCCATGACGGCTTTGTCGACATCGGATTCGTCGACGGCGGCAGCGATGCGGACGCGTTCGCGGCCCAGACGGGCGGGAAGTTCGATACGCTTTTCGAGAACGTAGATGGTTTGGCCGGATGGTCCGGCTACGCGGTGATGATGGGCATGGTCGTCGATGTCGGCGGGCGGTGGAATGCCAATGGTTGCATCCCACAACGAGCGCGAACGGACGACTGTGTCGGTGCCCTCAAAGGCTGCTTGCCAGTAGAGGCCGGAATAGGGACGGCTGAAGCGCGTATCGGCGGGTGTGGTTTTTACGATCAGCTTGCCATCCGTGTCGCGGTCGATACCGGCGATGAGTTGATCGATATGGCTTGACAGTTCGTTGTCGATCCAGGTTTTGACGTGGCGTTCAAATAGGACTGACAGCGCGATGGCTGCGATCGCCATGGCGCAGAGGAGGAATGCGCTGGCACCGAGGAGCAGGCGGAGTTTGAGCGATCCGATGTTCACGGCACGCCGTCCGCGATGAGGTAGCCGAAGCCGCGGCGGGTTTCGATGGAGTTGGGGCCTAGTTTTTTACGGGCGCGCATGATGAGGGCTTCGAGCGCATTCGTCTCTCGTGAATCTTCATCGCCGTAGAGATGTTCGAGTAGTTCGACTGGGGCGACGACGCGGCCTTTGTTGTGAATGAGGAATGAGACGAGGCGGTATTCGAGCGGGGTGAGCGTGATGGGCTTGCCGTCGACTGAGACGCGCATCTGGCGCGTATCGACGGCGATGGGTCCCGCTTCGATAACCGCGCTGGCATGGCCGGTGGAGCGTCGGATCAAGCCACGGACGCGGGCGACGAGTTCGGGCATCTGGAAGGGTTTCGGCAGATAGTCGTCGGCGCCGGCGTCGATGCCATCGACGCGTTCGGGCCAGGAGCCGCGGGCGGTAAGGATTAGGACGGGCGTGGTGCGGCCGGCGGCGCGCCATCGCTTCAATACGGTGAGGCCGTCAAGTTGTGGCAGGCCGAGATCAAGGACGATGAGGTCGTAGGGTTCGGTGTCGCCCTTGAACCAAGCGTCTTCGCCGTCGGTGGCGAAGTCGCAGGCGAAGCCCGCTTCGCGCAGGGCGGCGCCCACGTCATCGGCAATCCGGGTTTCGTCTTCGACCACGAGGATGCGCATCAGTCGTCGTCTTCGATTTTGAGGATTTCCCCGGTGGCGGCATCGACCTCTACTTCCTGTACTCGGCCGTCGGGACGCAGGATCTTTATGTCGTACATGATGTGGCCGTGCTCATTCTCGAGCTCGGTCTCGATGAGCTTTCCGGGAACACGCTCGGCGACGTTTGCCAGAATGGTTTCCAGCGGAAGGATACGGCCTCTATCTAAAAGTTCCTTTGCTGTTTCGTGGCCGATCTCGTCATCGTCGCGGCCGTCACGCGCGGAAGCAGGATTGCTCGCAGCGATGGCCAGCAAGATGAGCAGATGGCGGATGACTTTGGGCCGGCGGGGCATGAGGTCTTGTTGCGCAAACGAGCTGACAGGAGCCTGACGACGGGGGTCAGCGGTGCGTCAGGGGCAGGATGGCAAGGTGGTCTCGTGCTGGCAGTGCCGCCAGTGGATGTTCCAAGGAGACCATACAATGCGCAAGATTGCTCTTGCTACCGCCTTCGCCGCCGCTGTTCTGGGCCTGGGCTCGGCCGCGATGGCCACAGACGACCACGGAAAGCGGCTGAACGTGCCGGCTGCGGAGTGGAAATCGGAAGCGGAGATTAAGGATAAGCTCGTTTCCGCCGGCTACACGGTGCGCGAGATCGAAACAGACGATGGTGCGTACGAAGTGGATGTCGTCGACAAGGACGGCGTGCGGATGGAATTGCATGTTCATCCCGCAACCGGCGAGCTTCTGCGCGGCTACGACGACTAAGGCGCTGGGCGTTCGATCAAAGCAAAACGGCCCGGGTGGAGTGCCGGGCCGTTTTCGTAGATCGCGCATCGATTCTCATTGCACCTATTCCGCCGCTGCGGCGTGTAGGGTGGCGTGGGCCAGGAAGCGTTCGGCTTCGAGTGCGGCCATGCAGCCCATGCCGGCGGCGGTCACGGCTTGACGGTACGTTTCGTCTTTGACGTCGCCGGCGGCGAAGACGCCGGGGATGTCGGTGGCCGTGGAGTCAGGCTTCGTGATGAGGTAGCCGCCGGGTGTGGTCGGGAGTTGTCCTTTGAACAATTCCGTTGCGGGCGAGTGGCCGATGGCGATGAAGACGCCGTTTGTCGGGCGCTCGGTAATGGCGCCGGTCTTGACGTTCTTCAAGCGCACGCCGGTGACCGTCTTGGGATCGGACGTGCCGACGATTTCCTCGATGGCGGAATCCCAGACGACTTCAATTTTGGGATTTTTCATCAGGCGGTCCTGGAGGATCTTTTCTGCGCGGAAGCTGTCGCGGCGGTGAACGACCGTGACCTTGCTGGCGAAGTTGGTCAGGAACAGCGCTTCTTCGACCGCGGTGTTGCCGCCGCCGACGACCACGACGTCCTTGCCCTTGTAGAAGAAGCCGTCGCAGGTCGCGCACGCCGAGACGCCGAAGCCTTGGAAGGCTTCTTCGGATGGTATGCCGAGCCAGCGTGCTTGGGCGCCGGTGCAGATGATGAGGACGTCGCAGGTGTAGGTATCACCACTATCGCCTTCGAGGCGGAACGGGCGGTTCTTGAGGTCCACCTTGATGATGTGGTCCATGATGATTTCGGTGCCGACGTGTTCGGACTGGGCGCGCATCTGTTCCATGAGCCAGGGGCCCTGGATCACGTCGGCGAAGCCCGGATAGTTCTCGACATCGGTGGTGATGGTGAGCTGGCCGCCCGGCTGGATGCCCTGGATCATGACCGGCTTCAGCATGGCGCGCGCGGCGTAAATGGCAGCGGTGTAGCCGGCGGGGCCGGAGCCGAGGATGATGACCTTGGAGTGCTTGGCGGTTGTCATGGCGGGGTCCGGGGAACATTTCTGCGCGGGCTCAGCCGTCCATACGGACGCTCAGAGACGCGCGTTTCACTGGGGGCTCATATAACCCTCCAAACGCGGATTCGCGAGCCCCTGCGGCTGCAGGTCAGTCCTTCATGAGGAAGTTGACGGCTGCGCGCACAACCTGCGGAGAAGATAGGAGTTTCCGGTGGCCCATGGCGTCGAAGGGGACGAGTTCGGCGGAGGGGCAGTTGGCGACGATGGTTTCGGAGTGGCGGATCGGCACCTCGAAGTCGTCTTTGGCGTGGATCAGGAGGGCCGGACGGTTGGCGGCACGCAGCAGGTGGGAAGCCGTGAACGTTGATAGGCGGCGATGGGCGATGCGCTCCAGATGACGTTCAAACATGACACGGGCGGCGGGCGTCATGCGGCGCATATCGGCAAATTCGCGGGTGACGGCGCCGAATTCGTTAGGTGGAGCGATTAGCACGTAGCGCTTGAAGTCGTATTGACGGCGAAAGGGCTGGCCACCGCCGCCGGCGTGAAGCACGGCAAAGCAGCCCATGGAGTGGGCTAGTGCATAGTCTGGCTGGAAAGCATCGGCGACGCGCAGAATCGATTCGGTGTAGTCGACGACGGTGGAGCGGGTGCGTTTGCATTTGCCGTGGGCGGGTGCATCTAGCAAGACGGCGCGGGCGCCCATATGGCGCAAGCGTTCGCCAAAGAGCGTCATGAACGAGGCTTCTGACGTCCAGCCGTGGGCGACGAGGATGGTGGCTCGCGGCGTTTGGGCTTCAGGCTCGAAAACGTAGACCGGGATGTCGCCGTGAGGCGAGGGGACGCGATGCTGGCGGGCGTCCTTGAGGAAGCGGCGCGCGCGGCGCACAAGAAATGTATGGCCCGCTTCGCGGCGTTCAGAGCGATGCGGCTCACAGAAATGGCGAAACGCGATGTCGCCCGCGCGCTGGGGTGAGCGGCGGCTCAACTCTGACAGATCGGGCACGTCGGCTGAGGCCCAAACACGCGGTCCCGCTGGGCGCCCGATGATACGCTTTGGAGGCAACACGATAGGCCGCCCTGACGATGGATTTGGTTCGACGATGTGATGCATGGCAGAAAAACTGCGGCTTGGCGGCCAAGTTCCCGCGTTTCTTGGGTTCTAGATTACCACGACCGGCCTGCAATTCAGCGGGCGCGCCGTCGCAGGCGGCACTTGGGGCTACATGCTTCTTCTTGTTGCCGGATTGTCCTGATGGTAAGCGGCGGCCCCCGGCCTTTTGCGGCAGCACGCCGCACGGGCGATCCGGTTCAGGAGTTGGAACGGCTATGGCTGATGACATCGACTGGGGGCCGGCAACGGCGCCGACGCTCGCGACATTCGAGATGCTGGCAGCCCAAGCCTGGAACCGGCTGCCGGCGGATTTCCGTCAAATGTGCGGGGACCTGGTTATCCGGTGTGAAGATTTCGCGATCGACGAGGTGCTCGACGAACTGGGCATCGAGAGCCCATTTGACCTCATGGGTCTCTATCAGGGCGTCAGCCTGGACAAAAAGAGCGTCAGCGATACGCCGCGCGAGCCTGACATGGTGTTTCTCTACCGGCGGGCGATCTTGGACTATTGGGCCGAGGAGGGGGAAACGTTGGAGGATCTCATCACGCACGTGCTGGTGCACGAGATCGGGCATCATTTCGGGTTTTCCGACCAGGACATGGAAGAGATCGAGCAGGAAGCGTTGGGGTGAACGATATTTAATTCGGCGCGATGATGCTGCAACGCCACGCGTGGGCGGCATCCGGCCGCTCGGCCCTTGCACCGGCGCGGTGATTGGGCAATTCTACGCCGCAGTCCCGGCGGACTAATGGGGCGGGATATTTTTCCGGATCAATCATGACTTTAGGCCGTTGCGCGCTGTCTCTTCTTGCCGGTGTCATGGTCGCATGGGCCATCCCAACGCAGGCTGACGACAGTATTCCTACGCCGGAAGAGTATGCCGAGCATGTGGGCGGGGCACCGATCCTTAAGCCCGGAGAGTTAAAGCTCGATGGCCGGCGGCAAGTGTGCGGTCAGCGGCCGACGGTGATCGACAAGAGCCTCGACGATTACGGGGCAGCCTATCCGGGTTTCCTGATCCTCAATCCGAAGCTGCTCGACCGCGTGTCAACGCCGGTGAAGCAGTGGATTTATGCGCACGAGTGCGGCCATCAGTTCCGGGGACCTGATGAGGAAACGGCGGATTGCTTTGCCGTGCAGCGTGGCCGCCGACAGGGGTGGCTGACGGAGGAGGGCCTGGAAGAGGTGTGTAAGTTCATCTCGCCCGCCAAAGGGTCCAGCATGCATCTGTCCGGCTCGCACCGCTGCGAATACATGCGCAAGTGCTACGCGGATCCCTCGATCCGCTGATAGGTTATCCCCGCTCATCGCGCCGCCTCTAGACTTGCCCAATTCCGGTGGATCGTCCGCCGGGTCCTTCGAGGCAAGGGATGCGGGTTCCTGATTACTCCAAGCGAATTCTGGCGCTGGCAGAGTTGCTGCACCGCTGGGTCGGGCAATTGATGAAGCTCGACGCCGTCCGGCGCGAGAAGGTGGCACGCTATGCCGAGGAAATTGCTGCGACGTTGGCGCGGGCGGCGGATGCCCACCATACGCTGCAGTTGAACCCTGGTCACGGCCCGTCGCAGCGCGCGCTCGTCAGGGAATTCGGCCGGATTTCGGGATATCTGGAGACGATTGTCGGCGTGCTGCATCGCCATCTTGACGGGCGCAAGCTGGCTGGCGTTAAAAGACGTCTCGAACAGCTTCGCCCAACAGATCCGGGGGTTGCTCCCCCAACTCTGCCCCACGCCACCGCACCGCAGGCCGCTGCAGACCGGCTGACGGCCGCGGAGGGCTACTTCAGGGCGCTGGCCGATGCACTAAGGGCGTGATCAGACCGCGCGCCTTTTCCCTCAAGAGGACGCGATGGATAAATTCGTGAAGCTGACTGGTATTGCCGCTCCCCTGCCGTTGCGGAACATCGATACCGACATGATCATTCCGAAGCAGTTTCTGAAGACGATCAAGCGGACTGGGCTTGGCAAGTCGCTATTCTTCGAGATGCGCTATGACAACGCGACGGGCAAGGAGATTACGGACTTCGTGCTGAACAAGCCGGCGTATCGCAACGCGACGATCCTGGTGACGGGCGAGAACTTCGGTTGCGGATCGTCGCGGGAGCACGCGCCGTGGGCGCTTCTGGATTTTGGCATCCGCTGCGTGATCGCGCCGGACTTTGCCGACATTTTTTACAACAACTGCTTCCAGAACGGTATTCTCCCGATCAAGCTGCCGCAGGCGGATGTCGATAAGCTGATGGACGACGCGCAGCGCGGGGCCAACGCGACCGTGACGGTCGATTTGGAGGCCCAGGAAATCCGCGGGCCGGATGGTGGCGTGATCAAATTCGAGATCGATCCGTTCCGTAAGCATTGCCTGCTCAACGGTCTCGATGCGGTGGGCCTGACGCTGCAGAAGCAGGACGCGATCGCGTCGTTTGAGAAGAAAGCGGCTCAATCGCGGCCGTGGCTGTAAGGAGTTCGCTCAATGGCCAAAGCGGTGCATATGATGGTGCGGGTGCTGGATGAGGCGCGCTCGGTCGATTTCTATTCCAGGTGCTTTGGTTTGAGGGTCGCGGAGCGGCGCGATTGGCCGGATTTTTCGCTCACCTACATGAGCAATCCGGAGAACGACTTCGAGGTCGAGTTGACGGTCAACAAGGGCCGGACGGAGCCTTATGATCTGGGCAACGGGTATGGGCACGTCGCATTCGTAGTCGATGATCTCGATGGCGAGCACGCGCGGATCACCGCTGCCGGGTTCCAGCCGAAGGACATCAAGGAGATGAGCCACGAGGGTCAGCCCTTTGGGCGGTTTTTCTTCATTGAGGATCCGGACGGCTACAAGATCGAAGTGCTGCAGCGGCGCGGGCGATTTAAGTGAGCGACGATTTCAAGTTCGACGCGGCGATGATGGGGCGGCTCGCGTCGGCGCTGTCGTTCATTTGCGGGGCGGCGCATCCAGCGACGGTGGCTCTGAAGACCGCGGCCGAGACGGGGTCGGACAAGGACATCAAGGCCGCGCGGGCCCAGTTTTTGAAAGTTAAGCCGAACGAGCGGCGCGCGGCGCTGGCGATGCTCGACGATTGACCGCAAAGGTCATCACGCGAGGGCGGCCGTAGAATTGCGAGCCGACAATAGGGCGGTGCGCAGGGCGGCTGCGAAGTCTTTCTTCTCATCGGTGTTGAGGAAGCGGGCGATTTCAAACTCGTGGCCGTGCAAGGCGAGTTTCAAGTCGGCGCTGCCGTCCGGCCATTCGTTGAGCAGCACCTTCACCCAGTAGGGATTGAAATCGAAGCTGCGACTGCGGCCGGACTGATGGACCTGCGTCACCTTCAGAAGATCCGGCGACAGTTCCACCAGCTCATAGGCCTTGCCGGCGCGATAGTTGATCTTAAAGGCGATGTAGATGGCCAAGACGTCGAGGCCGTAAAAGCCCAGGACGGGCCAGGCGCCCATCATGTAAAAGGCGATGCCTGTGGCGGCGCTGACAAAGCCGATAAAACCCAACAGGATCAGGAAGCCGCCCTGTGAGAGCGACCTGTGGGGGTGCAGAATGGCCCGGAATGTCCCGGTGCCTTGGGTGGGGGCCGTCGTATCCGTCATGTCGCCTAACTTTGCTTCAAGTCAAATCGCATGAAAACCCCGTCCGCGAAAAAAGGGAAGACGACTTCGGTCGTAGCGTTGACAGAGGAGCTGGACGGGGGGGCTGTCGTTGCCCGTCCGAAGGCGCGGGTGCGGCCCCGGAAGCGGACGCCGCAGGAGGTCGAAGAGATCTTCAAACGGCTGCACGCGATCAATCCCGAGCCCAAGGGGGAGTTGGAACACACGAACGCGTTCACGCTGTTGGTGGCGGTTGTGTTGTCGGCGCAGGCCACAGACGCGGGCGTGAACAAGGCGACGCGGCGGTTGTTTCAACTGGCGGACACGCCTCAGAAAATGGTGGCGCTGGGCGAAGAGCAGGTGCGCGAGCTGATCAAGACGATCGGGCTTTATCGCAATAAGGCCAAGAACGTGATCCTGTTGTCGGAGAAGCTGATCGCGGAGCACGGCGGCGAGGTGCCGGCGGATTGCGAGACTTTGCAGTCGCTGCCGGGGGTGGGGCGGAAGACGGCGAACGTGGTGTTGAACATGGCGTTCGGTCAGGCGACCATGGCGGTGGATACCCATGTGTTTCGCGTTTCACACCGGCTGTGGTTTTCGAAGGGTAAGACGCCGGAAGCGGTGGAGGCCGATCTGATGAAGATCGTGCCGGCGGCGTACATGATGCACGCGCATCATTGGCTGATCCTGCAAGGGCGCTACACGTGCAAGGCCGTGAAGCCAGCGTGCGAGCGGTGTGCCATCGCGGACCTGTGCTTTTCCAAGGACAAGCGGGGATGAGTGGGCGCGTGCTACATCCAGCGGCGTGCGCCGGGCTGATGCCGATACTCATTTGGCTCAATGTCGGCGTTGCGGCGGCCGATGCGCCGCGCGCGGTCACCCATGGGCAGGAGATTTCGCGGGGTGTGGTGGGGCCGGAGGTTCTGGGGCGCACGTCGGGTCGGCACGTCAATGGGGCCGTGATCACGGATGGTGCCGTTCCGCCCTATGCGACGGTGGTGTCCGTTGGATCGACATACGACGGGTTCGCGGTGCCCGGTCCGCACGTCTTGATTGAAGATGTGACGATCGACGGCGCGCTCGATATCTCGGCGCGGATGCCGGTCGTGTTGCGGCGCGTGACGATTTTTGCGCCACAGGATTTGCCGTGGCTTGTCTTGGTGCGGCCGGGCGCAGGAGCGTTGCACGTGCTGTGGTCGGATATCGGTGGCGCGATGATCAAACGGAGCGCGCCGCCGCACGTGGGGGTGGCGTTGGCGCTGCGCGGGGATGGCGCGCGCGTGTATCGCTCGCGCATCGGGGCGGCGGCGGACGGCGTGCAGATCGGAGGGCGCGATATCCGGATTGTGGAGAGCGAGATTGCCAATTTGCTGGCGCGGAGCGGCGATCACAACGATGCAATCCAGATGTTTGACGGTGCAGCGGAAATCGAGATCGCACGCTGCAGGATCGAAAACCGGCATGCTCAGACGAGCGCCGTGACCGTGCTGGGGCGGAACGTAGCGCTGCGTAGCAATCTGCTGGCGGGAGGCGGATGGACGCTCTACGGCGGGGCGAAGCGGAATGGCAAAGGCGGTGAGGGGGCGTCGGAAGTGAGCGTCGAACGGAATGTGTTTTCGCGCGCGTTCTATGCAAAATCTGGATCTTTTGGGCCGGTAACGTATTGGGACAAGGGCGGCACGAATATGTGGCGCGATAACCGCTTCGAGAGCGGATTGCCTGTTGCGCCCTAGCTACCCGGGCCGTCCTTGCGGCCGAGGGTGAGTATGCGCGAGAGCAGCGACGAGCGTGGCGGAGGCGGCTCGACAACCGCTTTGGCGCGGGCGGCGCTTTGAGCCTTGACCCACGGCCCCGGCGGAAGCGGCGGTGGTTGAGGCTGCGGGATGGGCGGTGGCTGCGGGGCTTTGTGCCGGCGCATGAGCGCTTTTAGCTCTTTCGCGACGGCGTCGGCGTCGCCATTCCACAGCATGAAGTCCTTGCCGGCGATCAGCGGGAGATGAGACAGGTCCGGCCGGCCGACGACGAGGCAGAAGACCTCCTTTTTGCCCGAGATTTCGAGCGAAATGGCCGTGTTCACTTCGGCCATGGGCCATTGCTTGGTGACGGAGATGGGCGAGATGATGCACAGCACCGTGCGGGCGGCGCCGAGAGCGGAATTGATTTTGTGCGTGAAGTTTTCACCCCAGGCGATGTGTTCGTCGTCAAGGAAGACCTTGAGGCCAAGGCGTTCGCAGGCGGCGTGGATCGGGCGGGCGACTTCGGGGCGGTCTTCGCTGGCGTGGGAAATGAAGATTTCATAGTCGTCGGCGCCGAAGATCATCTGGCGCACGAACTTGGATGGGTTGGGATCGAGATCGATGAGGCGCGCGCAGAGTTTGAGATAGACGGGGTCGGATTGCCCGCGGATCATTTTGACGAAGGCGAGTTCGCCGTAGACGATGTTGCGGAAGGCGGCGCCGGGGTTGTTGGCAACGATGCCGCGTGGGGTGGCGCGGCGCTTTTTGAAATGTTCCTCGCCTGCCGCATCGAGCCCGAATTTCGCCCAAGCGTGCAGCATCGCACGCAGGCGGCGGATTCGTTCGCGGGCGACATTCGTGCGATCGTTGACCGTCAAGCCGGTGACGGACTGCTGCATGGAGCGGGTCTGAAGGCGGACCTTCTTTTCGTTGACGATGAAGCCCGCGGCGATGATTTCTTTCGTCAGATCTTCGCCGAGCACGAGCGTACGCCTGCCCGGTTCGCGCTCTTCATAGGCAACGATGGTCGCAGGGAATGACGGACGTTTGGTTGAAAACGTGATATCATCGGCGTAGCGCGAGTAGCTCATGCCGTTCTGTTTGGCGAGGCGTGTGAGTCGGCGGTCGAGTTCGGTTGCGATAAAATTTGACAGAACAGGCGATGTGGGTGCGCCTTGCGGCAGGCCGTTCTTGCGCGTGCAGATTTGCGCTGCCACGGCTGCAGCGGACTTGCCCATGCCGAAGACCGGGGACATGAACAGCCCGCGGATGCGGCCGAAATTGATGCCTGGAAAGAAATCTTTGAGGTCGATGTTGAGGACAAGCTTGGCACCGACGTGATGTTCGGCGTTGGTGAGGATGGAGCGCTCGGCGATGAAGCCGTGGGCGCCGGGGTGGGCGCGGTAGCGATCGACGAGTTCCGCCATCAAGCGATCCTGGGCTTCACGCAAGATGCCGATAGGGGCAGCGATTTCGCGCATGCCGCCGGTTCGTTTGGGGATTTCGAAGGTGCGGTAGCGCGCGGAGTCGGGCGCCTTGTAGAGCGTATAGAGAAGCTTCGACGGGTCGACGCCAAGCACGCGCGCCACATCGGCAGCGGTCTCGACAGGCCGGCCTCCAAACGCGGGCGTTTCGCTTGCCGCACCGGTGGCGACCGGAGTTGAAGACATCCTGTCCCTCGTACCTTGCGAACCGTAGGGCCCTTCAGGGCCCTACGGTTGATGTCAGACGTTTGTTTTTCCGCCGCAGGATCGACAGCAGACATAGAAGGACAGGATGCCTTGATGGAATTGTGTCTGGATGCGGAGTGTCCGTCAACTCAGCAGTGGTTGTGAGCGCTGTTCGATTGTGCTCGATCCGTTCGTATCGCATGGGATCAGGCGTCGATTTGTGAATGTGTTTCATTGCTTGCTTTGTGATAGTACGCGCTGTGGTTGGTGAGATGGGTACCCGCCCCTGTTGCGGGTGTGTGGTTGTGTTCGACGGGGGGTGCGGGGGATTGGGGCCCACGCTTTTCAGTACAAAATGGCTTGGGTTAATGCCACTCCGAGCGGCGGCCTTGCCAAGTCATTGCGTGACGATTATTCGTCACTTTCCATCACGCCCCGTGCGACGAGCGGTTCTCGGACCCGATGCGCGTGTGAGGATTGCCGGACAGCTTGAGCCGGCCTGATTGTCCTCGAGGTCATATGCGTCGCAGTTTTCTATCCTGGGTGTTCCTCGTGGTGCTGATGGCCGGCATCGCCGGGGGGCTGGGGTACTACAAGTATTCGGAAATCGTCGCTGGGATGGCGGCCGGTGCGGCGCGCCCCGAGCCGAGCGAGGTGGTCCAGACAGTCCGCGTGGCGCAGATTGACTGGGCGCCGACACAGCGGGCGATTGGAACCGTCGTCGCCCAGCAGCAACTTGAATTGCGCAATGAGATTGCCGGACTGGTATCTGAGCGCGGCTTCTCGTCGGGGGCGGTGGTCGAGAAGGGCCAACTTCTGATCCAGCTCGACGACCGGCAGGAAATGGCGTCGCTGGCGGCAGCGGAGGCCGACGCACGTCTGGCGAAGGCCAATCTGGATCGGCGCGAAGCGCTTCGAAAGAGTCCGGCGTTTTCCATCCAGGAGTTCGACAAGTCGCGGGAAGAGTATGCAGCGGCAACGGCGCGGGCGGAGAGCCTCAAAGTCATCATTGAGCGCAAGCGGATTATTGCACCGTTCAAAGCGCGGGTGGGGATCACCGATTTGCAGCCGGGCGCGTATTTGGAGGCGGGTACGCTGATCGTCCGACTGCAGGGCGTGTCAGACGACGTCTATATCGATTTTGCCTTGCCGCAGGAAACGGCGGCTCTGTTGCATCCCGGCGACGAGGTCGCAGTGACGAGTCCTTCGCTGACGAACGGGCCGCGCCGTGTAAAGATTCTGGCTGAAGACGACAGTGTCGATCCTGCGAACCGGGCGGTGCGGTTCCGGGCGATGGGCACGGGGCTCGGGGTGGTGTTGCGGCCTGGTGCGTTCGTCGATGTGATCGCAGCGACCGCGGCGCCCAGTCAGCGGCTGGCGGTGCCGTTGACGGCGGTTCGCCGCTCGCCTGCCGGTCAACACGTGTTCGTCATCGAGACAAAGGATGGACAGAGCCGGGCGCGGGAGCGGCGGATCGAGACGGGCGCCGTCATTGACGGTCATATTGTGGTTGAGAAGGGACTGGCCTTGGGAGACCTCATCGCGGCGGCCGGGTCGTTCAAGCTGCGGGACGGATTGTTGGTTCCGGTGGCTGAGGCGACAGCCGCGCCGGCACCTGCGGCCATGAATTGAGATAGAGCGGCACACATGAAAGCGCTCGACATCTTTGTGCGGCGGCCGGTGATTGCCATCGTGCTAAATCTGGCGCTGGTGCTGATCGGGCTTCGGGCTGCAACCAACCTGCCGGTGCAACAGTATCCGCGCATCGAAAGCTCGTCGATCGTTATCACGACGATCTACGTGGGCGCCTCGGCGGAGACGATCCGCGGGTTTGTGACGACGCCCATCGAACGCGCCGTGTCGTCGCTGACGGGGATCGATTTCGTCGAGTCCTCAAGCGTGCCGGGTCTCAGCACGGTGACGGCGCGGCTCAAGCTCAATCAGCCGAGTACGACAGCGCTCGCGGAGGTCGGCAACCGGCTCGATCAAATCCGCAGCGAGTTGCCGTTGGAGATCGAATCTCCATCGGTGGAAGTGCAGCGCGCCGACCGGCCGTATGCAACCTTCTATGTGAGTGTGACGTCGGAGACGATGAAGCCGGCAGAGGTAACGGATTATTTGATCCGCAACATTCAGCCGCGGCTCAGCACGATCGCGAATGTGCAGCGCGTGGGGCTTGAGGGTGGCCGGCCGCAGGCGATGCGGATCTGGCTCGATGCGGAGCGGTTGTCGGCTTTTGGGCTCAATGCGACGGATGTGGAAGGGGCGCTGCGGCGGAACAATTTTCTGGCTGCGGTCGGTCGGGCGAAGAGCAACGAAATCCAAGTCGATCTTCTCGCCAACACGGACTTGCGGTCGGCTTCGGAATTCGAGCGGCTGATCGTGCGCGAAGACGGCGACCGGATCGTGCGGATTGCGGATCTGGGGCGGGTGGAACTGGGGGCTGAGGAAGAGACCTCCAACGTCCGGCACAACGGCAAGGATGCCGTCTATCTGTCGGTGTGGCCGCTGCCGGGGACCAACGAGATCAAGGTGGCGCAAGACCTGCGACGGGAGGTGAAGGCGATTGCGCCGGCGCTGCCCCAGGGGATGGAGATTGCGCTCGCCTACGACGGCGCAGTCTATATGGAGAATTCGATCCAGGAAATTCTGACGACGTTTGCCGAGACGGTGGCGATCGTCGGGCTGATCGTGTTCCTTTTCTTGGGCTCGTGGCGTAGTGCTCTGGTTCCGCTTGTTACGATCCCGATCTCACTGATCGGTGCGATGGCGGCCATGATGGCCATGGGGTTTTCGCTCAATCTGCTGACGCTGCTCGCTATCGTTTTGTCGGTCGGATTGGTGGTCGATGATGCCATCGTCGTGGTAGAGAACGTGGCGCGGCACATGCGCGACGGGATGAGCCGGACGCAGGCGGCACTGGTCAGTTCGCGGCAACTGTTCGGGCCCATAGTGTCGATGACCATCACGCTGGCGGCGGTGTATGCGCCGATCGGGTTGCTGACGGGACTTACGGGGGTTCTATTCAAGGAGTTCGCCTTTACGCTGGCGACGGCGGTGATCGTCTCGGGGATCGTGGCCGTCACGCTGTCGCCGATCATGAGCGCCTATACGGCGCCCGAAGGCGGGCACGAGAGCCGGTATGCGCTCTTCATCGGGCGGCAAATGGACCGTCTTGCGGAGCGCTATGGGCGTTTGCTCGATGCGATTTTGCCGATGCGGGCGCAGATCATGACGTTCGCGGCGTTCGTCGGCATCCTGGCCGTCCCGCTCTATATGTTCTCGGGCAAGGAACTGGCTCCAGTGGAGGACGAAGGTTTCGTGCTCCTGATTGTGAATTCCGCGCCGGACGCGTCGCTCGCTTATACGTCGGGCCATATGGACAAGGTCTATGCTGTCGGCAAGGCGTTGCCGGAATTCGACGCCATGTTTGAGATCGTTTTTCCTTCGACGGGCTTCGGCGGCTATCTGTTCAAGAATTGGCATGACCGGGAGCGTAGCGCGCACGAGATCCAGCCGGAGATTTTCGGTGGGATTTCGCAGATCAAGGAGCTGCAGATCTATCCCATCCTCCCGCCACCGCTGCCGGGTGCGGGGAATTTCGATGTCGAATTGGTTTTGAAGGGGCCGGGCACGCCCGAGCAGATGGCGGACTACGCGACCCAACTGGTCGGGGCTGCGTTTCAGAGCGGGAAATTCATGTTCGCCGATACGGACTTGAAAATCGATCTGCCGCAGGTGCGGGTTGAGATCGACCGGGAGCGCGTTGCGGATCTGGGGCTCGATCTCGCCGATGTCGGCCGCCAGTTGGGATTTCTGATTGCCGGCAACTTCGTCAACCGGTTCACGCGCGAGGGCCGGGCATACAAGGTCATTCCGCAGGTGGAGCAAGCCGCGCGCGAGGCGGCGGCGACGCTGCTCGATTACAAGGTGCGCACGCGGGCGGGGCAGCAGGTGCCGATCTCGTCGTTCGCGCGGTTGGAGACGACGACGGCGCCGCGCACGCTGGCGCGGTTCCAGCAAGCGGATAGCTTCCGCGTCTACGGCGGCATTCTGCCCGGTGTGACTAAGGCGGAGGGCCTCGATGCGCTGGAGGCGAAGGCGCGGGAGATTTTGCCGGCGGGCTATACCGTCGATTACGCGGGCGAGTCGCGCCAGATCCGGCAAGAGGGTACGACGCTGGCGGGGACGCTCGGCTTTTCCATCCTGCTCATCTATCTCGTGCTGGCGGCGCAGTTCGGCAGTTTCCGCGATCCGCTTGTGGTGCTGCTGGGGTCCGTGCCGCTCGCGCTCTCGGCGGCGCTCGTCTTCACGTTTTTGGGCTTCACGACCATCAACATCTATAGCCAGATCGGGCTGATCACGCTTGTGGGTCTCATTGCGAAGAACGGCATTCTGATCGTGGCGTTCGCGAATGAATTGCAGGAAATGGGGCGGAGCAAGATTGCGGCGATCCGCGAGGCGTCGATGACGCGCCTGCGGCCCATTCTGATGACGACAGCGGCAACAGTGTTCGGGCATTTGCCGCTGGTGTTCGTGACGGGTGCAGGTGCCGAGGCGCGCAACAGCATCGGTATCATGCTTGTGAGCGGAATGGCGATCGGGACGCTGTTCACACTTCTGATCTTGCCGGTCATTTACCTTGTGCTGGCAGCCGAGCACCGGCCGCGCGATGCGGAAGAGGACGTCGACATGTCGACGGTTAAGCCGGCTGTTGCTTGATTGGGGCGGCGTCGTCGTCTCGCTTTAGGCAACATTGCCCGTCTGCTGCCTCCAAATTCTGAATGCAAAAAACGTGGCAAGTGCCGGCAGCGCGATGTGGCTCCAGGCCTGCAAGTACTGATGCTTCAAATACGACGGCGCTGAGGCATTGAAAGCCTCCGCTTTGCCCATGCAGTGAGTGATCCGTTGCAGCGGAACATCGCGAAAGAGTAGATCGTAGTTCGGCCGCGTTGCGCACAAATCCACAGGCTGCAGCGGCGCCAGAATAATGAAATACTGAAGCGATACAATCCAGCACAGCGCCGCTGTGAGCGACGCCAAGATCACCTGGACGCGCCGTCTTTGCGGGTGCTGATCGGTCAGCGTCTTGTTTTCGATGAGCGCGAGGCCGAGCAGGATGGTGAGAACAGCCGGTGTGAAGAGAATGGCGTAGATCGGCGCAGGTATTGCACCGGTTGTTCCAGGGCTGCGGGCCAGGAACCAACTGAAAAGCCCGATCAGCATCGACGACATCAGTATTTTGTTGACCCGCCCGGCGAAAATCGACTCGTCGTGGGGGATAGGCGTTGGGCTACGTGTTTGATCCTCGATCTCGTGTGCATCGATTGATTTATCGGATGATGACTTCGAAGCCGACGCGAGACGGGTGCGCCATTTCTTGACGACGTCCGTGGCGCCGTTGGGGTTGGCGTCTGCGATAGCTCTCAAAAAATCATCAAGCTTCAAGTCACGGTTGAAAATGGACAGCGCTTTGCCGAGACGGAAGATGAGACCGTCGCCCTCTATGTTAGCCGGGATTTCATTGCAGAACTGAATCGCGTCATTCAGAATTTGGTCGTCAACATACGGCGCCAGCTCCTTTCGCAATTCGAGAAGAGACTTAGGATCGAATTGCATTGGTCATGGTCCTGCGTGGCGTGCGCTGCCGAGCTGGCTTAGAATGTCAGCTTGGATCAGTTTCAACGGAATGCCCTGATTGTATTTTGGGGCCTTGTTTTTGCTGATATTGGGATCGGTTGCGTGATGCAACGCGACGAGTTCAAAGTTCGCATCGTAGATGGGCGAGCCCGAGTTGCCGGGCTCCGTCCAAGCGTCGTGCCGAAGCCGCCGGCCGTGCCCTGCGTACTGGAGGACACTACCTTCAGAGATGGAGGCTGGGAAGCCGTCGCTGTGACCAACCACCTTGATTGGCGCGTTGGCTTGAGGTGATCCCGTGATCAGGGCGAGATCGTACCAGCCACGCACGTTGCCGACTCGCTGAGAGATCTTCAGGAGCGCGTAATCGAGTTCGTTGGCGTTGGGTTCCCTACCTGCCGGATCGTCATCACCTGGAGCAAAGGGGCTTTTTGCCATAAGGGGGGATTCCATCAGAGATATTGGTGTGCCGCTGCCCGGTTGGGTGTAGTCAAAGCGGCATCTGACAGTTTGAGCGGCAATTTTGCCGTCGTGGACGGGTTGCCAGACGTGATGATTGGTGAGAACCAGATCTCGTCCGACGAGAAAGCCTGTGCCGAGTGCACAGTCCTCGTGGCCGTCATTGAATTCGATGCGACAGATGCGGAGCGCGGCCCATGATGCGCGCTCTAAGTAGAGTGCGAACGGAAGTTTCTGGGCGTTCTTGGCAACTTTTGCCTCAAGCACTCCGGCATAGGGCTTGGACATGCCGGGGCCCTGAGTGAACCCGAATTCTGAGGGGTCTGGCCCCTTGCGTGTTGCGTTCAGAAGGATGCTCCCGATCTCCTCCTGCGCAGCCGGATTTTCAACCGTAAGATTGGTGAGGAACTCGGCGACCTTTCCACGGACGTTTGTGTACGCGATCGCTCGCTTGAGGTCTTGTTCGAGTCCCTGATTAATGATCACGTCGTCTGGACGGAAACCCGTCAACGCCACTGCATCCTCGAGAATCGAATAATCGACAAAACCTGAAACCTGATTGACCACGAGGACGATTTGCCGTGGCTGAAGTTGAAACATTACATTCTCCTGGCGCTACTTCGGCAGGCGACCGAACCGGATGGTGGTGCTGCGTTGGGACATCTCAGTGGCAGCGGATTGTTTGATGGATCTCACGCCAAGATGAGATCTTCGGAACTTGAAACCGGGTTGAACATGAGACGTGTGCCCTCGCTGCCCTCGGTGCGGCGCTTCCGGGCAAATGGATCGTGGCGCGATAGCTGCGAGAAATCCAGACCGCTCTCGTCTTGAATGAGGGAGATCGGGACCTGATACGTCCGGAACGCGCCATAGACGAATGTCTCAGTGAGGCGGCGGATCAGTTGGCCTTGCGTGAGCACGTAGCCGGTTGCCGACAGCTTCTTCGTCTCGGCATCGATGATCACCGCCACCTTCCAAAATTCTCGCGGCAGTTGGACGGTGTCGCGATAGAGGGGATCGTCGTCGCGAAGGATGGGACCAGTGAATACTGAGACTCTCAGCTTGTGGGTCCGTGCATTGGCAAGCACGTAATCCTCAAGGGCCAGCCATTCGCGCTGGTTGAGACCTTCGTGCTGCGGGGCGCAGTTGGTATAGTGGAAGGTGTCGGTGTTGGCTTCCTCGGCCTCCTCAAGCGTTCCCCAGACCGGGTCTTCACGGCGGACCATATGACCGCGGTCGAGCGGGTTGCGGCTATAGGCTTCGTTACCGACCTGGAATTCTTCCGCGAGTCTTCCATCAACGTACCATTTGTCTGTACGTCCCACCTTCTTGGACTTTGCGCCGTTGATGTTCACAGCCGTAATGAGGGGCAGCTTGCGGCTCTTGCTCATCAGCACCGAGAAGTGCCGGTACTTGAGCGCCTGGCTCTTCTTGCCGGTATCGGCGTCCTTGGTGACGGCTGCATCGCCTTTCCAACGGGTGCCAAGGCCGGGAAGTTCCACCGCCCCTCCGGCCTTGCCTAGAAAATGCGGATCGTAGCCGTCGCGCCCGCGGTAGAACTTGACGGGCTTGACCCCGTCGCTCACCGCTTCCGCGCGTTCCCGCCGGACGACGGCCGTCGTCTTCAATCCTGCCAGTGCCTTGGCGACTTCGGTGATGGACACCGCGTAGTTGGCTGTTTTGAAATCCCCTGCAAAATGCAGACCGACTGCCTTGCCAGAGGCAAGATCGAAGATGCATGAACCTGAATTTCCGCCGAGTGTCGTTGCGTCGTGCGTGAATTCGGGGGCGTCCGTTGAAACGGACGTGATGTCTCCGAACGCAAAGCGCTTGACGTTGAAGATGCCATCGAAATAGCGCGCCATCGACGCATCATCATTGCGGCTATCGTAAGCGGGGTAGCCAACAACGCCGATTTTCATCTCCGACTTCAGCGGGTTGGTCCACGGTTCCAGGGGCTCGAGACCGGCAACGTGCTCTCCCGTCACCTCCAGCAATGCGATGTCGGGATCGGAGTCGCCAGCCATGTAGAGAACGCGGGCTATGCGAGCCTGCTTCTGGTTGCTGACATCATTGCGGTGCTCGCGCAGGAATCCGATTTCGGCTTCAAAGGGGCGTAGGTTGGGTGCTGTGAGAAAGCGGAAGCCGCCGCGGCCATCGGCGCGTGCAAACTCGGCTGCGACGTGACGGTTCGTCACCATGATCGCTACATCGTCGCGTGGCTTCTCCACGATCCATCCCGTGCCCAGAAACGGCAGGCCCGGCACGTCGACGATATCGATGCGTCCTGTGCGCGCGATCACGTGGTCAATGGGTGGACGCTTGAGCGACGCGATGTATTGAATGGTGCTGGCCGGAACGGCTCTGGTCTCTTCTTCTGGAACAACGTAGGTGCCCTGCTGAACCAACAAGGGCGGGCGGCCGATCAAGAGCACGATTGCTTCCAGGGCGCGGGCGAACCGCACAGATTCCTGACCGGATTCCTGGCCGGATCCCATCTCAAAGGCGGTGCGCTTGGGCGGCTTTGCATCGACAAAGGTCTTAAGCGCCGTTTGCATCGGACTGCCGTCTGCTACGCCGAGGATCTTTGACGTCGCGATTATCTGCCTCACTTCGTCGGCAAGTGCGGGTTGGTTTTGAAACATCAGGCGCAGTGTTGAACTTTCGGAATAGTGAACCATGGAAAATTCCTTCTTTCGAATTGAATTCCGCCTGCGTGGGCCTCGACTTCACGGGCGAGACCATAAGTCCTATCGTCCATCCTTCCATTTGCGCTGCAGCCAATGGTCCGTGACATGAGAAGCTGCGGAGTTGACGGACGCCAGCGCTTCCAGAAACTCAAAAACTTGACCGCGCGGGCTGAGATACTCCAGCGCGTTGGTGAGCCGGTCATCGAGACCGCCGGGGGCAATATTCGCCGGGGCGACATTGCACATGGCCAGCGCAGCATTGAGGAGCCCGCCATCAACAACCGGCTTTAGTTGGACTTTTATTCGATAGAGGTCATTCGGCGTCAGAACGATCATCTTTTTTCCAGGGATCGGCCGAGGATGATTGGTTTTATTCCATGCAATCCACTTTGGGTCCTTGAGCTTCTTGGGAAGCTCGGGAATCTCGTTCAAATCGAATTCAAGTCCGATCCAGTTTCCGGCAGCATCGCGAACCTGTGCAGCAGCGACATAGGCTTCGTCCGTCCAGATTTCACGCCACCGCGCGCTCAATTTATCTGGGGTGAGCGCGTTGATGTTCTGGCAGGGCCGAACGTAATCTTCATGAATGTGAAACCGGACCGGCGGTTGGAGAGGTGTGGTATCGGTCGCTTCGACTACGAGGTCGAAGTAGAATCCGTCGTCGTCAATGTCTGTGACGACTGCAGACAGCCGCCGGCCGCTCACTTCACTCAAGCCGCCCCAGCGTTGTCGATGGGTGCACGGGCCCTGTGGAGGTGTCTGCGTTGGGCCAGCCGGAATGGGCGGCGGGCGGCGGCCGGGGTCAAATTGGACCTTAACAACGTGTGTGCCGGCGGCGACGCGGATCTTCCTTTTGTCTCCCTTGTAACGGGCTTCGACCTCGAGCTTGCGCACCGGATGGCTCAGCTGAATTTCCATGAAGCCTTGCGTGCTTTCCGTGCCGGCCAAGTTCTTCCCATTAACGAAGACCGTGAAAGCGGCGTCGGGCAGCAGCTGACCATCGAGGCCGACTGCCTCGATACGAAGAAACGAATTTGGCTCAGCAGCAGATTCTGACAATGATAGCTCCCGAGCGGCACTCGACGCCGTGCTTAATAGCTGTTTCCTTCGAGCAAATGGCTTGGCATGAAGGCGTTTGTCACCGCCATCGAACTGTTTGTGTTCATGATCACGAATGGTGTAATCGTCACCGTGGTTTGCGGGCCACCTTGGTAGCTTTCTTGATAACCCCATCAAACGCTCGGGCGACGCGGCCATATCCTGCGCTTGTGGGATGCAGTTCGTCGGCCCAGTCGTCGATGGCAGGTAGCGTCTTTCGGATATCGACGAACCAGACATTGGTGAAGAGGCCACCCTGATTGCCGCCCGCGAGCCGCTTCAGGCGCTCGTTCAGCTTATCGATGAGCAGGCGAATGATGCTGCGCTGCAGGTCATGTTTCTTGATGCCGAGGTCGGATCTTAGTGCGCGACCGAGCCACTGGTCCTGTGCCGCCCATTTTGGGTTGCGGGGGTCATTGGAGGCGCCGCCGGGGATCGCGTAGTCGTATCCATGAATGAGGATGGGAAGTTTCGGGAGCTCCGTGGCGACCGCCGTTATCATTTTGCGATAGGTGGCCTCGACAAAATCGAGCTTGTCGGCAAGGCCGCGGTTTTCGAGATACCATTCCGGTTCCTTGCCGGATTTGAATGGGTTAAGGAGGCCAGCTAGAATGGATTTGCCCGACCGGTCTTCACCAAGAACATCGTTGCCACCGGCGGAAAAGAGGAACGCGCGGACGTTCGCGCGATGCTCGCGCAGAGCACCCATAAACTCTGACTTTTCGATCACCATGTTTTCCAGCGTGTCTCCCGCGGCGGCGATCGTCCAGACGTTGTAGCTTTTGAAGAGGTGGCTGATCGTGTCGTCCAAGAAGATCGGGAAGTGAAACCAAGAATCGCCCTCCGTCACTATAATTGGCCGCTTGTCGCCGGATGCGATGCGGTGATTAAAAGCTGCCTGGCGCCGCACGCGCGTCAGCCCGTTCCCCAGGTTGGCGAGGATCGCGCCTTCCAGCGCCGTCTCGGGCCGGCCGATATCGACGGTATCAGGATTGGGGATGACAAACGGATTGAATGGCTGCGAGACGTCGGGAACGACGACAAAGTATTGCCGCAGGGATTCGTCCGGCACGTCGGGATCGCGCATCAGACGCTGCAGTTCGGCCATGGGAATCTTACCGGCCGCTTGCTTCTTATTGGTCACGTGCTGTCCTCCGGTTGCGAGCGGTCTGCACTATTTCGTTTCGCAAGGTTCACACAGGGTTTTTCCGCAGCCGGTGGGGATTTCGCACTTGATGATATCAGTGCCTTTGAACGGTCCTTGTAGAGTTGAGGGTTGCGTGCCGTGCGGTGACGCGGCGGGTTTGGAGGGTGCGGGCGGATCGCCGGGCGGTACGCCGGTTGACGGATTAGGCGAGGGTTGGGGAAGAGTGACGGTTGGTTGCGGACCGGGCTGCGCGGGGAGGCCTTGCACGGGCGCCGACGGACTGAGCGGCTGACCGGGGGATGCCTGCGCCAGCACGACAAGGGTCGCCAACGCGATCGATAGGCTTGAATGTGGAACCTTTCGCACAGGCGCTCTCCTATCGATTGAACCGGTTCTAGCTTGGGGTGGACGGCTGACAATTCTTTACGTGCAAGAACTCTGGATAAACGGCGTGATCTAAGTAGCGTGGATGGTTTCGAAATTCGTTGAGCAAGGTGTCCGGGACGGCGCATGTCGTGCGGACGGTGCGCGTTGCCTGACCGAGAGCGTGGCGCTTGTATTTGACGCTGACTTCGACGCTGACTACAGCCGCCGTGCGTAAGCTATCGACATAGTCTTTCCAGGTGATCTGGTCCGCACTGGATGCAGCGGTAAACATCACATTTCGTGAAACGCCGCTGCCAGAGCTGACGTCGAAAGCGTTCACATCCGAGGTCTTGCAGAGGTCGACGCAAATGTAGTCTAACGAGACAAACTGTAGCCACGTGTAGCGCAGCCGCCTTTCATTGAGTGTCAGGACAAGACCGATCTCTTGGATCTGGTAGGCAATGGCGCTTTCGGCGGGCGCGCTGAGCGTCACGTTCTGAACGGCGACCGCGACCGGCGATTTTGTCCATGTGGTGGATTGCGGTTCGTCCGGGCCTGGCGCTTGCGTCATTGGTCGAAAGTGGAGCGTGGCGAGCGGCGCCATTTCGAGACCGGGCGGGTTTCGCCCTGGGCCAAAAATGGTCCATGCAATCAGGGCTATTGCCACTAAACTGATAGCGGCTAACGCCCAAGGAGAGATCGCTGGCTCTGGTCGCTCATGGATCTGACGAGGCCGCTGACCCGGCGGTTCGAGTTGCCGCGCGCCGGCAATGGCTTCCCGCAGACGTGTCTGTAAGGGGCCCGGTTCTCGGAAACGGCCTTTGGGTGGCTCCAGTTGCCGCTCAATCGCCTTGAGCACAGCTTGCAACCAGCCTTCGTTGTGCGCCGTTTGGATAACCTCAAAAATCAGTGCCTTCTTGCCGAGATTTGCGCCGAAGTGGTCGCGATGGACATTGGCTCGCGCGCCGCCGACGATTTCAGTGAAGAAAAGTTCGCTTTTTGTGTAGCAATCGTCCAACGCCTCCGCGAGCGCTTGAATTCGTTCCGCATCTGGCACGGAACCGACTGAGCCTGCCGATGGCGACATGCCATTTGCAGCCGAGCCATTTGCTGAGGTAACGGACGGCTGATCAATTGGCATGGATAAAAACGCATTGGAGCGAACAACAATATTCTGCATACTAGGTTTGAATTTTGTTGCTGCCAACATGTTTTGAGACGTCGGATTCGGTGATTTATGTGTGCTTCAGTTTTCGTTCCGCTCCCTTCGGGCCGACTTACGCCACTGCCGGCTGGCACTGCTCGCGATGCAGAATCTGCAATTATCAATGGCGCTCAATCTGAGGCGCGGGCCATTTGGTATGCCAGCGTGCAGTGGGACGGGCAGCAATGGCGTTGAGTTCCCAGCAACTTGTGAAGCTTAAGAACGGGCTCATCGAGTCGTTCACGGACTTCGGCCAATTCAACATGTTCCTCGTCGAGCAGACCGGACGCCCGCTCAACGGCTACGCTGGCCCGAATGCCCCGATGCCCGTGGCGGTCTTCCAGGTCATTCAGGGAGCCGAGGCCGAAGGTTGGCTCGAAAGGCTGGTTGTTGGCGCGGTCGCGACACGACCCCGCCGGCCGGAGTTCGCTGAAGTGGCGACAGAACTGGGATTTACAGCTGCGGGGCCGAACCTCACCAATGCCCGTCCGATCGAGGGCCGGCCGTCGATCCGCGCTCATAAAGTGTTGGAAGACGTCGTTGCTGGGCGAGAGCGCTTTATCAATGTCGCGGAATTTCTTGCCGCGATGAGTGCCGCGCAGTCGCGCGTGTGCGCCATCCGTCTTCCCGATTCCAAGGGACGCTATAAATTCGGCACGGGCTTTCTGGTTGGTCCCGATCTCGTTCTGACAAACTTCCACGTCCTTGAACGGGTGATTGCCAATCAGGTGAACCCCAGAGATGTGCTGTTCCGGTTCGATATGCTGATCGCCGCGGATGGCCGCACGCTGCTTGAGGGAGTGCCTTACCGGCTCCACCCGGAAAAGTGGCTGGTGGATCAGAGCCCTTATAGCGCAAATGATTTGCATGATCCCTTGCCTGCCGATCCTAGCTCTGACGAGCTGGACTATTGTGTGGTGCGTCTCGCAACGGCCGCAGGGGAGGACCGTTCCGGTGGGTCACAGGACCCAAGGGCTAATTCACGCGGCTGGATGCCACTTTCGGCGGACCGGTCGGCGGGGACGGAACAAGATAATATCTTCATCCTGCAGCACCCTATCGACTTCAACACGCAGCAGTGCCGTCCCTTGAAACTGGCCATCGGCAACCATCTTGGTTTTGCCGGCGGGGGACGGCGCATGCGCTATGACGCTGATACACTGGGTGGGTCCTCCGGAGCGCCCGTTCTCAATGCCGATTTTGACGTGATCGGACTGCATCACCGGGGCGATCCCAACGCCGATACGGTCAAGATGACAGCCGAACACAACCAGGGCATTCCTATCAACCGCATCGTCGAGCTCTTGGCTCAGAGGAAGATCGCAAAGTTCTGGCAGTGACGGCGGCGCGTTGGTGGGGCGAGACAAGATGTTTGCTTTAAAGGCACAGGTGATTTCATGTCGCGATCGGACGGGTTCAACGCCGAAATACTGACTCAGGTGGACAAGCTCGCCCGCGAGCGCGCAGGATTGGGATACGATCTCAACAGCTACTTCACCCGCGATCTGGACTATGGGCCAGACGGCAAGATCAAGGCCAACAACGCGCCGCTCACAATGTGCGTGGCCGCGGTCGCAGAAGTCATCATTTGCGCAATGACGGAGCTGCATGCGCGGACGGGGACTACAACTCCGTTCGCCAAGCTTCCGATCGAGTCCTGGCGGCGTGGCACCAAGACATCGATCCGAGCTCATATTTTCATGTACGAGGACGTGAAGTCGAATGGGACGGCGCATGCGCTTGAGCGGTTCGGCATCGGTGTACAAGTGCCGTTCGATGCATTACAGCCCGGCGATTTCATCAATTTCAATCGAGAGAACGGATCAGGACACGCATGCGTGTTCCTTGGTTATCTTGACGGTGCGGGGCGCGATCTTTCTAGCTACGGGCCGAGCGTGGCGGGCTTTCGCTATTTCTCGGCGCAGGGCCGGGGGTCGAGCGATGCCGGTCTGGGCTACCGCTGGGCCTTTTTCGCCGGAAAGGCGCCCGCGAAGCTCCCGGGCAAGCGGATGGATCGCGGCATCATTTTCTCTAAGAAGCCGTCTCTGCTGTGCTGTGGGTATATGCGTCATCCCGATCATTGGCCCGCGACAGTGGGTATCGACCAGCGCCGCATCGAGGGCGTATCAGCTGGCCGCCGGCGGGGAGCGGGCGACGCACCAGAGTTGCGGGCACCGGACCTGTCCCGGTTCAGCGGTGAAACGGCCGGTGACCGATCGGTTCCAGCGCGGGGACGCGGCAGCAAACTCGCGCGCCATATTGCAGTGGAGACGGCATCGGTTATCGATTACCGCGATTTTGTCGCCGCGCTTGGTGTTCGGGTCGACCTGCTGCCGAACGGTTTTCCAACGCGGCCAGGCACGCGGATCGTTCCGAAGTACATCACGATCCACAATACCGACAATTCCTCACCTGGGGCCGGCGCGGCTTCCCATAACCGTTACATTCGGGGTGCGGATGCTGTCCGGAGGGAAGTGTCGTGGCACTATACGGTCGACGATCGCCTGACCTACCAGCACTTGCCGACCAATGAGATGGGTTGGCATGTCAATCGGGAGGCGAATTCGTCAAGCGTCGGTATCGAGATCTGCATGAACGCAGGCCTCGATGCCGAACGGGCGTATGCCCGCGCAGCCGATCTCGCGGCGCATCTTCTGATCGAGTTCGGGCTCAGCGGTGCCAGCGCGTTGCGCCAACATTTCGATTGGACAAAAAAGAATTGTCCCAGCGTGCTGCGGGCCAAGAGCACGGGCTGGGCGGACTTCAAGCGTCTTGTGCAGGGGCGGTTCGACTCTGCTCGGACTTTGCCCGGCGCACCCGTTGGGTCGGCCGTCAAGAGCGGCACCCGCGGCGGCGCAGCCATCCGTGAGGCTCTCGTCTCTCGGCTCGATGCGGCGGCCGCGCTCGATGCGGCGTTTGAAGCGCACAGCAGCGGCCAAAGCGCCGTTGCGCGTGCCAAGCCCATTCCCGACAAGTCCCCGGTGCCTTTTGCTGCGTCCGGTGCGATGGGCCAGCATTGGCCAGTGATCACCGCGCATCCCAGGGCTATGGAGGTGAATACGCTGCTTGTCTCAGGGAGCGCAGGTAGCCGGCCCGGCCGGCGGTTCCTCGCGGATCGCGCCGGCGGGCGATACCATGTCGGTCTTGATCTTTTTTGTTCAGAGAACGACCCGGTCGTCGCCATCGAGGACGGCAGGATCGTGGCGTTTTATCCATTCTACGAGGGAACGCATGCGCTGCTTGTGGCACACGATGGGTTTGTCGTGAACTACGGGGAGGTGGCGCCGAATTCGCTCGCCCGATTGGGCCTCAAAGTTGGGTCGACCGTCAAATCAGGGCAGCAAATCGGCACCGTCGGCCGTCTGAACATGCTGCACTTCGAGACCTATACGGCGGGAACGAAGATCAATCACCGGTGGTTCAAAGGCAAGGCGCGTCCGGCCGCGTTGCGCAACCCTTCGCAGTTGCTCCTTGATCTTGCCGTTAATGGCATCCGGCTCTCGCCACGGCTTTTGGGCGGTGTCGCTTTGGCCGACGCGCGGTCATTGGAGGCGGGACAGACAGCGGATATTTCAGCAATTGGGTTTCCTGCTGTTCTCCTGTCTGGCGGCGATCTCCCGGTTCCAGGTGAATCGGATTGGCATCGCTTTTCGCCATCTGGCCGTGAGTGGCGCTACGACTCAAGGGGACTGTCGTTGCGTGACACGAAAGGCCGGGAGCAACCGCAACGGTGGGACGCCGATCTCAGAACGATGCGGCGGATCATAGGACTCATGGGGCCCGACATTTTCGCCGCGTCGCGCAAGCATGCGGTCAATCCTGCTTTGATCATGATGACGATTGCAACCGAATCGCACGTCCATATGGCGCGGCGGTTCACGGGGCCTTCGTCGTTCCGGTGGGAGGCGGCCGTCGTCAATAAAGACGTGACGCCGCCGGTGACGGGGGATTATTCGCCGGGGCCGATGCAGACGCTCGGGTCCACTGTCCGCTGGATTATCCAGAAGAGGGGCGAGGATTATGGACTGGCCTATGACCGGTTCAAGGTTGCGCCGGTCTACAAGCGCCGTCCGCAGCCCGCGCCGGCCAAGCATCCGCTCTACGACTACGCCACGAATATTGATCTGGGCACGGCCGAGATTCGCATTCGGTGGAAGCAGACCAAAGACGACCCCATCTTCGTGGCGGCGGCTTACAACAGTGGCGGGCTTTACCCACTCCCAGCCAGCCCGTGGGGCCTGAAGGCCCGTGGCGATCATCTGGATCGAGCGGGCAAGTGGTACGGCGACGCGTGCGCACTTCTCATCGAGATGGGCGTTTTCTAACGCGCACGCCCCGCGTTGAGCCGGACACCGCTGCAGGCGTGTTGAGTATGGCGGGATCGCTTGAGAGTGTTCTCGCGATTCCAATGCCTTGTAGCCGCGCTGGTGGAGCCGAGGGGAATCGAACCCCTGACCTCTGCAGTGCGATTGCAGCGCTCTCCCATCTGAGCTACGGCCCCGGCCTTGGGAAGCGGCATTTAGGTACGGGGCTTTGGGGTTGTCAAGGAACGGGGCGGGAACGGTGGATAGGTGGCGGATGGGGCGGTCTGGCAGGACCTCGCGCCTTGCTCCCCCCGGCCCGGGCGGGTACACCACAGGCTCGCAAGTCGGCCGCAGCGGCGAGGGCACATGCTCGAATTTCTAAGCTTCATCAACTATGTCATTAATCTGTACAGCTACGTGGTCTTCGCCGCGGTGATCATGAGCTTTCTGTTGGCGTTCAACGTCATCAATCCGCGCAATCAGGTCGTTCAGGTGATCTGGACGACGCTTAGCGCATTGACGGAACCGCTGCTGGGCCCGATCCGGCGGATGCTGCCCGACTTCGGCGCCATCGACCTGTCGCCGGTCGTTCTTCTGCTCGGGCTTTACTTCATCCAGAGCGTCGTGCTGACGAATATTGCCAAGGCCTTCATTTAGGGGCTCCTCGCCTGCCCGGCATCTGGGAGAGTTCCTTCATGGCGGACGGCGAGCGCCCCTGGCGGATCAGCGACGGGTGCGTCATCGTGCGCGTGCGCGTCGCTCCGAAATCGTCCAAAGATATAATTGACGGGGTCGAACCGACCGCCGAGGGCTCGGCTTTCAAGGTCAGGGTTCGGGCGGTTCCGGCCGACGGGGAAGCCAACGAGGCCGTGGAGCGTCAACTCGCGGACTGGCTGGGCATCCCCAAGAGCCGCGTCGCGGTGGCCTCCGGCCACCGGTCACGCGTGAAATCCCTTAAGATAACGGGTGATGCGACGAGCCTCGACAGCCGGCTCGCGGCGCGCCTGTTGGAATTGACCTGAAGCCCGCACTCAACCCGCTCAAGCAAAATCATCCGCAGAGGAGAGCCCCATGCAAACGCGTGTTATCGACGGCAAAGCCGTTGCCGCCGAGGTCCGCGCCGGAGTCGCGAAGGACGTGGCCGCCTTGAAGGCCAATCATGGCATCACTCCCGGCTTGGCCGTGGTTCTGGTCGGCGAAGATCCGGCGAGCAAGGTGTACGTCAAGAACAAGGGCGAGCAGACCAAGGAAGCGGGTATGAACTCCTGGGAGTACAAGCTCCCGGCAGAGACGAGCGAGGCCGATATTCTGGCCATCGTCCAGAAGCTCAACAACGACCCGGCCGTGAACGGCATCCTCGTGCAGCTGCCGCTGCCCAAGCACGTCAACGCCGAGCGCGTTTTGAACACCATCGACCCGAACAAGGACGTCGACGGATTCCACCCGGTTAATGTCGGTCGGCTGTGGATCGGCGAGCGTACGCTGGTGCCGTGCACGCCGACGGGCTCGGTGATTTTGGCCAAGACCGTGCAGCCGAACTTGTCGGGTCTGCACGCAGTGGTGATCGGCCGTTCGAACATCGTCGGCAAGCCGGTTTCGGCCTTGCTGCTGCGGGAAAATTGCACCGTCACGGTGGCGCACTCGCGGACCAAGAACATCGAAGCGGTCGTCAAGGGCGCTGACCTTGTTGTGGCCGCTGTAGGCATTCCGGAGATGGTCAAGGGCGACTGGCTGAAGCCGGGCGCCATCGTGATCGATGTCGGCATCAACCGGGTCCCGTCTGAGAACGGGAAGACGAAGCTCGTCGGCGACTGCGATTACGCAAGCTGCGCGGCGGTGGCGGGCGCTATCACACCGGTGCCGGGCGGCGTCGGGCCGATGACCATCGCCTGCCTGCTGCAGAACACGGTGGAAGCGGCCAAGATCCAGCACGGGATCAAGTAGGCAGCCGGCCATTGGCTGCTGATTGCAGGAAGGGCGCTCCCCGGGGGCGCCCTTTTTGTTCAGGCGAAGGGATGGTTTACACGTCGCAGGGGGTTTCGGGGCGGCCCGGGCTTGGCTAGTGTCGGCCCACGAACCGGACCGGACCTTCCACCATCGAGAGCCCCGTTTGAAACCCCTTGGCCTTTGGACCCTGCCGAATGCGATCACGTGGTATCGCGTCGTCGCTGCGGTGCCGATCATCCTTTTGCTGGTCAACGGGTCGAATGCGGCGTTGTGGGCGGCGCTGGGGCTGATGGTGGTTGCCGAGGTGTCTGATGGCGTCGACGGCTGGGTGGCGCGGCGGTACGGACAGGTGTCGGCGGTCGGCAAGATCCTCGATCCCTTGGCGGACAGCCTTTATCGCGTGTCGGTCTTTACGGCGTTTGCGGCCAACCGGTGGATGCCGGTGTGGATGTTGGTGGTGATGGCGTCCCGGGAAATTGCGCAGGCTCATTTGCGCATCGTCGCAGAAACTCACATCGGAACTATGGCTGCGCGCTGGAGTGGAAAGATCAAAGCGGCCGCGCAAGGTTTGAGCCAGCTGAGCATCACCTGTCTGTTCGCCTTCTACGCTGGGGCTCCTCCCGAGAGCCTTATCTTCTTTGCGTGGCTTTTGCTCTTCGTAACGACCGTGCTGTCGGTGTGGTCGTTCTTCGACTACGTCTGGCTGATCTACTCGGCGCGAACTGAGCGCAAGGCCGTTCAATTCAGCAAGCAACCTTGATCGAATGCGAATGCAGCCCGACATAAAAAAACCGTCTGCCGTTCTCGATCTCTTAAGCTTCTTGCGGCCGTTTCTCGGTTTCGTGTGTGTGCCTTTGATCATAGGCCAAACGACACAGGGTTTGGCGTTCGCCGCGGCGGCCATTGCGCTCGCATTGATCATTCACTTTGTTACTACGGCATCGACTCAGCGCCACGGGAAGGGGGATGACTTCCGTCTGATTCTCGACTCGGCATGTGAGAGCATTTTTCACTTCACGATTTACATCGCCTTGATGCTGATCGGCTGGTTCCCAATCTGGGCGTTGTTTGTTTGCTATGCGGGTGACCTGCTGGTGCCGTATCTCTGCGTGCTCGCCCGCCAGCGTGGGGGGAATGTTGTTTACCGGCCGTCGTTGACATTGCGCACCGCCACCCATGCACTCGTACAAGCCGCGCTTATTCTCCCACACATCGCGGGCCGTTCCCTCGCGCCAGAGGCCAGTTCATCGGTCATTTTCTGGCTTTCATGCCTCGCGATCGCAGTGACGATCAGTACTGTTCTCGACTACAGCCTCGCAATTCTGAAGCCGCGCACGAAAAGCTAGTCTGGCGGGGTATTCGAAGTGAGCGATCGCGCGGGCCGGTGGGGTGCGATCGGTTCCACTGTGTGGTGGGTGGTCTGACGATTTAGACATTGGCGGAGTTGATGCCTGGTCCGCTGCGGTATTCCCATTTGATCACGCGGCGTGCCTTGCTTGGCTAATGTGGCGTCACGTGTGCTGAAAGTCTGACTCGTGTCAGAAGGTTATTCGATCTATTCATCTTGATCCGGCTCAAATGCCTTGTCCGGCGGTCGCGGCATCGGATAGTGTTTGTGTCAGCATTGGTTGACATTCGGGTGCTGCCATCGTGTAGGCCCGGCGCGATCTTGGGGAAGACAGGCGGTCCGCCGGCTCGTTCGAGCGGCGCCCGTCTGGCGCGCAAAGCGACGATCTGGTGTCTCTATTCTAGAGGTGGTCATGGCAGAGCATCTGCTTCGCTGCGACAGCTGTGCTGTGCGCCATCGCGCGGTTTGCGGTGCGCTGGCGCGCGACGAAGTCGCAAGGCTCAGCGCGATCGCACATCACAAATTGCTGCCGCCGGGCCAAGTCATTCTGCATGACAATGCGGAGATGCATTATTTTGCGAACATTGTTTCGGGCGTTGTGAAGCTCACCAAGACGCTGGCCGATGGACGGCAGCAAATCGTCGGTCTGCAATTTGCTTCGGATTTTCTTGGCCGGCCGTTCCGGGCGAACAGTCCTTATCACGCCGAAACGGTGACTGACGTTCACCTATGCACCTACGACAAGCGGCAGTTCGAACGTCTGGTGAAGGAAATTGAGGGGTTCGAGCACCGCCTGTTCCAGAACACACTTGATGAGCTCGACAGTGCGCGGGAATGGATGCTGCTGCTGGGGCGTAAGAGCGCCGGTGAGAAGGTAGCGAGTTTTCTCTTGATGGTCGCGAGGCGGATGGAGTCGATCGGGTGCAAGGCGTCCGACGATCCGGAGCGGCCGCGGTTCAATCTTCCACTTTCTCGCGCGGAGATCGCAGATTTTCTGGGGCTTACCATTGAGACGGTGAGCCGGCAGATTTCGCGCATGAAGGTTGATAAGATCATCGCGCTGGATGGCACGCGGACGATTTGCATTCTGGACATGCCGCGTCTGATGGCCGCCATGGAGCAGGAGCGCGACTGACCGGTTTAGCGTGGTGCTGGACATGCCGCTTCGGGTTGGTCCGTGGCGTGGCCGGATAGATCGGTGATGGTGGGGGAGCGTCCCGAAAGGGCGTTGTCCGGGTCCCAGGCGATGGCGATCTTTTCGAAACGCGTATCCTTGGCATCGTAGATCAACAGGTGGCCGGCGAGCGTTTCGCCTGCGCCCGTCAGTTCTTTCAGAACCTCGACGGCTTGCAAGGTTCCGAGAACGCCGACGACGGCGCCTAGGACGCCGACCTCTGCGCAGTTGGCGACGGTGCCGGGTGGCGGCGGCTCGGGAAAAAGACAGCGATACGTGGGATAGGGCTCGCCGTCGGCTCGGGTTGCGTGCGGCTTCAGAACCATCAGATGCCCATCGAAGGGACCCACGGCTGCAAACACGAGCGTCTTCTCGGCGAAATAGCACGCGTCCGAGACGAGATATCTGGTGGCGAAGTTGTCGGAGCCGTCAGCAACGATGTCGTATTGCCTGATGATGTCGAGAGCGTTCGCCGCGGTGAGGCGTTCGGCGTGCGTTTCGACGGTGACGTGTGCATTGAGCCGCTGAACCGTGTCGCGAATACTGTTGACCTTCAGCGTGCCGATATGTGGTGTGTCGTGCGCGATCTGGCGCTGGAGGTTGTCGAGGGACACGCGGTCGTCGTCGATGAGGCCGATGGTGCCGACGCCGGCGGCCGCCAGATAGAGAACCAACGGCGAGCCAAGCCCGCCCGCGCCGACAACCAGAACGCGGGCTGCCTTTAGGCGCTGTTGGCCTTGGCCACCGATCTCTTTCAGGACGAGATGGCGCTTATAGCGCTGGATTTCTTCGGGCGTAAGCATCGGATCATCAGGTTTTGAGGCGAAGACTTCGCATATGCAGCAATTTCTGTGCTGCGGCATGCCATGACGGATTACGCAAACACCGCTACGGTCTTTTCCGGGGAAGTTGCGTCACACACTACGACATTGGCTGTCCAGACAAACACACCTGCATTCGTCTCTCAATGGCGGCCGGGTGCCTGGATGGGCTTGAAGCGTGTGGCAATCGACCCCCTCCGGCGCATCTTGCCGGCAATAAGCACCACCCGAGGCCCGCGTCGTTCCAATCGGAGGACGACGGGTACCCGGTCGTCACGAACTGCACCTCTGGGGGAGAGCGCACGATGACAACAGGTCTCGACGAACACGAAATCCATAAGCGGGACATCAAAGTCCTGCATGAGATGGGTTACGCACAAGAGCTTAACCGAAGCATGAGCAGTTTCTCAAACTTCGCGATCTCGTTTTCCATCATCTGCATTCTGTCGGGCGGTATCAATTCGCTTGGGCAGGCGACGGCAGGCGCCGGTGGCGCCGCTATTGGGATTGGCTGGCCGGTGGGCGTGATCCTGTCGGGTCTGTTTGCCGTGGCGCTGGCGCAGATCTCGTCCGCCTATCCGACAGCCGGCGGCCTTTACCACTGGGGATCCATTCTCGGCAACCGGTTCACGGGCTGGCTGTCGGCTTGGCTCAATCTTCTTGGCCTCATCACCGTGCTTGGCGCCATTAACGTCGGTACGTTCTACTTCTTCTTTGGTGCCTTCGGTACCTACTTCGGGCTTGAAGACAATCTGCAGACGCGCGTGGCATTCGTGGCAGGCATCACGGCGCTGCAGGCACTCGTCAATCACATGGGCATCAATCTCACGGTGAAGCTCACCGACCTGTCGGGCTATCTCATTCTGCTTGGAGCGGTGGCGTTGACGGCTGTTTGTCTATTCTATGCCGAGACGTGGGACTTCGCCCGACTGTTTACATTCTCCAACTACACGGGCACGGAAGGCGCCAGTGCGGTGTGGCCGAATGCGATTCCGCTGGAGATGGCGTTCCTGGTTGGTTTGTTGCTGCCGCTCTATACGATCACGGGTTACGACGCGTCGGCGCATACGGCAGAAGAGACGAAGAACGCGGCGATGGCGGTGCCCAAGGGTATGGTCTCGTCGGTGCTGTGGTCGGGGCTGTTCGGCTACATGATGCTGTGTGCCTTCGTTCTCATGATCCCGAACATGGACGAGGCGGCCAAGCAGGGCTGGAATGTGTTCTTCTGGGCAATGGACCAGCGGGTGCCTTTGGCAATCAAGGAAGGCCTGTACGGCGTCATCTTTGCCGCGCAGTTCCTGTGCGGCTTGGCGACGGTGACATCGGTGTCGCGTATGATTTTTGCGTTTTCGCGCGATGACGGTATTCCGGGCCTGTCGGGGATGCTCGCCAAAGTGAGCCCGACATTCCGGTCGCCGGTTAATGCGATCTGGTTCGGTTCGATCCTGTCGGTGCTGTTTGTTTGGTTCACGTCGGCGATCACCATCGCCGGAACGCCAGCCTATTCGATCGTCGTTTCGTGCACGGTGATCTTCCTGTTCCTGTCGTTCGCGCTGCCGATTTTGCTAGGGCTGATTGCTTACGGCGGGCCAAAGTGGCCGGCTCCGGGACCCTGGAACATCGGCGGGGTCATGTTCCGCGTTGTCGCCATCCTGTCGCTGGTGGCAATGGGTGTGATCTTCTATGCGGGCATCCAACCGCCGAACGACTGGGCACTACCGATCACACTCGGGTTCATCGCGATGTCTCTGGTGATCTGGCTGCTGATCGAGAATCGCCGGTTCAAGGGCCCGCCCATCGGCGATGAGATCGCGCGTCGCAAGGCGGAAATCGCCGCTGCGGAAGCTGCGGTGGGCGAAACTGGCATCTAAGCGAGCGTTGTAACAGGTGCGGGCCGGGTCGCATGATCCGGCCCGCATTCCTTTTTGGAGATATCGGGATGGCAGGCAGATTGGCCGGAAAAATCGCACTCATCTCGGGTGGTGCGACGGGGATGGGCGGCGCATCTTCCAAGCTCTTTGCCGCGGAGGGCGCGGCAGTCGGGGTGGTTGATCGCAACCGGAGTGCCGGAGAAGCGGTGGTTGCCGAAATCGTGGCGATGGGTGGAACGGCAGTCTTTGCGCAAGCAGACGTTTCGGATGAAGCGCAGGTGAACGCGGCTGTCGCGGAGGTGACGGCTGCACTGGGAGCGCCGAACGTGCTCTTCAATCACGCGGGCACGATTGTCATCAAGCCGTTTTTGGAGACGACGCTGGAGGAGTGGGAGATGCTGATGGCGGTCAACGTCCGCAGCATGTTCCTAATGACGAAGGCGGTGCTACCTGGGATGATCGCGCGAGGTGGCGGGTCGATCGTATGCACGTCCTCGATTTCGGCGGTCGCGGCAACGCCGATGGAGGTGCTGTACGATACGACCAAGGGGGCCTGTCACATGTTTGCGCGCGCAATCGCGGTCGAGTTTCGAGATCGCAATATCCGCTGCAACGCTGTTTGTCCGGGATTTGTGAAGACGCCACACGGTCTGCGGGAAGTAGCGGAACTCACCCGGTATGGCGTGGACGCGTCGGAAGAGGCCTTGGCCGTGCAGCAAGGCCGCTTATGCGAACCGGAAGAAGTGGCCCGGGCGGCTCTATTTTTGGCTTCCGACGAGGCGAGCTTTGTCAATGGGGCGCACCTATTCGTCGACAATGCCTTTACGGCGGTATGAAAAAAGGGCGCCGCGGTTATGGCGCCCTTTTCATTCCGGTGTCCGATGCAGCATTCTCAGGCCGGCGGGTCTAGGAAAAGCTCGCTAGTGTAGTAGCGCTCGGCGCAAGAGGGCGCGAACGTGACAACCGTTTTGCCGTTCATGTTTTCGCGCGTGGCAACCGAGATGGCGGCGGCGACGTTAGCGCCCGTCGAGATGCCGCCGGGGATGCCCTCCGTCTTGGAGACGAGGCGGGAGATCTCAAAGGCCTGATCGTTTGAGACGGTGACGATCTCGTCGATGAGGGACGTGTCGAGGACGCCGGGAACGAAGCCGGCGCCGATGCCTTGGATCTTGTGCGGGCCGCGATTGCCGCCCGAAAGAACGGGGCTACCGGTCGGCTCGACGGCGATGACTTTGAGCCCCGGCTTGCGTGCCTTCAGCACCCTGCCACAGCCGGTCAGCGTGCCGCCGGTGCCGACGCCGACGACGAGCACGTCGATGTTGCCCTTGGTGTCGTTCCAGATTTCTTCCGCCGTCGTGCGTTCGTGGACGGCTGGATTGGCGGGGTTCTCGAATTGGCTCGGCTGGACCGCGCCGGGCGTGGTGGCGACGAGTTCCTGGGCGCGGGCGATGGCGGCGGGCATGCCGCCGGCGGCCGGCGTCAGCTCCAGTTCGGCACCCAAATGGGCGAGGATTTTGCGGCGCTCGATCGACATGGATTCCGGCATGACCAGAATAAGCTTGTAACCGCGGGCGGCGGCGACAAAGGCGAGGCCGATGCCGGTGTTGCCGGACGTCGGCTCGACGAGTGTGCTCTTGCCCGGTGTGATTTTACCTTCGGCCTCCAGAACGTCGATCATGGAGACGCCAATGCGATCCTTGACGCTGGACAGCGGATTGAAGAATTCGAGCTTGATCAGGATATCGGCGCGGGCGCCGGCCTGTTTGGCGATCTTGCCGAGGCGCACCAGTGGCGTATGTCCGATCGTCTCGGTGATGTTTTCATAGATGCGGCCACGGCCCCAGGTCTTGGTGGCGGACAGCGTCTTGATCTCCGGAACCTCAGTCATGGCTGTTGCGAAGCCTTCTGTTGGCGGGTGGGATGGCAGGTCAGGGTGGCAATAACCTTCCCGGCCCGCGCCTGCAACGGAGGGGTGCGAAAAAATCGTTCCCGCGAACGCAAAACGGCAGGGAATTCCGGTCTCTATTTGGGCTTCGCAGAAGACTTACGCCTGGTTGCGGCTGCCCGCGAGGGATCGGTCTTCTTTTTTGCCCTGGCTGCCGGCGACTTTGCCTTTGCTTTGGCGGGTGCCACCGCCTTGCCGGTCGATCCGAAGCCGCCAGGGCCACGGGTTGTCTTAGACAACGCCGCGATGGGCTTCATCTTCACGCGGGCCACCGGGGCGACGACCATCTGGGCAATGCGGTCGCCGCGCTTGATCACGAACGTTTTGGCGCCGAGGTTGATGAGGATAACTTGGAGTTCGCCTCGGTAGTCGCTGTCGATGGTGCCGGGGCTGTTGAGGATGGTGACGCCATGTTTGGCGGCGAGGCCAGATCGGGGGCGGACCTGGGCTTCCGTTCCGCTGGGCAATTCGATCGAGAGACCCGTTGGGATCAGCGCGAATGACCCGCGTGCCAAGCGAAGCGGCTTCTTGGGGTCTAGGGCTGCGACAAGGTCGAGACCAGCTGCGCCGTCCGACTGCATTTCAGGTAGGGGCAGACCTTCGCCGTGCGGCAAAATCTTGACGCGCACTTTGATGCGCAGTGGCTTCAATTTCTTTGAGTTCTTCTTGGGCATTGTCAGACTTCGGTTTGGTTAGCCGCGAGCCAGGCTGCGGCCTGTTCGATCAGCCGGCGCGCAACGTCATCTTTGCTTTGCGGCGGCCAACTGGTCACGCCATCGGCGGTGACGAGGTGCACCGTATTCCAATCTCCGCCGAACGTACCTGTTGCGGGTGAAACATCGTTAGCAACGATCCAGTCGGCCGCTTTGTCTTTACGCTTTTTCTGGGCGTGGGGGATGACGGCGTCGGTTTCGGCGGCAAAGCCGATGACCAAGGCGGGCCGGCGCGGGGTGCGTTTGGCGATGCTCTTCAGAATATCGGGGTTGACCGCGAGGGTTAGGGTGGGCGCCGCGGAGTCGCTGGTTTTCTTCATTTTCTGGCCAGCAGCGGCTGCAACGCGCCAGTCGGCGACGGCGGCGGCAAAAATGGCGATGTCGGCCGGTAGGGCGGCTTCGACGGTGGAAAGCATCTCCGCTGCGGTCTGAACCTTGATGACTGTGACGCCGGGTGGATCGTTTAGAGTGACGGGACCGGAGACCAGAGTGACACGCGCGCCGGCGCTGGCTGCGGCCGCTGCAATGGCATGCCCCTGTTTGCCGGACGAGCGATTGGCGATGTAACGCACCGGGTCGATGGGTTCGTGGGTCGGGCCGCTGGTGACGAGGACGTGACGGCCGGCGAGCGGGCCGGTTTTCGACGGTGCAAGGCCCGCGAGGAGTTGGGCGGCTGCTTCGGCGATTTCGGTGGCTTCGGACATGCGGCCGACGCCGGCTTCGCCTCGCTCGGCCATTTCGCCGGCGTTTGGGCCTACGAAAGCTATGCCGTCGGCTTCGAGTTGGTGCACATTGCGGCGCGTCGCTGGATGGCTCCACATGCGTGGGTTCATTGCGGGCGCGGCGAGGACGGGTTTGTCCGTGGCGAGAAGCACGGCGGTGGCAAGATCGTTGGCTTGGCCGGTCGCCATTTTGGCGAGGAGGTCGGCGGTGGCAGGGGCCAAAATGATGAGATCGGTATCGCGCGCGAGTCGGATGTGGCCGATTTCGCGTTCGTCATCGAGGTCGAACAGATCGGTAAACACGCGTTCGTTGGACAGCGCACCGGCGGCCAGCGGCGTGACAAATTCCTGGGCGGCGCGGGTCAGCACCACGCGTACGGTGGCGCCGCGTTCGCGCAAGCGGCGAATGAGGTCGAGGCTTTTGTAGGCCGCGATGCCGCCACCGATGATGAGGAGGACGCGCTGGGTCACTGTTGGAGACGAGGCTCTGCGTTTGGTTAACGGGCGCGGCCCGACCGGCCCAGGGTAGACCTTCTATCACGGCAACGGCGATGATGGGTTAAGCACCGGGAGTTGTTCGTTCGGTTTCGTATCGGGTTGTGTGGGGGCTCTGTGCACATTAGCTATGCCACACGGGAAGAAGCCTGGAGAAAAATCGCATGTCACTTCGCCTTGTCTGTTTCGGCGCTGCCCTCGCAGCGCTCATCCCCGCGTCGGCTTTTGCGCACGAGTATGAGGCGGGGGGCCTCACGGTGGCGCATCCTTGGGCACGGGCAACGCCCGGTGGCGCGACGATCGGGGCGGCCTATGTGGAAATCAAGGCCAAGGAAGGGGCTTCGGACGCGCTCGTGTCTGCCTCATCGCCGGCCGCGGGCCGGGTGGAAATCCACACGCACACCATGGACGGCGGCGTGATGAAGATGCGGCAGATCGAGAAACTTGCAATTCCGGCGGGCGGAAGCGCCGTGATGAAGCCGTCGGGTGACCACATCATGCTGTTCGATCTCAAGGCGCCCTTGAAGGAGGGCGAGACTGTGCCGATCACGCTCGTTTTCGAAAAGGCCGGTCCGGTGACCGTTGAAGCGACGATAGAGCCGGTTGGCGCGAAGGGGCCGCATGGGATGGATCATCAACCCGGGGCCGAAGGGCATGAAGGTCACGGGCATCACTGAGACGAGAGCGCTCCGTGAAATCGCCGTGTCAACACCTGCCGGTGCGGCTTTGCAAAGGCAATAAAAATTCGCCTTGACGGACCCCCGCCGCTTGACATGCGACAGGGTGTCCAACATCCTGCGCGCCGTCGGGGAAGGGACGACCCGATATCCAAAAAAGAATGGTCCAAGTCTGGGGAGACGGAACGGGGTGGTACTCTTTTGACAAGAGTTCCGCCCCGCTCTCTTTGGTCGCCTCGTTCTCTTGTCCCGTGTGAGTAACGGTGCGCCCCAATACGCTCAAATCGAAGATTGCCGCGGGTGAGCCCGTTCTTAATGCGTGGTGTGCGATGGCCAGCTCGCACGCGGCGGAGGCGATCGCGCATCAGGGCGTGGACAGCGTCACCATCGATCTTCAACACGGGGCCATCGACTTCTCTGCAGCGTTCCAGATGCTCCAGGGTATCTCGACGTCGCCCGCCGTGCCGCTTGCGCGCGTGCCGTGGAATGAGCCGGCGATCATGACGAAGCTCCTTGATGCTGGCGCTTACGGTCTAATTTGTCCCATGATCGAAACGGAGGCCGAGGCGCGCGCTTTCGTCGCTTCATGCCGGTATCCGCCGCTGGGTGCGCGCTCGTATGGACCGAATCGTGTGTCGTTCTATGCCGGTCAGGATTACGCTGGGCAGTCCAATCGCGAGATCCTGCTTCTGGCGCAAGTGGAGACGCGCCGCGCAGTTGAAAACGTCAACGCGATCCTGTCCGTCCCCGGCCTCGACGGGGTTTACGTCGGACCCGGCGATTTATCGATGTCGTTTGGTGTGGCGCCGAGTATGGATCCGACCGATCCTGCTGTGGTGCAGGCGATGGCTGATGTCCGGGAACGCGCCCGTGCGTCCGGTCTGATTGCTGCGGTTCATACGGATGGGGCGTCGACCGCGCGGCGGCGCTTTGCCGAGGGGTTTCAGTTTTGCTCGCTGCCGACCGATGTGCGGCTGCTCATCGACGCCGTAAAGGCGGCTGTGCGGGACTCCAAGTCCGGCGTGTGACTGCTGCCGCCGATGGACTAGGCCGCCCTTTGCGCGGGGCGGACATTTGACTAGTGTCGGCCTGTGTTCGGCGAAAGGGGTTTCTGCCCATGCGTACGGTTGAGGCCGTGCTTGGCGTTTTAATCATGGCCTTGGCCGTGGCGCTGTCGTTAGGCGCCGCGGAGTTCTTTGTGCCGTTGCCGCCGCCGGGATTGGGGCCGACTCTGGCGCTTGGGGTTGCAGGGGCGACGGTGGCGGCGCACGGGATGGCGGGACGCGCGGCGTTGCCGGGTATGATCGTGCGGTGGCGGGCTGCGACGTATGCGCTTTTGACTGTTACTGCGGCGGCCGTTCTGCCGCTGGTCGTCGAGGTGCTCGATCTTGTTAAACTGGCCGGTTTTCCGCTCGGCTATTATCTGGCGGCGCAGGGATTGCTGGTTCTGTTCGCGATCGTTGCGTTCCGTGCTGCGCAATCGCTGGATCGTCTCGATGCGCATGACGTGCCGCCTCTCGGCCTCCGGGGACCACACGATGCTGACCGGTGAACCGATGATGTGGCTGGCAGCGGGGATCGTTCTGGTCGCAACGGTTGCTGCTGCGATGCTGTCGCGGTCGGGCGACGTGACCGCGCATTCGGCCGGCGGTGGCGCGATGGGCGCGGCACTGGCTGGCAGCGTGCTCTTGCCAGGGCTCGTGCATCAGCACGGGTTCGATGCGCTGATTGCGCTCGTGGGTCTCGGGGGTGGGTTGCTTCTGCTTGGCGTGTTGATCGGGCCGGCGCTGACGCGTAGGGGAGCGGCGAGCTTACCGGAGTTGATCGGACTTCGGTTCGGGCGGTTTTCGCGCGCTCTCGTTCTCGTTGTTTCCATTGCCGCAACGGCGGGCCTGCTCTTTGGCGTACTGGCAGCGGCGACCGGGCTCGCAACGCGGCTGTTTGATGTAACCATCGGGACGGCGGCGTTGGGGATTGCTTGTGCCGCTTTGTTCGTAGCGGTGCCGGGAGGGGTCCGATCGGCACTTGCCGGAAGCCGATTGGTGGCGGTGCTTGCCGGTGTGGTTTTGTTCGGGGTGCTGGCGGTGGTGTGTTGGTCGCTGGTCGGCAATCCCGTGGTGCCGGTTGCGTACGGGTCCGCCGTTGCCGCGATCGGCCCGGCCGAGATGGCTCTCATTGAAGGCGGGGCTGTCGATTTCGGCGTGTTCAAGCCGTTTCTGCGCGAATTCCTTACCGTCGACCGGCTCAATTGGGCGCTGCTTGCGCTGAGTCTGATGGGCGCTGTGGCGGTGTTGCCGCCGCTGGTTCAGACGACGGGCGTGTTTGCGGTTGGTCAGGCGCGGCGCGGGATTGCGTGGGCGCTCACGTTCGTGGTGATCGCGCTTACGGCGGTACCTGCCGTCGCGGCGCTGGCACGGTTGGAGACGTATCGTGCGGTCTCCGCGAGCGCGACATTTACCGATCTGCCGGCTTGGGTGCGGCGCGCATCGGAGGCGGGCGGTGTCCTGGTGCACGGGACGTCGCTGCATCTGGTCGAGAGTGTGGCGGGCGATGTGGCGCGTGGCGCAACCTCGATCGAGGCGATCGGGACCTCGATGGCGGATCGCGGCGTGCGGGCGGAAGCGATCTGGCAACGGCTAGACCCGGCTGTGCAGGCGGCGGTGTTCGATCTCGGGCGGCGTTTTAGCGAGACGCCGGGACAGCCGCTCGATGCACGGTGGGTGCCGTATGTGGACACGGTGGTGACAGCGGCTGCGGCGGCGGGGGGAAATACGAGCGGCAAGCCGGATCTCGCCGCGCTGGAGATAGATCCTCAGTTTCTTGTGCTGGGATTGCCGGGCGCAGCCGGATTGCCGGATGCAGTTGCGGCTCTCACTGCCGCGGTTGTAATGGGCGCGGCAGTGGTACTTGTGGCGGCCCTGGCGGCGGCCCTGTCGTCCATGATCGTCCGCGATGGAACAGCGGCGCTCTTTGGCCGTGAGCCGCGCGCGGGAGCCGAAGTGGCCATAATGCGGGGCTTGACGGTTGTTCTTGCAATCGCGTTCGCGCTGGGGGCCGCGGTGGTGCCGGTGACAGCCGACGCGATCCTCGTCGTCAGTCTGACGCTGGCAGCGGTTGGGTTGTTGCCCGCTGTTGTGCTTGCGATGTGGGTACCGCGTGCGACGGCGCTGGGATTGATTGCGGCGGTTGTGGCCGGTCTAATGCTCGGGACGTACTATCTGGCCGGTACGGCGCTTTACAGCGTGCCGTTCTACGAGGCGTGGGCCGGCCTTTCGAGCGCAGGGCCGGAGGCGTATGCCGAGTATGAAGAGGCGCGAGAACTGTGGGTCGCGGCCGAGGGGGATGAGCGCGCGGCGGCGTATGCCGATCTTGCTGCACGCACGACCGGAAGCCTCTGGAGTCCGGGTCTGGCCAATTGGTTTGGTATTGCGCCGGCGGCGGCGCCGGCTCTGGCCTTTCCGTTTGCGTTGCTCGTCGGTGTGATCACGAGCCTTATCAGCGCGGGCTTAACGCGGGTGTCTCGTGACGGTCCGCAGCCGTCGTCCGCCGGCGGCGCAGCTTTGTGATGGGTGGCCGGATTTACGATCTGCTGATCATCGGCGGCGGTATCAACGGGGCCGGGGTGGCGGCGGATGCGGCGGGGCGGGGACTTTCGGTTTGTCTCGTCGAGCAGGGGGATCTGGCGGGTGGGACGTCACAGGCCAGTTCCAAACTCGTTCACGGCGGTCTGCGATATCTTGAACACTTCGAATTCCGGCTGGTCCGCGAAGCGCTGCTCGAACGTGAGGTGATGCTGGATCGGGCGCCGCACATCGTCTGGCCGCTGCGGTTCGTGCTGCCAGAGGCCGACGGAGTCCGGTCGCGAATGCGGATCCGGGCGGGGCTGTTTCTCTACGATCATCTGGCGCAGCGGCGGCGCATTCCGGCGTCGCGGGCGGTCGATCTTACGCGGGAGAGCGCGGGCGGTGTGCTCCGGTCCGATTTTCGCCGCGGTTTTTCGTACTGGGATTGCTGGGTGGATGATGCGCGGCTGGTGGTTCTCAACGCAAAGCTTGCGGCGGCCAGCGGAGCCGACATTCGCACGCGGACGCGGGTGGTATCGCTGGCGCGCGGGGATGGAGCTTGGTCAGCAACGCTCCAATCCGGGGAGCGTTCGGCGACGTGCCGGGCGCGCGTGATCGTCAATGCGGCGGGCCCATGGGCGGATCGGGTTGCCGCGCTGGTGCGCGACAACACGGCGTCCGGCGCCGTGCCACTGCGGCTCGTGAAGGGCAGCCATATCGTGGTGCCGCGGATCGCCGGGGCGGAGGATGGGTTTCTACTTCAGAACACCGACGGGCGGGTCGTGTTCGTCCTGCCGTTCGAGACAGCCTTTACCTTGATCGGGACGACGGACGTGCCGGTCAGCGGATCGCCGGCGGATGCGACCTGCAGCGCCGAAGAGGAGGCGTATTTGCTCGCGGCCGTGAACCGCTTTCTGGCCCGGCCGCTGACGCGTGGGGACATCGTCTGGCGGTTCGCGGGCGTGAGGCCGCTGCAGGCGGATGAGGAGCAGTCCAATCCTTCGGCGTTGAGCCGGGACTATTCGCTGGCGTTGACTGGAGATGCAGCGGGCACGGCGATGCTAACCATTGTCGGGGGTAAAGTGACGACGTACCGGCGGCTAGCGGAGGCCGTGATGGAACGGCTGGCGCCGCTCGTTCCGGGACTGCCACCGGCGTGGACGGCCTCGCGTCCTTTGCCCGGCGGAGACATTCCGGGCGGCGATTTCGACCTCTACATGGAAGGGCTGTCGCGGCTTTATGCCTGGATGCCGGATGCGATGTTGCTGGCGCTTGCGCGGCGGCATGGCACGGCGGTGCGCGATGTGATCGGCGATGCACGACGCATTGAGGATATGGGGGTGCTGTTCCCGGGTGGCCTCAGCGCGCGCGAGGTCGCCTATCTCACCGCCAACGAATGGGCGATGACGGCGGACGATGTTCTTTGGCGGCGGACGAAGGCTGGCCTGCATGCCAAAGCGTCCGGCGTCGAGGCTAAGGTGATGGCTGGCGTGAGCGGACTCATGCCTCCCCAACGACCGTGATGCTGCGACAACTTGGCAAGCGCTCTTCTTCTTGGGAGTGCTTGGCCGTCGAGCTGCACTTTAAGATTTCGTGGGGGCGAAGTTTCGCCGGAGAAGATAATTTATTTTGATACTGCATCGCAGTGCGGCGACTGCAGCTCTCCGAGGCGATAAAATACTTTGTGGCCAAGTATAAGCTCAGACTAATTGTCTATTTTTGGCATATTAGCTTGCCAGTTCTTCTTTGAATTAACCATATATTAAAATTATGCTCTGGATGGATTTCGTCCGCGTGTAGGGACGCCCTCGTCTCATTGAAGACCACTAGTCGTTAACCACCGGGCCTTGGGGGCCGTGGTCGAGGGGAGTTCTCGTAATGCGTCTTTGTTCGTTGGTGTTCACGCGCGCGGCTGCAGCCGTGCTGACAATGGTGGCCGCGTCGGTCTCGATGACTGCCACGGCCTCTGCCAAGCCGACGGGCTGGCAGAGCGAAAGTGAAATTCGCAAGGCTGGGCCGTCCGCCTGGGCCGGTTACGGCGACAGCGGGTACGTCGCGCGGCCCAAGTCGTCGCGGACCAAGGCTGCCAAGGCGAAATCGAAGGCCCTTAAGGCGTACGGCGCGTCGTATGGCAACAAGTCGAAGAAGCAGGCCTCAGCCGGCAAGCAGAAGCGCTATGCAGCGCTCGACACTGGCGCAATGATCGACACAGCTCCGACAAAGAGCGTGGCCGGCGGCGGCGGGATTCGCTGGGTTGCTTCGGCCGGCTGCCTCAACGGCACACTACGCTCGGTCGTGGCGCAGGTCGCGGCGTCTTACGGTTCCGTGACCGTAAGCTCGACCTGCCGGGGCAAATCGCATAACCGCAAGGTCGGCGGCGCGCCGAAGTCACATCACTTGACCGGCGATGCAGTCGACTTCCGCGTGCGGGGCAACGTGCGGGCGGTCTACGCCTTCCTCCGCAGCCACGGTTCGATCGGCGGCGTGAAGCACTATGGCGGCGGCCTGTTCCACATCGACACCGGTCCTCGCCGCTCCTGGTAAACGGTAGCGCTCGACTTGCGGCTGACTTAGCCGCTGCCAGAGCCGGGCCGGCTGCCCGCAACTGTTCGGTGAAGCAGCAGGACGGGGATCAGCCCCGCCAGAACAATAGCGAGCGCGCCCAATGCGGCGCGCTCGAACTGTTCCAACGCCGTCAGGCCATAAACGTGCGTGGCTAGCGTTTCGAAGTCGAACGGCCGCAGCAGCAGCGTCGCGGGCAATTCCTTCATCGCGTCGACAAAGACCAAGAGGCCGGCCGCGCCCATTGCAGGCAGCAGTAGGGGCAGGTGGACGCGGCGGAGCGCCGAGAGCGGTGTTTCGCCGAGCGTGCGGGCGGCAGCGTCCAGGTTGGGTGAAACCTTCTGCAATCCCGCTTCAATGTTGCCGAGCGCGACGGAGAGAAAGCGCGTCGTCAGCGCAAATACAAGGGCGACAAGCGTTCCGGAGAGGATGAGGCCAGTCGCGATGCCGAGATAGTCGCGTGCCAAGGCGTCAAGCGCGTTGTCGAAAGCAGCAAACGGGATCAATACGCCGATGGCCAGGACGGTCCCTGGCAGGGCGTAGCCCACGCCGCATAGGCGAATGGCGGTGGTAATCGGTCCACGGCCAGCGATGCGCGCGGCATAGGCCAACGCGAGCGCAATGACCACTGCCACCGTGGCCACGGCGGTCGCGACGAGCACACTGTTGGCGGCGGCGGCAAGGAATCCGCTCGCGAAGGCCTCCTCTCCGTGGGCAAGCGCATGACGCGCCAGAACCAAAATGGGAATGACGAATCCGGCCACGACGGGAAGTGCGCATACGATAGCTGCTGCGTAGCCGCGCCAGCCGTCGATATCCTGGAAAGGAATGGCGCGGTAGCGCCCGGTCGTATGGTGAAACTTGCTGTCGCCGCGCGCCAAGCGTTCGATCGCGAAAACGAGCGCCACAGCAAAAAGTCCGAGAAGGGCAATCTGGGTCGCACCGGCCAGGTTGGCGCGCTGTAGCCATGTCACATAAATGCTGACCGACAGGGTTTCGATACCCAGATACTGGACAGCGCCGAGATCATTCAGGGTTTCCATCATCACAAGCGCGGCGCCGGCAGCCAGCGCGGGCCGTGCCAGCGGGAGGGCCACGCGGCAGAAGGCACCGATGGAGGTTTGGCCGAGTGTGCGCGCGACTTCCAGCACGCACATGGACTGCTGCACGAAGCTGGCGCGAGCGGTCAGGTACACGTACGGATAGAGCACGAGCGACAGTATGAGAATGGCCCCGCCTGTGGAGCGGATGTCGGGAAACCAATAGTCGCTGGCGGTGGCATAGCCGCCGGCCGCCCGCACCGCACTCTGAACGGGACCGCCGTATTCCAGAAGTTCCACGTAGCAGTAGGCTACGATGTAGGTCGGGATCGCTAGCGGAAGCACCAGGAGCCGGTCGAGGACCGCGCGGCCTGGAAAGCGGTACATGGTGACGAGCCACGCGGTCGCGGTGCCGACGACAAGTGTCAGAGTCGCGGTGCCGGCGACGCGGCTGAGTGTCGATCGTGTTGTGATGGGCAAAACGTTGGCCAGGAGATGCGGCCAGTCGGTATTTGTAGAGGATACAGCCAAAAGCACGATGCTTGCGACTGGCAGGAGCATTAGCGCGGCAAGAGTCAGCGCGAAGCCCGACCAAAGTGGCTGGCTTGGGTGTTTCGCACTCCAGTTTTGCAAGGCGTGCCGCCAGCCTTTGGGCCCTTCACTTGCCGGCGGCTGGGGTCCACCGCCGACGGCTACGGGCGTGAGGAGGGCATCAGGCATGGTAGTGCGCCTGGCCCGGTTCACCCGGCATGAGCGCCAATGCATTGCAGACGACATCGGGCGGCAACGACTGTCCCGCGTCCTGGAGCGCGGTGCTGAAGGTGCCCGCCGCAGCAATGCAGGCTTCGACGTTGCCGCCGTGAATCAAGGCATAGACGCACGCTTTCAACGCCGGACAGGAGCCGAGCTGCGCCGCTGCGATTATAGACACCGCGAGGCACTCGTCGCGGCACAACCCGGGGCAGCCCTTCGGGAGAACTTCGATCCGCCGAGTCGCGGCGCGATCAACGCATTCCACAAAGTGACCGAGTGCCGTGACAAGGTCATCGGCCGACGTCGGGCCCGCGATGCCAGCGAGTTCCTGCCACGCGTATGACCATGAAAGGCCTGAGGCTTCGCGGCGAGCCAACATGCCACAACGGAAGGAGCGGCCGACCATCTGTGCAACGCGAAAATCCGGCCGGGCCTGGATCAACTGCGGATCGATGCGATCCAATCTCGATGCCACGATCGCGTCCTCCGGCTTATGAACCGGGGCCGGCATCGAACTGGACCTTGTCGACCAGTTCGGACGCTTCTTTGCGCAGGCGCGCGATCTCAGAAAGCGGTAGGCTGTCGGGCTTCAACTCGCCCCAGCTCTTGACGAGTTCGCTCGCGTCCACGCCGGGCACGACGGGATATTCGCTGTTGCCTTCGGCGTAGAGTTTCTGAGCAGTGGGCGAAGCGAGGTAGGCCATCAACCTTCCGGCGTTGTCCTTGTTGGGTGCGTGGGCGGCCAATGCCATGCCTGAGATGTTGACGTGAGTTCCGCGGCCCTCGGCATTTGGAAATACGATGCGGACCGAATCGGCCCATGCCTTCTGCTCGGGGTTCTTCAACATGGCGGCCATGTAGTAGGTGTTGCCGATGGCGATGTCGCACAAGCCGGCCTGCACGTCGCGAACGGATTCGCGATCGCCGCCAGCTGGTTTGCGGGCCAGATTATCCTTGAGACCTGTGAGCCAAGTTTCAGCTTTTTCCTTGCCGTTGTTGGCGATCATGGAGGCGATGAGCGCCACTGAATAGGTGTGCTGACCCGAGCGGGTGCATATCTTTCCTTTCCACTTCGGGTCGGCGAGATCTTCGTAATTGAGCGCTGTGTCTTTGACGCGGTCCTTGGAGACATAGAATACGCGTGCGCGGCGTGTGAGGGCGAACCAGTGGCCTTCCGGATCGCGGAGGGTTGCAGGGATGGCGGCGGCGAGGTCAGCCGATGGATTTGCTGCGGTGACGCCTGCATCTTTGGCGCGTGTCAGCAGTCCAAACTCGGGCGTCAACAGGACATCGGCGGGGCTGTTGGCGCCTTCGGCCTGCATACGTTCGATCAAGCCATCCTTGGCGTAGATGAAATTGACCGCGATGCCGGTCGTCTTCGTGAAATTCTCAAGCAGCGGCTTGATGAGATCGGGCTCGCGGTAGGAATAAACGTTCACGTCGTTGGCAAGAGCCGGCGTTGAGACAGCTACTACGGCCAGAACGGAGAGGGCACGGCGCGCTGCGCGTGCCGAAAGGGAGAGACGCATCGGGAAGCTCCAATTTCCGGAATACAAGGTTCCGGGATCGGGTTGCAGTGAGCTGGCGCGGCGCGCGCAAGCGCGCTGAATAGACCAGCCGAGTTGGGTCGGGTCAATCGAATAGACGCGTCGAAAATCACATTAGAAATGGTCTAATTCCAAAGAATTAGCGCAATCTAGCGCGGTGCGTGCATGGGATCAGATGGCGACCAGCGGGCCGCCTGGAAACGAGACCGTGACGCGGGTGCCGCGGCTTGGCGCACTGTCGATCGACAAGACGGCGCCATGGGCCTCGGCGAGCGCGCGCGACATGGGCAGGCCCAACCCTAATCCGCCGCCATCGCGTATAATGTCGGGCACATCGAGCGGAACGGGGCGGAGGGCTTCGGCAATCGCAACGGCCGACATGCCGGGACCAGTGTCTTCGACTGTGAATGCTGCCGCACCGCGCCGGTCCGCCACAGTTGCGACTGTGATGGTTCCGCCGGAAGGCGTGAATTTGATGGCGTTGGTCAGCAGGTTGAGCACGATCTGTTTGAGGGCGGTGCGGTCCGCTTTCACAGTGGCGCTGGCGGCAGCAGACTGGGTAGAGGACCGGGCAGATAGCGATACTCCTTTGGCGGACGCCAACGGCTGGACGGTCTTCACGCACGCCGACACAAATGGGTCGAGATCGATGGTTTCGAATTGGAAAACCGGCGAGCACTGCGACGCGGACTCGCTGCGGCGGTCGAGCATACGCTCAATGAGTTCGAGAGCATGACGGGCACTGGCATGGATACCGTCGATGTACCCCGCATAACGTTCATTTTCGATCGGACCGAAGCGTCCTTCTTTCATGATTTCGGAAGCAGCGGCGATTGCGCTCACGGGTGTTTTGAGTTCGTGGGCCAGTTTGGCGAGATCGATTCCGGCCGGTGTGGCCTCTGGTGGGGCCGGTACTGTTACGGGCGGTGGTGGATGTTCTTTCTGCGCTGGTACGGCGGAGGGTGGTGAGGCAGGTGTAATGATGCGTTTTTGACCGTCGCGGATTTTGCCTGCGATGTCGTGCAGAGTCTCGGCATCGCTGCAAGCGGCGTGCTGTGCGGGTTGGTGCGGCGCATGCGCAACGCGATCGCCTGCAGATCGTGCACGTACGAGCAGGAGGGGTTCGGCGACTGGACCCGTCAGGCGGGTGACATCGCACGCGAGCGCTTCGAGGCCTTGGGCGGTCCAGAATACCAGGGGCAGCGCTTTCGCCTCGTCGCAGCCTATTCGCGCGATCTCGCGCAGGGCTCTCACCGCCGGCATGGTGCCATCAAGTTTGACCGGCAAGAGCGGGAACAGCGTCTGGCCGGCGCGATTGGCCGCGATGAGGCTTCCGGAGCGAGGCTCGAACACAAGGGCCGCATTCGGCCACGCGTCGAGCAGCGTGCGGGCGGCATCGCTGACGGCCTGCAAGGGCTTAGGTGTGTTGCTCTGATCGGTCGGCGTCATATGACGCAAAAAGTAACACAGTCGCGGCTGGTTAGCCGCAAATGCTCGCCTGGACGGTGAAAGGCGGGTCGTGTTGGATATGCTCCGACGACGGAAACGCCGGGAAACAGCGAATTCGTACCGCGCCGCGTGCGGGTCGGTCTCTGTCCATGGTGGATCTTGCCGAGTTCTCTACCAGGGGGGCGGGACGTCCGGCAATTGGCCAGTTTTTGCTTGACGGAATGGGCATGGAGCGGTTCTTACGGGGTCCGCGCGCTCGTCGCGCACATCCCCTGTGCCGCCTTAGCTCAGTTGGTTAGAGCGCTAGATTGTGGATCTAGAGGTCCCCTGTTCAAGCCAGGGAGGCGGTACCATTGGTTTGGGAAACGGTGTTTGGCCGTTTTGCGCGGGTTCATCTTGCTTGAGGGGACCCGGCGGGCCTAGGGTCAGCGCATCCGACTGGGAGCGCGTTCGCCGATGATGGCCGCTGTTTTTGCATCCCTGACGTTTGCGCTTGTTTTGGGGTGGCTTGGGCGTGCGCGCGAGGCGCTAGCGGCGATCGCGGTTTGTCTGGGTTTGGCGATCTGGCTTTTCCTATTTGAGATTTACAGCCCCGAATACGGGTTCCGTATGCCCTGGATTTCGACAGAGGCCCCGGTGATCGATCCGGCGGTGGCGGGGAAGGTCTTTACATGACCGGTCCGTTCGCTTCTTCTGAAAATGCCGATCCGCTGGCCGTGCTGAATTATCTGTTTCTGCTGCTCATGCTCGCGATCATCGCGGGGATCCTGACGGCTGCCATGACGATGCAGTACGTCTATGGCGAGTTGCCGTGTCCGCTGTGTCTGCTGGAACGGGTGGCGCTGTTTGGTGTTGCGTTCGGGATCGGCATGAACTTCCGGCACGGGTTTAGCTATCGCAACACCGGAATTAGCCTGCTGTTTGCGATTTTTCTGCTCGTCGTTTCGGTGCGCCAGACGCTGCTCGATATTTATCCGCGGCCCGGACACGCGTATATCGGCACCGCCGTTTTCGGTTTGCACATGCCGGTGTGGTCGATCCTGATCGCGCTGGCGATTTTGACGGGATACGCGTTGAAACTCACGGTGCTTGGCGACGACGACAGGCTGGAGCATGCGCAGATTGCGCGATTTTCCTGGATGTCAAGAATTGCTCAGGCGTTGAGCCTTTATGTGCTCGTTCTGTGCGCAATCAATTTCGGGTCGGTGATCGTGCAATGTGGCTTTGGCGAATGCCACACAGACGGCTACGCCCTGTTGAAGTGACCTGTGTTTGCCTTCAGTTCAGCGGGATGGTGACGGCGGCTCGGACGCCGGTGGCGTCGTAGTCGCCGCCGAGACCTTCGTAGGTTGCGCCGACTTCAGCCGATGCGCCGCTGGTCCAGCTCATGCGCAGCCCCAGTTCGAACTGAGCATTGATGCGTGACAGATCCAGGTCAGCCCCCGTATCGGGACGAACGGCGTCGGGATCGATGAAGTCCCAGACGACGCGGGCGGCGCCGTAAGGCATCAGCACGCCATCGTCACGCTGGATGCGGTAGCCGACGCGCGGACCGGCGGTAAACCGTCCAAGCTCTGCCTTCTGCGATGCGACGTTGGTGCCAGCGCTATCGGTGAAGCTCTCGCTCTCGTCCTGGAAGTAGACGATCTCAGCCGATGGTGTGATGAGCCACGCCTCCCGCTCCCAGCGGCCACTGAGGCGAGCGGAGGCGAGGAACCGGTCGGTCGAGAATGAGCCCGTCGTGCCGGCACTCTCCATGTCGTTGTCCGAGCCTCCCCACAGCAGACGCCCATCCAGGAACACATGCTGCGACAGGCGCGCGGCCGCGTAGGGCCCGACCATCCAGCCGTCGCCGTCGATCTCAAGGCCAGCGGCGGAACTGTCAAACGATGTCGTGTCGTACTGCGCCATGATGCCGACGAGCAACCCCGGCGCCACTTTGTAATCGATCCCGAGTTTGACGACACCGAAATGGCCCTCGGACAGAGCCGCATCGAAGTCGAAGCGCTGATAGTCGCCCTCGACCCAGATATCGAAGCGGTGAGGCAGGTACGGTGCGGCGGGGTCGCCATCCGCTCCAAGACGCATGCGCGACAGACTGGCGGCGAAACTTGCAGGCCCTTCAGTCCCGTCGCGCGGATCAGGTTCGCGGCGTCCGAGCTTCATCGGACCCGTGTCGTCCTTGAGGCTGCGCTGCGGTTGAGGTTCGTTGTCCGACAGCCGGTCCATGAGGCGCTGGACGCCGGGCCCGTTGGAAATGAGCCGCGCTGCACGCGTTGTCAGGAAGGTATGAACTTGTTGGCCAGGGTTGACACAGTTATCGTCAACGTCAGGGATCGTGACCGCGTCAATTACAAAACTGGGGTCTAAGGGGACGGCGGTCGGTACGACATAATTTTCTGGGATTTGGCCACTGACACGGAAAAGTACTGTCGGCATCGGATCATCGTAAATAAGCTCGGTAATGTACGTAAATACAGTGCCATCGCATAGAGTTTGCCTAAACGGATTGGTAACCGTATACTCAGCAGCCTGTGCATGGGCCGTATTTGGGTCTCCCACGATAGCTAGAGTGGGCGCGGCAGCGATCACGACGCCTTGAATAATGAGGCTCGCGATGTTGGCTGCGGATGTGCGGCGCCGGATGGGCCGTATTGGCGCATCCGCGGCTAACGATCCTGACGACGGTCCTTCGACATCGAAGTCGGGCAGGAAATCGTTGGGCGATGAATATGAAAATTCCGCGGCCATTGCGCGTCCATTGCGTTCTCAGAAAATCCGGCATGTTGGACACAGCACAACCAACGGGTGCAATGTATGCGATTCGCATCTAAAGCAGGTTAATGCGATCACTCTCTTCGGGAGGAAAGTCATTTTCGAAATTCAACGTTATTCCTGATGATCGAAACGGCTGTCATCGGTCTATGCGTACGACTTCACTTCGAAGAACATCGATAAGTGACGCCGGTTCACGTCGGCTTTGAGCCGCGCCCGCGTGTCGTTGAGTATGTAAACTTGACGTGCCAATGCAATGAACGTTGGGCCAAAATCCTGGTTCGCCTCGCACGCTCGCAATGCATCTTCAACGTCCCAGAGCTTTTCGTTCACATCCCCCAGGACGGCTATATCGGCATCGAGATCTAGGTGCAGATCGCCAGCGACACGCTCAAGGGCGGCCACTTCGCTCTTTGCCAATGAGATTTTCAACGCGTCAGACAGACGCGCGCATTTGATTTTGAGAATCGAGATTTTGTCGGCGAGCTCTCCTACCGACACCGGAACCATTGGGCATCTTGGATCTGATTGTGCCCGAGGGTTCATGCATCTCGCCTGAAGTTGTGGCGCATCATAGCATGCGAATAGACGATTCGCAGAGGCATGGGGAGTCGCTCGTGGCGATCGATAGCGCAATTTTGCAGATTAAAGAAACATTACGGTCTCGGCGTTTCGAAGAAGCGCTGGTTCTTTCCGAGCAGGCGATTGCCGAGCACGGTGAGGTGCCCGTGCTTGTCTATTTCAAAGGCCTAAGCCTGGTTTCGCTTGATCCGCCATTGGAAGGATCCATGGATCAAGGTGTTCAGTTTCTCCGCCTTGCGGCTGTGTTGGCGCCTAGTACGGTTGAATATCACTACAATCTTGCCGTGGCTCTTGCAAAGTCGAAGGCGGCCGAACAGGCAATTCTGCATTTGCGTCACGTTTTAAGGCGCGAGCCAGAGCACGTTGCTGCTCTCGATTTCCTAATAGGGTTACTGATGCATGTCGGACGCATTGCTGAAGCAGAGCAGAAACTAGATCGTATCGCAGCGGCCGTGGGCGATCGCCACCGGTTTTTGGCACGGTATGGCCGACGCGTTGCTGGGGTGCGGGCAGCTCGGGGAGACTATGCCGCCGCGCGCGAAGTTATTGCCAGTTTGCCGCCGCCTGAAAAACCGAACGAACGTTTTCAACTCGCTTCGGTTTGCTTGGCCATGCAAGACTTCAAGACAGGTTGGGCGGCCTATCGGGATCGCGGAAATCGTCAAACCGAACTTGCACGGCTCCCCTTTCCAATTTGGAATGGCGAAGCGCTCCACGGCAAAACCATCCTCGTCCGCGGGGAGCAGGGGCTTGGCGACGAGATTATGTTTTTCTCGATCGCCGGCGATCTTTTGCCGGAAGCTGATACGGTCATTCTCGCGTGCCGCGCTCCGTTGGTTGAACTGCTAAGCGCGGCATTTCCCACTGCAAAAGTTGTGGCGTCGTCATCGCTCGACTACGAAGCAGGCGCGGCCGATCTCGGCGCGGTCGATTATCAGTGCCTCGTCGGTGATCTCGCCCAATACCGCCGCGGCACGGTGGAGAGTTTCACGGACAAGGGGAACTATCTGGCCGTTCCTGTTGAAGAGCGGGATAGCGCCCGCAGGGTGCTCCAAGCTCTTGCTCCGCGATTTGAGCAGTCTTTCAACGTCGGATTGGTTTGGGCCACTGGCTCATCGAATGACCCAGATGCACGTTACTTTGCCGAAAAAAAATCAATTCCGCCGTCAATCCTCGAGAGTCTCGACGGACTCGAGCGCGTCCAATTTTTCAGCTTGCAAAACGTCAATCACGCCGAACAGGCTGCGCGCATTCCATCGGTCGATGTGGTTGATCTCGCCCACCATATGCCGGAGTTCATCGATACGGCTGCATTTCTCTCCAACCTGTCGCTGTTGATTACTGTCGATACAGCGCAGGCACACTTGGCAGGGGCTCTAGGAATTCCCTGCTGCATACTCCTACCCGAGGACGCGGATTGGCGATGGGGCGCTGAAGGCGAACGATCGTATTGGTACCCGTCAGTCCGGCTTTTCCGCTGGGATCGAGAGCGGGGTTGGCCGGGGGCGGTCGCACGCGCCCGCGATGAGTTAATTGCCCTGATGAAAGAGCAGCCAGCACGCGACGCCTAGAGTTTTCCTTCCCGCTGCAGGATCATCATGTAGGTGTCCATGGTGTGCTCGGAGAGCTGGTGCCAGAGGAAGCCGTCGCGGCGGACTTTTGTCATGGCTTCGTAGGCGCCTTTAAAGTCGGCGTTCTTGGCAGAGAGCTCGGCGTAGACCGCATTCGATGCGGCGAAGCAGGCGTCGAGGACCTCTTTCGAGAAGGGGCGAAGGAAGGCGCCGTTTTGCGCCAGCGATTTCAGCGCGGGGGGATTTTGCATGTCATAACGGGCCATCATGATGGTGTTTGCCGTATGGGCGGCGGCGCGCAGCGTGGCCTGATAGCTGGGCGGGAGTTCGTTCCACTTCTGCAGATTGAAGAAGAAGTGCAGCATGGCCTGGCCTTCCCACCAGCCGGGGTAATAGTAGTATTTGGCGACGCGGGCGAAGCCGAGCTTTTCGTCGTCGTAGGGTCCGACCCACTCCGCGGCATCGATCGTGCCTTTTTCGAGAGCTGGATAGATATCCGCGGCTGCGATCTGCGTGGGGACCGCGCCCAGCTTGGCGAGGATGGCGCCGCCGAAACCGCCAATGCGGATCTTCAGTCCCTTCCAGTCTTCGGGCGTGTTGATTTCACGGCGATACCAGCCGCCCATCTGGGCGCCGGAGTTGCCGCCGGGGAGGCCGTAGATATTGTAGCGCTGGTAGAAGGCGTTCATGATCTCGATGCCGCCGCCTTCCCACATCCACGCATTCTGCATGCGCGAATTGAGACCGAAGGGCACACCGGTGGCGAGGGCGAACGTCGGGTCCTTGCCCCAGTAGTAGTAGGACGCCGTGTGGGCGCTTTCGACAGTGCCATCGGTGACAGCGTCGGCGGCTTGGAGGCCGCCGACGATTTCGCCGGCAGCAAACACCTGAATCTGGAAGCGGTTGTCGGTCATGTCGGCGACAGCCTTGGAGAAGACCTTGGCGGCACCGAAGATGGTATCGAGGGAGGGCGGAAAGCTCGACGTCATGCGCCAGCGGATTTCGGGGCGTTCCGAAATCACGGCGGGGGCGGCGGGGCTGGTTTGGTCGCACCCAGCCACTGCAAGACCGACGCTGCCGGTTGCAGCGCCGGCAACAAACTTACGGCGGGAAATGCGCGTCACGGAATGCCCCCATCGACAGATGCCACCCGATGTCTAAGGCGGCTCGGCCCCTTATAGCGAGGTGCCAGAAAGTTCTCAAAGTGCTGATCATTCAACGTGACAGGAAATCTTGCCTTTCACGGTCGCCGATTTTGCCTCGCTACCGGTGACGCCGGCCATGCTGGTCGCAGTTGCCGTATAGGTGCCGGGGAAGGAGGGACTATCGATCCCGCCTTTCTGACGGGCTTCGATTTCTAGGTCGAGGGATTCATGGGGCGAGCCCTCGGATTCGCGATAAATGCGCAATTTTAAGACTTGTCCGCTCAGCCAATACTGGGTGATCTGTTCGCGATCGAAGGTAAAGGTCTTCATGCCGCCGGTCAGGATTGCGATGTCTGACTTGGCTTCGCCCTCGACGGAGATGAGTCCTGCGCCGACGCCGCGGCTGATCACCCCGCTCATTTCCAACTGGAGTGATTTATCGGATATGGAACAGGACACGCTGCCGGAGGCGAAGGTAGGACCGGCCGATCCGATCGTGGCGGCGAGAGCGAGGGCGGCTGTGCAAAGGGCAGCGGGGCGAGGTTTATGCATCGTGGGGAGATTTCCAATCTTGAAGACGCGATTGGCCGCCACCATTGGCGGAGCTCTTGTTGCGATAGCAGTTCCGTTAGGAACAGCCCTGGCGGCCGATCCGAAAGTGCCGCCAGCGGTGGAGAGCGGCAACCGGGTTCCAATTGCGATCTTAACGGCGGGGTTCGACTACACGAGGCCGGAGATCGCGGCGCGCCTCGCCCGGGATGGCGAAGGCGAGATTATCGCCTGGGATGTCGTGGGAGAGGATCGCTTTCCATTCGATCCGGCGGGGGATACCGATCTCATGGTGGCGTTGACCGCGCAGTTGCCGGATGCGGCGCCGGTGTCGTTGCTGGCGGTGAAGGTGAATGCGGCCGATCCGGTGTCGCTGGCGAAGGGGTTGGCGTTCGTGGCGCGGACGCCGGCGCGGACAGTGCTGGTGCCGATGTGGTCGGACACACGTAAAGCATGGGAGGTTTTCGGGCAGGCCGCGGCGCACTTTTCGAATTTGCGCGTGATTATGCGGGCATGTCCGGATCTGCCGGCGGAGGGTGGGGCGGCGGTCTATCCGCGCGATCTGAAATTGGCGCCTTCGGATGGAGGGGCAGCCGCTGCGGATGATCCAGCGCGACCGCTCTTTGCCTATCTGGAAATTCTTGCCTGCCGGCGGCCATAGGCGCGGTATCCGATCCACGTCATGCCAATGAGCCCGATGAGGATGAATGAGATGCCGCGATAGAGATGGTAGCGGTACTGTGCGCTGTGCCTTTGTGCCGTCACGACAATTGGGCCCCTTAGATTGCGGAGGCGCTTCTTTGGATCGACGGAGGGATGTTCGTCGGGGAGAATGCGAAAGAGGCGCGGGGGAGCATCGCTGGCGTCGTTGCCGACGGCGGCTGAGGCGGCCGGCGGCATTGCGAGGGCCACCGCCATCGTCATCGCTGCTAACACTGGACGCACACGGACCGCAGACATCACGACGCCTCGTTTGGACGCGGGAGATCAGGCGCGCTTTGTCTGCACGTTACTGGAAGAGCACCAGCGCCTTTTCCACCGTCTTCCAGACGCCCCACGCAAGGGGGATGCCAACGAGGAGCCAGAAGACGGCGGCCTTGGCATCTAGTCCGCCCTTGCCGATTCCGAATGAGCCGGTTTCCGCGACGGCGGTCTTTTCGTGGAGCTTGGCCCGTTCCGCTGCGACTTCCTCGTCGGTCATGTGCCATTTCGGGTTGACCGGGCGGACGAGAAGGTTGGCGACAAACCCCACCACCAGCATACCGGCGAGGATGTAGAATATCGGCCCGTAAACCTGATCGGGTGCGACGCCGGAGGCGAGGCGCGTGTCATGCAGATAGTTAACGATTACGGGGCCGAGTATGCCAGCCGTTGACCATGCGGTGAGCAGCCGACCGTGGATGGCGCCGACGAATTGCGTGCCGAAGATATCAGCAAGGTAGGCGGGAATCGTCGCGAAGCCGCCGCCGTACATCGATGCGATGATGCAGAAGGCGCCGACGAAAAGCGCAAGGATTTTCCAATCGGCGGCGAATGAGGCCAGCACATAAAGTGCGCCGCCGAGCACGAAGAAGATGAAGTAGGTGACTTTGCGGCCGAGGTTGTCGGACGATGAGGCCCATGCGATGCGACCGAAGATGTTGAACAACGAAATCAGGCCGACGAAGCCGGCGCCGACAGCTGCGGCCGCAGCAGCCATGGCGGCGTCTTTTTTCATGTCGAGGTAGCCCACGCCGGCTGCACCTGTCAGAGCGCCGCCGAACGTTTCCTGCAGCATGGGCGAAGCGGCGCCGATGATGCCGATGCCGGCGGAGACATTCATGCAAAGCACCATCCAGAGCAGCCAGAACTGCGGCGTCTTATGAGCGTTGGCAAGATGGACGTGTTTGGATGAAATCATCGCGTTGGAGTTGACCGGCGGTGTCCAGCCCTCCGGTTTCCAGCCGGCCGGCGGGATCCGATAGCCAAATGTGCCGATCAGCATGAACACGAGATAGATCACGGCCATGGCGATGAAGGTTTCCCAGACGCCAGCCGTGACATCAGTCTTGAAGGCGCCCATCAAGGCGGTTGCGAGCGGAGAGCCAATCATGGCGCCGCCGCCGAAGCCCATGATGGCCATGCCGGTGGCCATGCCGCGCCGGTCGGGGAACCATTTGATGAGGGTCGAGACGGGCGAGATGTAACCGAGGCCGAGGCCGATGCCGCCGATGACACCGGAGCCGATCCAGAGCAGCCAAAGCTGGTGGAGGTAGATGCCGAGCGCTGAGATGAGAAGGCCGCCGCACCAGCATACGGTCGAGACGAAGCCGGCCTTGCGCGGACCGGCGCGTTCGAGCCATCCACCCCAAACGGCGGCAGAGATGCCCAGTACCACAAAGAAGAACGTATACATCCAGCCGAGGTCGAACTGGCTCCAGTTGCAGTCTGTAGCCGTCAAGGCTCTCAGCGTGCCGGCGGCCTTTTCAGAGAACGTGGTGGCGCCTGCTGCGCACAGCGGTAAAGGCTTGCCGTCCACACCGGTCAGAATGTTCTCGAGCGGCTTCCAGAACACCGAGAAGCCGTAGGCCATGCCGATGCACAAGTGGATGCAGAGGGCGGCCGGGGGCACCATCCACCGGTTGAAGCCTGCCCGGGCGATGATCCGCTCACGATCAAGCAAACCCACACCGGTCTCCACCGGCGTTGCGCGCGTGTCCGTCATGCCTTCCCCCCAATGCCCGGGACGGCGGGCATGGCCCGTCGCATCCCGGATCGTTTCGATTTTGGGGCTATCAGTACCGTGGAGGTCGGCGGGGGACAAGCGCCGTTGACTGTCACATTGCCGATGGGGCTTGGCCGCTTAAGGCTTTGCAACGCGTTGGCGGGTTGTTAGATAGAAAGGGGCCGGCTGGCGATAGCGGCTGGAAAATCCAACTGAAATGACGAGTGCTGGTGGATACTGCTCCTGACATCGTGCGTGGGCCCGATCTGATCGACCCGTTTGGGCGGGCGATTACGTATTTGCGCGTGTCGGTCACAGACCGCTGTGACTTCCGCTGCGTCTACTGCATGTCGGAGCACATGACGTTTCTGCCGAAGCAGGATCTGCTGACGCTGGAGGAACTCGACCGGCTGTGTTCGGCGTTCGTCGCGCGCGGCGTGCGCAAGCTGCGCATTACCGGGGGCGAGCCGCTGGTGCGCAAGAACATCCTGTGGCTGTTCCGGGCTCTGTCGCGGCATTTGGAGGCCGGGACGCTCGACGAACTGACGTTGACAACCAACGGTAGTCAGTTGGCCAAGTATGCCGACGATCTGAAGGCATGCGGCGTCCGGCGCATCAACCTGTCGATGGATACGCTCGATCCGGTTAAGTTCAAGGCGATCACGCGCTGGGGCGACCTCGGCAATGTGCTGCAGGGCTTGGATGCGGCGCAAGCGATTGGCCTGAAGGTCAAGATCAACGCGGTGGCGCTGAAGGGTGTGAATGAGCACGAGATCGACGATCTGATCCGATTCGCGCATGGCCGTGGTGCGGATCTCACACTCATCGAGACCATGCCGCTCGGGGAGATCGAAGGCGACCGGACGGATCAGTATCTGCCACTGTCGATTGTTCGCGCGCGGCTGCTGGAGCGCTGGACGCTGGAGGACCTTGCCTACCGCACTGGCGGGCCGGCGCGATATGTGCGCGTCAAGGAAACGGGTGGCCGGCTAGGCTTCATCACGCCGATGACGCATAATTTCTGCGAGAGCTGCAACCGCGTGCGCCTGACCTGCACGGGTACGCTCTATATGTGCCTGGGCCAAGACGATGCCGCCGATCTGCGCGCGCCGCTCAGGGCGTCGGAGGATGACGCGTTGTTGAACGAGGCGATCGAGGCGGCGATCGCGCGCAAGCCCAAGGGGCACGATTTCATTATAGATCGCACGACGAAGAAACCGGCCGTGGCGCGGCACATGAGCGTGACGGGGGGGTAGATTCATTTTTTACGGGGGGTACAGGTCGTGGATTGGAGTTTATTTTCCTTCGGGGTACTGGCCCAGTACCAAGGGCAAAAGATGGGCAGCATAGAGGGCGTTTACGAAGCCCAAGACCGACTGATGTGGACAGCGCTTGGAGGATTTGCTCTCGGCATCTTCATCATCGTCCTGATTGCCCGCGACATCGCAAAACGGCGCTCCGCCGGCGCTCAAGCATGGAAGGCAGAACAAGCCGAAAAACGTGAGTTAAAGAAAGACATTTGATACCTTTTCCAATTGGCTCACATGGCTGTTCCCATCGCAACCCCTCCGTCGACGTCGCTCCTTTCGCGCGTTCTGCGCGAATTCAGTACTGACGTGAATCTTGCTCCCTACGAGGCGGCATCCCCAACGACAGGATGGATGCAGGTTGCATTAAGTGTAGTGGTTGCCATCTGTCTCATCTTTGCCTTCTTATATTTTGTTGCGATATCCGGCGTCGCGCCCGGCGTTCTCGGGTTGCCAGTGATGGCCATAGTTTTCGTGCTTTTCTGGCTGATTTCACGATCCTATCGCACAGCTCAGCCTCACTTCTCGGCTTCACGCATGCAGAGCCTTCTCAATGATGTTCGTCCTCCCATTCTCTATCTTCGATCTTTCAGCGCAGATTGGGATGAGCTGCCTGCCGAGGTCACGCCCGCGTTTCAACGCAACCGTGGCGTCACACCCGGTCTCAACGCGTGGTCGGTCGAGCAGACGATGGCGGTCGATTTCGCCGACGTCGGCCCGATGGTGGCCATCGGACGGCCCGGGGATGCGCTGCCCATGGTTGGCGCCGGCCGCATATATGTGTCCGACGCCGCCTGGAAAGATGTTGTGAAGGTTATGATGGACGGATCTCGCGCCATCGTTTTGCGTGTCGGACATTCGGCGGGGCTGAGGTGGGAAGTAGAGACAATTGTGGCGCGCGGGTACGCGCCGAAGACCGTCCTCCTCACCGTTGATGAAGCTGGACGACCCTTGAGCAAAGCGGCCTATCAACAGTTGAGTTCTTGGCTGTCGCCACTGTTGCAGCAACCATTGCCCGCCGCGGGCTGGAATTCCTGGTACATTCCACTCACACGCGACGGTGTTGAGACGGTGGATTCGGATAGTCCTTTTGTGACACGGGCCGCTATCAAGGCCGCCAATGTCAAGCTCGCAACCGAGTGGCCGCCGATGAAACCCGGTCAGGGATATCGCCGATGACGTCACAGCGTACGCTGGGGCTGCTGCGGCAGGCGCGCTTGTCGCGCAAGCAACTGGTGCTTTTTGCGCTTGTGTCCGCCGTCATCAATGGGATCATCACGGCGTCGGTTGGGGCGTGGCTCGGGCAGACGTATGCCAAGTATCAGGCGCGCAAGCAGTCGATCGAAAGCCTCGTGCATCTCGTCTATGAGCGCCGCACGCGGGCGGGGATGGTGGCCTCGGCGCTGCGGCGCGGGGCGGACATCGAAGAAGTGAAGTATCGCAAGCGTGCCTACGACGAAGCCTATGTCGACTGGAACAAGTCGATCATGCAGAACATCTTCGCCATTCGCGAGGTGACGGGCGAATACTTTTTGTCCAAGCTCGAGGGCCATTTTCAGGATGGGCTCGTGGCGGCGATGGCGGATGTGGATCGCTGCTTGACAAAGGCCTATGACGCGCGGCTGGCGGCGCAAGATCCGAAGCCCATTCTTGAGCAGTGCCGGATGCCGGTGCTGCATCAATTCGTGCTCGACTGCGGGGCGACGTTTACGAACGAGATCTACAAGCTGACCAAACTGTCCTTCATTCCGTTCAGTACGCAATTGAGCGAGGGGCCGGAGAAGGCTGAGCAGCGCATCACGCGCGCGTGCACCCGGCCGCCGGAGCCGCCATCCGCTCCAGCCGCTGCTGCACCGGTGCCTGTGGCTCCGGCCGTTCCCGAAGTAATTGCCCCCGCGCCCGCCGATACGCCTGCGCCGGCAACGCCCAGCACTCCGGCTGGTTCGCCATGATCCGCAGA
>VYKW01000030.1_pt1 | contig 68322 bp, 64 predicted proteins | sample 5114451 | NCBI WGS metagenome assembly VYKW01 (sample SAMN12291784, study PRJNA351875) | freshwater metagenome | isolation source: freshwater lake | place: USA: Michigan, Gull Lake | collected 2013-08-08
TAGCGAAGTTGAACAACGCGAGATCACGCGTTTTGCGTTCGATCTGCAGCTTCGTTCGTATCGACCAGACGTGGCTTGGCTTTAGAGGAGGCTTGGCTCCGATAAGCTTGCCTTTGTTCCAGGGTGTTCTGGATAGCTGCTTGTTAGGAGTGCATGCTGGTTCCTTTTCCATGGTTGGTCTCCTGGTTAGAGAGACGACCAAGCATGCTCCCGATCCGGAGCGGCAGCTGGCGGCATGTCCGGTTTCGGCTTAGATCTTCGATGGATTGGTTACCCGCTCCAAGTTTAGGGCGCCGGTGAGCGGCGGTGTCTGGCCATCCTCAGTGCCTACTGTGCCTGCGCGGCGGGCCTACACCCTTCAGTGGCACGCGGGTCTGATCTTACCCCGAAAGCAGTCAATCGCTTGAGGCCCGTTCAGGGCCAGTAGCTGCCATTGAACAGGGGCGGAATATCAGTCTGCCTTTGCTGCCGGCGCATCAAATAACAACTCGGGCCGGGCGCTCGTCCTCACTCGGCGGGACTAGACGCACGACTTGACATTTCACAATCGCGACATGGGGTGGCTTAGAAATCGATTTCAAGGCTGAGTTTTAGCGTCATGTCCGGGGTGTTTTCGTTGAGATCCGCCAACAGGCCGAGCCCAAGGGTGAGCTCACTGTTCTCGATGTTTCCGAACGCGTCGCGACGGGCGTCCGACCGTCGGCTGCGGCCGAAATCGTATGAATAGTAGAGGATCGGCCCAATCCAGTGTTGATCATGGTCTCCGAAGAATTGTGCGGCGTCGTCCCGGTGTCTGCTGCTTCCAAGCCGCTCGACCGTCATCGATTAGAGCTTGCACATCGTCTTTCTGTGGTATCCGATTAGTCGCTGGACGGGTAACGCGCACTGTCCACCAAATCAAGGGGGCGGAGCGCTGGCTCTTGACGTTGGTCTTCAGTCTGGCGATGTCATTGATGGGGGATGGACGTGCCGGATGCGGCTCTACTGCTTGGCGGGTTCGTGTTACTGGTCATCGGTGGCGAAATGCTTGTGCGAGGAGCAGTCGCCGTCGCCGAAAAATTGGGGATGTCACCCCTTCTGATCGGCCTGACTCTTGTCGGCCTGGGAACGTCTGCACCGGAACTCGTGACTAGTGTACAGGCGGCACTCGCTGGCTCTCCTGGCATTGCCATCGGCAACATCGTCGGCTCAAGCATCTCCAATATTCTGCTCATCCTGGGCCTCTCAGCACTCATTACGCCGATGGCCGTGCAATCCAAGGCGCTACGCCGCGACGGTGTGGCTGTCGTTGTTAGTGCACTGCTTTTCGCTATCATCTCGTATTTCGGCAACCTCGACCGCATTACGGGCTCAATATTCGTCATTTTGCTCGCAGCTTATCTCATCTACGCCTACCGCCAGGAGAAGTCGCCGAAGGCTGCATCGGACGGCCACACGGCAGCATTGGCAAAGGCAGAGGCCTTTGGAGAATTGCATGACAGCGTCATCGGCCACAGGGCCGCAGCCGAGACGAGAGCGGGAGAGACCGGAATTCTGCATTCTCTCCTTAGGGCGCTCGTCGGCCTCGCGGTGGTCGTTCTCGGCGGCAAGCTCCTGGTCGATGGCGCGATCGGCATTGCCCGCTCCTACGGCATGACGGAAACCGTCATCGGACTCACGATTGTTGCGTTTGGAACCTCAATGCCGGAGTTCGTCACGTCGGTCGTGGCTGCGATACGCAAGCACGCCGACGTCGCGTTTGGAAATATTATGGGCTCAAACATCTATAATATTTTAGGTATCGGCGGCGCGACCGGTCTGATCCAGCCAACTTCCGTTCCGTCTGAGATCGTAAGGTTCGATAACCTGGTCATGGTCGCCGCAAGCATCGCCATGTTCGCGTTCGCCTGGCGAGGCTATCAGATCAACCGCATCGAAGGAGCCATACTATTGATGGGTTATGTCGCTTACATCTTCGTGCTACTGCCAGCATAGCGCTCTCTGCTATCAGCGTTCACTGGCCAATGATATGGATCGTCGGTGCGCTTGCAAGATGTCGTGCGGTTCCGGCCAACGGCCAACCTCGCGCTTGCTACATCACTGCACCTTTAGCGTCGCGCGATGAACAGCAACGGCGTGTCGGCTGGGACGTCCCTTGACGGATAGCGGGGTGACGCGTCGCCATGCGTCGTCCTTGGGAATTGTAGGCCAGATCATCGTGTGAAGATTGCTCGGTCCGGGAGGAAGCGGTCATCGGGCGGGTTGGGCGAGCACCCCCAGTACCCGATGAAATATGTCCGATTCGACATCCGAAGCGACCGAACGTGCATAGTCGGCTAATGGCCATGAACGGACATTGCCCATACAATTTACTTGTGGGATCTGTGTAACTGGCTCTTCAACGAGAGGTAAAAGTTTAATTTGAGGCCAGTACGGACTTCGGAGCGATCGAAGCTGTCGACGTGGATCTCGCCGGCGAGGAAGGGGCTCATGACGCCGGAATTGTTGACGTCGCGGTCGCATGGGGGACGGCAGGCGCTCAGCGCCTTATCAACGTGAGCGGCTTTGGGAGAATGGGACCACATTTCGTTGTTGGATGCGGCTGCCACCGTCAGAGCCAATTTTGAAAGCCGTTATTTTTTCGGCCATGGCGTAGGCCTCTGTCGCCAGTGCTCTATCACCCGCCGTACGGTCCGCGATCATGGGGCATTCCCAACGAGTTGCCATTAGCCCCCTTTCAGAATCAGACTTACCTTTTCAACCAAGCGATCGTCGACTTTGGCTGAGACAGCGATACGCGCTTCTGTGATGATAGTTTTTGTAATGTCACCTGGTGGGATACCCAAAACTTCTAACCGTCCGATCGCGCCATCGGCGCGCCAGACATTAGGAAACTCCGCCCTCAATGTGTGTTCGGCCATTTACTTGCTCCGCATTATGGTCCTCGTTAGGTGCTCTGAGGCAGTTTGCGCCACGAATGAGCGAAGGCATAGGGTCATCTGGGCTCAATGTTTAGCGCCTATTGGATAATTCTGGAATGGCTTGCCCTCGGCTACGTTCGACCTTCATGGCATTGAACGTTACCGACCAGCGTCCCACGCAGCGCCGTCGCTTCGGGTTGCAGCGCTTTGGTTGTACCGCCGGACCCGATTGCCGCAGAAATCGCCCGCATCGCAAGTCATCGATATGTCACCTGGTTGACTAAACTCGATGAGATTGGCACAGCGCCTTTGAAAAAATCACTCAAGTTTCCGTGGTCGACCAGCATGATGGCGGCTTAAGTCGCCCATAACAACCGTCATTTTGCGCGGCTTTCCTCGGGTCGAATGGTTGACCGCTCATTGAGACCGATTGTTGTGCTTTTAGTCCTTCATGACGCGCGTATGTCTCATGTCGCCAAGCTCGGCAACGGCGGTTGGGGGCCACCATAGCTCAGGATTGTCGATCGGGACGGAAATCGACTACTGGATCGCCGACTGCTTGCCGCCGCATCGCGAAGGCCGAACTGCGAAACAGCGTTGCAACTTTCACGTCGTAGAGCTGCGTCGGCTCCTCGGCGGCTTTTGCGAAATCTGGCGCTGTTTATGGTCTTTCAGCGATACCGTCCTCAATGCGTTGCAGCAAATAGGGGAAGAATGGATTCGACGAGGCGCGCAGCAGTGCATCAAGGCTTGCAACCAACACGTTGCGCTCGCCACGCGGCGCCAGCGTGCCGAGGCTGAGGCCGAAGTCTTCCGACTGGTCCGGCGTCATGCCGTAGAGCGCATCGGACATAGGGAACGGAATGGCGACGTGAGACAGCGAAAATAAACCGTCAGGATATGTCAGGCCGAGCGGCCTCGTTTGCTCGCTTGTTGCGCCAGCTTCAATTACCCGCTCCACCACTTCTCCATGCGTTTCGTCGCGATTGGTGATGATGACGGTACGAAAGTTTTGCGGACCAGATGGCAGAATTCGTGCGATCGCCACATCTGCGTTTGGGCGTAGCAGGGGTCCAAATTTGACGCTGCGATTGACATCAAACAAGACCAGTTCGCTGCCATTAGCTGGCAAATGCGCATAGAGCGCGGACAGGATGGCCTGTGTCGATACGGTAAAGTCTGGTGCCGACTGAAATGTGAGGACAGACGGCAAGTCCTTCAGCTTGCCCTCGCGGCTGTAGCGGGAGATGCGCTCCTGTAATACGCGCGTCAATCGATGGGTCTCAGTTGCGCCGCTGACGGGGAAGGAATTGTACTTAAACGGATTGAATTCAGGCACGACGCTAAGCCATGCAGCCTTAGCGAACGCGGGCAAATGAGCGGGTAAGGATGCCAGCCCGGCAAAACGTGCAAAGCTTGTGATCCCCACCATCGGCGAGAGCAAGACGACGCGGTCCGGCCGCGCGATCTGGGGGTTTCCAAGAGAATCGAGTGCGTGTATTAGCGCAAGTGCCCCGCCGTTGGAGAATCCGACGATGTGTAGAGGTGCGGAGGGATCGGATCGTCGCCGCGCCTCGCGCACCGCGAGCCGCGTGGCCGCAGCCCACTGCTCCCATTCCACATCAGTCAGAGCTGCGGGGACTGTTCCATGCGCTGGTAATCGGGGCACGATGGCAAGAAAGCCATGATCGCGATAAAATTGCGCAATGTGGCGTTGGCTATATGGTGAGTCCGTTAAGCCGTGCAGCAAGACAACTGCGCCGACCGGTTTGCCATCCGGCTCAAGTACGAAAGAGCGGTTGAAGTCTTGGGCAAAACGTCCCGGATAAACGGGGCTACCTTCGAAATATCGGTTTACTAGAACCCGATCTTTAGCAGGCAGCTTTTGAGTGACTTCGCGTCCCAGCTCTTCAAAGATCTCGGTTTCATGAGCGATGTATTGCTGCCAATCGGCGGCGTCGAGTTGAGCAGTGCTCAGTTCTGCAGGAATGAATTTGTGCCAAGCCTCAAGTGGAAGGCCGCGCTGGGAATCGTAGATGCGAACCCCAAGCAAAGTCACCAGCATCAGTGCAAGCGATGCGGCGAGCATCCTGGCAACGAGGACGAGCTTTCTGGTCACATGAAGATTCCCGAGACGCGCCGCAAACATCGGAAAGTCTAGACGGCGGTGTTGAGCGGCATTCCAAACTTGATAGTATCAGTTCGATTTCACCATGCAATTCGATTGGTAACAGTGTTGCTGTAGGCCACATGCGTTGGGCTTGGCTGGTTCAGTCGGAACATCGCAGGGATCTGGTCGATCGGCCTCATGATTGTTTCAGCAAGGATGGTAATTGTTTCAGCAAGGATGGTATCGCTGACTTCAAGCAGTCTGTAGGGGGTGTAATCAGACTGCGGTATATTAATTGATATCGATCAATTCAACGCACTCAGCTACAGAAATAGTTTCCTTTGCTGGCAGCATAATTCAAATTCCTTTTCGTCCCGATGCGAAAATTGAATTAAGTTGGTTTCTCTCGTATTTCTCTAGCCGAAGCGCTTCTCATTGCTTTGTTCAAATAAGAATGCTTATTCTTTGATCGTTCACGGATGCCTCGTTGCATAGTCTGTGAGCGCTAGAAAACAGCAACCCATCATTGGGAGGAAAAAATGCGCAGCGTGAAAGTTCTCTTAGGCGTCGCGGCACTTACCCTTTCTTGCAGCACTATTAGTTTTGCTGCTGAAGAGGCTGCATCCCCCGCCCCTGCTGCGTCTGTGAGAAGCTGCTCTGCAAACAGTGCAGATCGACTTCAATCTTGCTCGGTGAGTTGCCCTGAGGGTAAGACCGCCACGTGTGTCGGCGGCGCACAGGGTGCCAAAGACGTGGATTGCACCTGTAAGTGATCCAGGATTGCGGTGGCTTCGCAAGAGGTCACCGCTCTCTCAGGTATAAACAGTCCGTTACGCATTGATGCGCGCTAGCATTGCTGTGCGGTGGGCCTGCTGTGCGATATTTTAAAATGGCACCCCTGCGCGATTGTTCCTTTTTCTGATTTGTTTTCTTGCGGTCTTGGCCTGCTCCCCTGATCCGATACCGGTCATAGCCGTACAGACGCCAGGTTCGTTGATGGTGTCCGCCAGTTTGACGAAGTCGGGCCAGATTGACCCTGCCATATCGATATCGCTGAACGGATCATTTCCGATTTCAGTATAAGCCAGAAGTGTACCGAAGGCCTTCATCCCGCTTTCCGGACCACCCTGGAAGCCCTCCCATACCTCGCGACCGCGCGTTGATGAAAGGAGTACGGGGTTGGATTCGCGGATCATCGAGGCAAGGCCCATCGCCTCGGCATGATCGGTCAGGACAAGAAAATCGAGTGGACGTACGAGACGAAAGGGCTGACCGGTATTCGAAGTGACTGTTTCGCCACGAGCCGCGCGGTACACGTCTCCGGCGGAGAGCGAGGTCCCAAGCAGCCCGGCGTCCGGTGACAGGTTGCTGTGGATATGCATGTCTCCGAAGAAAACCTGATCCGGAAAATCCCGAAAGGCATAAGGTGAGTAATTTTTTGTTTTCGTTACGTCGGTCGGCTTCAGTTCGCCCGCTGGCTCGGCCATGGATATCGCTGGAAAGAACGAAAGAATAATTGCCAAACAGGTGGAGCGGATGGCGAAGAGACCCAAGCAATTGTTGTGACTTGGCATGTGGTTCTCTCACTTTTCGTTTGCGAGGTGGCGAAAATCCGAATTGATCCGCAGCATGTGAGGGAGTGTTGGATCAACAAATCTCGTCCGGGTCTGAACCTGTTTGCGGTACAGCAACAGCTGGGCAAAGCCAATGCGAACTCGCGGCGATTAGCTTTTGCACCAATTCATATTTATTGCGTTTTCATTCACATGACGCATCGCTTCCGGGCCGGACTCATAGTCTGGCTGGGTGGTAGAATTGCAATAGTGTTGGCGAAAGGAGTCGCTTACACTGCGGGCTGCTTTTCAGAACTGAGCAGGTGGCAAATGGAGTGGGGGCGGTCGGGCTGGGTGTCGACGGTGTTCTTGCTGACCTCATTCCAAGCTGTGCAGAGTGGCGACGTGCATGCCGCTGACGCCGGTTCGACGGCGCCGCAGGCTATTTCCGGCGATTGGACATTCTCGTTCACGACGTATGGCTGGACGCCAAGGATTTCGGGCGATCTCACGGTTAAAGGGCGATCTTTCGACGTGGACGTCACGGCAAGGCAGGTTCTCGAGGCACTTGACTGGTCGGGCATTCCTGCGTGGTTTAGCTATGCTGAAGCGCGCAATGGGCGCGTCGCTCTCTTCAACGACATCGCATATGCACAGCTGTCAGGGTCGGGCGACTTTGCAAAGACGGGTCCCCTTGGGATCCTGACCCTCAGTGGGAACGTCAGTGCAGAATACGAGCAGGCTATCGTTGAATTTGGGGCAGCTTACGAAATCTGGTCGGGAACGAACCCGGGGATGGGGACAGCCGCGTTCGATGTTCTCGCCGGCGGACGGTACTGGCACCAGGATGCGACCGTGTCTGCAAATGTTGACCTTTCGGGCCTTCCCCCGTTGCCGGGCGGAGGTGGTCGGGTATTTGCCAGATCCGGCTCGGTCGATTGGGTCGATCCATTCATCGGTGCGAGGCTTCGTCAGCAGCTAGCTCCAGGTCAGACCCTGACCGTGCGCGGAGATATCGGCGGATTCGACGTCGGCAGCGAATTTTCGTGGCACGCCGTTGCCACTTACGCCTTCCAGCTTTGCGCCACCGACCGCCTTACCATCGACGGTTACCTCGGCTACAAAGCGCTATCGGTTGATTACTCGGAAGGCTCCGGGGCGGACCGCTACGAGTTTGACGCTGTGCAGCATGGTCCCGTGATGGGCGCGACCGTTCGCTTCTAGGTTCTATTGAATTTCTCGTGATCGCCCACAAGCGGCCACGGCACCTAATACCGCCGGGCTTCTTCCTGTAACGTTAGTACCAAACTCAGCCGCAAAGTGCGGTGCGGCTGAGTAGATGGTATCGTTCGTCATCCGCGTTGCTGTTGGCTTAGCACCGATGGCAGAAGCGGCGGCAGTGACGACGACCATTGCGCCACCAGCAGCGGCGATGGCAATGGCGGTAAACTCGGCAGTGGACAGTTGATGCAAGTGATCCGGCCGTTTGGCCTGACAACGCATTCGGCCCGATCGGAGCAGCCTCGGCAGCACCAATGGGTGCCATTGCGAAACCGATCGCGATAATCAATCCAGAAACGAGACATTTCATACTACGCATGACTAACTCCCTTGTTGGCTGACTACTCGTTTGGCGGGGCGTGCAAAGCCTTGCCGGCGTTCTACCCTGCCAGGACCGCTCAATCCGTTTTCTGTGCCGGGACTTGAACAGGCCAAGGCCGTGAAACACTTTGCTCGTGCAAAGCACTCGACACCGCGGTCATCAAAGTGGCCGCGGATCGTGAGACAAAGGGCCATTTGAAACGCTCATGCACCTGCGATCAATACTCATCCTCAATTGCACGATTGGCAAGGGTTGAATCGCAACCCAAAGCAAGTGCCGAAGTATTTCCAGGGATCTCGCAACGGCACGTTATTCCGGCCAGAGCAAGTACAGTACGTCCAGCAACCTTGGGCTTTTCATATGGGCCAATGGGTGCTCGCTTCTGCAGAAAAGGCGCTTGAGGCCTTTGAGATGCATCAGTCGCTACGATCACTGACTGCCGGAAGGAATCGTCCGGCATCTCACACGGCAAGTTCCAAGGCGAGGACATCAACTAAGTTAGAAATGCGCGGTGCCGGGTTCGGTCGAAAAGCAGGCTCCTGAGATGGCTCCCAATCTGTGGGGTCCAGATTGAATGCGTCGTAGCCCACATTCTTTACTGATCGCGCAAAGTTGTAATGAGAGCAATGTGCCTGCACATGCGTTATTAGGTCAATTTCAATTCACATTTCGCATGGCATCTATACCGCAATGTGTCATTCGCGCTCCCCATGACAAAAGGTGCGCGTCCGCTGCAAATATAAAAGATAAAATGACGAAATAAATTTTTGCAACTCGTGAGTTCCACCGGCTAGAACAGCGGGGTTCGCAGTGGCAAGAATAACGGCGGACTGCAAGGCTCAGGTTCGGCTGTGGAACAGTTATAGTGGAGAGAAGTCGTGACAACTAGACGTGAATTCATAAACGCGATCCCAGCGGTTGGCGCTGCCTTCGCCGTCAGTGGAACATTCCTAGCGGAGAACATGGCAGCTGTTGCAGAGCCGGCATCACTGGCGCCGGGCCATTTTCATCCAAAGGGGAAGGCGCCGTCCAAATTCACGCGCGAGATTCTCACCAAAGCCCGTGCGAACCTACCCTTCGAGGATACTCGTGACATCCAAGAACAGAGGAAGGGTCTCCTAGCCCAGATGAAGGATCTGCAGATCCAGGCAGATGCCGGACACGTCGCATGGGATATGAAGCGTTTTCAGTTTCTCGACGAGCAGGACGAGTTTGACAGCATCCATCCATCGCTCGTTCGTCAGTCGAGGCTGAACAATAACTATGGGCTCTACGAGGTCATTCCTGGAGTTTACCAGGTTCGCGGCTTTGATCTTTCCGACATCACTTTTGTCCGAGGCAAGACTGGCTGGATCGTGTTTGATCCGCTCATTTCAGCCGAGCCCGTGCGTGCAGCATGGAAATTGTTCCAAGAACAAGTCGGGGAAGGCCTTCCCGTCTCGGCCGTGATCTATTCCCATACGCATGGCGATCACTGGGGAGGTGTGCGCGGCCTTATCGACGAAGAGGATGTCCGCTCCGGCAAAATCCCTGTGATTGCACCCATCGATTTTATGCAATTCACGATCTCGGAGAACGTATACGCCGGAAATGCGATGAACCGGCGCCTGTTCTATCAATATGGGTTGCTGCTGCCAGCGAGCCCCTACGGATATGTTGGACAGGGCCTGGGGCAAGCGGTGTCGGCGGGCGCGACCGGATTGATCGCGCCGACCCGCTTCGTTTCCGCAGCTATCGAAGAGTTCGACGTCGATGGCATTAAAATGATATTCCAGAATACGCCGAACACCGAAGCTCCGCGAGAGATGAACACTTACATCCCTTCGATGAAGGCGCTCTGGATGGCGGAGAATGTGGTTTCATCGCTGCATAACATCTATACTCTTCGCGGCGCACCTGTTCGCGATCCGCTCAACTGGTCGAAGTACATCGCAGATGCTCTGTATCGCTTCGGGTCCGAGGCGGAAGTGATGTTTGCATCGCATCACTGGCCACGGTGGGGCAACGCGCGAATTCAAGAGATCCTGCGGCAGCAGCGCGACCTATATGCGAACATGAACAATCAGGTCCTCCACTACGCCAATCAAGGCGTGACGATCAATCAGGTCCACAACGTTTACAAACTTCCTGAGGGCCTGCTGAAGGCGTGGCACTGCCGTGGATACCATGGTTCAGCTGAAAACAACGCTCGCGGAGTCATACAGCGCTATCTGGGGTACTGGGACTGCAATCCTGCGACGCTTATTCCGCTGTCGCCTGCGGACTCCGCTCCGCTGTACGTCGAAATGATGGGCGGGTCGGACAAGATCCTAGAGCGAGGCCGTCAGCTACACGATGAGGGCAAGTATCTTCTGGCGACCGAAATCCTAAACAAGCTCGTTCAGGCTCAGCCGGACAATGGCAAGGCGAAGGATCTGCTGGCCGATGTGTTCGAGCAACTCGGCTACCAGCAGGAGAACCCGGGCCTTCGCAATAGCTTCCTGGCAGCGGCCTATGAACTTCGTAGCGGCATACCTCAGGGTGAGACAAGCTCATCCAGCTCTCCCGACATCATCCGCGCTATGTCGACGGAGCTTTTCCTAAACTTCCTGGGGATTCGCATGGACAGCCGCAAGGCCGAAGGAATGCGATTTACGGTCAATCTCGTGACACCCGATAACGGGGAAATGTTCATCATCGAGATGGACAACGCGACGCTCACGAATATCGCTGGGTTTCAAGCGGAAAAGCCGGACCTAACCCTGACGATTAACCGGTCGGATCTCGAACAGACCATGATGGGCGTGAAGTCTCTCGACGCGCAGATCGCCGACGGCACAGCCAAAGTCGATGGCAATGTAGGCGTCCTCAAGCTGCTGGCATCTACAATGGTCGAATTCGATCCTCGCTTCGAAATCATGCCGGGCACGAAGGCGCGGACAAGCACGGTCGCGAAGAGCGATCCTTACCAAGCTTCACCCGAAAAAATCATTGCAGAGTAACAAAGGGCGAGGACTACCGATGCACGAAAAGACGCCTGACATCTCCCGGCGAAACCTTCTTATCGGAGTACTCGCCTCCTGCGCGGCACCCGATGTCGCCTGGGCCGCTCGTTCGGACTGGTATATTGGCAAAATTCCTGACCGGCCGTTCGACATCAAGATCGTTGACAAGAAGCGGATACCTTCACGGTTTCACAGACAATCGGTTGCATACTCAGGAGCTGAGCAAATTGGAACCGTGCTCATCAACAAGAGCGAACGCATGCTCTACTATATTGACGGTCCTGGAACGGCGCTGCGTTTCGGAATCGCAGTCGGACGTGATGGACGTCGTTGGAGCGGCGAAGCAGTAATTGCTCGTAGAGCGAAGTGGCCTGGCTGGACTCCAACAGCCAACATGCGTCGCCGGGATCCGAACTTGCCCGCGCACGTCCCCGGTGGTCCGCGCAATCCTCTAGGTGCACGCGCGCTGTACTTGTACAGAGATGGGCGCGATACGCTTATCAGGATTCATGGCACTAACGAGCCGTGGAGTATTGGCGAGTTTGCTTCCTCGGGATGCATCCGTATGTTGAACGAGCATGTTTTTGAGTTGTTCGGGACGGTTCGCGACGGTGCACGTGTCGTTGTTCTGTAGAGGGTGGATCATGCTTCATAAGACCTGCTCTTTGACGTCGGGATCTGTGCGCTGGCTTTCCGTACCGCTGGCCGCGTTCCTGGGTCTGGTCCTAAGTCACCCAGCGGGGGGCGGGTCCGGCGGTTGGAAGGCGATTGGCCACGAACCGTCGTGGTCGATCATGCGGACCGACACACAACTCACGCTTGAGACCGATTTTGGCGCGACGCGCCGCGACTTCCCGCTACCACCGGCCGGCCGTATTGACGAGCAGACGGTGAGCTATTCGTCGAGCGCAAAGGGTTCGAAACTTCAGATGACGGTCAAGCAGGCTGTCTGCATCGATAGTATGACCGGCATGCCGCGCCCCGATCAGGTCACCGTTCAGATCGACGAGCGGAGCTTATCTGGATGTGGCGGGGATCCGGCGAGTCTGTTGCAGAGGAATGAATGGAAAGTTGTGTATCTTGCAGGTAAAGCGGCACTCGCCGATCCTATCATTAGCGTCAATTTCTCGTCAGAGGGACGAGTCAGCGGATCGGCGTCGTGCAATCGGTTTGGAGCCAGCTATGCACTTACCGGAGAAGGCCTGAATATCGAGAAGGGAATGTCGTCGATGATGGTTTGTGATCCGCCGATCATGAAGCAGGAGCAGGAATTCCTACGGCTTTTTGAAGAAACAGCCCGCTTCTCTATCGCGCCTTCAGGTTCTCTCGTCTTGCATACTGCAGATCAAGATACGATTGATTTGGTCAAACATTAGCCCGACCGCTTGTCACGGGATGGCCCCGCGTCCCGTGCGGTGACATCGCGCCTTGCGTTAGAATGGACCAAATACTTGGCCGAGAACAATTACCGCTATCAGGGCGACGATGGCTCCAACCACAGCCACCATGACAATGTCGCGATAGCTTTCGCGATGCGTGCAACCGCAGACCGCCAGCATGGTTACGACGGCGCCGTTGTGAGAGGTAGACTGTCCAGAGTGCCCGATGAAATTACTGCGACGCGATGCAAGAGCGAGGGATCGATGCCGTTGGCGTGAGCAATTTGCATGAAGGTGGGACCTAGAGCATCGAGTGCAATCGTCATGCCTCCCGAAGCAGAGCCGGTCAATGCAGCCAGGATATTCGTTGCCACTGCGAGCGAGACCAGCGGTCCGCCTCCAATGCCCAATACCCAGTCCCGTACCGTCTCAAACGCCGGCAGTGCCGCGACGACCGCGCCAAATCCCACAAGGCTGGCCACGCTCAGCACCGGCAATACCGATGCGTTGGCGCCCGCGTCGATGGTGCCGCGAATGTTGGGCAACCGTTCGTGATTGAATGCGATCAGAATGATGATGGCGGCAATGAGCGCCAATGATACTGACCAAATTCCACCAACTGCGGATAGGCTTGTGGCGCCCCACTGAGGTTCAGCCAGAAAACTTCCATCTATGTTCGGTAGTACGAACTGCGTTACCAAGAAATTGGTACATACGACGACGAACAGCGGAAGAACCGCAATCGCGATAAAGGGAATGTTAGTGGCCCGCTTTCCAGCGTTCATCTCCGCCGGATCGAACTCACGAGCCGTTGATGCCAACTCGCGAACGGTCAGTTCATCGGCAGGGGTCGCATGTTCTCCAGAAACCGGACTCACCTCGAAACCTTCTCCGGTTCGACGTGCACGGCTGTGAGCCACAGTCAACCACCACATCCCGAAAGTGAACATGATGCACGCGGCGATGACGCCCAACCCCGGCGCTGCAAAAGGCGTCGTTCCGAAAAATGGCATTGGAATTGCGTTTTGAATTGCCGGCGTGCCTGGCAGTGCCGACATCGTGAACGTGGAGGTTCCAAGGGCGATGGCGGCAGGCAGCAATCGCTTCGGCACGTTTCCGGCTTTGAAGAGTGCCAATCCCATTGGCGCCAAGACGAAAAACGCCACGAATAGACTGACGCCGCCATAAGTGACGAGGGCACCAGCCAACACCACGGCAAGTGCTGCGCGGCTGGGGCCGAGTTTCTTCGTCATGAATTCCGCGATACTTTTTACGGATCCGCTATCGTCCATGAGCTTTCCGAACAGCGCGCCCAATAGAAAAATTGGGAAGAACTGCGCCACAAAGCCGGCGGCAGCCGTCATGAAGGTTTGCGTCCAATGCGCCAGCAGCGGAGCACCGGCAAATGCAGCGGCGACGATAGCGGCGCCTGGCGCAAGCAAGAGGATGGTCCAGCCCCGGAAAGCCAAGAACATGAGAAATGCCAACGCCACCAGGATGCCGAACAAGCCCACGGTTCAGGCTCCTTCCAAAAAGCTGTCGATGTCGAGGGTGGAGCGCACGCCGACGTCGTCCCTGTGCTTCGTGACGAACTCATCGGCCACCCTGCGGCCCTCATCGCGAAGCATGATCAAGAATTCCCATTCAGCATTCAGCTTGGAAGAGGCGCCAAGGGTCGACAGCAGGTCGCTTCGGATGAGATGCACTCTCATCTGACCCCACTGCTGCCCTTCGCCGTCTCCTAAGTCAGCCACCTTGCGGAGCAGGGCAATCATCTTGAGCTCCTTGAGGAGAGGTGCATTGAACGACACTTCGTTGATACGATTGTGTATCTCCTGAGCTGTTTTTGGCGCTTCGGAGCGGACAACAGGATTGATCTGAACGAGTATTGTGTCGTGGGAATCGCATTCGCGCACAAGCGGTGCAATAGTTGGGTTGCCTGTGTATCCACCATCCCAATATAGCTCTCCGTCGACTTGGACCGCCTGATACATGGTCGGAAGGCATGCCGACGCAAGCAACACGTCTGCTGTGATTTCGGGATTGCGGAACACGCGCCCACGTCCGGTCCGCACATTCGTGCAGGTAATAAATAGTTTTATTCGTCCAGTACTCAGCCTGTCGAAGTCAATCAGATCAGTCAGGATCGTTCGCAGCGGATTCGCGCCTTGCCCGGAGAGATCGTAAGGGGAGATTAGCCGCGCCATGAGGTCTGTCGCGATGTACATTGGTGAGTAGTCGATGGACCAGCGGCCCATCATCCGGTCGAGAGGACTCCTTTGGAACGGGCTGAAGGTTGCAGCATTTGCCACCTGACGCCAAAATGTATGTAAGGATTCTCGAGCCCCCTCGCGCCCGCCCGTAAGCAATCCGTGAGCGAGAGTGGCTGCGTTCATGGCACCTGCAGATGTTCCGGAAATCGCCTCCAAGGTGAAGCCCTCTTCTTCAAGAAGCCGATCCAAAACACCCCATGTAAACGCGCCGTGCGAGCCTCCACCTTGCAAGGCAAGGTCCACCAATCGACTTCCAGTCGAAGACTGATTCACCATTCGAATTGATCCTCAATAAGCGAGCAAATGAATTCCTGCAGTGACGTGGTTTGACGCGAGAGCTAAAAACTAAGGCTACTACAACATCACGGAATTCTTAAAGACGACTGGTTGCCATTACCGCGCCAATTCGCCCTATAGAGTGCAATGTCCCTACAAGGAGCGCCGCGCCTCTGCACGGCAACCTGGAGGATCTTCGTAATGCAAAAGAGACGTCCCAAAGCGTTCGATTGATCGATTTGGAGAGCACGCGTCAATGTGCGGGTCAGTGTGGCCAGTACACTGTCGAACCGAAGGCAATCGCTATTGCAAGCATGACGAGGCACGCGATGGACCAGTCTCTCAGTTGTTCGTCAATCCACTCAAACATGCGTCCAATCCGAGAGACCGCCGGTACCAACTTTTCGAATGCGACGATGATGTCACCCTCAGGAATCGCCGGCAGTTTGAGTTGGCTCCAATGAAGAATGATGGCCGCAGTCACACCAGCGGCCACCGGCCACGACGTTGCCGCAATGCTCGCAGGACCCAGCACGTCGGCGATCGTATATTGCGAAATAGTTGGCAGCAGAAGCCAGGGAGCAATCAGAGTGGTTCCGGCCACGACGGCCCATGCGCCAACAACGCTGGCCGGTAGGAATGATGTGGGACTACCGGCCGTTTCTCGGCGAAGGAGTAACAGAAAGTGCGCCATCAGAAGGCCGCTGCCCAGGGTGGAGAGTGTCGCCAGCCATGCCAGAAGGCCATCTCCGAACAGGTCCTTGGTCGCAAACTTGGCGACCGCTCCGCTGGTCAACGGCAACCCTGAGAGGCTCAGCGCCAAGACGGCCATCAGCGCGAACATCAGGCTGCGATGGCCGGCGGTCAAAGCGGAAGCAATCCCTAGTCCTATGAACAGGGCGCCTTTGACCAGAATATGATGCAGGGCATAGAAGGCGGCGAGTCCAGAGATCCCGTTTGTGCCTGCTGCAAGCCCGCAGCCAAGCAGCGCGGCGACCACCCCCATCTGACTGACGGTCGAATAGGCTAGAACGGTCTTGAGCTTCGTCTGTGTGATGCCGATCAATACGCCGTAGAAGGCAGTGAACAGTCCGATACATATAAGAAATGCTCCCCAGTCTGAGGCCGGAGCATGAAGCGGCAAGAAGCGAATTAGTCCGATCACGCCCGCCTTCACGATGATCCCGCTCAGAACCGCAGACGCCGGAATCGGCGCCACCGGATGGGCCAGGGGCATCCAGACATGCAGAGGCACAAGACCCATCTTGAGGCCGAATCCCAGGATCAGTAGCGCAATGACAGCGCCTTGAACCGGCGACTTGGGAAGCAGCATTACGGCATCACGGATCAGAGGATTTCCAACATCCGTGAGGCTCGCAAGCATCACCAGCGCAAGGAGAATGAACGCTTCGCCAAGGAGCGCCAGAACCATGTAGACCAAGCCCGCACGGTGAGCCCGTTCTGTCTTGTCATGGGTGACAAGACCGTACGCCGCCAGGCTGGCGAGAGAAAAGGCGAGATAGAAAGTGACGATGTCTGCCGCGATGAAAACGCCCGAGCTTCCGGCGAGGGTAATGAGCCACCAGATAGAAAATGCGGCGGCCCCAGGCTTGTTCTTCATGTCCGCACGAGCATAGAGCGCCGATGCACACCACAACAGAGATGCGCCACCCAACAAGAGGGCGCCAGCATCGTCCATCGCCAGGGTGAACCCCAATTCAGGGGGAGAAACGGCGACTTCGTCACCCCTCGCGATGAACGGGGCAACCAGACCAGGAGCAGGAGCGAGAGGAAGCAGTGCCAATACCTTTGCTCGCATTCGGCGTGAAGTGCACGCGACCACTATCAGTATAGGAAGCGCGAAGGTCGATACGAGTATGAGGCCTGGACCTGTCATGGGAGACCCATCCGGCCGATCATGATGAAAGTCAGAGGGTCCAGCGGCAGCACTCCCAGTGCAAGTGCCGCGCTGGCCAACACGAGAACGACAAGCTCACGGTGAAGCGGAATGCTCCTGGCCGCCGCAAATCCCTCGGCTGGCGGCGCAAGTGCGTGGCCAAGAACTTTGAAAACATAGCCTGCAGCCAAGAGCCCTCCCACGAGGATCGTTCCGGCGATCCACCAGGCGCCGATATCCGTGGCGGCCGTCAAAAGCATGTACTTTGCACTGAACCCACCACTGATCGGCAAGCCTATGAGTGACAGGCCAGCCAGAGCGAAGGCCGCGAGAGTTATTGGAACCGCTTGATACGTTCCTTTGAGATTCGATATGCGGTCATGACCCACGGCCTCTGCAATCACTCCAGCAGCAAGAAACATCGATGCCTTGGCAAATGCGTGGGAAACGAGCTGCAGAACACATCCGGACCAGGCAAGATTGGCGATGCCACCGATAGCAAGGGGGAACACCAGAAACAGATAGCCGACCTGAGCAACGGTCGAATAGGCAATCATCAGCTTGAGGCGCGACTGGCGTAGCGCCATGACGCTGCAGAAAACGATGCTGGCCATTCCCAGTATGGCAAGAATCTGGCCAGCGATGACGCTGAAGGGACGCGGCGCAATCCCTGTCCAGAGCAAGACAATGAGAAAGAACGGGGCTTTCACAACCAGGGCTGAGAGGACTGCGCTGGCGGCCGCGGGCGCGCCCGCGTGAGCGGGCGGCAGCCACAGATGCATCGGAAACAGGGCTGTCTTTACCAACAGTCCCGTCATCATGAGGCTGAGTGCAAAGGTCGTTGCCAGATCATCGCGACTGATGTGCCGGAGTCCGCTTAAATCAAGCCGTCCATAGGCACCGTAAAGTACCGCCGTGCCCACGAGGTAGAACACAGATCCCGCGAGTGCCAAAAGAAGATAGCGCAGCGCGGCCTCAAGCGACGTCGGCCGGCCATCAAGCGCCACAAGTGCCACGGCGCTGAAAGTCAGCAATTCCAAAGCCACGAAGAGCGTGAAGAGATCCTGAGCCAAAAAGGCGGTGTTCAAGGCTGCCGATAACCCCAGGAGCAGGGTCCAAAAAACGGTGCGAGAGCGGGAATGATGGGCATCAGGGGGCGCCAAGTAGGAGCCAGAGGCATACAACCCAACGCAGCTCAGCACTATCGACGCCATCACCATCAGCGTGACCGACAGGCCGTCGGCACGCAGTGCGACCCCGAGCGGGGGGAGCCAATTACCCAGAAGATACTCGATCGGCTCGCCGGTTCGCAGGACCTCTGCAGCAGTTGCGACGGCCGTCAGAAGGCTCGCCGCCAGAATGACCAGGGCCACTTGCTCACTGCGGCGCGCCGGGGAGACAATTACAGCGAGCATGCCCGTTACAGGAAGCATGATCGAAACGACGAGCAGCGCACCGCTGTCTATCGTGGCTGCGCCGGCCGTCATGCCGACTTCTCATCGCGGGCTTCAGGCTGAATATTCTCCTCCGGATCCGTATTCAGTTCGGCCAAGCGCAAGATCAGCGCCACCGTGAGCGCAGTCGCGGCAAATGCAACCACGATCCCTGTTATGACCATCGCGTGTGGTACGGGATCGGCCAGAAACCCTGCAGCCGCTGCGCGGCGAGCCGCTACGCCAAACAGAAGAAAGACACCTGTTCCGATCAGATTGAACGAAATGATCCTGCGCAGCGGCTCCGACTGAAGAGCAAATCCGTAAATGCCGATGGCAATAAGCCCGGAGGCGCAGAGCCCATAGAGCGTCGTTACATCACTCATCGCGGTGTCCTCGCCGACGGACCCGCCAACATCATCGCAACGATGACGGCAATCGACAGTGCAAGCGCAACCTCAAGCGCAACGATCATCGTCTTTGCAAACCCCGTTGGGTAGGACAAGAAGCCTTCTGCCAGCCAAAACCCCGAAAAACCGGAAATGAGAAACACAGCTGGCCCGAAGACAACCAAGTATTGAAGCAAGGCACGTCGCGTTTCCGGAGGTTCTGCCAGTCCAGCCAACATGACCAGGAGCCACATTGCTGCGAGTACCGTTCCTCCCTGAAAAGTGCCACCGGGTTCGTCCGCACCGTTCCAGATGAGATAAACGCCGATGACAAAGCCCACCGGCGGCAGGATCTGGGCCAGAAAAGTCAGCGGTTCACTCGCCTTCGCCAGCTTCAGGGAAGCCGGCGGACCTCCCCAGACTTCGTCTGGCGCTAGTGACCAAACGCCGACAAGGGCCGCAATCAGGACGATCTTCTCAAGGAGCGTGTCGATCGCTCGATAGGCCAGAAGAACAACGGTCACAGGGTTGCCAAGTCCGACCGCATCGATGTTTGCAGCGACGGCGGGAGCCAGTGTCGGCGGCAGGTCTGGCCCCCCTAATGCCGCCGCCGCTATTCCCACACCCATTGCCGCGCAACAAAACCCGATGAGCAATTGCAGAGTGGGTCCCGCTGACGGCTTGCCAGCATCAATTGAATCCAGTCGCGCGCATGCGCGCAAGAGGAGGAGCCCTGTTGCGCCTCCGCCCACTGCGGCCTCGGTGAGAGCCACATCCACGGCATAGAGCCGCATCCAGACGAGCGCCAACAGCAAGCCCAGTGCAATGAACCCGATCACTGCGCTGCGCCTCTCGCTGGCCGCAACCGTCCACAGCGCTGCGCCCAAAACCAGCATGACCAGAAGAAGATCTGGAAGCATACTCATGATGAGTGCCTGGATCTGTGCTCGAATTGGGCGATCAGCTGTCCGGAACAGGCGCCGGCGAATTGCAAGATCAACCAGATCACAAGCAGTTTAAGGCCCACTCTCACGTCCGCACTTTGAGGCAGCAGGCCGATGGCGATCAACCCGAACCCGAGAGTATCGGCCTTGGTCAGCGCATGCAGGCGTGTCAGGGTATCGGGAAATCTGAGAAGCCCGACGGTTCCGGCAAGAAAAAAGAAGACGCCGGTGCTCACGAAGACGATCGTCATTGCGTCCCAGAACATAGTCACTTTATGCGGTCCCTGTGGATGCCCTTGCTTCCGGGCTCTCCGGCGCACAACGCCACAGCAGCAAATGCTGCGAGCAGCGCTAATAACAGAGCCACGTCGACCATTGCGGTGACTCCGCTGCCGGTTCCGATCAGTAGCGCAATCGCCCCGCCGCCGGTGCCCAAAAGCTGAGCGGCCATCATTCGGTCGGCCGGGCCGGGTCCCCAAAGCAAGCGCGCGAGCGCGAGACCGGTCAGAATCATGACCAATGCTCCCGCGCCGAAGTAAAAATCAACCATCGTGAGCCTCACGCTCGGTTCCACTGCGTATCAATTGACTGAAGAGAGCCTCAGTAGCACACAGTCCCTGAGAGATCGGCTGCCTGGTGTCGAGGCAATGAAAGACAATCTCACCTGTCTCTTGCGCGCTTACAGGTAGAGTGCCGGGCTGGAGGCTTGTAAGGACGCGAAAACTGTTTCGACAAACACCACCTTGAAGACTTGTCGGGTATCCGACAAAACCGATCAGCAGAGGCATGCGGGGGTCCAGGGCCCGTCTCGAAACGTCAAATCCTGCGGCGAGCGATTGCCTCATCGAGTGGAGAGCCAGGCGCAGCAACGCCAGATATGATATCCGTCCTTTCTGCAGAGGCAAAAGGCGCAGACTGAACCATGTCGCACAGACAGAAGTTACTGCGCCGACACACAAGTTCGCGGCGCTGAACTCAATAAGGACAAGCCAAAGCGCCAAGTATATTGCGAACCTGTGCAGCACTCCACGAATTTGAGTTCCGCGGAACGATGAACTGGCCCCCTTTGTCATGGCTTCTGAACCGCATTGAAAGCTGGCACGGCAGGGTCTCCCGGCGGAATGGTGATGGCTAACTCAAAGCTTCGGCCTTTTCGTTCGCCGCTGTCCCGGCTCCTCGCAGGCTGAACCACGTAACGTAGAGTACGGGCAGGAAAACCAGCGTCAGCACGGTCGCGACAAGCAATCCGCCCATGACCGCGAAAGCCATGGGCCCCCAGAACACGGTTGGTGCTATCGGTGCGAGGCCAAGCACGGTGGAAAGAGCCGTCAGCATCAATGGGCGAAAGCGGGAAAGCGCCGCATTCACCACCGCATCTTGAAGACCTGCGCCTCTTCGCCGTTCATCCTCAATTTGAGTGAGAAGAATGACCGCGTTTTTGGCAATCATGCCAAGGAGCGCCAGCACGCCCAACACGGCCACGAAGCCGAGCGGCTTCTGAACGATGAAGAGCGCAGCGACAACACCGATGAGTCCCAGGGGCATCACGAGCGCGACCATGCTGAGACTTTGAAAACTCTGCAGATGAAGCATCAATAGCGTGAGCATTAGAACGATCATGAACGGCACGACAGCGGCAACCGAGGCCCGGCTCTTGGCGGACTCCTCGGCAACTCCCCCGAGTTCAACACGGTAGCCCGGCGGCAATCCGGCATTGAATTCGGCGATTTTTGGAGCCAGTGCCGTAACTATTCCCTCAGCCAATGCGTCTGGTGCCACGTCAGCCTGGACTGTCAGCGCTGGAATACGGCCTCGCCGCCAGACGAGCGGCTGTTCTTGTACCGGTTCGAAAGTTGCGAACTGGCTGAGCGGCACCGTGCGTCCGTTGCGCAGTGGAACCTGCAGCGTCTGTAGATTGTCGAGACTGACCCGGTCTTCCTGGCGCGCACGGGCAACCACGTCGATGAGATAAATTCTATCCCTCAGTTCGGTGACACGGGTGCCGCTGATCACAGTATTGAGCACGCCAGCCAGCGCTTCACTCGAGTAACCGACACGCCGTGCACCATCCTGGTCGATTCGAATGCGTACGCCTCGCGAGGGTTCATTCCAGTCGAAGCTCACACGGCGCGTCTGGGGATGGGAGGCCACGATGTCGGCCAGTCCAACGGAGAGATTGCGAATTTGGTCAATGTCTGGGCCCACAATGCGGTACTGCACAGGCCAACCGACGGGCGGACCCAATTCGAGAGGATAAACTCTCGTGACGAGTTGTGGAAATTCTTCAGACAGCAATTTCTCAAGCTTTGTCTGTAGCCGCTCGCGGCCGGCGACATCTGTGGCAACAATCACTTGTTGAGCGAAGAAGTCATTCGGCAGCTGAACGTTTAGCGGGAGATAGAATCGAATTGCGCCGCGACCGACATACGAACTCCATCTGCTGACATCTGCGTCGTTGGCAAGGACCTCATCAAGCTTGGTCACCACATCCTCGCTGGCGCGCAGGGAGGCATTCTGCGGTAGCGTCAGGTCGACCAGGATTTCCGTGCGGTCTGAAGCGGGAAAGAACTGCTGAGGCACGAAGCGAAGTCCCCAGATCGCCACGCCGAACAAAGCGATCACGCCGAATATCGTTACCCATCGCCACTCAAGGGCGAAGTCAAGGATATTGCGGTAGATGCGGAGAATTAAACCCGGTCCAGCGTCTTTGTCCGCCGTCGCAGTCGGCTTCAGCAGAGCCGCGCCGACAACAGGCGCGAACATGACGGCGACCAGCCACGAGACCAAAAGTGCGATCCCCACGACTGCAAAAATGGAGAACGTGTACTCGCCAGCTGAGCTTTGTGCAAAACCTATCGGCACGAAGCCAGCAATCGTTACCAATGTTCCGATCAGCATTGGCGCAGCCAGATTCGAATATGCGTAACTGGCGGCGGCCTCTGCGTCATCTCCGTCATCAATCCGGCGCAACATGGCATCCACGGTCGTCATTGCATCGTCTACCAGTAGGCAGAGAGCAATGATCAGAGCGCCTAAGGAAATCCGGTGCAGATCAATGTTCACCGCTTGCATGATGATCATGACGATGGCCAGCGTCAGCGGTATCGATACCGCGACGACAGCTCCCGGCCTCAACCCCAACATTATGATGCTGATGCCTAAGATGATTGCGATCGCTTGCCAAAGGGATGCCATGAACTCGCTGATCGCATCGTCGACCGTCACGCCTTGATCCGAAACGAGCGCAGGCTCTATGCCTGCCGGCAAGTCGGCGGTGATCGCCGACATCATAGTCTTGATGTTCTTTCCAAGTGCGAGAATATCGCCGGCATCACGCATCGCGATTGCGAGTCCGATCGCTGGTTTTCCGTTTACGCGAAATAATGGAGACGGTGGGTCGCTATAGCCACGAACCACATCGGCGATGTCGCCCAGACGTACAACCCGGTCACCGACATTGATGCTGACATCCAAGATATCCGCCTCCGAAGCGAACGGTCCGGATACCTGAAGCCTGACATTTTCGCTTCCGGTCCGGATCACTCCGGATGGCCTAACGACGTTCTGCGCCGATACCGCTGAAAACAGAGCGGGATAGTCAATTCCCAACGCTGCGACACGATCGTGCCGGAACTCGATGGTTACCTCTTCATCCTGAGCACCCAGGATCTCGATTTTGGATACGTCAGGCACCGTCAATAATTTCGAGCGGATGTCCTCCACGTAGTCGCGTAGCTCGCGGTGTGTGAAGCCGTCGGATGTAAATCCGTAGATGAAGCCGAAGGTATCGCCGAAGTCGTCGTTAAAAAATGGACCCAGAACGCCAGACGGAAGTGTGTGCCTGATGTCACCTATTTTGTTTCGCACCTCTTGCCAGAGGGCTGGCACTTCAGCGGACGTGACACTTCCTTGCAGGTCGATGAATATGGTGGTTGCGCCGGCTCTGGTCGTACTTCTGACGACGTCGACTTGGCTCACTTCCTGGAGCTTGCGCTCAATGCGCTCGGTCACTTGATCCAGCGTTTCGGGAAGCGTGGCGCCCGGCCAGATGGCGCGCACGAGCATCGTTCGAATCGTGAAGACGGGGTCTTCCGCGCGACCAAGATTAATGAAGCTGGAAACTCCTGCGATCATTGCGGCGAGCATGAAGAAGACGATCAGTGGGCGACGATTTACGGCCCAAGCGGAAATATTCGGACCAATCATGATTGCTGCCCCAGCAGGCGGACCTTTTGGCCGGGCCGCAGGGTCTGAACACCTGCCGTCACCACGATATCGCCTGGTGACAGTCCGGCCGATACGATGACGTCGCCAACGCGATGAGCAGCGACTTCGACTGGCTTGGGTGAGACAGTATTGTTCACGCTGTCCAATACCCAAACCACTGGTTCTCCATTCGTGCGCGACAGAGCTGCTGCCGGAACGGCGACCCCACCCATCCCGTCGAGCGTGACGGTTCCGGTGACTGTCGATCCCAGTCTTAGCTCGGCAGGAGGTTCGTCGAGTCCCACTCGAACCCTGAATGTTCCCGTCAAGGGGTCTGCTTGTGGGCTGACCTCGCGCACGCGCCCCGACGCGGCAATCGACGGATCTATCGACAATGCAACCTTGACGACCGCGTCGCGGGAACCTCTCGAAATCAGACTTGCGGGAGCGTCAAAGACAGCGTCCCGGCCATCCTTTCGAGCCACTCTAAAGATGACCTGCCCTGGTTGAACGACTTGTCCAGATTCCCCGAAGCGCGCAGTGATTTCTCCCGGCGCATCCGCGTAGAGGACTGTGTCTTCCAGCCGCGTCTTCGCGATTGCCAGTTGCGCCGTCGCTACGTCTAGCTGGGATCTCAGCGTGTTCAATACCTGAGACGCCTGATCATACCGCTGTCGCGTCGTATGACCGCGGCTCAGAAGTTGGCGCTGCCTGTCGTAATTGGCTTCCGCCTCGATAAATTTTCCCTCTGCCGCCGCCAAATTGGCTTGTGCCGCACGCAACGAATTTTCCTCGTCCTGCGCGTCCAGACGGGCGAGCCGCTGTCCGCTCGTCACACGGTCCCCAACACTTGCCATCCTTTCGACGACACGTCCTCCAATCCGGAACGACAGGTCGACTTCCGTCTTGGCTTCAACTGTGCCTGAAAGTGTGACGGCTTCTTGTGACTTCTGCTCGACGACGGTCATAACCCGAACGGGCCGAACAACCGCTTCTTCTTCCTTTACGGGTTCGCTGCAGCCACCGGAATTCAGGGCAAAAACCGTGAGAAAAGCTAGGCCCGCTGCGCGCAGCCCGAACCGACCACTGACACCCCTCACTCGCACTCTCCCACCGAAAAATCTGCCATTTGTTGAATGAGTACCACGGTAGGCTTCCATCACCAGATGCCGTGGCCAGCCTCGCCTTACGATTCCTTCAAACGGGACCAGTCGCCGCGATTTGAAACCGCCAATCAACGGCTGTCTCTTTTCGCCTGTGCCACCTTGGCTGCCTGGCGCAGCCTTCCAAGTTCCATGGGGCGAATGAGGTTTTGTATGCGGCGATTGGGATTGTTCCGCATGCCTTCGTGAGCGCGCCTGGCGTTAACGGGTGGTGACGCTGCATCGGAAGCAGCCTTCAGCTCCAGCGCGCGATTGGCGTTTTCAATCAGCGCCATTTTGGCACTCATTTTTCGCCGCCGCTCGACTTCGCTGTTCAAGCGCCGCATGGCCATTGCAAGAATAGCCAATTTCAATTTGGAGCCCTCATCCGCCTGAGATGCTGTTGCTCCCTTTGCAGACGCTTTGCCCCTTAACTCTCGGCGGCGGCGGTTCGCCTCTGTTCTTGCGCGATTCCTGCGTTCACGGAGCAATTTCGTAAGCGACCGCAACTCTTCATCACTTAGATCTTGAACGTTGGGATGATGCGACTTTTCGACGAACGTTCGCTCATCGGTATCGAGTGCGCGTAGTTCCTGCCTTCTGGTGATCGCCATCAATCGGCTCCGCTATTCAAGCGCTAGGAAACAAAAGTCGCCATTCTATTTGCGATGGGGCAAGAAGATCAGACATCGCACGAGTTAGGGCGGTCTTCCCGCGCCGCCTCCAAATAGATCCTTTACCCACCGAGTAGATGCACTTTGCTCGCAGTATGTGAGGATCGCAATACTAATTGGTACGCCAACGAAGGCGCCAAAAATACCCCACATATGGCCCCAGAAGAAAACTGAGAAAATGACGAGCAATGGTGAAATCGCCAATGCCGATCCGGTAACCCGAGGCTCGATGTAGCTCCCTACGGCAATCTGGATCACGTTCAAGAGCAGAAAAACCAGCAGCGGGACCTCCCAGGATTGGAATTCTGCGATCGCATAGATAGTGGGAAACAACGTCGCGAACATTGAGCCCAGAAACGGAATGTAATTCAGTACAAAGGCCAGGACGCCCCATTCCTTCGCCAGTGGCAAACCCAGGGCGCTTGTCACGCCAAAGACGAGTAGACCAGTGAGGACGCTCATCTGTGTTCGGACGACAAAGTAGGATCGGATCCTCGCACTCATCTCGGTGCTGCCGACGGATAGAACGCGTGCGATTTCACCGTTGCGTAGCTGCAGCAAGGCAGCTTTGAAGTTACCCATCTCCAGAAGGCCGAGAGCCGTGTAGATGATGACGATCAGCCAGAAGCTTAAGGTGCTGTGGAGCCTCGCAGCAAGTGACTGCACGAGCCGCACGTACCAACCTATGTCGATATGCTCTGTTATCAGAGCACCAGCAGCAATGCCGTGGCCTTCTAGCCAGACGGCCAACTGATCGTAGAGCGCCTGCAGTCGTGCCGTGTCGTTGGTTAACGCCTGACCGACCCGGCTCAAGCTCCAGGCGACCATTGAACCTAAGACAACGAGTACGGCAACAAAGAAGAAGAGTGTCACGATCAGTGCGAGCAGCCCGCCAATCTGGGACTGAAGTGCCTTTTGGATCGGCCACAAGACTGCAATGATGAGAAGCGCGAATACCAGCGGTGCAAAAACAACACTTGCCCAATGGAGAAATCCGCAGACAGCAATCACTGCAAGAGTGATCAAGGAGGCCCGACTAAACGCATCCGCCATCATCTTGGTCTCTGCTGCTGCTGCCGATGTGCGTAGGCTTGATAAAATCGGCCCTGAGCGGCCAGGAAATACCTTGCGTGTCCGTGAGATACACCGGCACCCAGGCGCTTCACGCCGTCACTGCCCCCGGCCAGCAATGCAATTCCCCAAGTTGTGGCTTGTCTTACCCAGTTACCATTGCATTTATACCCTACTGTAGGCATTCGATCTTTCAAAGCGGGTTCATTTGTACGCCAATGCATTTTTGTACAATTGCCCGGGTTGAACTCGTTGACTTTCCATTAGCACGCCTTCTTGCCGATCTTGTAGTCAGGCTCCCCAGAATCGACTATGAGATTGTCGAAAGTGTCGTTCAAGCAAAGGCAAGTTAGGGGCATCTGTCGTATCTGAACGTTGTGTCGATCTCTGACATTTTTTTATTGTGTATGCGGGGGGGGGGTGCATTTAGCGAAACTTCATTCCTCCAGATCGCTCTAGGCGGCCTGAAAAATGCGGGGGTCGCACTGGCTCGTCGGTGCAACAATTACGACGGAAGAGGAAGCAGCATGGCAAAGGACTGGTCGCGCCTTTGCATGGTTTGCGCGATGTGTCTTTGGGCTTCATCTGCCGCCGCGCAGCAACCCCAGCCAATGGAAGCGGACTTCGATTATGACGCCGCCGTCGAGGACGTCCCTATTGAGTCCGAGGCCTATGAAGCACCGCTGACCTTCAGGCTGTTTTCTGGCTCCGTGCTGAATTTCTACGGGCAGTTCAACCCGGCCTACCAGTATTTCGACGATGGTGGAGAGACCACCAGCAACATCGTCGACAACGGCAACTGGAATTCGCGGGTCGGCTTTACGATCACTCGACCAGTTGACGAGGGCTCCGTTCGCGTCCGTTTTGAGACTGGCCTTGGACTGCGCAGCAGCGCGCTTGTCTGGCAGGAATTCACCCCGGATTGGATCGATTGGCAGCGGACCGCGCTGCGCTGGTTTGAAGTCGCGGGTGATATGAAGTACGGCACGGTCTCTTTCGGCCAGGGCAGCACGGCCTCGGACGGCTCGGCCGGTCTCGACGACTCCCACACATTCCAGGCCGGTGCGACGGACTCATCTGATGGCTTCGGCTCCTTTCGGTTTCGCGACATTAACGGCAATCTGACAAACGTCACCATTGGGCAGGTGAACAACAACTTCGATGGCGCGCGGCGCTTTCGCGCTCGTTATGACACGCCCGTCGTTGCTGGCGTGATGCTGTCGACGTCGTATGGAAAAAACGTTCTCGTTGAGGAGGATAACAGGGATTACTATGATTTCGCTGGCCGTTGGATCGGCGACGTCGGGGATTTCGCGATACGTGCCGCTGCCAGCTATCAGTGGCAGGATAATCCTGACGGCGACGACACGCGCAGGTTGGCCGGCTCGGCAACCGTAGTACACACGCCGACGGGGCTTAATCTGGCACTTTCCGCCGGCCAGGAAGTCGATGGGGCCAGTTATGTCTGGGGCCGCGCGGGCTGGCGGAACGAGGTGTTCGCTGTCGGCCCCACGTCTGTCTCGGTTGACTACTATTATGGCCGCGATTTTCTCTCAGACGGGGCTGTGACGGAGAACTACGGCGTCTATGCGGTGCAGACCTTCGACAATCAATCCATCGATGTCTATGGGGGCGTTCGCAAGTTCACGTACAGCGACGATCAGGCCATTACGTACCAGGACGCATATGGCGTCCTGGCGGGCGTACGTTTCTTCTTCTAAGCGGCGGAGTGAAGACGGCCCTTCTCAAACCTTCAACGTCGCAGCCAACACCGCGATTTTGCAGCCGGTGACATACTCATCGAGTTCCACATATTCCTTCACCGTATGGACTTCGCGCTGGCCGGCTCCGATGGTAACGGTTGGTATCCCGTGCTTGTCCAGCCAGTTGGCGTCAAGTCCGCCGGGCGAGAACATAAGGTTCGGCTTGAGCCCCAGGGCCTTGAGCGCCTCGGCGGCGCGGCGCACCACGGGTGAGTCATCCGTCAAGTGGAACGGTGGATAGGCTTTAACGTGAGTGAAGTTCACCTCCGCCACAGCGCCATCCGTTGCCTTCACGGCTTGTCTCGCTTCCTCGAAGGCACGGGCGTAGGCCTCTGCGATCTCAGTGGCGAAGCTCGACTCGGGACTGCGGGCCTCGCCGCGCATCCAGGCGTAGTCGGTCACCACATTTGTCGCGTCGCCTGCCGGCTTTCCATCCTTGCCGCCAAAGATGCCAACATTCGACGTCCCCTTGCCTGAAGGCATTTCGACTTTGCCGAACCAGCCGTCGCGCCGCGCGTTAACGAGACCAAGCGCGCCCACGAGCGTTGCCGAGATGCCCTTGTCCGGCGCAAGGCCGGCATGGGCGGCGCGGCCCTTGATCTCGACCTCCCAGTTCTCCTGGCCGACGGCGCCAGTGATGATGTCCTCCGGCTTCTGGCTGTCGACATTGATGCACATGACGGCGCCGCCGAGATCCTTCGGATCAAGCTCGCGGGCTCCGTGAAGGCCGCTCTCCTCGCGGACCGAGAACAGCAGCGTTATATTCGGATGCGGGAGCTTGTGCTTGATCAGCGTCTCGGCGAGGCTCACGAGCACGCCGCAGCCGGTGCGGTTGTCGCCACCGAGTGCAGTTGTTCCGTCGGAAACCACGCGGCGGCCTTCCACCTTTGGCTTGGCGCCGCGACAGAGCGGCACTGTGTCGAGATGAGTGGCAAACAACAGGTGCGGCCCTTCGGCTGTTCCGGGGAGATCGACGATCAGATTTCCCGTCTGTGTCGGCAAGGGGATGCGCTGGTGCGCGTCGTCGAAACGAATAGCGCTCTTGGGCACCCCCACCTTCACCAATTCGTCGATTACGGCGTTTGCGATGGCCTCTTCCTCTCCGGTGACGCCGTCAATTGCAAGAAAGCGCAGCAGATGGGCCTCGGCCGCCTTGGCATCTACGAGATCAGCATGTGATGACATGAGAAATCCCTGTTTTTTTTCCGTGTCTATCGATTGGTCGCATTTAAACGGAGTAAAATTTCATCAAGCTGTTTCATGGCCACTCACGGCATCGTATCCTGCAGCTCATCTTAGAGACTCCATACGACGGGCACCCAGAATACGGCAATGAGGAAATAAAGCGCCATCAGAACGATTCCCAATTGCCAGTAATCGCCGAAACGGTAGCCGCCGGGACCCATCACGATCAGATTTGATGGCGTGGCAACCGGCGTCAGGAAAGCGGCTGAAGCGCCTACGTTCAGCGACATGAGAACCGGCTTGGCCGAAATTCCCAGTTCTGCTGCGGCCGTGACTGCAATCGGGATGACGATCATGGCGGTGGCGGTATTCGAAATGACCTGCCCCAGGATGGCTGTAAACAGAAACAGTCCGGCTAGCAGCATCGTCGGGTTGGATGTCCCGACGGCCGTGACCAGAAAATCCGCCATCTGTGTCGCAACGCCGGTGCGATACATCGCCGTGGAAAGAGGGATCATGGATGCCACGAGCACTACCGTGTTCCAGTCGATGGCGCGATAGACTTGCGGGACGGTCAGAACACCGGAAGCGATCACGGCCATCGCTGCGATCAATACGCTCACAGGCGCCGGCAGAATGCCGGTTGCCAGAACCAGGACCATTGCAGCCAGGATCAACAACATCTTCGTTGAACCGGGGCCAAGCGGCACCGCCTGGCGGCGCACCGCTTCGGGTGGATCGACCGCCAGCACATCGGGATCGCTGGCAATGCGGTCCAGCGCCCGCCACGTTCCCTGGAGCAGCAGGTGATCGCCCGCTTGGAGTGTGACGCCCGCCGGGCCCGCGACGTCGCCCATGGCGGCGCCGCCAAGGTCTTGACCGTTGCGCTGGACCGCCACTACCACGAACTGCCCGCTCTCGGTGAGGGTTCCGGGCGACATCACCGAGCCAATGAGTTGCGAGCGCGGCTTGACCACCACTTCGGCCAGCCCCGAGTGCCTGTTGAACAGCATGTCGGCAATCGAACCTTCGGCGTCCGGCATCGCGTCGAGACGGTTCGTATCCGCGAAGGACGACAAGACCTCCGCGCTCCCGCGCAACACAAGCACGTCGTCGGCTGCGAACGTCCTAGATTCCGCCTTGGCGGTTGCGGAGCCAGAGACAGCAATAAGGCTAACTCCTGCAACTAGATCAAGCGCTTCGCGCGATCTACCGAGAAGCGGTGAATCGTCGAGCACGCGATAGAGCCGCGCGCCCCCTGACATGGCGTACTGTTCGGTCAGTGTGTGCGCATGCTGGCCAAAGTCCTCAGGCAAGTTGGCGGATTGGCGTTCGGGCAGCAGCCGGCGGCCGAAGACTGCAACGATCAGCACTGTGCCCAACAGCAGGGGCACTCCGACCCAGGCGAACTCGAAGAACCCAAAGGGGCCGTAGCCGGCATCGGAGGCCGCATCGGATACCAGCACGTTTTTCGGAGTGCCGGTGAGCGCCAGCTTCGACCCGGCGGCCGACGCGAATGCCAGCGGCATCAGGAATTTCGATGGTGAATGCCCCATGCGCAAGGTCAGGAGGATCACCACCGGCACCAGTGCAGCGACTGCGCCGCTCTGGCTAATGAGGGGACTGAGCAAGGCCGCGATAAGCACGGTGAACACGGAAAGCCTTAACGGACTTGATCCCACCGCGCGGGAAAGCCACTGACCGACCCATGCCGTGACCCCGGACGCCTCAAGGCCGGCGGCAACGACGAACAAGCTGGCGATGAAGATGATGACCGTATCGCCAAAACCTGAGAAGACCTGATCGAGGGGCAGGATACCGGAGAAGAACAACGCGAGTGGAACGCTCAGGGCCACCAGCATCACAGGCAAGCGGCCCCATATCATAAACCCCACCACCCCGGCGATGATGGCGAAAATTACATCGCTATCGCTCAAGCTCAGCCCCCCAAAAGACCTCTATTGCAGTGATGGTTACTTTGTGTGCCGCACCCGTTGACTGTGACGCGGACGCGCTCGCCGATTGCGTCCTCCCACCGGATGTAACCACCTTAATGAGCCGGAACAGGAGCTGTGGATCTGAGGCTTGGGCATGATCTACTGGCACAAGAATTTCCTGCATTGAACCGCGCAAGACTAATAGCTTGTAGCATGCCTTTGAATTCCCCGATAAAGCAATATTGGATAGTTCTTTTTTCGGTTGTTACGTGACGATTAAAATTACGAATATAGTAGCGCGTAGCCGGATGCTGATCTGGCGACAAAAATAGGGGAACGCGCGTGAGCGATATCACCATCATATTTCTGACCATCGCCGTTGCAGTCGTATTGTTCGTGTCGAACAAATTGCCGGTCGTTGTTGTGGCCATGGCGGTAGGACTTTCGCTGTGGGCGAGCGGCCTCCTGTCGCTGCAGGATGCGCTATCGGGCTACGGCGATCCCGCGGTGATGTTCATAGCCACGCTTTTCGTGGTGTCGGCAGCTCTGGAGAAGACCGGCGTCACGGCATGGGCAGGCCAGCTGCTCATTGAGAAGGCAGGCGAAGACAACCGCACGCGCCTCCTGGTGCTGATGATGTCGCTGGGTGCCCTGCTTACAGCCATTATCAGTCTCAACGGCGCCATTGCCGCACTGCTCCCCGTGGTCGTGGTGATCGCGGTGAGGCTGAAACGCAATTCCTCGCAGTTGCTCATGCCGTTGGTGTTCGCCGCCCATGCGGGCTCGCTACTGGCGCTTACCGGATCGCCGGTCAACGTGCTGGTCTCGGAAGCCTCCCGGGACGCGGGCTTCGGCGGCTTCAGCTTCTTCGAGTTCGCCCTCGTCGGCGTGCCGCTGCTCGTCGGCACCATGGCGATCATCGTGCTGTTTGGCGAGAAGCTGTTGCCGTTCCGCAATGGCGCCTCCATGCCAGCCGATTTCAGTCGCCACGCCCAGACGCTGATCGAGCAGTACGGCCTATCGAGTGGCGTCTTCCGCCTGCGCGTCAGGGCCTCCTCGCCGCTCGCCGGCACGAAACGCGACGGCGTGGCCAATCTCCAGGCGGAGCACGGCCTCGCTTTCGTCGCCGTGCAGGACGGCAAGACAGGGATGCCGCTCAGGCGCGAGATGATCGCCGAAGGCGACTATCTGATCCTCAAGGGCGATGCGGACGCTGCGGCGCGCTTCGCCGCCAGCGCGCATCTGGCGCTGCGCGAGGAAGCCGACGTAGGTGAAGGCGGAAACACCCTGTTCAATCGCAGTTCCGGTCTTGCCGAGGTCGTCATTCCTCCCCGCTCGGGACTTATCGGCAGCACCGCTTTCCCCGGCATGGTGACGGAGAGCGGCGATCTCATCATCCTGTCAGTGCTGCGCGCCGGCGTGATGCTCGATGCCGCCAAGACGGAACTCCAGGCCGGCGACACGCTGCTCCTGCAAGGCACCTGGAAAGCTCTGGATGAGCGCCTTTCCGACCCGGACGTATTGGTGGTGAATTCCCCCGAATTGGTCCGCCGCCAGGCCGTGCCGATGGGGCCGGGTGCCACCCAGGCGGTGATCATTCTTCTGGCGATGGTTGTCTTGCTCGCCACGGGAATAGTGCCAACCGCCGTCGCCGGGATGCTGGCTGCGGGTGCGGTGGTACTCACCGGCATCATGAACGTCGAACACGCCTACCGCGCAATCAACTGGACCACCGTGATCATGGTGGCGGCGATGATGCCCTTGTCCACCGCCATGGAGAATACCGGTGCAGCCCAGCTGATGGCAGAATATCTCGTGGCGGTGGTGGGCGATTATGGGCCCTACGCGCTCCTCGGAGGGCTTTTTGTGCTGACTGCTGTGCTCGGCCAGCTGATCTCGAACACCGCGACCGCGCTGATCGTTATTCCAATCGGGGTTGCCTCCGCGAAGGTGCTGGGCATGTCTCCAGAACCGGTACTGATGTCGACGGCGGTGGCCGCGGCGGCATCCTTCCTCACGCCTATCGCCACGCCGACGAACCTCATGGTCATGGGGCCTGGAGGCTATGCCTTCGGCGATTACTGGAAGCTCGGGTTGCCCCTCATGATCTGGTTCTTCGTGGTCGCTACTTTCTACATCCCCTTCATCTGGAGTTTCTGAGATGACCAAGACTGCTGGCAGCACCGAGCACGATCCGAAGTCGGCGACCGGGTTCCTCGCAACCGTCGAGCGGGTTGGCAACATGGTGCCGCATCCCGCCATCATCTTCTTCATCCTCATCGGCATCGTTATCGCCTTTTCAGCGATTTTCGGAATGCTGGGCACGACTGTCACCTATGACGCCTACGACGAGGCGGTTGGGGACATTGTGGAGAAGACAACGTCGGTGCGAAGCCTGCTTTCGCCGGACGGCATCCGCTTCATGCTGACGAGTCCGGTCGCCAATTTCCTCGGCTTCACGGGCGTTGGCGTCATCCTGGTAGCGATGATTGGGGTCGGTATCGCCGAGGAGTCTGGGCTCATTGCAACGCTGGTGCGCAAGCTCGTTGCTATCGCCCCGCAATCCATTTTCACCTTTATGATCGTGATGGTAGGTGTTCTCTCCTCCATCGCGGCCGACGCAGGCTATCTCGTCCTGGTGCCGCTTGCGGCCGCTGCCTTTCACAGCATGGGCCGGCATCCGCTCGCTGGCCTCGCGGCGGGCTTCTCGGGAGTCGCCGCGGTTTTTCTCGTTAACGTCTTCGTGACACCCACGGATGCGCTACTGACCGAGGTCACAAATGACGCGATCCGGACAGTCAATCCCAACCTGCAGATTACGTTGGTCGGCAACCTCTATTTCATGATCGTCTCGTCCATCCTCATGGCGATCGTCTGCACGGTCATCACCGAACGCTTCGTCGAGCCGCGGCTAGGTCCCTACAATGGTGAACTGAAGGTCGAGGAAGCCCAGGGTTTCTCCGAGAGCGAGCAACGCGGTCTGAAGTACGCGGGGTGGGCCTTCCTGGGGTTTGTGCTTGTCCTCCTCGCACTTGCCGCGCCGCCCATTCCCACGGGCATCCTGCGCAATCAGACGACGGGCGGCATCATGTCCGGTTCGCCGTTCATGAGCGCGCTTATCGTGCTCATCAGCCTGTTGTTCCTGGTGGTGGGCTACGCCTATGGCCGGGGCGCCGGCACCATCAAGGATGCCACCGCCGCCATCGGGCTGATCACCAAGACCTGGAGCAACCTCGCGGGAATGATCTTTCTGCTTTTCGTAATCGCGAATTTCATCGCGTTCTTCAACTGGACGAACCTCGCGACCGTAATGGCGGTCAACCTCGCCGACTTCCTGCAGAACGTGCCGATCGGTGCGACGGGGTACATCATTCTGTTCGTCATCGTGGTGGCGCTGATCGACATCATCCTGACCGGTGCGCTGGCCAAGTGGGCGATCCTCGCGCCCGTCTTCATCCCGCTGTTCATGCGGCTTGGGGGTGACCCTAATCTGGTGCTTGCCGCCTACCGCGTCGGCGACAGCCCAATGAACGTCGTCACCCCGCTCAACGTCTACCTCGCGGTGATGGTCGGCTTTGCGCAGAAATATGTGAAGGACGCCGGTATCGGCACTATTGTCGCGCTGATGCTGCCCTACACCATGGTTCTCCTTGGTGTTTGGACACTCCTTCTTATCCTTTGGAATTTGTTCGGCATACCGCTCGGACCGGGCTGACGGCTCCATGGAAGGCCAACCAACTGAAGCTGAACGTTCCCCGCTTGACGCGCTGAGGCCGCTGACTTCGGCGGAAGAGCGAATACTCGCCGATCTGGCAAAAGGCGAATTCGACCGCCTAGGTGACGGGCGTCGTCCCGAGTTGGACGATCCGACACGTAAAGTCCGGGCAGCCTTTCTGCGCTTTCTCATTCTCGGGGGAGACGAAAGGCACCGACCGCATGAAAAAGGCGTTCGGGTCTCTGGGGGCTGGATCTCGGGCGTCCTCGATCTCGAGGGTGCGCGCATCTGGCGGGACATCGGACTGAAGGACTGCCGCTTCGACGCCGTGCCAGTGCTGCGCTACGCCGTGATCGACAACCTCTTACTCGACGGCTCCTCGCTTCCCGGCCTCGAGTTAGACCGACTGGAGGCCCGCGGTGGGGTGTCACTCAAGAGTGCGGAGCTTACAGGCGAGGTGAGGCTATCCGGCAGCCGGCTCGGTGGCAATCTCTGCCTCGACGGAGCGTTGTTCTCATGCGCCGGGCGCGCGGCGCTGACGGCGGACGGCATCGAGGTGCGATCAGTAGAACTTCGCGGCGCGTTGATTGCCGGAGAGACGCGCATGACGTCGGCTCGCATCAGCGGCGATCTTGATCTCACGGGGGCTAGGCTTTCCTACCCGGACGGCGAGGCGCTCCACCTCAACCGCACAGTTGTGCGCGGCGGCTTGTTCCTGCGCGGCGGGGCGGAGATCAAGGGCACGTTGGACCTGACTGGCGCCTCCATCGACATCCTTCACGATGATCAAGCATCCTGGCCAGCGCCCGGCAACCTGCTGCTCAATCGTTGTCTCTATAACGCTTTGATCGGCGGGCCGATGGATGCCCGGCGTCGCCTTGCGTGGCTCGCGCGCCAGTCGCCGGACCGCTGGGGCGAGGATTTTTGGCCGCAACCCTACGAACAGCTCGCCCACGTATTCCGTGAGATGGGACATGACGAAGACGCGCGTACCGTACTGGTGGAAAAGGAGCGCCTGCAGCGCTTTGCACGCCGTGCCCGGGCCTCGAATTCGCTGTGGCGCTTGCTGATCCGTGCCAAGGACAGACTGCTCGGCGTAACCCTGGGGTATGGGCACAGACCGCTGCTCTCCCTGGGCTGGTTGTTGCTCTTCTGGGGGTTGGGCGTGGCGGTGTTCGCCTTCGCTGAGGCGCACTTCGCGATCAAGCCAAACAACCCCGTCGTATTGCGGTCGTCTGAATGGACGATGTGCGGCGTGTCGCGGAATGAGGAGCGGACGCTTGCCACCGTGCCCACGCCCGGTCGTGCCGCGCCGGGACAATCCCAGCTGCAATGCTTTCTTGGTCAGACCGAGGCGTCGAGCTATCCCGCATTCAACGCGTGGATGTACTCTCTCGACACGCTTTTTCCGGTGCTTGAAATCGGCCAGAAGGACTATTGGCGTCCCGATCCTGCCAAGCGCTGGGGCTCGTTCGTCATGGGCTATTTCTATTTCCAGGCGCTAGTTGGATGGGCGCTCAGCCTGCTGGCGATCGCGGGCTTCTCGGGATTGGTCAGATCGCGCTAGAGAGAAATTCCATCGGTCTGCACGTCCCTACCCAATTGCCAGGGACGTAGAGACAACCCTATTGGTGAACCAAACCTAAGCGTAAGCCTAGACATCGAATTCAGGTCAGGCTTGCGCCCTGCCAGGAACTTGAAGACACGCGCCGAGGCATAAGTTTCGCTCGCTGCGATCAGCCGTGTGTTGATAGCGCAAAAGGACTCGTGGCGCCGCCGAAGATTCGTGAAGGGAGAAGATCCCTCTAACCAATTGTTGGGTCCACGATCTTCGCCGTCAGAACGAAAAGCGTCAGATTTGGGTTGAGCTTCCGCTTGTTTCGGTTGACACAGGCGTGCTCTGAATCTCTCTCAGCATTTTTGCAGATGGAGCAACAGCGGCGCCCGGCAATCCGCAGGGCCGACCTGAAGACGAACGAGCGCCGCAACTGGCAGAAATCTCTATCTAAGTTGAGCACGGGACAGCAATGGTGGTTCAAAACTGAGCTACCCGGCGTACATTCAGAGCAAGAAATCTTCTTCTTACTTGTTCTCTGCTGGTGGCGGAGTGGCCGGTGCATTCTGTTGCGGAGTCGCTCCGCTCATGGCCTTGGTCGCGGGCAACTTGCCTTCGTCACCCATTCTCTTTGAGGGTCCGACTTCAACGGGAGCTGTCGCGCCCATATCCGGCACTTTATCGCTCACCGTTCCTGTCGCCGGCAGTTTTCCCTCGTCGCCCATTGTCTTTGGCTGTGTACTTCCCCCAGCAAAGGCCGAACCCGTCGACGCTGCAAGTAGCAAAGCGGCAGACATTATCAAAGCGCGTGCTTTCATTACAATCTCTCCCTGGAGTTCTATTTCGGACAAGCCTTCTTGTTGTTTGGGGCCGCCGGTGGCAAGAGCAGGAACTGATTGTTCCTCAGCGCCTCGCCTCCACAATTAGGATATCAGCTTTGAAAGCGGAGTATATATGAAACAAGTGGTTTGGCGGTCTTGGCGATGATCCTAAATGACGGATGCACGGCAAATATAATAACGCACACGGAGTGCTTTGCGCGAGACCGGTGAAAGCAACATGGTCGTTAAGACATTGGTACTGTATTAGAACTTCGAGATGTTGTTCCGGCGCGCAACAAGCGCTCTAGTTATTCAATTCGCTCCGGTTATCCGCAATTATTTCTATCGCGATACGAAAAATAATGAATGCTACGTGCCGTGTCATGGCCAGCGTCGCCAAATCGCCCAGCCAACTTGCGACTACGGTAATGTGCTTGAATATGATGTCATGCGGGGCGAAGCCGCCAGCGGCTACGCAGGCAGCAATGATTGTGCCCACCGTTAGCTGATCAGTTCTCAAAGCCTGGCGGCGCTTTATGCCAAGCAGAGCCGCGCATTCCCTGCTCGCGGCCAAAGCTAAACAGCTTTACCATATAGGCTTGGTCGAATGGCCCGACGTATGGCTCTCCGAAGTCATCGCCGATGTAGGCAAGGTTATAGGCGACGCCGTCGCGGCGGGTGGTCAGATAGATACGGAAGGCGTCGTTTGCTCCGTTGGCGGCAATCATGGTCGATGCGGCTTGCGCAGCCACGGAGAGAGTCTGACGCGGGACCTCCGCCTCGTCGCGAAATAGGCGGCCGTTGCGAATGATGTATGCGATGCGTTCCCGCTCGACACCTTTCTGCCTTCCCAGCTTCTTGAGCCGGAAGTTCGGTGGATAAAGAAAGGTCTGAGCTGTCGTGCCCCCGTCGACATGCATCTCATGGAAGTTCTTGCCGCCGTGATTAACAGTGATCATTACGGGGGGGAAAATGCCAGGTATGGCCGACGATGCAATCAGGATATCGATTATGAGCTCCCGAGCATGCGGGTGCCGGCTCTCAGCGATGGCACCCAGATTCCAAATGACGGGACGCCCCTGATCTAGATTGGTGGTCATGATCAGAAGCAGACGGCCCTTGCCGTATTCCTCAGCGATGCGCTGCATCATGCGTTGGTCGACGAAGCGCATGACCATGCTGCGAAGTGGCGCGCTGTCTGTGACGGCGTCGGCGGCAACGGCTGCAATAACTTTGTTTCTTGGAAAGAAAATGTCGGCGGCTGATGTCTGTGTGTACACCTGCTCGAGAGCGTGGTCGTAATCCGGACCTAGAAACACAAACGGTGCTGAAAGCGCGCCAGTGCTCACTCCGGTGACCAGTCTAAACTCGGGCCTGTCGCCGCGAGCAGTCCAGCCGCACATCAGTCCAGCACCGAAGGCACCGTTGTCGCCGCCTCCCGAAATCGCGAGGAAGTGGGCTGTTGGCAGGTTGCCGGTTGCTCCTGCGGAGCGCGCCTTACGTTCCCGCTCGATCGAAAGCCTTCCAAGTTTCTCGAGTTCGTCGCTGTCCGAGTCGGGATAGAATCGGGAGTAAGCGATGTCGTATGGGGCGGTTTCCGGCGCGAGTGCGAGTGGAAGCGACGGCAGACGGTCCGCGCATCCGGCACCTGCCATCGCCGTCAATGCAAGCAAGGCAGCTCTAAGAAGTCTGTTCAAAGTCCCGGTCCTTCGAACGTCGGTCGAAATATGTTTAGCTCGTACCCCGGTAACCGCCCCACACATTCGTCTTTGTCAATCCCTATTGGACAACAAAGCGGGCCAAATACTCTATCTGGCCAGCTGCCAGTTCGTCACGCGTCGGCTTAGAAAAAATTGCCAACATGTCACCCTGTGGTCACGTCGGCGTAATCCCGGCCCCTGTATTCGACGACCTCCACTGATTGCAGAAACTTGCACACAACAATGGAGACGTCGGATGGATCTAATTCAAAAGAGCAAGCAGGGCAGGACGATCTTGCTGGCTGCCGCACTCCTCACCTCTGGAGGTGCAGCCTCGACCTATGCGCAGGCGCTGCCCGCGCAAAAGGAGGTTTCCGAAAGGCACGAAACTGCAGCAAAGAAGCCTGTTCTTGGCGTTAAAGTACAGGATGTCGACCGCGATACCGCAGATGCACTGGGTCTCGCCGATGCGAAAGGTGCGCTGATCGTCGACATCCTTTCCGGTGGCCCGGCCGATAAAGGCGGGCTCAAGCCAACGGATGCAATTCTTTCAGTCAATGGAAAAGCCATTTCTGACGCTAAGGACCTGGCGCGCCAGATCGCTGAACTTTCACCGAAATCGTCCGTGGATATCGCTATCCGGCGCGGCGAGAGCAAACAGAACCTCAAGATCGAACTCGGAGAAGCTGCAGGCGGCGCACCGGCTGAAAGCGACACCAAAGAGTCCAGCGCAGAGCCAGAGACGCTTCAGCTTGGCCTTAGCCTAGCCAATAGTTCGTCGGCGGAAGGCGCAGTGATCAGCAGCGTTGATCCGGACTCGGATGCTGCTGCCAAAGGTCTGAAGTCCGGCGATGTCATCGTGCAAGTGGACGGGGCACCCGCGCAGTCAGCGGAAGCCGCAGTCGAGAGCGTCAGTCGCATTAAGAAAATGGGCAGGGATGCTGTGCTCTTGCAGATCAGGTCGGGCAATCAATTGCGAACGGTTGCAGTTCGCTTTTCTTCGGTCGGCTGACCCGCCGTACCCCTGAGTGGATGCCGAACACGGCCAAGCTCAAGCCGTCGATTGCCACCACGACTTGAGCTTGATCGTTGTCAACTGGCACCCGCCTGTCACAAGGCCGGGTGCCTCTTTTGTGAAGGGGCGCGCTGGGTCCGCAGCATCCAAAGCGTTATTCAGTGTGACAGCTAGCGCAAGCTGCCGCCGGCAGGAATGACGGGAGCCCAACTGCTGATGTTTTTGGCCTGCCAGGCCACGCCAATCAGTGTAAGTGCGACCAACGCCGAGACCGACAGGGGATTGCCGGCTGCAACATCGAACAATTGGACGCCTGGGAAAACGTGGTGCGCACCGATCATCACGAGTGATGCTCCACTAATGGCCGACGCTCCGATTACGAACGCGTTGAAGAAGCGTGGCACGAGGACACCTCCGGCAAGCCCGCAGGCGAACGCCAGTGCCCTGGCAAAGAACCCTCCCAAAAGGCTATCCAAATTCAAGGCGGCCGCTAGGGCCAAACCAAAGAGAAATCCTCCAGATACGCCTAGAAGAATCCGGCGATATGGCTCGAGGACATAGGATGCGATCCCAAGCAGCGCCGCACCTGCAACACCAAGGCCGATAGAGATCGTGCCGACTTCGCCTGTCACGATCTGGCCGATGAGAACACCGATATCAAAGCCGACAATCGCATATAGAAGTGGCAGCCAAGCGTAGTAGAGAAACAATCCAAAGCCCATGATCGAAAGGCCCGTCAGGACGAGCAAGGCCCCACCCGCTATTGTCATCGACATCACCCCTCTTAGGTTCTTGGAGGCAGACAGGTAACAATAGATCCGCCCGGCATTCTCCTCGTCATTGGACTGTAAGCTTAATTTATCTAAATGCGCCAGCCGTCAGTTTTCTGGCAAGCATATTTTTGGTTGTTTCCGATCCTGGCGCAATGCGTTAACTGGATTGCGGTCATTCAATTTTTATTGTCCTTTTACGGACGTTTTCAGTAAGCCATCCGAATTTACCTGCCTTGTAAATTGGGCAGCTGTGAAGTACTCGTTGAAATCTGAAGGGGTCAATCGCGGGGAAGCCAGTGCCGTCTGCTTAAGCAGCGGCTCCAGCGGCACGTATGGTAGGCCAGAGATTTCTTTCACAATAGAGCTCGACCGCTGAGTGTACGGCAGTGGTAAAAGCAAACCAACAAGGTGAACTCGAATGCCCAGTAATTCACGAGTGTTTGGATCGTTGGCCATCGCATCGTGCATGCTTGCAGCCGCCGTCTTTGCAATGTCGTCCAGGGCTTCAGCTGACGCGCGCATGGCAGCTGGGACCTTGACGTGCCGTGGCAGCGGCACGGTCGGTCTTATTCTAGGTTCTACACAGAGCCTGTCGTGCGTATTCGAGCGCGTGAAGAACGGTCCACGTAGCAACTACGACGGGCGAATTACTAAGGTTGGACTCTCCCTCGGTGTAACGGGACGCAATGTTCTGGTGTGGACGGTCCTTGCCTCCACGGATAACTTGCCTGGCAGTGCGCTCGCCGGTCGATATGCGGGCGTAGGTGCAAATGCTTCGGTGGGGGTCGGCGGAGGTGCCAACGCACTCATCGGCGGTTCCAGCAACTCGGTTGTTCTCCAGCCACTCAGTGTCCAGGCGCAGACTGGAGTCAATATTGCAGCTGGTGTTGCTGGGCTGACGCTCACGTTGAGGAACTAGGCCAAACGCAGCGCGGCTGGCGGTCGCTCCAACTGAGCCGCATATGAACAACTCGAACGATTCGCAGGTTCGTCATGCTCAAGATCACTGAACGATCGCTGGGACAGCGCGTTGTTTTCTTCACCCTCATCTTCGTCGCATCGATTGCCTGGCTGGCAACAGTCGCGGACGCGTCGCGGACTGTCCGTAACACTGTTCGTGGAGCCGCCATCGGGGCGGGAGTGGGTGCACTGATTGATGGCGGGGATGGTGCAAGGACTGGTGCCGCGGCGGGCGCCGTCGCCGGCGCCATTGCCCGCAGATAGCGGGCGCGGGTGCCATGGCTCGTTGTCGCCGATTCGGCGAGTGATAAGAATTCACGAGATAAAGGAGTGGGAAATGAAGAGACTTGGTTATGCTGTGGCCGTACCGTTTGTCGTGGCAGCCTATTGCACAACTACTCTTGCCGACGCGGAAGCTGAAAAATACGTCGATGATGCATTGCCACTCATGTACCACAGCTGCGCGAGCGTCGTTGAGGAAAGCCAAGGCGATACGGCCAAAGTCGATAAGGTCATCAGGGCCCTACTTGCTGTATCCCTTTATAACCGGGAGATCGATATTTCAAAGTACGCCACGACCGACGCCGAGAAGACGGAACTGCAGCAGAAGTTCGCTGCGGCACTGGGCGAAGAATGCAAGAAAGACAATAACGCATTGCTCGCTGGCGCAATTGATGACGCCGTCGCGACCGTGCTGCGGACAGGCAAGTAATCGGCTGCTCAATCGAAAGGCCGAGGCGTTCTTGAGATCATGTTCGTGGTGGTGATGCGAATTGCTATTTTTGGTTGTTGCTGTTTCCGCGACGGCTGATTGCGGCTACGAGCAGCCCTGCTGTGGCACCCGACAACACACCGCCACTTCCATCGATCAGAACCCCAATTCCAGCGCCTATTGCGGCACCCTGAGCCAGTTCCTTAACACCACGGGCCTCGGCGGCGTGTGTTGAGAGCAGCAGGGAGAGCACACAAAGCTTGGCAGGGAGCTTCGATTTCGGTCTTGTAAGGAGCGATGTGACCAGCCGCATGCAGTTCTCCCCATGTCCTCGTGCACTCATCATATTGTATTGGAACGTTATTGCAGCGACGGTTTTCGCACAACTCGAGAACGTGTCAGCACTCACGTCTGCAATCCCGCCTAGCCGGCAATGGCTCCTGCCTGACGTTGCTGGCGCGCCAATTCGCGTAAGTCAACATGATGGTCACTTCGACGGCAAAAATAGACCGACATGAAGCTCGCAAAGACACCAAAATCCGGACGTGAGAGGGCGGTTCCGCCGAGCAGGAGCGCCACCCCCACGTTGCGCGTGCCGGCTTCGATTGTCAGAACAGTCCGATCGCTGTCGGAATTCCACGCTCCGAGAAGACCTCCTGCGAACATGGCGCCAAACGTAAAAAAGCGCGGCGCAGATCAGCATTTCTTTGATGTAGGCATCAAGACTGCCCCTTACCGACCAGAGTGCAGTGGCCAAAATGATAAGCACCAGTGCACTGGACGCCAGTTTTAGCGCACGCCTAAGCCAGGCTGTCGCGGCTGGAAAGCATCTGGCAAAAAGCGATCCAATCACAAGGGGGAGGATCATAAGTGCCACCAGTTGCGAAAGTATACGTCCCACTGGGATGTCATGTAATGGCGCGAAATCAGGGTTCCGATAGGAAAGAAGGAGGAGACAACATGGAATAGTCGTGAGCGAAAGCAGTGTCGCCACGCCTGTGATGATGGCTGACAGAAACACATTGCAACGCGCAAGATACACGTAGAAATTTGATATCCCACCTCCCGGACACAGCCCCAGGATCAGCACACTCGAAGAAACGATTGGGGTTGGATTTGTGGCGGCCACCACCGCGAGCGCGACGAGCGGCAGAGCCGCGAGTTGCCCGGCCGATCCCAATAATACGGCGGTGCGGGACTTAAGCGTATCCCGGATGCTGCTCGACCCGATTTCGCTCCCTGCAACAAACATGAGAAGAAACAGCCCAAAAGGAACGGCATAGTCGATCAGATTTTGGAGTATATTCTATTGTCGCTACGGCTGGCTTTTTCCAGAATGTCCGACCCGACTTCACTCCGCCGGCTTCTATAATTCCGGCACTTCACGGCGCTGCCCATTTACAAATCCTCGAGCTGTTGGTCCGTATCCGTCATCATGCGTTGGGGCGATCAAAGTCTGTGATGCGCAGTGCATGCAATACAGAAATTTCATCGGAGTTGTTCAAGTTTTTTGTGCAGCCTGGAAACAGATCGCAATCGGTCAATGGAATGGACAGGGAAGCACCAATTTTGCTCTATATATTGGTGTTGGGACATGTACAATTCTTCGCGTCGAGGGAGCGAATGGACCGTTTGGGGTGAATGCAAACTCGCAACGGAAGCATTCGGTGGTAATAAATATGACAACCGCACAAGGTACATATTCGGGGGCTTCACCAATGCGTCGACTGCAGATTCTTTGCCTCTTCGGAGCTTATTTCGTAAGTGGCGCACTTGGCGGTGCTAGTGCCCAGACGGATGCTGGGCCTTTCGTTATGCATCCTGGAAAAGTTATTACGACTATGTTTGCAAACGAGTTTGGTCGAGACGCGGATGCAAGAACGGAAATCACATCGGTAAAACATGACTTTATTAGTCTGCAATACAGTAGCACGAGGGGATTGTTTGCACGTCGCGATATCCTGGTCCGTGACCGACAGTTGGGAAGGACCTACGTGTTGGGCTACTCCACACGGATGCCAACTGTGATCCCGGGCTCCACATCGCTCGGCATCTCGTCTGCGTCGCTTCAGGAGCTGAGATCAACGGGAAATACGCGAGTCACGCTGATACATTCGGAGAAAATGGACGCAATTGAGTGCGTTTTGTCGTCAACAGCGGTCGATGTACGAGTCCCGGTCATTGTTGAGGATCGGGTGCTTGATGTGCCGACGGTCCAAGCGCGTGTCAACTGCGGCAGTGGCAATCGCACAGGGACTGGCCGTTTTGTCGTTGCTAACGATATGAATAATCCCGTTCTTATCGAGTCGAACTTGAACTTCAGCTGGGAGCAGAGAACACGTACCAACCGCGTGACGCGAGTTGTTGCAGGGCCCGGTCTGCAGTCTGCGATGCGGCAAGCTCTTGAAACACTCGGTACCTACGATGTCTATGGACTTCTGTTTGATTTCGACAGCGCCCAGCTTCGTCCTGAGACAGCGCAACTGTCTCGTGAAATCGCTGTGATGCTGCAGCAAAACCCGAACTGGACAATCCTCATCGCCGGTCATACCGATAACGTCGGCGGCGGAGAATATAACCTGCGCCTTTCGGAGCAGCGCGCGGCATCGGTGAAACAGGCACTGATTAGCAATGGTGTGGCGGCTCACCGCCTGCAGTCCGTAGGGCATGGGATGTCGAAGCCCAAGGCGGACAATTCGACGATGGAGGGTAGGGCCATCAATCGCCGCGTTGAATTTCGTAGGGTGGATCGTTAGTTGCGTGATTTCCGGCTTGGAAGTAAGCGCACCAGATGTCTCCGCCAATTCACAACCTTTTATAGGAGTAACTCAGCTGACACACGGCCGTAACCATTTGTGGGCTCGACCGTTGGCGGGCCGGGGTGTGACTTTGTATGAAGGGGCCCATGAGCTCTGAGCCATTCATCGCAACCATGATGGTTCCGGCCAATGACGGTCCGGTCGTTTTGGGTTCGGCCGCATTCGTTATGGGATGCCTTATATTGCCGGGTGACGTTATCCTAAGGGGCCGTGTTGAAGGGGAAATCAGGGCGAGCGGGATTCTCGTTTCCGTCGGTGGCTCAGTCACCGGCACGGTTGTCACGAACGAGCTCATCGTTGAGGGAGTGATCTCCGATTCCTTGATCTACGCAGATCGGATAGTCCTTCGTCGCGGATCCGTTGTTACCGGTGAAATCTGGCATCGGGAATTGGTGCTTGAAGCCGGTCACCTTTTTGAGGGTAAGAGCCGCCGCCACGACGATCCGAGGACGCTGGCGCCTGCCGAGCCTGAGTGCGCAGACATTTCTGAGTTTGTGGCAGGGGAGCCCGACGACTTCGAGCCGGAGTGAGCGACCGCTGGGCCTTTGGGTACAGGAATCTTTTATGCCAACTGATCCGATGGCACGCATCATACAGCGTCGGGAGCCCCCGCCGACGGCTAAGCCTGGAGATTGCGCAAAGCCGCGATCCGCGCTTCGATAGGTGGGTGGGTTGAGAAGAGCGTCATGAAACCCGGCCGGTCGCTGATGCCCGAGGCCTGTATAGTTTTTGGCAGTTCGCCCGGGTCGACGCGCCCCAGCGACGCTAGGGCGCTGATCATGCTGTTGGGTTCGCCCATGTAGCCGGCGGCCCCCGCGTCGGCCCGGAACTCGCGCTGACGCGAGAACCACGCCACGATGATAGAGGCGAGGATGCCGAACAGGATTTGGCACACCAAGGACGTCACGAAGTAGCCTATGCCCTGGCCATTGCCGTCCTTGTTGAGCTGCTTGTCGACGATGTATCCAACAAGTCGCGACAGAAAAACGACAAACGTATTCAAGACGCCTTGAATGAGAGTCATCGTCACCATGTCACCGTTGGCAACGTGAGCGACCTCGTGGGCTAGGACGGCTTCCACCTCCTCTTGGTTCATGGACTGAAGCAGGCCGGTAGACACGGCGACCAAAGCTGAGTTCTTGAATGCGCCCGTGGCAAATGCATTTGGCTCACCGTCGTAAATTGCGACTTCTGGGGTTTTGATACCGGCGTGGGCGGACAGTTTCTCGACGGCCTGCATCAGCCAGCGTTCTTCTGCGGTCGTGGGATTTGTGATGACGTGGGCGCCCGTCTGCCATTTGGCCATCGGCTTGGAGATAAGAAGAGAGATAATCGCTCCCGTGAAGCCGATGACGGTCGACATGACAAGAAGTGCCTGCAGGTCGAGGCCATTCGCGTCTGCGATGCGCCCCAGACCGAAGACGGAGAATATGATAGAAATGACGACCAGAACGGCGATGTTGGTCGCCAGAAAAAGTACAATCCGTTTCATCGCTTCATTCCATCCAGAGAAAGGGGAGAGTGTGAGTGGAGACGCTGGTTCAAGAGTTTGGGTGAAGATATAGACACCCACGCTGCCATTCCAGCGCTAGCGGGGACAACATGTCATGTTACATCGGCTGCGGCGACCATCGGTGGTAAAGGCTCGGCGGACAGGGCGGTCGCACCGCTTGCATCATTTGCGTTGTTTGCCATTTTTAGGTGCTGTAGCTCGACGATCGGAATTGTATTCCGCTTCCGCAAGCATGGACCGCTCGATAAAAGCAGCCGCGCTCGGCGTTAAGGTGCGTTCACGAAGTCGCATGATGCCGTAGTTTGTTTTCAAGTTAGGCGCGTCGCAACGAAGCACAGCAATTCCCGCATCAACTGGTATGCGAGACAGTTGTGACAGCGGTGCGATACCAATGTTGTCGCTTGCACGAATGATCCTGAGACACACGTCAAATGACTGGCACGAAACCTGCGGATCGAAGTGCATCCCATTTTTTGAAAGTTTTCCCAGTGCGCGCGTGCCACCAAAGTGTTCACTAGCTCGCAATGGCAACTTCGGGCCTGCCATCGGATATTGTCCAACCTCGGCAATGGTTGGGTTTTCGATTCGTGTGAGGGGGTGTCCGGTCCTGCAGAAGAATCGAATGGGCCGATCCGGGAGTGGGATTACGGATATTTCTCTGTGCTTGCATATATCTGGAATAATCTCTGCTATTGCGAGTTCTAACGTCTGATTGATCAGATCCGGGGCTATTTCCCAGAAATCATATCCTTTGACGTGAACTTCTGTCTGCGGATGTGTTTTAAGAAGGGAAGCTATTGCGTCTGGGACCCAAGTTTGCGCAACTACCGGCCCGACACCGAGTCTAAGCTCGGCGATCTGCAATCCTTGGAATGAGCGAATTTCCTTTTTCAGTTCCTCCAAGCCCAACGCAATTCGTCTTGCCCGATCGAGTAAAATCTGTCCGGCCGGTGTCGGAAAAACACCTCGCCCAGTCCGATCAAACAGCTTTGCAGAAAACTGCCGCTCAAGTTCCTGAATTCCGCGCGTCAAGGTGGGTTGGGAGATACCGAGCTCTCGCGCTGCGCGCGCAAAGTTCCGCTCCCCTTCCAGGGCCAGGGCATATTCAAGAAGATCAATCATCATTCACGTGATCCATCTTGATTTACGGCAGGCGAATTGCGGGGCCAAAGTATTTCAAACTACTGCACGAGGAGAGCGTCGCTTTCAAGGGGGAGGCTAAAGCTGACTGTTCGTCGTCAGCGTTAAGTTCGACTACGTCGTATTCACCCAAAGTCCCCGGCAACATTACAATTAATGAGCTATGCGGACTTATAGTGATCGAAACGTCTGCCTAAACTAACCAGGAGACAAACCGTGGAAAAAGGAACCAGCATGCACAATTGACAAGCGGCTATCTAGAACGCCCTGGAACTAGGCAAGCTCATCGGGGCGGTGGCCTGCTCCCCTGATCCGATACCGGTCATGAGTTTTGAATCCGGCTATTCCCAAGCTCTCGAACGGAGACACGGACATGGCACGAAAAGGTGTAGCCGCCGGAGGTTGCAGCGCCAGAGGTGCCATCCGCGGCATGCACGACCCCGTTCTGCGCCACTTGGAATGAGAGCAACAGTGCCGTGACTGCCGCCCAATCCGACTGCCTGCTTCTCATTACAGCACCTGTTCGAGTCACCGCCGAAAAAATAAGCTAGCTGCATAACCGACTCTGTTCGCAATTGCTTCTGCCCGTGCGCCACACTCACTTTTTGTAATCCAAACCTTCAATTGACGGTTTTCGAGCAACTCAAAAATGCCCTTCACACGGGAGCCTCAGAGCGAGTCAATGCGATTTGCGTATTGGATGAGAAAGAATTTGAATAGAGACAGACGTGATTGCCCCGAGCCAGATCGTATTGGCTTTAACTCGCGCGGCGCGCTAACGTTCTAAACAATATGTCGGCACCTCTAAGGTGTTCCGCTGTCACTAAGAGAGCGTCGCGGCGCCACGAGTGGCTAACTTGGTTGGGATTGACGATGAAGATCATGCGGTCGGTTGTTGGCCTAACAGCAGCGGGTGCTATCGCAGCACTTGGCTGGCTCACAACAGCGGCAGCGTCGTCCGAACCCGATCGCACCGTTTTGCCACTGGCTGAGCCGGTCCGGAAAGCGTCCACGGTCCTCGATGCGCGGGACGCGACGCCGCCTCCCTTCTTCACGGTCACTGCGCCCAAGAATGCACCCAACGTACTGCTGATCCTCATTGACGACCTCGGTTTCGGAGGCACAAGTGCGTTTGGCGGACCCGTTCGGACGCCAAGCTTCGACCGCATCGCGCAGGAGGGGGTGTCTTTCACCAATTTCCACACCCAAGCGACCTGCTCGCCGACCCGAGCCTCGATGCTGAGCGGGCACAATCATCATGCTGTGAACATGGGCGGCATCGCGGAAGCGGGCACTGCATTTCCGGGCAACACCACCCGCATTCCACTCGAAACGGCATCCATCGCCCAAATCCTGAGGCTGAACGGCTATAGTACGGCAGCCTTCGGCAAATGGCACCAGACACCGCCCTGGGAAACAAGCGTGTCTGGTCCTTTCGACCTCTGGCCCACAGGCCAAGGCTTTGAGAAGTTCTATGGCTTCATTGGTTTTTCGACAAATCACTGGTCGCCGGCGATCATTGACGGAACCAACCGCATCCAGCCGCCGAAGACGCCGGGTTACAATTTCATGACGGATATGGCGGATCAGGCCGTGAACTGGATCAGCTTCCAGCGCACCATGACTCCGGATCGGCCCTTCTTCCTTTATTTCTCGCCAGGCGCCGTGCGGGCTCCGCATCAACCGCCTGAGGAATGGACGAAACGCTGGAAAGGCGCGTTCGACGAAGGTTGGGACGTGATGCGCGAGAAAAGTCTGGCGCGCCAGAACGCCCTCGGTCTCGTTCCTCGAGGCACAAAACTGGCTCCCCGTCCTGATCCAATTCCGGCCTGGGATAGCCTGACCGCGGACGAGAAGCGTCTTTACGCCCGGCAGGCGGAAGTCCACGCGGGTTTTCTGGAATACACCGATCACGAGATCGGCCGAGTCATCGAAGCCATTCGTGCGACGGGTGAACTGGACAACACGTTGGTGATCTTCGTGGCGGGCGACAATGGCACCGGTGCGGAAGGCGGCCGCAATGGTACCGCAAACGAATTCACCTATTTCAACGGCGTACAGCCGACGGTGGAAGAACTACTGCCGTACCTGGATGCTTGGGGTGGACCGGAAACACTCCCTCACATGGCCGCAGGATGGGCGCAGGTCTTCAATTCGCCGTTCGGCTACACTAAGCAAGTGGCATCGGACTTCGGTGGCACGAAAGTCGGCACGGCTGTCCGCTGGCCTCAAGGTGGCGTGCCGGTCAGCGGTGGCTTCCGCACGCAGTTCACCCATGTGATCGACGTGGCTCCGACTATTATCGAGGCGGCAAATTTGCCAGCGCCGAGGGTCGTCAACGGCACCGCACAGCGTCCAATGGACGGGGTCAGCATGCTCTACGCCGCCAAGGACCCCGCAGCAGCCGGACAGCACGAGACGCAGCACTTCGAGATGTTCGGCAACCGTGGGATCTATCACAAGGGCTGGTTTGCGCGTGTGATCCACAATCCGACTTGGGAGCCGCAGCCGAGAACCTCAATCGCCGATGGCAAGTGGGAGCTGTACGATACGCGATCGGATTTCAGCCTCATCAACGACCTCGCCGCAAAGGAGCCCAAAAAGCTTGCCGAGCTGAAGGAAAAGTTTCTTGCCGAGGCTATCCCAAACTTCGTTCTTCCGATGGACGACCGAACACTTGAACGTGCCATCCCCGCGCTGGCCGGCCGACCGGACCTGATGGCGGGACGGGCGTCTCTCACCCTGTCGGAGGGCATGACGGGGATTTCTGAGAACGCGTTCCTCAACACAATGAACAAGTCCTTCAGCGTCACCGCCGATGTAGTGATCCCGGCCGGTGGCGGCCAGGGGGCAATCCTCGTACAAGGCGGGCGGTTCGGAGGGTGGGCGCTATACATGAAAGATGGCGTGCCCGCGTTCCACTATAACTTCCTCGACAGGGAACGCTTCACCATCGAGGGCGGACAGGCCCTGCCCCCGGGAGCTGCAACGATCGGCTTCGAGTTCAATTACGACGGGGGCGGACCCGGCCGGGGCGGGACCGGGAAGATATTCGTTGACGGCAAGCTGACGGGCGAGGGCCGGATCGGGCGCACACAGCCGCTGCTGTTCTCAGCGGACGAAACCGCCGATGTCGGAATCGACCTGCAAACCCCTGTTGTGGAAGTACTGGGCGCCGGCGAGGACAACCGCTTCACAGGCCGAATTCCGCGCGTAACGGTGGCACTTACCCCGTCTCCATGATGGGCGCAAAAACGTCTCATCTTTCCTGAACGCAGGATTAGTTATTTTAACAGAGTTCGCATAGGGGCATATCTGTCTTGCGACAATCGGGGTGGACGATCCACTGTTGCATGATGTCCGACATGGGTCAATTACGGACTCGGTACCCACATCCGAGAATTGCCGCTCATCGAAGTACAGCGACGCTCTCACGCCCACGCTCAGATCATCTGCAGGCTCACCGCTTTCGAGGAGTGCCCTCTTCACGGGTCGCCTCTAAATCAAGCAGACTATGCGTCGCGCGGCCCCGCCCAACATGCTGTTCTTCATCTGAAGGGAAGAGCCTACTTGGCCGACCCGACAACTTGATATGCAATTTCCGCCACGACCGGGTAATGGCCAATCCTGTTGTGGAAATGCCACGTCGGAGGCCGCCTGGAGGCGGAAATAGATGTTGCTCTCAGATTGTGTAGTGATTGCACTACAAGATGGGAGCCACGAACATGAGCGACGAGGTAGTACGCGTGTTTTTTCTGTTGTTCGCCGTCGGAATTGCGTTGGCCATGTTTGTCGGCTCGCTCGTCCTCATGGAAATTGGACGGCGACTGGGTGCGCGGAGGCTGTCTGACGAAGGTAATGCAGCAATGGCTGGCCTGAGTGCCGTTGAAGGCGCCGTGTTTGCTCTGATGGGCTTGCTGTTGGCCTTCACCCTTTCTGGTGCGCTTCAGAGATTTGATGAACGGCGAACTTTGATAATGGATGAAGCAAATGCTGTGAGTACGGCATACTATCGATTGGGGATGCTTGATGAGCAGTCGAAAACCGAATTACGGGCGAAGTTGAAGACGTATCTCGAGGAACGTTTGAGGCTGTATCGCATCCCGATCAGGTTCTCAGTCATTGAGCACACATCAATCTATGACGCTGCGCAGCTTGATAAAATTTCCCAGATACGAACTGAGGTGTGGGATGGTGCCGTCACGGCCTGTAGCCGGGCACCAACGACGTCGCCGTGCAACTTAATCCTTCCAGCGCTCAACGCGGCGTATGAAGCCGCCCGAAGCCGGGCGGGCGCTAATGAGCGGCATCCGCCAAGGATCATTTACTTCATGCTGTTCGCTCTGGGTCTGGGTGGTTCACTGCTTGCGGGATTTGGCATGGGAGCTGCCAAAAAGCGAAGTCTCGTACATATGGTCACATTCTCGGCAGCTATGTCTCTGGCCCTCTACATCATCACCGATATGGAGTTCCCGCGCCAGGGTTTGATCACGGTCGCTTATTTCGACGGGTTCCTTGACCAAGTGCTACTTTCGATGAAGTAGGCAGTGTGGCCACGTTGTTCAATTGCACCAGCACTACCCGCTTGTGTGTTTCTGCATCCATCTCGATGTGTCGCTGGGTGGTGTTAAGACCGTTATTGCAGGGCAGCATCTGCCCGGCGCGTCACGAGCTGCCAAGTTTTCTGTCGGAGAATGGAGGTCCGTTGTTTTCCGATAAGTTGACGCCAGTGATCGCCTCAACGAGCCGGCTCATTGAATGCGTAATATCTCTTCACCTCCCGCCGCTCAAACCGCAGATAGAAAATGTTCGAAGCACTAAACTTTTGGGCTTTCGGGTCCTAGCTCGGGGATTCGCGGCGGAAAAGACATTCATTGTTGGGCTTTTGTGCGGTCGGACGCTAGACTAAGCGATGACCGCTTTAGGTAGTGAGGCAGCTACGTGAAAAACAATAAAGGGCGATCGCCGGCTTTGCTTCAGGCAGCTATTGTGGCCATCCTATTCGTTTTTGACTTTGCATTCTCGTCAGCACTGGCCGAACCGGACCCTAGATTCGTTCTCCAGGATGTTCGCAAACTTCTAGCAAACAAGTCAGGTCTGCCGCTCGACGTGCGTACTCAGGCCGCCCAGCTCGAGCAATACTATGGGCGCAAGGATGCCAAGATCCTTTGGCTGAAGCCAGACCGCAATCAAGAATTGATGTCGGCGTTGGCAGGACTGACCTCGATCGGCGTGACCAATATGGACGCTGCCCTCGCCCGCATCGAAATGCGCAAGCAAGCGCTCAAGAGCGACGACACCAGTATTCTCGCGCTTGTCGAACTCACATTCAGTGCGACGTTGATCGAAGCCGCACAGAAGTTGCGTCTCGGCCAGATGCACCTCTATCGCCAGAACCTGCATACGCGGACATTGCAGCGTTTCATTTATGGCGACCGCCTGCTGGCGCTCTGTGCTTCAGGTGAACCCCTCACCCCACTGTTGACAAGCCTGGAGCCACAGATTGCCCCTTATCAGGCGATCCGTCAGAAACTGATCCAATACGTTGCCGTTCAAAGGAATGGCGGCTGGCCTGCGATTATGCCAGGTCCCGATCTGAAGCAGGGGGATTCGGGCCCGCGCGTTGCTGACCTGCGCCAGAGGTTGCAGACCACCAACTACCTTCCTCCTTCTGCAATCCTATCGGACCAATTCGACGAAGCACTCGCGACGGCACTGCGGACTTTTCAGCGCCAGCATGCCGTTCCAGCAACCGGAAACCTTGACCGGCGCACGCTGCTGACCCTTAACGTCCCCGTGGCCGATCGCGTCGCGCAACTGGCCACAAACTTGGAGCGCTGGCGGTGGTTCGAAGATATCTCAGCGGGAGACGTTTGGATCATCAATACCAACGTTGCACGGCTTGAACTGCGTGCCCCTGACCGATTGCGGCAGGAATATGTGCTCAAGGTGGATGGCACGTGCCAGGAGCTTCCCGCATTTGACTCTACAATCGATCATGTTGACCTTCGTCCCTCTTATACCTTCCCAAAACCGATCGCCGCCCGATTTATTTTGCCGGTTCTGCAAAGCAAACCCGAAAGTCTCGATCCAAGCCTGACAATCTACGCAGACAATGACTTCAAGGGTGTCGCCTCCGTGGACTGGAAGAGCTACACCGAATCCAATTTTCCATTCTCTGTAACGCAAAGTCCTGGCACGACGAATGTGATCGGCGATTTTCAGTTTGCGTTAAGGCACGATGCGAGAGTTTCGATCCATGGACGCCCCGCTTCGGGACCCCGCCTCCCCGTGCCGCCCAATCTCTGGCCGGCGTGCGTCGCTCTCTCTGGAGGAGCACATGCCGTCACTAGCCTCATGCGCGAGGCTGGCGTAGTACTTGCGCCGGCGGGCAATGCCGCAACCAATTCCCGCCGCATCGATCTCAAAGCGCCGGTTCCAGTGATCTTCCTCTACGCCTCCGTATGGCTTGATCCATCGGGCGGCGTGGTCTTCGGCCCGGATCCCCTCGGGCGCGACATGCCTCTCTATCGCAAACTCACGGCGACGCCGAGCAGCTAGAAGGTTGACCGTATGATCATGAGCAATAGCCGTGCCGCCGTACTGAACCGGGCACTCGCAAGTCTCGCGAGCATCTTGTCGATGGCCGTATCGGCTGACGCGGCCACTGTCGACGATATCCGTTCGCGGGGCGTCCTGACATGTGGGGTGAGTGAAGGCATTCCGGGTTTCTCTTCAAAAGCCGCCGACGGGACGTGGAGCGGACTCGATGTCGACTTCTGCCGTGCGCTCGCGTCGGCAGTTCTCGGCGATCCGGCCAAGGTTTCGTTCGTGCCAACATCTCCCGAGGACCGGTTCTCTGCGCTTGCGAAGCGGACCGTGAACATTCTAACGCGCAACACGAGCTGGACGTTTCAGCGCGAGGTCGAACAGAACGTCGTTTTTCCCGGCGTTCTCTATTTTGACGGACAGGGGTTCATGGTTCCAAAGGAATTGGGCCTGACGTCAGCGGTGCAATTGGGTGGCGGAAAGGTTTGCGTCTTGGCCAACACCACGTCGCAGGCGAACGCTGAAGCCTACTTTGCCAATTCCGGCTTGACGGTCGAACTACTGGAATTTGTCCATCGCAAGGAAGCACTCGACGCCTATCAGAGCGGGAAGTGCGATGCGCGAACCGCGGACCGATCGGCGCTTTTCGGTGAGCGGCAACTCCTCGCCGATCCGGCGAAACATATGATCTTCACGGATACGATCTCGAAGGAACCTCTGGGCCCGGTGGTTCTCGCGGGCGACGCGCAGTGGGCGAGTATTGTTCGCTGGGTCCTGTTCAGCCTGATCGCTGGGGAGGAACTGGGCGTCACCCAGGCGGCAATGCAAAAGGCCGAAGCAGCCGGATTGCCTGCCGACCAAACCAGGTTTCTGAACAAAAGTGGCGAACTCGGGATCAAGATTGGCCTGCCGCCAGACTGGGTCACGAAGGTCATCCAGGGGGTAGGCAACTATGCTGACCTATTCAACCGCAATTTAGGAACGGCGAGCGACATCGGCATGGTGCGCGGAGCAAACGCGCTTTGGAAAGATGGCGGTCTTCTCTACGCCCCGCCCATGCCCTAATCGATTCTGCAAAGCGGCATATTCGTTCGGACCATTGAACATGCGCACTCCAAGTATGGCGCCGCTGTCGAAATCAATCGCGCTGTCCGCGACTGATCGGACACCGAACCAGGCGGCGTGCAGTACCGCAGAAAGACGAGGGTTGGGACCGTCGTGAGCCCTCGTAGTGGTCAGTGGGAGTTGTCTACTTTCCTGTATCTTTTGTTGGTTAGGGCAGCTTTGGGTCATTCACGTCGCCACTCCATGAAGCGACGGAGACTGAGCAGAGGAAGCCGACATCGACTGTGAGTGGAGTACAGCGCACAACGCCGCTCCACGCGATTTCCGCAGTGCCTCTACGAGCAGACATGGCACGGGAAGGCCAGGGACGGTGATAGCGCACTAATTGTTGGCTGGCCGACGCTTGGGTCTGAAAGCGGCCATAGCTGCGTCGTCGAGATGGGCCATTTGCAGAAATGGATGGTCGCCCCCGACCTAAGCCTCCTCTCGATGCTGCCATCACGAAGCGAAGGTCTGTCCGACCTCAGCACCTGTGAGACAACACTTGCGGCTTGAGGAACGGAAGATTTCCGTCGCTCTTGTTGGTCTTCATCGGTCCATTCCATGCTCTGCCCTCCAAAAGATCAGACGGCTGCGCATCACACGTGGGGCCATCGTGGCGCTCGTTGTGTATTCGGCAGCGTTAAAGGTTGGGAAAGGTTGCCAACCGGGGTTATTTGACCGCCGAGGTGCGGGGCCTCACGGTAGTTGCCATGAACAGCGACCCCGCCAGCATCGCCGCCGCTGCACTCTGCCGACGCCTTCGCTTACGCGGGCGAGAGTCGACAGACGTTCGCGCCGAAGTCATCGGGGACGGGGTAGCAGTCTACTGGCGTGGAAAGTATCTTGGGACATGGCTGGCGGTAGATCGCCAGTACGAGTTCCGCCCGTCAGGCGATTGGACGAACGGTGTCGTCGCTCACACGATCCTGGGCGCGGTCGCCTTCACCGAAGGAATTATTCAAAGCCGGGCTTGATCCCAACGGTTTTCTGGGCGGCGGTAGAACGTCCGGCTAGTCATCACCGCTGATGGCACTACTTCACTCATTTGCCGACATCCAGCGGCGTGCATCACGAGTCAGCTCAGGGCCAAAACCGACAGAAGATGGACAAGGACGATCAGCCGTAGTGTGCTTTTTCACGCATCGAAGCGTTGTCATACCTGCTGACAATTTTCGTGCCGCATCATTGAAGCGCACTACTGTTGCAACCCGCCACAGCGTGTCTTTCGATCGTGACCGGAGGAGTTCGGTCGCTGGATCGATGATTTAGAACCCGAGGAGACATGGCGGGTCATTTTTATGTCCGCCTGCCAAAATACCAACGAAGTTTACGCAACAGAAAAGGCCCGGCAACTTGCCGGGCCTTCTGCGTGGGGAAGTGGTTTAGTTCGCCGGGATCGTCAGTACGGTGTCGATGACGTGAATGACGCCGTTCGACGTCTCGATGTCGGCCTTCACGACTTTGGACTTATCGATCATGACGTCCTTGGTCGCGTCGATCGAGAGTTCGGCACCTTGGACGCTCTTCGACTTCATCGTCTTGCCGGCGATGTCCTTCGAAAGGATCTTGCCGCTGACAACGTGATAGGTCAGCAGAGACGCAAGTTTAGACTTGTTCTCGGGCTTCATCAGATCGTCCAATGTCGCTTTGGGCACCTTGGCAAAGGCGGCCTCGTTTGGTGCGAACACCGTGAAGGGGCCCTTGCCTTTCAAGGTTTCCGCTAACCCCGCCGCCTTGATGGCGGCCACGAGCGTCGGGAATGAACCGGCCTTGATAGCGGTTTCGACGATGTCGTCTTGAAGTACTGCGGTTGTCATGTGAACTCCTGGTCTGTCGTGCGCGAACCCGCGGCCGGATTGACCGCGGTCGCGATCGTCTGCGGGATGGCAGAAGAACGTTGCGTGAGGATTAGCCCTTGGCGGGCGGCATGAGCACGGTGTCGATGACGTGGATCACGCCGTTCGACGTTTCGATATCTGCCTTCGTGACCGTGGCATCATCGACCTTCACACCCTTGGTTGCATTAATGCTTACATCGGCGCCTTCAACGGACTTGGCTTTTGATGTCTTGCCGGCGATATCCTTGGACATCACCTTACCGCTGACGACGTGATAGGTGAGGATGGCGACCAGCTTCGCCTTGTTTTCCGGCTTCAACAGATCTTCCACCGTGCCCTTGGGCAACTTGGCGAATGCGGCATCCGTCGGAGCGAACACGGTGAACGGCCCTGTCCCCTTCAGCGTGTCGACAAGATCTGCTGCTTTCAGTGCTGTCACGAGCGTCTTGAACGTACCAGCCTCCACAGCCGTATCGACGATGTCTTGCATCTTGGGCGCGGCGATTGCTCCGAAAGCAAGCGGAACGAACATCGCAGCAGCCAACAGTGATCTTATGAGAGATTTCATTTCAATTTCCTCATTTTTTTGTCATGGGCCAGCTGCTCTGACAATCTTGGCCGGCCGCGCCGCAGAGCACCGGCGCTAACGGTCAGACTGATCCAGAGCAGTAGGTGTTGCCGGAGATGCGCTCTCGCCGAGAAGGACAGAGCGGCTGAGTCACGACGGCATGGCACCAATCATCACCTTAAGGCTTACGAACGCAGCCGATACGGTCGGAAACTACTCACGTCTCGTGCCGTAGAGATGTCTTCCAATTCGCCGGTGTCGTACTAGACCAGCCACTCATTTGATGGCGCTGCTGCGCCAAGCCTGTGTCGACTTACAACGGCGGCACATCCGTTCGCCGGCCCATTCGCTTGGAAAGGATGATTTGCACTTCAGACACTTCCGGATTTTTTGATCCGAAGCGGGAACAACGGCGTCCACTGGATCATGAAGAGTGTTCAAATGGCCCTCGATGCGGAGGCTGCCGCTGGGTTGGAGGACACGTCCTTGCAATAAAAGACGCGCGGAAAACCGTCGTCATCGCAACGGTCGATCTCAGTGTAGCCGCGGTACTGGTAGAAGGCGAAGTCGTCCGATGACGTCTGCTTCGTATACAGCTTGACGCTATCCCGGCCGAGCCGCGCAGCTTCCAACTCTGCAAAGCGAAGCAGACGGGTGCCCAAACCCCTGTCGTGCTTCTCGGGCAACACCGCGATGGTGTCGACAAACAGGTGATCTGCGATTGGAACCAACGAAATGTAGCCCACAACGGTGGGATCGGGTCCTTCCGTGATCACATGCACATTGTGATGCCGGATCTGGCCGGCAAGTTCATCATCTTCCCTTGCGGTGGCATGAGCGTCCGGGGCGTTCTTCGCCAGGAATGCAAGGTCCGCACACGCGACGATCGCCGCAAGATCACGGGGTGTAGCCATGCGAATGGTCATGCGCGAATTCCTTTTCTCTGCGTGCGGCGATGTCCCACGAAATGACAGGACCACGGATGGACTCCGATGGCCGTGTTCGCTCTTTACTGGATGGGACCGCGCGACCGGCGGGAGCCGGATCAAAAGATGTCCAAACTTGCGGACATGCCGCCAGTCTGATGATTCTGGAATAAGTAGCACACCAAGATGGTGAAGCGCTCTGCTTCATAAGGTATCAAACGCGCTGCATCACAAGCTGGCGCATTCACCGCTCCGAAGCGGCATCAATGCTTCTCAGGCTGCATCAGCGACGATGCTTCCCCCTGGCCAGGCGCACGCGATGCGGCAAGAGCCAAACGCGCCAACGCAGGGAGCGAAGTCGCACCCGTCCGCTGCATGATCGCCGCGCGATGATTCTCGACCGTGCGCTGACTGATACCCAGATCAGCAGCACTGTTCTTGCTGGGTTGACCGTCAAGAACCAGCATAGCAGCGCTCCTCCAGCGTCAGCCTTTGGTCCTGAGTGACATGATGTAGGCGATGACGTCCCTCAGTTCCCTGTTTGTGAAAGACACCTTAGGCATCTCAGGATGGGGAAATATGATGGCTCCGGCCAAGCGCTCTTGGGACTGTTCCGGCCGATTTGCGATGGAATAAAAGCTGGATATGTCGCTCTTCGCGATGTTTCCCGGACTAGCATCTACGTTGTGACATGTGGAGCAGAGGCTGACAGATAGCTCCCTTCCTCTGCTGGGGTCCGTATTTACGGATTGAGAGTGCGCGGGGCTTGTCGCGATGACCGCCATAGACACTGCGCAGAACCAGAAATTGTGTCTTACGAACATTGATCGTCCTCCCCGGCAGAAGGAGCCGGTTTTTGTTGTTAAGTTGAGGTCAGTCTTTGATTCTCAGCAACATGTCGCAGGCCGTTCAGTAATCCGGTCCGAATTTGGGGAATGTTTGCTCAACTGAAAGCTAACAGATCGGGCCGGAACAGAAGGAGGCTTCCAACAATGAGTAGCACGCTCCCTCCGATCAAATGTGAATAGCGCGCGTATGTGCCGACAAGCCCGGTCTGACGAAGCGTCACCATGGCAATCACAAACACCAGCACATCGTCCATCATGAAAACCACAATATAGAGCAGCAAATAACCATAGTACGCGAGAGGACTCAGGTCGCTCATAGCGAGCACCTGAGTGTAGACGGCTGGAATTCCGGCGGAACACAGTAACTCGATCATGTTGACCGCGATGGCGAGGGTCATGATCGATAAAACCGCTATCAGGAAGGACGGTTCGGCCACGGCAACGCGCATGCGATCCATCATCTTCTGCTGCGACCCGGGAGAGGTGACTTTGCACACAGCGTCGGGGTTGCGCCAGAATTCGGCCAGATACCAGACGCCCGCACCGAGGGCAAACAGACCGACCGCAGCCTGGAGCCAGTCTAGCGCACCGAGGAAAAGAAAGATATTCAACCAGGCCGCAAGGAACACGAAATAGATGGCGCCGGATGTGAAAAGAAACACCATCCCGTAGGTCCACATACGGAGTGTGTCCTTCATTCCCATCAGCAGGCCGACGAGAAACACGAGCACCCACATGGCGCATGGATTGAAGCCATCGATGCCGCCAAGCAGTACGGTAAGAACGGGGAGGGATAACGACTTGAGCTGAATTTCTACGAACCCAGGGAGTTCAACTGTCTCGGCAAGCGGCGGGCGCTTCACACCAGAAAATGGGGGCGCGGGCATCTCGGTTGCCGCGACATCTGCCAGTCCATGGCGCGATAGCAAGGCCGCAGTCGGATCGGCACAGCCGTTCACGAGACAGGCTTTTACCTGCGCTTCAATCTCGGCCCCACTCGTTGCGTCATCGCCGTAACCCACATACAGGGCCTCGCCCACGATGATGAGCGGAATTGCCGGAGGGTCGATCTTGCGAGACTGGCTAAGTTCGGCGAAGAGTGACGCGTGGCGGGCATCGCCCGACAAGGCAAATGGAACAAGGCGCATCCGCGACTCACGCTCGGAGAGCCGAGTGAGAAAGCTGAGTGCTCTGGCACAGTGCGGACAACTGGTGCTGAAGAAGATGTAGACGGGAATCGGGGCCTTGAGAGACCCCTTCGCGTCATTCTGCGCACGAGCGCCCGACCCCAGAAGCAGAACGGCCAGGAGAAGCGAAAATAGTGCGTTAACGACAAGCCTCAGCATGACGCTATAGGGCCCCGCTTAGCCATCCGAACCTTGATTGGGCGCAAGTTTCTCTATTCGGGCTCTGGAGTAAATTGGCGCACCGAACCCAAGACGCATCCCTTGAACACGCAGTGCTGTGCCAGCGCGCGCCACCTTGGATCTTGGCGACACCAACAAGCTCGTCTCGTTCAATCCGGCTGACTTGCCCCTCAAACGCTCCCCGATAGGAGGCCAGAACTGCCAACTCCTCGCCAGAGGTTTGACCTCGATCATATCTCGTGCCATCGATCGCAGCGGCTTGGCGTAGACCGTGAGCGTCATTTCCCACTGCGCCCGGTGCTTCGGATTGCGCCAGCTCGGGCCCATCGCCTGCACCCGAGTTCCCCAAGATGCCCGGATCAGGATTGTAGAGATATGCAGATACGATCTGCGCCCCGAATCCAAGGCTGCGGGCTGCTTCCATGAGAAGGACGGCGAGATCGCGGCAGGAGCCCCAGCCGCGAGCCAGCTTCTAGCTTGGCGACTGCGTGCCCATATCGTCCCGGCTCTGGTATCGGACGGTCTCGGCTACTCCAATGCTGATATTCTTGAGGAGTGACAGCGTGTCGGTCGGTTTGCCGCGAATTAAGCCTCTTGCCCACGTTATTAACTGCCCGGCCGGATCTGGGTCTTGCTGGCGGGCCAGGGCCCCGAGATCCGTCCACCCATCATCGGAATAGCGGAATGGGTAGGAGACCGCCGTCGCAGCAATAGCGAAAACCGGCCAAGCGGCGGCGTCCAGGTGCGGTACCGCACTGCTATAGATTACGACTTGATCGGTAGTCGCATCAAAGCTCGCTGTCGCCACGGCGTTTCCGAAAACGTCGTGCGCCCACGTCACAGCCGCAATCGGGGAAACATTCACGTCACATGCAACGAGGCGAAGGTGCCGGCTTTCGCGCGGACGGAGCATCAATCTGTGCAGCCCCAGCCTCAAGTGCTGACCGTAGCGATATGTCGTCGTGTGATGGATCTTCAGTGCGACCATCGACTACTCCAGAGTGGCCGACAGTCGCCGCCAGCTCCACCCTCAGCCAAGTCCGGTCTGCGGCTGAACCATCTCTTCATGAGATGCGCCATGATCGCATACCAAGGAATGGCAACTTACCCATGCGAATGATGTGACTCATGAGCGTCTGGGCAAGCATGCCTTCTATGAACCAAAAGGTAGGCGACACTCCTAGCCAGCCGCGCCTCGCATCGAACTTTCCGCCTGCCGCCAGAGCCAGTCTGACAGGAAAGTCGAAACGGAAATCAGAAATCACGTGTCGATCTGCGGCTCGCTCTTACTCGTGAGCTAGGTCGGATGGCGCTTTCCGCACTACTCGGTCGTCTTCCCGTCGAAGTGCTCCTTCGCGGCATCCGCCTTAGCCTTTGTAGCGGCTGTGAACTTGTCGTGGTGCTGGGGCGGGCTATAGAGCGTATAGAACTTCAGCGGCTTGTGATTGGTGTTGATTACGTTGTGGCGCGCGCCAGCGGGAACAAGGAATGCATCATCGCTTTTGATTTTCGTCATCTTGCCGTCGATCCAAACCTCACCTTTTCCCTTTTCGACGCGGAAGAACTGGTCTCCTCTCTGGTGGATTTCTTCGCCAATCTCCTCACCAGGCGCCAGCGACATGAGAACGAGCTGCAAGCTCTTACCCGTGTAGAGCACGCGCCGATAATCGCCGTTATCTTCCGTCAATTCTTCGATGTCGCCGACAAAGCCTTTCATGCTCATGACTCCTGCTCAACCGTGCGTGTGTTTCAGTGCGAATATCGGACCTGCGTGCAGCAAAACCGCGTCGCATACACTGTCAGGACCACGAAGGCGTTCACGCTATCCGAAGCGCTAGTTCTTCTTGATGGTTACGTCTGGGAGCGTGATCTCGACTGTATTCTGTCGGCTTTCATAATAGAGATAACCCAGCACAGCCACGCCTATGATCAAGGCACCCACGAGCATATTCTTCATGTCAGCTATTCCTCTTTGTTCTTTTCGCTTCTCATATTCAAAGACAGCTCAGAAGCCCTATCCGGATTGAGTCTGGCGGCGGACGTACCGGCTAGACTTGATTGTCGCGAACCACTTCCGGTTTTACCGAGATCAACCGCTCGATTGCTCTGACCTTTCGCTTCACGAACAGAACGTTTGGTATCTGGATTGTCTCTTCATTCGCGCCACCGATTGTGAGCGTCAGGTCGCCGGCACCTAGACCTAAGATGATGTCATGAAACAGGTCTTGTCCCCGCCTCTCAAAGACAAGACCATTGGTATCGTAGCTGCGGGCCTGCCCGCCGATCAGGCGCTCTTCGACCATTTGTCCTGGGCGGATACGCCAGACGATCAGTCGATCAAAGACGAAGAACGCAAGCAGCCAGACAAGCAGGAGTGCAGTGGAGAACAGCAGGTAGAAGCCCATGTTCGCGCGTGCGGAGAGCTGCGGGATGATCCGCAAGATGTCATCCCACCATCCGAACCAAGCAAAGAGCACGACGAAGAACGCAAACGTCACGACAGCGACAACGGAATAGATCCCGCGAAGCTTGGTGGTTGTAAAGATGATAAGCAGGATCAGGACAGCGATAAAGCAAATCCCTGGATTATTGCTTGGGTGGATGCGCTCTACAAACTCGGGCACGATCGACACGTCGCGGCCCTGCACGTAGCTGATCAGCGCCATCGCAAACCCGGCAAGCCAAGCTGGCCACCAGTAGAAAATGTTGGAATGGCTGATGAGCTTAACATCGGGCAGCGCCTGCGCAGAATGAGTGGCGAACGTCTCCCGAATGTCTGCGTTCTGGTTCTCTTGACGCGTACTCATATGCAATCCTTCCGCTGCCAGCCGATTCAAGTCCTGGCTCCGTCATGCGTGATCTCAGCATCGGGTCCCGCAGTTTTAGAATGCGGCTGCGTGTTGTGAAAATAGGGCGCAGAGCACGCAGCGTGGTCAGCCGCGGCGCACAACCCCACCGACTAAAGTGATCACGGCCAGGATGATGAAGACCCAAAATAGGAGACGCGCGCCTTCCATTGCAACGCCAGCCACGCCGCCAAAACCTATGGCCGCTGCTACCAGAGCTACGACTAGAAAGATGACCGCGTAGTGCAACAAACCATAATTACCCATCACTCACCTCACGCGTTCTCTGGCTCGCGCCAGACACTATCGACATTTGCAGAGTATGCAGCCTGTGGACCGGAAAAGCGGTCCGAAGGCCAACTTCCGGATACACAGCGCCAGTCCGTCTTCAAAAAAAAGCCACCACGAACCGCGGGGCGGATTTGCTCGTGCGAATTGAAAGGACCGCCCGCAACGTTTCCCGAAATTAGACATGACGCAGGAAAGTATATCGGATTTCGCGTCAAATAGCGCGTTGATTTGCGTCAAGTGCGTGCCAGCTGGACATCAAATTGAACGAGCAGTTGTCGATCACACAAATGGCGCGGTGGCTTAGACTTCATCCGCCCACACTCGGAAGCCCTCGAGCGTATTGGGGCCAAAGGTTGTGATGATCGCGACGTCTGCTGCATCTCGTCCGCGCGCGATGAGGACCCGTCCGATGCGCGGTACATGGTTCCTCGGGTCGAACGTGTACCAATGGCCATCGAGAAAAGCTTCAAACCAGGCAGCAAAGTCGCCGGGCGGATAGGGAGGCTGCGTGCCGACGTCACCGAGATATCCCGTGCAGTAACGGGCCGGGATATTAAGTGCACGGCAGAATGCTATGGCCAAGTGCGCGTAGTCGCGACAGACCCCCTGGCCTTCCTGGTAAGCCTCGGAAGCGGTCCGCGTCGGGCGCGCAAATTCGTAGCCGAACGTGATGCGCTGATGCACAAAATCGCAAACGGCTTGCACGCGGGCCCAACCCGGTTTCGTCGCCCCGAATTCGGTCCACGCCAGATCCAGAAGTTTGTCACTGTCGCAGAAGCGGCTTGGAAGAAGGAAGACGATGGCTTCATCCGGAAGCTGCTCAACCGGGACCTGGACCGCATCCACAACGACGGGATCGGGAAGACCTGAATCACGAATAATTGCATTCGATGAGATGTGCACGGCTCCAGCCGGAGCGACGATCCGGCTGCACCAATTGCCGAATCCGTCGCGGTAGCCGGAGATCGGTACGGAGGGACTGATGATAATGTGATCCGGCACCTCGAGGTCGGAGGCACGGGTGTAGTGGATATTCAGCATCAGTATTGCTGGGGTCGCTTGCGGAAAAGCATATCGAAGTTCATAGCCGACCCGATGCCTCATCCTGCCATCTCCGAACGGTTGGGGTAACTGAGGCAATACTAGGGTCGAACCTCCAATTTCCAGAAGAGAAACCAGTGTCACAGACCGACAGCGCAGCACAATTGCGATGGTATGCCGAAGCCGTCGAACCGAAACACTGACCAGGAGAGGTCAATGGCTATCCTCACCACAGCCGTTGTGAACTTGATCGTCATTCTCGCAATTGGGATTATTGTTGGCCTTGTGTTCAGCCGCTACGGTCGCAGCTGGCTCGGCAGGCAGGCATCGGGCGCGACCGGTATGGGGGACGTCAACTATACTCTTGTCGGGATCGCGGACTCCTTTATCGGATTTCACATCGCTGTCATTCTTGGTGTCTTGACGACACCGCTGATGCTGTATCTTGCCGCCATTGCTAGCGCGACGATTACCATCTGGCTGTGGCGGGAACGATGAGCGGGCCAGAATGTGACCAGTGAAGAGTCGAGCCGGGCTCACTTCGCCCCGACCAAACAGACCCGACAATCACTGTCAGGTCACATGCTTTGATACACATCATGGATGAAGGCCATATCCTCGGGCAAGGAGACCCCAAACAAGTCAAACGAGGAGTACGCCGATGCGCAGAACCATATGTGGGACCTTCACTTTCGCTGCACTTATCGCCTCCGGGCTGCCGACTCAGGCGCAGGCACCCGACCCTGGGGTCGAATTGGCATTCATGCCCAGCACGATGACGGTCACCCTTCTGAACGAAGGGGGCAAGTACGTCACCGTTGACATGAAGCACATCCCGCAAGGAGGAACGTGCCGCATGGATGAGGGTGCCACGATCGTGCGGGTGGGCCCTGGAGCTAGCTCTGGAACGACACGTGTTCGCTACGCCGCGGCTCAGGTTAGCACGGGTGGCTGCCCGTTCATGACGTCTTTCGATTTGCCAGATGCCGATTACGCTGCTGCCAGAGCAAAGTTTGTCCAGATGGAGGACGCCGCATGGAAGAAGGTCGACGATGTGAAGAAGGACCTCGGGGACAAATGGAACGAGGTTACAGGATCTAAGAAGACGAATTGATCGTGGCGTCGGCGATCAACTTCGGCGTCATTTTCTGGCAGCTGAATGCTGCTCCTCCGGAAAAAAGAAGCGTGAGCGCGGAGTGTGCTCATGCTTTTTTCCGTCTTCGCTTACGTGACCGCAATCTGGCCTTCGAAACAACCTGAGCCAAACTATTTCTTTTCCGGGATGCTCACCCATTACTGCGGACTGCACATCTCTCAATCGGCCGATGCGGGGACGTCGGAATGACAGCGGCATCAGGTCGAGGGGGGTAGACCTGATGCCGCTGATCGAGGGGCGCAGCTTTGGAGTGCCAAAGTGCTGATGCTGCCCTGTCGGGGGGGCAGCATCTCCCGAGCAAATCGACCGGCGGGGGCCGGACGATTAGTCAATTTTTCGCGCAGATATCGTCTGGCATCCAGACTCGGAAAGTACTCAGCGACCTCCGAAACTTCTTGTCGCACCGCCAGAGGCACTCGATGGAGAATCCATGTTCAGCCCAAAACACTGAGTCAACGCTCAAGGTTGGACGGCAAGTTGATCCAAAATTTTGCTCCAAGTTTCATTCGAGACTGCGTTGCGAGGCACGGCTTGCCCCATGTTTACCTTGGTTGCTGTGTCAGCCCGCTGAATTCCGTGTTCGAGATGTTCAAGATCGAGATACTCATCTCCCGCTTTCAGCCCAGTTGCCGTCTCGGCAGTGCTGACCTTTGCGATCTCATCGTTCGACATGAGCTTCAAGATAGCGTGTCGGGAAACGTAGCTGGCGCGTTGAGCTTCTGACATTGTGTGCCTCCGCTGAGATGTCTTGCCGTTAGATCCGCCCGAGCAGCATGAGAACGAGAAGAATGATAAGGACCGTGCCGATCACGCCGACACCCCCGTGACCGAAGCCGTAACCGTAGCCTCCGAAGCGGCCACTAAAGCCACCAAGCAGCAAGATGATCAGAAGAATAATGAGAATAGTGCTAAGCGGCATGGTCACGCTCCGATTAAGCCGTTGACTGCTGAAGGGCAGAAGGCAGTAGCCTAAGGAGATGCTATCTGAGCGATTGCGCTCAAATGGACGCTCGATAAGCGGCAGCAGGCTTCGCCAACTAGTAGGCCCTCAAAGGAACTATCTGTTTAGGATAGCCCAGTAGCCCCAGCGAGGCACTGATTTGGATTAGCTTGGATGCTTATTGACGTCGAGGTCGCGCTCAACAATCGGGCTCTCCTCGGGCTGCTCGTAGCCGGCGAGGTCCTTTAGACGGTCGGCATCAAGGAAGACGACTTTGTGGTCGTGGAACTGTCCGTCGTCGAATGCTTTGAGACAGTTGGCGGTGCGAGCGAGCGGAGGCTCTGGGTCATCTAGGTTGGATGTTAAGCGGCTTTCGATTGATGCTGCAATCGTCGTTTCCGGA
>VYKW01000033.1_pt1 | contig 65593 bp, 59 predicted proteins | sample 5114451 | NCBI WGS metagenome assembly VYKW01 (sample SAMN12291784, study PRJNA351875) | freshwater metagenome | isolation source: freshwater lake | place: USA: Michigan, Gull Lake | collected 2013-08-08
CCCATTCTCGATCGCTCAGGTCAAACCGCGCCATGTCTACCCCCAAATCACCTAAGGGGAGTGAATCACTGTTCGTCAGCTAACGGAATCCATTTATGAGTACAGAACCTAGTCCCCCGCGGCCCGGCCCCTCTCGCCGTGGGTCAGGAGACGCGGACCGCCATCCTGCTCGACACCGAGACCACCGGCCTTGACCATGGCCGAGACGAGATCATCGAGCTCGGAATGGTCATCAACACTTGGTTCGAGTTCATTTCTGCCGCCTGTTTCGCGAAGCGAATGGATTGTCACCGCACCAATAGGTAACTGACCGGCGCGTTCAGACAGCGCGGCACGAACTCGCGCGCGACCGACTTCCCTGGCGGAGATTGCCCTGAGTTTCGGCTTTGGCTCGCAGGCGGGCTTCAGGCGGGTCTGCCGCATGACCCCAAACCCCCGCTCCGGGGCAGTATTGCGAATTATGCTCTGGCAAGATCGAGGCAAATGCCACTGGGGTCCGGTCCGAATGAGCGCAGGGATTTCACATAATCCCGCAGGATTCGCCAATACGCTTCTGGGGCCCCGGCGATAGTGTTGTTGGGCCGCGTTCCTCATGGAGCCCTCCAGAAAGCCAATCATGACCCAGCACGTCCTGTTTATCGTCAGCAACGCAGCAGTGATCGGCCCACAAAATCGTAAAACGGGCTTCTTCTTCGCAGAGGTTGCGCATCCGTTCGACGTTCTTGATGGGGCAGGCATTGCGGTTGAGTTCGCTTCCTTGAGAGGCGGATGGACGCCCTACGATGCCTACGACGAGAAAGATCCTGCACAAAAGGCCTTCCTAGAAAGCAAGGCTTTTCGTCGCCTCAATCGTAGCCGGAAGCTCGCCGAGGTGGACGCCGCGGACTTTGATGCCATCCTCGTACCAGGCGGTCTTGGACCGATGGTCGATATCCAGCGAAACCATATCGTTCAAGATGCAGTCGTGCGAGCGTGGAGCACAGGAAAACTTGTGACCGCCGTTTGCCACGGTCCGTGCGCGCTTCTCGGAGTCGACCTTGGGGACGGCAAGCCGTTCGTGCAAGGAAGGAAGCTGACATCGTTCTCGAAGAAGGAAGAGTACGATTACGCACGTGAAGATGTTCCGTACGAGCTTGAAGATGCTTTGAGGGCCGAGGGCGCTGAATATACGTCCGCAGCAAACTGGCAGCCGCACGTCGTCGTCGATGGACGCCTGATCACCGGGCAAAATCCCGCATCGGCCGGGCCCCTGGCGAAGGAGCTGCTGGCGGCGCTCAGAAGCAGCCAAGCTTAACCTGCCCGCCTCGGCGGGTCGCAGTCACAAAGAAAGTCGGTTGAACAATGCCGTCAAAGATTACTGCCATTCTGGTCGCCCACCCCGGCAGGAGCCTCGAGCTTAGAGAATTGCTTGTCAGTATGGCGCCACATTGCAGGGCAGAGCCCGGCAATCTTCGTTGGGACATCTGGCGCGACAGTGTGGACGATCATCGTTACGTCCTTGACGAGCTCTATCGAGATGGCGCCGCAGTCGAAGCGCATCGCGCGTCGCAGCATTATCAGGCCTACTTGGCCAAGGTTCCCACTCTGGCCGAACGTACGGCAATCGTCGCGGAAGTCGTGGACGTACGATGATCTCTTTTAGCAGATATTGGCGACGTCGCTTGCCGAGCATGAGTTGCGACAACTCGGCGACTGCCGGCCGGAGATATCACGCAACCAATCTCGCTTCTTTCGCGGATTGCGCAATCAACGGATCAACAGATTCGCCAAGTGATGCCGATCGTATCTGACTATTGCGGAATGAATCGGTTGTACGGCCGAAGGAGCTGCCATGCGTCTTTTTTTCGCGACTGTCATTGCCCTGACGATTGCAGGCGCATCTCCATCGTTCGGAGAGCCCGCGGGGGTGCCCGCTCATGACTGTAATCTGCCAACTGTGGCCTGCGGCGCGGGCGCTTCGACGGTTCATTACCGCGCGGCCGCGATCAACGGCGTAAACATGTTCTACCGGGAAGCTGGGCCAAGCGACGGTCCTGTCGTTCTCCTTCTGCACGGCTTTCCAACGTCATCCCATATGTTCCGCAATTTGATCCCGAAGCTGGCTCACACCTATCATGTCATTGCGCCGGATTATCCCGGCTTCGGGCAGAGCGACATGCCCGAACGCAACCGGTTTTCCTATTCGTTCGCGAACTATGCCGAGATGATCGACGTGTTGCTCGATAAACTCGGCGCAAGACACTACGCCATGTACGTCATGGATTACGGCGCCCCGGTCGGCTATCGCCTCGCCCTCAAGCATCCGGAGCGAGTAACTGGCCTCATCATCCAGAACGGAAATGCCTACGAGGAGGGATTGGGAGAGGCCTGGGAGCCGATCAAGGCGTATTGGAAAGAAGCAACGGACGAGCGAAGAAATGCGCTTTCATTTCTCGTCTCGCTCCAGTCGACGAAGTTTCTGTACACCGATGGCGTGCGCGATCTGACGCGCATCAGTCCCGACAACTGGGTCCACGACCAGGCACTGCTGGATCGTCCAGGCACCAAGGATATTCAGCTCGACCTGCTGTACGACCACGCGACCAACGTCCCGCTTTACCCGGCCTTCCAGGCGTTTTTCCACGAACGTAAGCCGCCCGCTCTGATCGTCTGGGGCAAGAACGACAAGGTCTTCGCTGAGGCAGGCGTGCACGCGTATCTGCGCGATTTGCCAGAAGCAGAGTTGCACATCCTCGACTCCGGCCACTTCGCACTCGAGGACCAACTCGACGTGATGGCGCCGTTGATCAACGACTTTCTCGACCGAATTAACGACCGCCACTGATGCAAGACGTTCGCACGAAGCCGAAGCTGGCTGACTGGTCATGCCGGCCACAACACGAAAGGAATTCAGATGAAGTACCTGGCACGTTTGCTGGCGCTCTCTGCGCTTGCTATGACGTCGACCTCTTCGGGAGCTCAGCAGCAGAAAACGACATCCGTCGTCCTCGTCCACGGAGCGTTCGTCGACGGCTCCGGCTGGCAAGCGGTATACGATATTCTCAAGAAGGACGGCTACGAAGTGCTGGTGGTCCAGAATCCGACTATCACCCTCGAAGGCGACGTCGCCGCGACAGAAGCTGTGATCGCAACAGCCAAATATCCTGTCGTGCTGGTGGGACACTCCTATGGCGGCATGGTGATCACGCAGGCTGGCGAGAATCCGAAGGTCAAAAGCTTGGCGTACCTCGCAGCTTTTGCGCCGGACACTGGCGAATCTGCCGCATCGCTCAATGCATGGCCAGCAGAGCCCGGCGAGGCGAAGGCGCCCCTGCTGCCTCCGGAGAGCGGCTATCTCCTGGTCGATCCCGCGAAGTTTCCGACGTCCTTTGCAGCGGATTCCCCCGTGGCGCTCACCGAGTTCATGGCGGTCGCGCAAGTGCCCTGGGGCCTGCAGGCCGTTGAAGCGAAGGTCACGAAGGTGGGCTGGAAGGCGAAGCCAAGCGTCTTCCTGATCCCGTCGAACGACCGCATGATAACCCCGAGCTCGCAAAGAAAGATGGCCAAGCGAAGCGGTGCGCGCGTGGAAGAGATAAGTAGCAGCCATGCAGTGATGCTGTCTCATCCGCGGGAGGTCGCCGCGTTCATCGAGTCTGCCGACCGATAATCGAGGCGGAATACAATATATTTCGGTGCGACCCGCAGCGACTTCTGCTGCGGGTCCTGGTTTGCGGGTACACGCAGCTAAACCGTCAAGCGAATGAAACGATCTCTGGACGACGGCCTTGCTGGATCGAGCTCGCGAAACGAATTCCCGACGTCAGGAGCGCTGTCGCTGTATTGAAAGGGCTACCGTGGAGCTGATTGTAGCGATATGCGATATGCTCGCAATGATGACGTGGAGGGGCAGCTGTTGGGCGGTTCACCGGGGAAAGTGATTAGCGCGAGTAGCAACGGTCTTTGTCCATTGCTCAGGGGCACCTTATTCTTTGTCGTCGCCTCCTCCGTCGTGTTGCTTGCTAGCTGCGACAAACCGCCTGAGCAGGCGGCGGCACCTCCGCCCCCGCCGGTGACGGTGGCTCAGCCGACGAAACGGATGGTCACGGATTGGGACGAATTTACAGGCCGCTTCGACGCAGTGGAACAGGTGCAGATCCGCGCCCGTGTGACCGGTTTTGTGACCAAAGTGGCATTCAAGGACGGCGCTATCGTTAACGTCGGCGACCTGCTCTACGAAATCGATCCGCGCCAGTATCAGGCCGCAGCCGAGCAGGCGCAAGGTCAATTGGCCGACGCCAAGGCGAAGGTGGAACTCGCGCAACGCGAGCTCGAGCGCGCTACGACCTTGATCCGGACCCAGGCCATCTCGGAAAACATCGTTGATCAGCGCAAGCAGTCGTTGGCTGCGGCCGAGGCGGCGACATTGCAGGCGGAAGGCGCGCTGAAACGCGCTGAACTGGATGTCGAATTCACGAAGGTGACGGCTCCGATTGCCGGCCGGATCAGCCGTCATCTGGTAACCGTCGGAAATCTGGTGCAAGGGTCCGAAAGCGGTGCGACCTTGCTCACCTCGATCGTATCGATGAATCCAATCCACGTCTATTTCGATATGGATGAATCGATCTATCAGCGGAACAGCAGGCTTTGGTTCGAAGGCAAGCGACCAAGCTCTCGCGATACGCCCAATCCTGTACAGATCATCATGGCGGGCGAAACTAAACCGTCCCGCGCGGGCAAGGTGGACTTTCTGGACAACCGTCTGGACGTCGGCACCGGTACACTCCGCGGGCGTGCTCTGGTTGACAACGACGATCTGTCGATCCTGCCCGGTCAATTCGCGCGGGTCCGTGTCCTCGGCAGCGCGCCCTATGAGGCACTGTTGTTGCCGGACGCCTCCATCGGCACCGATCAGTCGCGCAAGATCGTTTATGTGGTCAAGGATGATGACCGCGTCGAGGCCAAGCCGGTGACGCTCGGCGCGCTCGATGACGGGCTGCGCGTTATCAAGCAGGGCCTGAGGCCCGAGGACCGGGTCATCATCGACGGGCTTCAACGTGCCCGCGTAGGCGCCAAGGTGGCGCCGCATGCGGCCAAGGTGGGCTACGCCAAGCCATGAACTTAGGGCGCCTGTCCATTAACCAGCCGATCCTGGCCATGGTCTTGTCGATCGTGCTGCTGATCGTGGGGGTGATCGCTTATCAGACCTTGCCAGTCGCGGAATATCCGCAGGTGGCACCGCCGACGGTCGTGGTCACAGCGCAGTATCCCGGCGCATCGGCGCAGACCGTCTCGGACACGGTGGCAACGCCGATCGAGCAGGAGATCAACGGCGTCGAGGACATGCTGTATCTTTACAGCCAGGCCACCTCGAACGGCCAATTGACCGTCACGGTGACCTTCAAGCTCGGAACCGACCTCGATAAGGCCCAGGTGCTGGTGCAAAACCGCGTCGCCATCGCGCAGCCGCGGTTGCCGGAGGAAGTGCAGCGTACGGGCGTCGTGACTCGCAAGAACAGCCCCGACCTCTTGATGGTCGTATTCCTGCTGTCACCGGACGACACCTACGACCAGCTTTATATCTCCAATTATGCGCTTCGCCAGGTGCGCGATCAGCTGCTGCGACTCGATGGAATAGGTGACATTCAGATTTTCGCTGCACGCGACTATTCTATGCGGCTGTGGCTCGATCCGGACAAAATCGCCAGCCTGGGAATGACGTCCAGCGACGTGTTGGGGGCCATCCGGGCGCAGAACCTGCAAATCGCCGGCGGCCAGATCGCCGAGCCGCCGATTGCCGATCGGGCGTTTCAGCCGAGCCTCACCTTTACTGGGCGGCTCAAGGATGTTGCTGAATTCCAGGACATTGTGCTGAAGGCCGGCGACGATGGTCGCACCGTGAGATTGCGTAGCGTCGCCCGCGTGGAACTCGGCGCGCTTACCTCCACGACCAACGGTTTTCTGCTGCGCAAGCAGGCCGTGGCACTGCTGGTTTCCCAGCGTCCAGGTTCCAACGCGTTAGCGACCGCAAGGGCGATCTCCAGCACGATGGAGCGGCTGAAGGCCGACTTTCCCAAGGGACTCGACTACAATATCGGGTATAATCCGACCGAATTCATCGCCCAGTCGGTATCCGAGCTGATCAAGACCATTTACGAGGCGATGATCTTGGTGGTCATCGTCGTGCTGGTGTTCCTGCAGGGCTGGCGACCCGCGATCATCCCGATCATCGCTATTCCGGTGTCACTGGTCGGCACTTTCTCGGTGATGGCGGCGCTCGGCTTCTCCATCAATAATTTGACGCTGTTCGGCCTCGTGCTCGCGGTCGGCATTGTGGTCGATGACGCCATCGTGGTGGTGGAGAATGTCGAGCGGCATCTCGCGGCGGGGATGCGACGGCGCGACGCGGCGCTTCGCACGATGGAGGAGGTCGGCGGGGCACTGGTTTCGATAGCACTGGTCTTGTGCGCGGTGTTCGTACCGACGGCTTTTCTGGGCGGGATCTCCGGCCAGTTTTTTCAGCAATTCGCTATTACCATCGCGGTTGCCACCGCGATCTCGTGCTTTTGCTCGCTGACGCTATCGCCGGCTTTGGCGTCGATCATTTTGCAGCCGCATCACGACAAGCGTTCACCGGCCAGCTGGAATATTCTGGCCCGTGGTTGGGGCGCGGCAACGGCTGCCTTCAATCGCGGCTTCGATCGTTTGTCTCAAGGCTACGGCTTGGCGGCCGCTTTCGTTATCCGGCATTCGGTGCCGATGCTCGTCATCTACATGGCGCTGATCGGCGGTGCCGGTTGGTTGCTCTACACCACGCCGCAGGGATTCATCCCGGCGCAGGACCGCGGCTACGTCATCGTCTCGGTGCAGCTGCCCGGCGCCGCTTCGCTTGCACGCACCACGGATGTGGTGCGCCAGATCGAGGCCATCGCGCTGGACACTCCGGGCGTCGTGCGGGTGCCGGCGTTAGCGGGGCTGTCTGGCGCAACCAGAACGCAGTCGAGCAACGCCGCCGCTCTGTTTCCGGTGTTCGACGCACCGGAAGCAAGGCTCAAGAAGGGGCTGACGGCGGCCAAGATCACCGCGGAGCTGCGTAAGCGGCTGTCGGTGATCGAAAGTGCATTCATCATTGTGGTGCCACCACCCGCGGTTCCGGGCATCGGTACCGGGGGCGGCTTTGCGATGCGCATCCAGGATCGGCAAGGCCGTGGGCCCGAGATGCTGGCGGCGGCAACCGACGAACTGGTCACCGCCGCTCGGCGGGTGCCCGGACTGACGGCGGTGTTCTCGCCTTTCACGGCCAACACGCCGCAAGTGTTCGTCGAGATCGACCGACAGAAGGCGCAGATGCTAGGGCTGCCGATCCAGAACGTCACCGATACGATCGAGACCTATTTCGGTTCGGCCTATGTCAACGACTTCAACATTCTCGGCCGCACCTATCGTGTCACCGCCCAAGCCGACCTGCCGTTCCGCAAGGATACGACTGATCTCGCCCGGCTACAGACCCGCAACAGGGCCGGCGACATGGTGCTACTTGGCAGTGTGTTGAATCTCACCGACAAGGCGGGACCGGAGCGAGTTTCTCGGTATAATTTGTATCCAGCGTCGGAAGTGCAAGGCGACACGATGCCCGGCACCAGCTCCGCGACCGCGATCAACATCATGCGCAATCTCGCCACTCAGACGCTGCCGAGCGGCTTTTCCTTCGAATGGACCGATTTGTCGTATCAGCAGGCGACGAGCGGAAACGCGGGGCTTTTTGTCTTCCCGATCTGCGTGCTGTTCGTATTTCTGGTTCTGGCGGCGCAATATGGCAGTTGGAGCCTGCCCTTCGCCGTGCTGCTGATCGTGCCGATGTGCCTGCTGGCGGCGACCGTTGGGGTACGCGTTATGGGACAGGACATCAACATCCTGACCCAAATCGGCTTCATCGTGCTGGTGGGACTCGCCGCCAAAAATGCCATCCTCATCGTCGAATTTGCTCGCGATATCGAGCGCGAGGGCGGCGATCGACTGGAGGCGGTGATCGAGGCGTGCCGTTTGCGGCTGCGGCCTATTCTGATGACTTCGTTTGCCTTCATTCTCGGCGTCCTGCCGCTCGTAATTTCGAGTGGCTCGGGTGCCGAAATGCGACAAGCGGTCGGAGTTGCCGTCTTCTTCGGCATGATCGGTGTCACGCTGTTCGGTCTGATTTTCACACCTATTTTTTACATGCTGATCCGACGGCTCTTTCCTGGTTCGGTTGTCATCGCGAGCCGTGATCATGGAGCCAATATCTAGCGCAGGGACTGTAACCTGGTGATGAGCATGCCGGATTCGGATCAATTCCTGCGTCGAACGATCGACCCTCCCCAAAGTCCCAGGTCGGAGAGGCGCTTCCAGATGCTTGCTCGTTTGACGTTGTCCTCGTTGGACGACACGGACATCGGGTGATCGAGACAAAAATCGCAGAAAGGTCCAATCGGCTTTGGACATGTTCCCTTAGCGTCACCGCGCATCGTCGGAGCCGCCTACGGAAGCCGACCGCTCAAGGGTACCACATGAACCGATTGTCAGGGAAAATTGCGCTCGTCACTGGTGGAACCAGCGGCATCGGATTGGCGACCGCAAAGCTGTTTGCGGCGGAAGGCGCGTTCGTCTTCATTTCGGGGAGACGGCCGGCCGAACTCGAGACGGCCGTCGCCGCGATCGGGTCGAACACCCGGGGAATCCAAGGCGACATCGCGAACCCCGGGGATCTCGATCGTCTGTTCGACGAGATCAAGCGAACCAAGGGGCGGCTGGATGTTCTGTTCGCGAATGCCGGTCTCGGCGAGTTCGCTCCGCTCGGGTCGATCACGGAGGCCCACTTCGACAAGACGTTTGGCGTCAACGTCCGTGGGACCCTGTTCACCGTGCAGAAGGCGCTGCCGCTGATGGGCGAGGGGTCCTCGATCGTGCTGAACGCGTCGATCGCCGCCATCAAGGGCATTCCTGCATTCAGCGTCTATGCCGCGAGCAAGGCCGCGATCAGGTCGTTCGCTCGCGGCTGGAGCGTCGATCTGAGAGATCGAAAGATCCGCGTCAATGTCGTGAGCCCCGGCACGGTGCCGACGCCGGCCTACGACAAATTCGGCATGACGGACGACCAGATGGCCGAGTTCCTGAAGGGGCACAGCGATGTGGCGCCGGTCGGACGGGTCGGGCGGCCGAGCGAGATTGCGGAGGCGGTCCTGTTCCTGGCGTCCGACAACAGCTCCTTCGTCAACGGGGCCGAATTGTTCGTGGACGGCGGCGCGGCGCAGGTCTGATCGTGCCGCACGCGGTTCGAGGTCGCCGCAGCGGAATCTTTCCCTCAGGCGATTTCCGTTCGAGGCAAACGCGGAACGCGCCGGGACAAGATGCAGCGGATCCCGGCTCGCTCCAGAGTGAGGAGGACAACGGCATGTCGGAACGACACGGAAGCGACGTCGGGTGGAATCGAAGGAAATTCCTCGCGGCCGCGACGACGGGCCTCGTTGCAAGCACGGCCGCTGCGAGCGCGGCGGCAGAAACGCTCGCGGACGTGCCGGCCCGCGAGCCGGGAGCTGATTTGGGCGCTCTCAGCGCACGGTCGACATACGTGCAGATCGGGCGGATCCCCGAGGCGGGGCCAGGGCGCCGCAACGTCGATCCCGCCGACGCCATCAACTCGAAAGCTCCCCTGCAGAAGCTCGTGGGTGCCATCACGCCGTCCGACCTGCACTACGAGCGAAGTCATGCGGGCGCACCCGACCTCGACCCGTCCAAGCATCGGCTGCTCGTGCATGGCATGGTCCGCAAACAACTGGTGTTCTCCGTCGACGATCTGAAGGCGATGCCGGCCATCTCCCGCATGGCCTTTCTCGAATGCACCGGCAATGGCTGGGAGAATTGGAAGAAGGCCGACGGCGATCTCACCGTTCAGAACACGCATGGGCTGGTCAGCACCAGCGAATGGACCGGCGTGCCGCTGAAGTTCATTCTGGGGCTGGTGGAGAAGGACACGGCTGCCACCTGGATGCTCGCCGAGGGCGGAGACGCCGCCGCCGTGGCTCGCAGCATTCCGCTCACCCAGGAGATCGTCGATGAGGCGATCATCGCCTACGGGCAGAACGGCGAGCCGATCAGACCGGCGCACGGTTTTCCGATCCGGCTGATCCTGCCCGGCATGGAGGGCAATCTGAACATCAAATGGCTGCGCCGCCTGAAATTCGGCGACCAGCCATGGATGACCCGCTGGGAGACGGCCCGCTACACGCAGCTCCTCGCCAACGGCAAGGCCAGGCAATTCCAGCTGCGGATGGAGACCAACTCGGTCATCACGCAGCCCTCGGGCACCATGCAGATCCGGCCGGGATACAATCGCATTTCGGGACTGGCCTGGAGCGGCCACGGCAGGATCGCCAGGGTGGAGATCAGCACCGACGGCGCGAACAGCTGGCAGGACGCGCAACTGAACCTTCCAGCGCTGCCGAAAGCCCAGACACGCTTCCAGATGGATTGGATCTGGGACGGCAGGCCGACGAAGATCGTCAGCCGCGCGACCGACGACAAGGGCCATGTGCAGCCCGACCGCAACTCCTTCATCGCCACGATGGGGACCAACGCCCTGTTTCACTACAACGCCCAGCAGACCTGGAGCATTGACCAGGCGGGAAGGGTGCAAAATGTCCTGTCGTAGAATGGCGCTGCTGTCGGGCGCGATGGTATCAGCGCTGGTCTCCTCCGCAGTGGCGGCGGACTTCGGCCGCCCCGCGACCCCCCGTGAGATCGCGCTGTGGGACATCGACGTCCGACCTGATGGAAAGGGCCTGCCGCCAGGTAGCGGCACGGTGGCCCGAGGCAAGGACGTTTTCGCGGAGAACTGCGCGGCCTGCCACGGCGACAATGGCGTTGGCGGCATCAAGGATCGGCTGGCTGGCGGGCAGGGGACACTGGCCTCGGCCACGCCCGTGAAAACGGTGGGAAGCTTCTGGCCTTACGCCACGACCCTGTTCGACTACATCCACAGGGCCATGCCCTATCAGGCGCCGGGATCGCTCAGCGTCGACGACACCTACGCGGTGGCCGCCTACATCCTCAGCCTCAACGGGATCCTGCCTCCGGAGGGCCAGCTCGACAATCACTCCCTGCCTGGAATCCGGATGCCCAACCGGGACGGCTTCATCCCGGAACCGGAATTCAGTAGGAGCAGCAAATAGGTTTTCCATGCCGAACGCGACATACCCGCAATTGCGCCGTTCGCGGCCTCATTTGCTCGCAGCAACACTTGTTCTCTTATCAGCCCGCCTCTCAGGAGCAGACGCCATGGCCGCCGAAGGATTGATCAGTCAGAAGAGCCACTACGAGCCGACGGAGACCATGAGGCGGCTCGAGGCCGCGGTGTCCCGGCGAGGCCTGACCATCTTCGCGCGGGTCGATCATGCGGCCGGCGCCGCGGCGGTCGATCTGTCGCTGCGCCCGACCGACCTGCTGATCTTCGGCAATGCCAAGGGCGGCACACCGGTGATGCAGGCGGCGCAGACCGCGGGCATCGACCTGCCGCTGAAGGCGCTGGTCTGGCAGGATGCGGACGGCATCACGTGGCTGTCGTACAATGATCCGGCCTGGATCGCCGCCAGGCACGCCGCAGGCCCGGACGCCAAGGCCGCAGTCGAGGCGATGTCGAAGCTGCTCCAGGGCATTGCAGCCGAGGTCGCGTCGGAGAAGTAGCAGTCCCAACGGCGCCGGCGCAGTGAACACCGCCTCGGTGTCGATGGCGGCTGACCTGGCTGCGTCAGACGTGGGACAAGTACACCAACAGCGCAATTCCCATCACACTGAGCAGCCCGCCCAGCACGATGTCCATGCGCGAGCCCGGGATCTTTCGCTCCTCGTCGCTGTCGATCATGGTCGCGTTGCGCAGGAAGCGAACGGTCGCGAGGACGAACAGGAGCGTCCCGACGGCGATCGCCGAGGTTCCCGCGATGTTGGCGAATTCGCGCTCCGCCGCACGCGGTGTCGCGGCGCCCGCGGCAAAGCCGGCGGCCTCCAGCATCAGATCGAATCTTTCGATGACAAATCCGAATGCCATCACGGCGATGGCGGTCCGTATCCAGGCCAGGAACGTGCGCTCGTTTGCGGAGTGATCCCGGAAGTTGCGGATCATTTGTTGTCGCCGCCCGTCTCGACAGAGCATTCGGAATCTTGCTCCGTCGTGATGAACACCGCAGGCTCGTCGTAGCCGCGGCGGCTGCTGTAGAACACCAGGCCCATGAGCCCGACTCCGACGGCCAGTGAAGCGACCACGCCCAGGGCCATCGCGACATAGCCTGCGGTCGTCACTTCCGCGCCGCTTCCAAGTGTCCAGCCGAGATAGGCGACGAAGCCTGAGGCTCCCAGCAGCGCGACCAGGATCACGATGATGGTCCAGGATCCCACGCCAAGACGGGCATTCGCCGTCGTGGTTCCGGCGTCAAGAACCGTTTGCCTCTGTGGGTCGCTCATGTCAGTGCTCCCTGTGACGGGTCGCCGCTTCGGCCTGTCGAGCTAGACGCCCTCATAGACCAGCTTGGTGAACAGCGCCGGCGTGATGACGAACTGACCCCATTTGCCGTCGAAGGCCGCCGTCGGCCTGGCAGCGACCACCGCATCGAGCGTCTTCTCCTGCTTCTTGAGCCGCGCGACGTTGTCGCGGATGGCGACCAGCATGTCGCGATAGTCCTGCAGCTCGGCGCGATTGCTGATCGGGACGCCGTGTCCCGCGATCACGATCGTCTTGTCACCGGCCTTCGCCAGATTCGCCTCCGCTGCGCGGATCATGCCGTCGATGCTGCCGCCGGTCGAGTAGTCGATGAACGGGTAGATCCCATTCCAGAAGGTATCCGCGACATGCAGAATATCGGCTTCCACGAAGTGGACCGAGATGTCGCTGTCGGTGTGAGCAGGCCCATAATACTGAAGTTCGATCGTGGATCGGTTCACCGTCAGCCGCTTCCGTTCGGAAAACACGTCCGTGGGAATGGCGCTCGGCGCCAGGGCCGGGAAATCGAAGTTCCAGTCCTCGACGCGCTGCATCGTCTTCAAATGTTTTCGTGTGTTCTCGTGAGCCGTAATGGCCGCGCCCTGGGCCTGAACCCACTCGTTGCCATCGGCGTGGTCGAAATGCCAATGCGTGTTGATGAGATGCCGCACGGGCTCGCTTCCAAGACTGGCCAGCGCTTCCAGCATTCGGGGCTTCGACGCTGTGATTCCGGCGTCGATCATGACCTTGCCGTCCGGTCCACTGAGCACGCCGACACTGCCGCCGGAGCCCTCGAGGACGCTGACGCCGCCGCGCAATTTGTGGACCTTGATGGATGCCGTGGCCGCGTCCGCACGGATCATGTCGACGATGTTCCTCGCTTCGGCATACGCGGCCCGAGGCGTCAGCCACCCTCCACCGGATGCGAAAGTAGCCGATGCCACGCAACACAAACAAAAGCGCCGTCTTGTCAATTGTGACACTTGGCTCATCTTCGCCTCCGATGATCCGCAGGGTTCGTCCGGACATATGGGGCGAATTCGATGGCGGGTACTTGAATGAACCTCCTCGGCTTTGTACGTTTCGCTCACTCGCAGACGCAAACGATGCAAAAATGCCTGCGTAACGCGCAGCAAGGGCGGCTTGTCCCTTTCGGGGCAACAAGCGAGCGATCGGTTGCAAAGTGTCGCAGGTCGATCGCGTAAGCTGGACCTGTGATCGTTTGTGTCTTTGATTTTGACAAGCAGACATCTCAAGAATTGGCCGTTGGCGCCTTAGCGGGACATGCCGGATGATTCCTCAGGATACGTTGTCGCAGGAGGATGAAGTGTCGTTCGGCTCGTTCATACTCCGGGTGAGTGAGCGGTCTCTGAGAAAAGGTGCGACACCGGTCCACCTGCCGCCGCGCGCGCTGGATATTCTTCTTGTGCTCCTGCAGCAGGCGGGCAGCGTCGTCGACAAACATGATCTGATGGCGCGGGTCTGGCCGGACGTGAACGTCGATGCCGGCAGCCTGCGATTCCACATCGGCGTGTTGCGCAAGGTCCTGGGCGACGGAGAAGCCGGCGCCAGATTTGTCGCCACGGTGCCGGGCAAAGGGTACAGTTTCGTCTGTCCTGTATCATATCGGATGAGCGCAGAGGCAGACGATCGCAGTCGGGCTGTCGAGTCGAACTATGGCCTGCCACCGCGTCTCAGCCGGATGATCGGTCGCGACGAGGTGGTCGAAAAAGTCTGCGGGATGCTCCTCAAGGATCGCTTCGTCACCATCGTTGGACCAGGCGGGATCGGCAAGACGAAGGTGGCCATAGCTGTTGCGCATCACACGAATCCGCAGGTTGCCGGCGCCGTGGCCTTCTTCGACTTGGGGCCCCTGAACGATCCCATGCTCGTGCCGACGGCCGTGGCGTCGACGCTCGGTCTCATGGTTCAATCCGATGATCCAACGCCAGCCATCATCAGCTTTATCCGCGACAAGAGCATGTTGCTGATCCTCGATAGTTGCGAGCACGTCGTCACCTCTGCGGCGGCACTCGCCGAGCATATTTTTCAGCACGCACCGAAGGTGCGAATTCTCGCGACGAGTCGTGAGGCGCTGCGGGTGGAGGGAGAATATGTCTTCCAACTTCCGTCATTGGAGAATCCGCCCCTCGATGTGCAGACAGTCTCGGACGTGCTTGCGTTTCCGGCGGCGCAATTGTTCCTGGATCGCGTTCTCGCGAATGGGTCATCATTTGAATTGAACGATGCCGATGCGCCGATCGTCGGGGACATCTGCCGGCGATTGGATGGAATAGCACTGGCGATTGAAATCGCTGCAAGCCGGGTGATCGCCTTCGGGGTCAAAGGAACGGCTGCTCTGCTCGATGACCGGTTCAGGCTGCTGGGCCAGGGGCGGCGCACGGCTTTGCAGCGTCACCAGACGCTGACAGCTGCGCTGGATTGGAGTTACGGTCTGCTCTCCGACAACGAATCGCTTGTGCTTCGGCGGTCAGCTGTCTTCGTTGGTTTTTTCTCGATGCGAGCCGTCGTTGCCGTGGTCGGGCCGGATGATCTCAGCGAGGAGCTCGGGTTCGAGGCTGTCGCAAGCCTCGTCGACAAGTCGCTGATAGCGGTCGCTTCAGGGACATCGGAGGCGCGCTATCGTCTGCTCGACACCACGCGCGCATACGCCTTGTCGAAGCTCATCGATCGTGACGACGACAACGGCGTCTTCCAGCGACATGCCATGTTTTATCTGAGGTGGGCCGAACAGCACGAGAATCTTCGGCTGACCGAGGCAGGTCGTGACGGGGCCTCCGATTACGACCCTCACCTCGGCAACATACGTGCGGCATTGGAGTGGAGCTTTCTTCAGACCGAAAAGTCGATCGCTATTGCACTGACCGCTGCGGCCGCTCCACTGCTGCTCGAGTCGTCGTTGGTCACGGAATGTCGCCGCTGGACGGAGCTGGCGATGGTCAATCTGGATGAGTCGAGCCGGGGGACGTGTCGAGAGGTGACCTTGCAGGCGGCGCTTGGCCTCTCGCTCATGTTTTCTCAAGGCAATAATCAGCAGGCCAGGACATCACTCGAAAGGGGACTTGAAGTGGCCGGGGACTTGGGGGATTTGCCAAGTCAACTGCAATTGATCGGCCGCCTGCATCTGTTTCACTACAGAACCGGAAATTTTCGCGAGGCTCTCAAATATGCCGAACGCAGTGAGGCAGTTGCACTGAAGATGAATGACCAGGGGGCGCTGGCGGCTGCAAGCTCCCTTCTGGGTGTCTCGCATCATCTCATGGAGGATCTCGAGAAGGCGCGTGGGTATCTGGAATCGGCTGTCAGGCACGTACCCGAATCAAAGCATGTCGATTCATTCCGTCTTGGTCTCGACTATCGCAACCGCGCTGGAATCTGCCTGGCGCGCACGCTCTGGCTTCTTGGATACGCCGACCGGGCGACCGAATTGGCTCGGCAGGTCTCGATCGAGGCCGGGAAGCTGAATCATCCGCTTACGCTCTGCATCGCGCTTATCTGGGCTGTTTCAGTCTATCTTTGGAACGGAGATTGGGAAAATGCGGGGCAGAGCATCGAGCGACTGATCGATCACGCGCGCAATCGCGCAATAGTCGCCTATGAGGCGGCGGGAATTGGCGTGCGAGGCTATCTCGCTGTCATGCGAGGTGACCACCAGGCGGGGCTGCCGATGCTGAGATACGCCCTCATCGAGACGCGCGCGCATCGTTATGAACTGATGACCACAGCCTTCAAGAGTGCGTTGGCGGAGGGATTGCTGATGGCGGGTCAAGCGAGAGAAGCGCTTGACGCGGCGGACGACGCACTTGCTACGGTGGCGCGAAATGGAGACATGTTCAATGCCGCCGAGCTTCTTCGCATCAAAGGTCACGTGTTCTTGGCCGAAACGATGAAGGACATGCCCAGGGCGGAGGAGCTTTTCATTCAATCCCTCGAAGCCGCGAAGGCATGCGGAGCCCGTGCGTGGGAACTGCGAACGGCGACGAGCTTGGCCAGCCTGTGGCGCTCGCAGGGAAGGTTCGAGGCGTCCGTGGAACTGTTGGAGGACGTCCTGGAAAGCCGCACCGAAGGCTTCGGGTGCCCTGATTTCATCAACGCCAGGAAATTGCTCGTTGATTGCGCCAGGCGCGCTGCGCCTTGACGGGGAACCCGGGCGGTCTACCGTCCCGAAGGAGACCTCTCACACAATCTAACACCCGTCTTTGAGCATTCTAACACGCCTCTCGGATGTTCTAACCCCCGGACTTGCTCAGGAATTGTACCTTGCAAGTGCAGAGCGACCAACACGAGAGTGTCCACATATGCTAGGGTTGAAGGATCCCCAGACGGGGTGCGCTCGTCAGTATTCAAGCTGGCGGCTGCCGTCGCAGCGACCGTGCTGGCATCGCTGCATCAAGCCGGCCCGCGCGCGCATCGAGATCGCCGTCCCCACCGATTCGGGGAGCCTGATATGAGCGTCCTCGATCAGACCGCCGCCGCAAGCCCAGGTTGGCCGGCGCACGCGTTTGGATCGGTCAAGACGCGCCGCACGCCTCCGAATCGTGGAGGCGCTGTGATAGCCCAGACGTCCTTGGACCGCGTTGATCTCTTCAGACAACTGGTCGTTCCGGCGGGCGAAGACGAGGTGGTGATCTCACACATTTCAAGACGCCTGGCCGGACATGGCTCCACGGAATCGCAAGCCAGGAAAGCCGGCTATGCGGTCTGCGTACACCTGGATGAACTCGCCTCATACGACGTGTGGAGCGACGAGAGGCATTGCGCCAGTCCTCCGCTCGCGGCAGGCACAATTCACATCAGCGACATGCGACACACTTGGCAGGCAGATATTCAGAGCTCATTCCAGGTTGCCAATTTCTACCTACCTCAATCGGCTCTCGACGAGGTCGCCGAGGGGCAGGGCTCGCCGGGCGCGGGGACACTTCATTGTCCCATCGTGGAGACAAGATTGGACTCCGTCGTGACGAACGTTGCGATGGCGCTTCTGCCCGCTCTGATGCGTCCCGAACAGGCGAGCAAGATCTTTCTTGACCACGCCTGGAGAGCGCTGACGGCGCATTTGCTCAAAACATATGGATCGTCTGACGCGCGCCCGCAAATCGCCCGAGGCGGCCTTTCTCCATGGCAGGAGCGTCGGGCAAAGGAGATGCTGCTGGCAGACTTGAATGGCAATGTGACGTTGCCGAATCTCGCGCAGGCGTGCCGCCTGTCATGCAGTCACTTCAGTCAGGCATTTCGACGGACGGTGGGCTGTCCGCCACATCAATGGCTGCTATCTCAACGGGTCGAGCGATCGAAGGAATTGATGCTGAACAGCGATCAGCCGCTCAGCGAAATCGCGCTCAATGCCGGCTTCGCCGATCAAAGCCATTTCACGCGCGTATTTTCACGTATGGTCAAGACGAGCCCCGCCGCCTGGAAGCGCGCGCAGGAAAGGTAAGTGCGTCGGCGCAAAGAAATGCTTTCGTCACAAGGAGCAGAGAATACGGAAAGAACCTGTAGTTCGTTCGCTCAATGATGCGTCAGTTGTAAGGCAACTCGGGTCCCGGCGGCTTTTCGTCGATGATCCGGACAGAACTCAACGGGAGCGAACATGAGCACAATCACGACGAAGGACGGTACGACGATCTACTATAACGATTGGGGTTCGGGTCGGCCGATCGTGTTCAGTCACGGATGGCCGCTGAGCGCGGACGCCTTCGAAGACCAGATGTTCTTCCTCGCCTCGCGTGGCTATCGTTGCATTGCTCTCGATCGGCGCGGGCATGGCCGTTCGAGCCAGCCTTGGCAAGGCAACGATCTCAGCACCTATGCCGACGATCTGGCGACGCTCGTCGAGAAACTGGATCTGAAGCATGCGATCCATGTCGGGCATTCCACCGGCGGCGGCGAGGTGACCCGATATATCGGTCGGCACGGGACGGGCCGGGTGGCGAAAGCCATTCTGATCGGCGCCATTCCGCCGCTGATGCTCAAGACCGAAGCGAATCCCGGCGGTCTGCCGATCGCCGCGTTCGACGAGCTTCGCGCGAACGTGGCCACCGACCGATCGAAGTTCTTCAAGGACTTGAGCCTGCCGTTCTATGGCTACAACCGATCCGGAGCGAAGATCTCGGAGGGAGTCCGTGAGTCCTTCTGGCTGCAGGGCATGATGGCCGGCTTTCCGGCGTCCTATTTCTGCATCAAGGCGTTCTCGGAAACAGACCTGACGGAGGACCTCAAGCGGTTCGACGTCCCCACTCTGGTCCTGCACGGGGACGACGACCAGATCGTTCCGATCGGCGCCTCGGCGCTGCTGTCGTCCAAGATCATCAAGGACGCGAAGCTCGTCGTCTACGAGGGCGCCCCCCATGGCATGTGCACGACCCTCAAGGATCGCGTCAACGCGGAGCTGCTCTCGTTCATTCAAGGCTAGCGGCTCATGCGCCGGCGCCCGACGGCACGTTGTCGAAGAAGCTCCGCACGGGCTCTGCACGATGCACAAGGATCGCGTCGATGCGGAGCCCCTCGCATTCAAAAGGTCATTGGCAGTTCGGCGGCAGGACGATGGGACATGCGATGAACCGGGCGGCAAGGCTCGTCATTTTGATTGCGGCGACCGCGGGCACCGTCTTCCTGCGATCCAGCGCGGCGCCCGGGGAGCTTGCGCTGTCGCCGATCTTCGGCGTTGGAATTCCGCCGGACTACCGCCATTGGGAGTTAGTCGGGGTGGCGCACGAAACCGGGTTGGACGAGCTCCGGGGCATCGTCGGTAACGCGGCGGCGATCGAGGCCTATCGGGCCGGAACGCTGCCGTTTCCGGACGGGGCGATCCTGGTCAAGCTGGCGTGGAAGCACGTCCAGTCGACGGAGTTCGAACCCGCGTTCGTACCCGGGCCCGCCACGACGGTCCAGGTCATGGTGAAGGACTCGAAACGATACTCCTCGACCGGTGGCTGGGGATTCGGTCGCTTCATCGATGGCCGGCCGGTCGACGAGGCTCAACATCAAACCTGCTTTGGTTGCCACGCCGCGGGGGTCAAACAACACGACTTCGTCTTCACCCGACTTGCGCCTTGAGACTCGGTTGCCCCTAGGGCGCCGACAGCGTTTTCGGAATGATCCTGATCTGTCCAGATCGTCTCATTCAATTCGTTAGCGTGGCGAGATCCATTTCGGTCGCGTCGTGCTCACCTCAAGCGATGCCGGCATCATCTGAACTCCTCGCCTTCGCGCGGACGGTAAGAACAGACAATCGGAAAGAGTCGCAGGCAAGAGCAGATCGATCCTCGCGGGTAGTCTCTCCGGCATCGGCTGGCAAATGCAGATGGCGCGACGATCGCGCTGCCTGTCGGCGGTCGCAGAGGCGCAACATCCCGGAGAAGCAGACATGATCAGACTGACACGATATATCAAGATCGCGGCTCTTGCCGCGTCCGTTGCTGCGCTCTCGCCGATCCCGGCGATGGTGTCCGGACCGGCGCGGGCCATGGACGCGAGCCCCATTCCGGTGACTCACTATCGGACGGTAAAGATCGACGACATCGATATCTTCTATCGAGAAGCCGGGCCTGCGGATGCTCCGGTCATCTTGCTCCTTCACGGATTCCCGACGTCGTCACACATGTTCCGCAACCTGATCCCTCAGCTGGCGTCCCGCTATCATGTGATTGCGCCGGACTATCCGGGCTTCGGCCAGAGCGCAGCTCCCGATCACAAGACGTTCGCCTATACGTTCGCCCACTTCGCCGACCTGATGGACGGTCTGCTGGGCAAGCTCGAGGTGAAGCGCTACGCGATGTACGTGATGGACTATGGCGCCCCGGTCGGCTACCGGCTCGCGCTGAAGCATCCGGAACGGGTGAGCGCGCTGATCATCCAGAACGGCAATGCCTACGAAGAGGGGCTCAAGACGTTCTGGGATCCGATCAAGGCCTACTGGGCCGACGGATCGCCGGCGCACCGCAAAGCGCTGGAAGTCCTGATGAAGCTGGAGACGACGAAATTCCAGTACACCGACGGAATGAGCGACGTCAGCCGGATCGATCCGGACAATATACTGCACGACCAGACCTTGCTGGACCGGCCCGGCAACATGGATATTCAACTCGACCTGTTCCACGACTACGGGTCGAACGTTCCGCTCTATCCGCAATTTCAGGCGTTCTTCCGGGAGCGCAAGCCGCCGACCCTGATCGTCTGGGGAAAGAACGACTTCATCTTCCCGGCAGATGGCGCGGGTCCGTATCTGCGCGACCTGCCAGATGCCGAATTGCATCTGATCGACAGCGGCCACTTCGCACTCGAGGACAAGGCCGATGAAATGGTTCCGTTGATCCGCAGCTTTCTCGAACGGAAACTGCCTGCCTCCTGACGAGCGGCATACGCGGTAGTTCATCGGAGGCGCAGCACCAAGTCGGCACTGCGCCTGCAGATGCAGGACGTAAGCGGCCTTTCGGCGCGCTGGATCACTTTAGCTAACGCAAGGAAATCGAACATGGACGCCTCTTTCGACACGGACGCCAGGCCCGCCGGCAACGTGCCGTCGGTGACGCTCGACGCCGCGACGGCTCGCGATGTTCGCGGTCCGTCGGCTCTGCTTGCCCTCGATGATGAACCGCCTCCCAGGCTGATTGTGGATCCGCCGCTCGCCGGTCCTGTCGCGGCGGGAAAGGTCTTCATCCAATATAGAACGGAGAACCTGCGTGTGCTGCCGGTCTTCGGCGCCGGAGCCATGGACGTGTCGCCGAGGGTCGGACACGTGCACATCACGGTGGACGACGCGACCTGGCACTTTATCGACGCATCCGGCGAAACGGTTGTCCTCGTGGGCCTTGCTCCGGGCCCGCACCGCGTGCTGTTCGAATTGGCGGACCCGATCCACCGCGTGATCGACCGTCAAACGGTGCGGTTCACAATACCGGAATGATATCGGCCAAGGTATCGCACGTTCGTCCAATACCCTTGTCGTCAGGCGTGAGACGATCGACATCGCGGAGTAGTGGACAGAAACTGGAAGGGAACGAAGATGGATGCTGTGGAAACGAAGAAGCGCCGAGCCGCGCCGCTGCAGACGCCAAGCGGCCTCGGGGCAAATGCTGTGCGCGACGTCTCGGGCGCGTTGACCGTACTGCTGGCGGACATGCTGGCGCTTTACCTGAAGACCAAGAACTTCCACTGGCATGCGTCGGGGCCGCATTTCCGCGAGGATCATCTGATGCTGGATGATCAAAGTGCTCAAATTCTCGCCACGACGGACGCCATCGCGGAGCGCGTGCGCAAGGTCGGCGGAACGACCATCAAATCCATTGGGCATGTCTCGCGCCTGCAGCGGGTCCTCGACAACGATGCGGAGTACGTAACGCCGCTCGATATGCTCGCGGAGTTGCGCGACGACAATATGCAGTTGATCGCACGGATGCGTGAGACCCACCAGCTCTGCGAGGAACACCGCGACGTCGCGAGCGCCAGCCTGCTCGAACCGTGGATCGATGAAGCCGAAGGTCGGGTCTGGTTCTTGTTCGAGAGCAGCCGCCGATCACAATCGTCCGCCGGCTAGAGCCAGACCGCAGCCAATTCAGCGACGGGCACATGGTCATTCCGGCCTCGATGCTGGCGATCGGAGCCCCGGCCGAGGAGCTGGAGAAGGTGCTGCGGCGCACGGATGCGCCCGCACCGATGACTTCTAGCTAGTTGTAAAGCCGGCGCAGCGCCTTGATGGCCTCTCTTTGCTCGTCGATTTTCTGCTGAATCGCCTCCCGCAGTTCTTTGGATCGCAGACTGTTGCTATCGCGCTCGACCTCATTGAGTGCCGACTCGGCGGCGGCCAGGATCTTCATCGTCATCTCGATACCAGGCCATTCGCCTCGGGGTCATCGACATCCGAACGACAGCTGTTCGGCTAACGCCGCACTTTCCGGGAATCGAGAGATTGCGCCTTGAGGTAGCTCAAGTGTTCCCAGCCCGTTTTGAGACATTGATGTGGACGTTCGCGGCCGGCGACCCTTGTGGCATCACCCGGCCAGACGTGGACCCAGCATCGCGCGCAGCCGAACCGCATCGTTGCTCTCTCGCCCCGAAGCTATTCCTCGCTCGGAATGGCCGTCGAGTTGACCCGAATGTGCCGAAGTTGCTGCAGCGTGCCGCGCAATGTCCGTCGAAGCGGTTGCCTCAAGGCGCGTCTGGCCGCGACTGACATCACCGATCCGCAAATAGACCGTTCGGTGAGTGAGCGCTCTTGCGCGTGCAGATGACGCCAATGCCGACGGTCGTTACAGCACGCCGTTGAGGGCCTCGGACCAACTCTTGAAATCCGGAGAGGCGTGCTGCTCTCGCGGGCCGCTCAATCCTGTTCGTCCCGGGGCAGGGTCGAGGCTCCGCCGTACGGGTAGAACAGGTCCTTTCGACCCTGCTGCCATGCGGCTCTCAGTTCCGGCGTGGTGATGTCCCAGTCCGGTCTGCATTTCCTGCTGACGGCTCGCAGGTCCTGCCGAAGGTCTTCGACGGTGGGACGTCCGAAGAACCAGTAGCCGTTGTAAATTTTGTGAATGACACGGCCCGGCTCCAGCACCACGACATGGGGAATCATCGGGTTATGGACGGGATCAGTATACTCGGCGATGTCGAGGTCCTTCTGCACGATCCGCCGGGTGTCGGACAAGAAGGGCCAATGCGCTCCGACGCCGCTGCGATATTCGTACGTCTGGATAATGTTATCAGTCGTGATCGTGACCAGCCTGCAATAGCCGACCTCCATCTCACGGTGGAGCTCAAGCAATCCTTCGGCCTGTCGCCGGTCTTTCGGACAGAAGCCGCCGCGACCGAGCACGACCACCATCGGATCCTGCCCCTGCAACTCGGAGAGCTTCCGATGCTTCCCTGTGTGGTCGCTGAGCTCGTAGTCCGGAAACGTCGCTCCTGGCGTCATGTCGGATCGCATCTCAACCACTCCTCCACGATTTCGTGAAGCCGCAGCCCGCGGCCATTACAGATCGATCACGATGTCGCCCTCAGGATGGGCGCAGCAGATCAGCACGTTCCCCTCCGTCGGTGCATCGACGGGAGCCGGCTGATAGCCGACCGCCCCTGCCACCAGTCCGGTCTCGCAGGTGTGGCACACGCCGGCTCGACATGACCACCGCACCGGCACGTCGCAGGCCTCCGCGAGCTCCAGCAATGTCTTGGAGCGGGGGTCCCAGTGAACATTGAGACCGCTCCGGGCGAACGACACCATAGGTCCTGTGCCGGCCGGTCCCGCCGGCAGGTGCGGCGCCTTGCGCGGCGATGCGGCAATGCCCGGTGAAATCGACGGGCCGGCGCCGAACAGCTCGGTATGAATGCGCTCCGGCGGTACGCCGAGCGCCGCAAGGCCGGCGGTCAAGTCGCTCATGAAGCTCGACGGGCCGCAGATGTAGAAGTCGCCATCGCGGGGAATGCCGATCTCGGCGAGGGCCTGCGTGGTCAGCCGTCCTTCAGCGTCGAAATCCAACTTCGGTCGATCACCAGGTTGTGGCGCGCTGTAGCAGATATAGCTGTGATGATGCGCAAGCGTCGCGAGCAGCTCGCGGCTTTCGGCAGCAAACGCATGCTCGCGGCCGTTTCGGGTTCCGTGCAACCACCAGACGTCTCGCGTCGAAGCTTCGGCCGACAGCGCGTGGAGCATCGCCAGCACCGGCGTCACGCCAATTCCTGCGCTGAGGAGAACGACGGGCGCGTCACCCGGGCGCAGCGTGAAGCTCCCGCGCGCTGCGCTTGCCTGTACGAGGTCGCCGGCACGGAGGTGCGTGTCGATGTAGGTGCCGGCCGTACCATGCCGCTCTCGTTTGACGCTGACGCGATAGATCGCGGCGCTCGGCTGTCCCGACAGCGAATAGCTGCGCATCAGCGCGGTCTCGGACGACGTTCCGAGGCGCAATACCACGAACTGTCCGGGAAGGGCGGTGGCGACAGGCTGACCATCGGCGGGCGCGAGCAGCAGCGAGGTCACATCGTCGCTTTCGTGTACCATGCGGTCCACGCGGAAAGAGCGAAACCCGGACCATGCCGGAGATGGGCCGGACGCCGGACCAAGTCCGGCGTTTCCCGATGCCGCACCACCCTCGTCCTTTTGGGTGAGCAGTGCCTCGAAGGAACGGCGCCAACCCATGCTCAGCGCTGGAATGCGCAGTGCGCGCTGCAGCTGTTCGCGGGGGTGACCGGGCAGATAAAGCAGCGCATCGATCTCGGACACGCTCATGCGCTCGGGTCCGGAAGCGACCAGCGCGATCTCGTCACCGGCTTCGACGTCCCCTTCCTTGAGAACACGAAGGTAGAAGCCAGGCCTGCCGTGCTTCACCAGCAGTGCGGCCATGTCCGGCTCGTTCATGCGGATGCCGACCCGGTAACACGTCACCCGAGGCTGCGTCACCTCGAACAGAGCGCTTCCGATCCGGTAGCGGTCTCCGATGCACACCTCGGCGTCCGGCAGGCCATCGACAGTGAGGTTCTCGCCGAACTGTCCAAAAGTGAAGTCGGTGCGACCCAACTGCGTCCGCCAGTATTGGTAGGATTCATGCTGATAAACCAACACGGCCCGGTGCTCGCCGCCGTGGCCGGCAAGGTCTCCCTGTCCGTCGCCGTCGATGTTGAGGCGGCGGACCTTGCGCGGTCCGCTCACCGGCGCCTTCCAAATGCCGGTGTGGACCGTCTTGCCTTGCCAGGGGATGTCGCGTGGCAAGCCGACATTCACCGAAAGCACGCGTCCCATGAGGCTTCTCTCCGGAGTCAATGTCGTCATCCGAAACAACAGCGGCGGACCGAACTGGATCAGCGCCAGGAGGATAACGACGGCCAGTATCGCAATCACGATCGTTCTGCGCATGATATCGTCTATCCCTTTGCCCGCGCACCAACCCCTGCGCCGGCTACACGCCGGCGGCGACGTCGATGATCGCATCGGCAAAGGCCTTGGGAGCCTCCTGCGGCAGGTTGTGGCCGATTCCGCCCTTGACGGTGCGGTGCGCGTATTTCCCCGAGAACATCTTTGCATAGGCCGACGGCTCGGGATGCGGCGCGCCGTTGGCGTCGCCTTCCATGGTGATCGTGGGCACGCCGATGACGGGGGCTTGCGCCAGCCGCTGCTCGTCGTCGTCGTATTTCGCTTCACCCTCGGCGAGCCCTAGGCGCCAACGATAATTGTGGATCACGATCGCGACGTGATCCGGATTGTCGAAAGCCGCTGCGCTGCGCTCGAAGGTCGCATCATCAAAGTGCCACTGCGGTGAAGCGAGCTGCCAGATCAGCTTCGAGAACTCGCGCCGGTACTTGTCATAGCCCTCGCGGCCGCGTTCGGTCGCGAAATAGAACTGATACCACCACTGAAGTTCCGCCTTCGGCGGCAACGGCATCTTCCCGGCTTGCTGGCTGCCGATGAGATAGCCGCTGACCGAGACCATGGCCTTGCAGCGCTCGGGCCACAGCGCCGCCATGATGTTGGCGGTTCGCGCGCCCCAGTCGAAGCCGGCGACGGTCGCCTTCTCGATCTTGAGAGCATCCATCAGGGCGATGATGTCGGTCGCGATGGCCGACGGCTGTCCGTTCCGGACGGTCGCCCCGGACAGGAAACGCGTCGTGCCATAGCCCCGCAAATAGGGCACGATCACGCGATAGCCGGCCGAGGCGAGGATGGGCGCGACATCGACGAAGCTGTAGATGTCATAGGGCCAGCCGTGCAGAAGAATCACGGGCGGTCCGCCGGCCGGGCCGGCCTCGGCATAGCCGATATCGAGCAGACCGGCGTTGATCTGCTTCAGCGATGCAAAGGATGTATTGCTTCCCGGCCTGGCAGTTGTACCGGCTCTCGCCGACTGACCGGTCTCCGCGGTGGCGGTAGCGCTGAGCGAAAGCTGTGCCGCCGCCAGCGTCATGACTGCGCTGCCAAAGAAGCGGCGTCGACCATGATTGAGTTTGTCGGACATGGCATTCTCCTGTCTTCGTTGTTTGGCACAAGTTCCGCGCACGGAGGCGTCACTCCTTGTGTCCATCCAGCCGCCCAAAAAATACGGAGCCTTGCAGGGCGGCTCCCGATCAAATGTGCACCGAAGTCGGGCCGTTGGCTCGTTATGTCCTGTTAGACGTTGAGAGCAGGCATCCTGAGCTCGTGTCTCGCGGCCGCTATTCGAAGGACGCGTCGAAGATCTCGACGTCGATCAGGACAGGCTTGGCGTTCACAGTTCCATCGGGTTGACGCGGCTGCGAGCGACGAAGGGTCGGCACCACGACGCCGTCGAAGCTCTCATGGGCCCAGGAGTAGTGCGCGACCTTCATGCCGAAAAAGTCGTGGTCGGTCCGGCGCTGCAGGGCATTCTCGTCGAAGTAAAAGATCTGCTCGCCTGCAAAGGTGACGAGATTGGGCGGCAATTGTGTACGCAGGCGCCGCCAGGTCTCGAGGCCTTCCTTCCATGACGGCAGTTCCTCGACCACAACATCGGGACGGGCGAGGAGAAAGGGCGTAGTCAGATAGTTCCAGATCGTGACGCCGCAGAAGAGGATGAGATGCAGTTCGTCTGCGAGAACCTGCGGGCCGGTGTCAAATGCGAGCTCGGGGTTGCTCCAGGTCTGCAAGACCTCGCCATCGACGGTTTCGATCGTGATCAAGTCCGGCTGAAACGAGCCGGACTGCTCGCCGCCGGTGATCCCGCTGAAGCGGACCGATTGTGTTCGTGTCGATCCCTCCGCGATGACGTCCTTGAATTCGCGGGCATGTCCTGCGTTCGAGAACAGCGTCCCACCAGCGGAAAGATGCAGCGTGAACCGGCTCAGGCTGTTCCAGCGTGCGATGCCGCCATTCGCGTCGATTACATCGTCAAGAAGAGCCATGTCTTGTCGTATCCACCTGGGAGCGGACTCACCATGGCGGGGCTCGGACGGCTTGGCGCGTTAGAAATTGTTAGGAGTTGCAAGGGACTCGACGCGGGCGATGGCGCATCATGGTGCGTTCAATCGACGACGCCGAGGACATCCTTTGCTCGGGCCAGATCGCGGCTGGCGAGCCCCTCCTGATATTGTGCCACGAGCGGCGCCAGCATGAGGCTTGCCTCGCCGGCGCGTCCGGTCCGCTGCCAGATGCGGCCAAGGCTCAGCGCTCCGCGCAGTTCCCAGGCGAGGGCGCATTGCCGGCGCGACAGGGCGAGCGAGCTCGCGAGGCAGGTCTCGGCTTCCGCGTCGCGCCCCAATTGGGCGAGGATGTCCCCCCTGACCCGCAGCATCTCCGGCATGTCGAAGGATTCGCCGTGGTCGCCAATCTGGGCAATCGCCTCGTCGATCGTGCCCAGAGCTTCTTCGGGCCTGTTTTGCGACGCGAGACCCTCCGCGAGCGCCGTCGCGAAGACGGTGGTCATGATCCGGTGCCGCGTCGCATACAAGGTGGCCTGGCTGCGGCGCAGGTGCTCGATGCCGCCGTCGACGTCGCCGCGCTGCAGGAGAAGCAGGCCCTTCTGACCAATGCCGACCGCGTGGTAAGGGCCGAGGAAATGCCGCGCGGCATGGTCGATCAGCCGCTCGATCATGCTCTGGGCGCAGGCGTCGTCGTCGACCCATAGAAACACGTAGATCGTCCAGATCAGCGCAATGCCGAGCGTCAGCGGCTGTTCCAGCGCGTCGGCCTCGCGAACCGTGTATCGGGCAGCCTCGACGGCGCGATCGGGCCGGCCGGTGAGCCAGAGGCCGCGCGCCAGCGCGACCAGCGCGACGATGCGGTCGTCATAGCCGAGATGCCCGATGTTCAGCCGCTGCGAGTTCGGGTTGTGAACCATCGCGCTTTCACAGAACTGAACGGCCTTGTCTTGATTGCCGATCAGGTGATGCGCCACGCCGAGCATCCATTCGACGTTCAGCGTGCTCGTCGGGTCGTTCAGTCTGCTGGCGACGCTCTCGCCCTGCTCGCCGATTGCGAGCGCTCCGTGAAAATCCCCGACGCGGGTCAGGTAGATGTGCAGTCCGCGCAACAGCCATAGCTGCCAGTGCAGGTCGTCGAGCTCCCGGGCGAGCTGCAGGCTTCGTGTGAAGGCCGACTGGACCGCTTCGGTATTGCCCTGCGTGAACATCACGGAGACGCCGAGCGCGGCCTGCAGGGTCATCTCCTGCCGAGCGTCGGCAGCGGCCGTGGCGAGCGACGCCAGCGCCTGCTGGGTCCAGCGGTAGCACTCCGTCAGCAGCGTCAGCTCGAGAAAGAACTGCGCCGCCGAAGCGGCCAGATCGATGCCGATGACCCGGTCGCCTTCCTCGGAGAAGCCCCAGGCCAGCGCGGCCCGCACGTTGGGCAGGTGATCTGCATAGGGCAGGAATCCACCTGCGCTCTGCAAGCCGTTCGATTTGAGCGAGATGTCGCGCAGGAAGTCGCGGAAATATTCGGCGTGAGCGCGCGCGACCCGCGGCGCCTCCCCGCCCTCGACGAGCTTGTCCGCCACGAAGGCGCGGGTGGTGTCGAGCAGTCGATACCGGAGCCGCCGCTGCGCAGGAGAGGTCGCGATCAGGGATTTGGAAAGCAGGTTCGAGATCGCTTCCATCGCCTCCGGCTCGCCGATGCTCTGGCATGATGCGACGGCAAGCGCGGCCTCGAGCGTGAACGGGCCGACGAACACCGACAGGCCGCGCAGCATGGCGCTTTCAGTCGCCGGCAACAAATCGTAGCTCCAGCCGAGCGCCGCGCTCAGCGTCTGGTGCCGGGGGATCGCGGTGCGTCGCCCGCGCCACAACAGCGAGAAGCGGCTGTCGAGAAGCTCGGCCGTGCCGGCAATTCCGTAGGCGTTGACCCGGCCCGCGGCGAGTTCGATCGCCAGCGCGATGCCGTCGAGACGCCGGCATATGTCGGCCACGAGAGGCGCCTCGTCATGGCTCAGCTCGAATTCGCTGAGACTCTCGGCAATCCGCTCGACGAAGAGCTGGCTCGCGGGATAAGCGAGGATATCGGCGACGCCAAGTCCGTCCTGTTGTGGCGGACAATCCAACGGGAATAACCGATAGACGCGCTCGCCCTCCGAGCGCAGGGATTCGCGACTCGTCGCCATGACGTGCAGGTTCGGCGCTTCGCGAACCAGGCGTTCTGCCAAAGGCGCGAGCTCGTCGAGGAGATGCTCGCAGCTGTCGAACACCAGCAGCATCTGCCGGCTGCGCAGGAACGTCAGCAGTCCCGGAATCGGATCCTCTGAACTGACGGTCAGCCCGAGTGCGCTGGCGATACTGCCGGGCACCAGCCTGGCATCGGTCACAGCGCCGAAATCGACGAAGCTGACCTGGCCGTCGAACGCCTCAAGCTGGCGATGCGCGACGGCCAGAGCGACCGAGGTCTTGCCGATGCCGCCCGGACCGACGATCGTGACGAACCGATGCAGGGAGAGCTCGGACGTGATCTTTTCAACCGCATCGTCCCGTCCGATCATCCTGGCGAGGGGCGCCGGAAGGAGGCGGACCGACGAGGCGATCTCGGTCGGTCGCCCCTCCGGGGGCGCAGGCCGCGACAGCGGCACCGCGAAACAATAGCCGCGTCCGGGCACGTTGACGACGTAGCGGGAGCCTTCATTGCCCTCGCCAAGCGCCTTGCGCAGCGCGGCGATGTGGAACCGCAGGCTGCCCTCGTCGACATTCACGTCGGCCCACACCCGCTTGACGAGCTCGCGCTTGTCGACGACTTCACCGGCGCGTTCGGCAAGACAGATCAGGATATCGAGCGCGCGGCCGCCGAGGTGAAGCGGAGCGCCGTCCTTCTCCAGCAGCCGCGATTTCGGAAATAGTCGAAATGGCCCGAAAGCGACGGCCGAATCCTGGTTGTCATTCTCTGCCACGCAATTCTCGTCCGTCGAACGTTTCGCACATTTGTGGAGGATTCTTCGAACCAGAAACAACAGTCCAGCGGCCTGCAAACCGACGGCATCGCCGTCGCGCCGCGACGATCATAACAAAATCTTGCAACGTCTAACGAGCAAAAATCGCAAGCCTCCTCCATTGTGACGGCAGGCCAAGGCTGATGATCAGCGGAGAGGCTGCGATGCCCGGTATTGGAACCCGTCCGAAAGACGACATTGTTCAATCTCATCTGGCCGCCAATTTCGGCGACCAGGCCGACTGGGACTTGGTGCTGCGGGAATCGCATCATCGCATGAAGAACACGCTGACGCTGCTCGGTGCGTCAGTCCGCCGCGATCTGACGCGGGCGAGGCCCGGCGAAGTGTCGGCTGCTGTGGACCGGTTCGAGCGGCGCCTCGTCGCCTTCGGCAGGCTCTATCAATTTTTATCGAATGACGAGGGTCGTCCGGCGGTAGCCGTTGCGACGTTCTTCGAGGCACTTTGCGCGGCGGTGTCCGAGGCAATTCTGGAACCTGCGGGGATCCGTTGTGAAGCCGCCATTGAGGACGGGATGCTGCCCGCATCGCAATGTCATCGGCTCGCTCTGATGCTGACCGAGCTGATCACCAATGCCGCCAAGCATGCCTTTCCGACCAGGAACAATGCCCTGATCCGCATCGACGTGCTCCAGCGCGACGGCTGCTGGCTCTGCACAGTGACCGACAACGGGATCGGTGCGACCGGTCCGCTTCAGGGCACCGGGAGTCGTATTCTGGAAGGACTGGCGCGAAGCATCCACGCCCGGATGCACGGTGAGACCGGACAAGACGGCACGCGCGTGACCATTGCCATGTCAGCCCTCGCCGATTGAAGTTGGTCTGCTGGATTGTTGCCGACGACGGGGCCAGCCTCGGAAACGATCACGACAGATCCGCCAGCAGCCGCTTTGCGGCAATCAGATCCGCGGTATCGAATCCCTCCTCGAACCTGTCAAACACCGGCCGGAGCGTCTGGTGCGCGGCCCTTCGTTCGCCTTTGCCGGCCAACACCACCGCAAGATCATGCGCTGCGCGCAATTCCCAGCCTCGCGCACCCTGACTGCGACTCAACGCCAGGGACTCCGTGAGACAGGCCTGGCCGGCCTCAATGCGCGGCGGGACCATCGACAGAAGCAATCCTGCCTTCACCCGCAACAGTTCCGGCATGTAGCAGGTGTCGCCATGACGACCGACATGCCGGATCGTCTCATCGAGGTGCGCGATTGCCGCGTCGAGCCGGCCCGTCGCTGCGAGTCCTTGAGCCAGCGAGATGTCGAACTCGGTGGTGATGAGTTCGTAACGCACGGCGTGGATTTCTGTGAGGGACGCGCGCAGGCTCGCAACGCCCTCGATGGCATCGCCTTGTCGAATGGCGAGCTGCGCCATGCGCGCACGCCCGACCGCCGCGAGCGGGCCGAGCGAATTTGACTCGGCCATGGTGATGGACGCTTCGATATGTCTCTCGGCGCTGCGCAGGTCTCCGGTCCATAGGAAGATCGATGCGGACCACGCGAGCAGGACGGTCACCGAGGCCGGATGATCCATCTGCCGCGCGCCATCGACGAACTCATGAACGCGCTGCACGGCCTGGGCCGGATAGCCCTGCAGCCACAGCGTGCGTGCCAAGGCGATGCCGGCCCGGTAATGCCTGTCATGGACAAGATAGATCGTGCTGCTCTGTTGCGCGGGCGACCAGGTCTTGAACAGTTCCTCGAGCTCCATGCGCGCGCCGCTCAGATCGCCCTTCATCAGCAGCGATCGGCCCAGGATGGAATGTGCGAGCGCAAGGGCTGCCGGGTCATCGACATCATCGGCAATGGCGCGGCACCGCAGCGCAAAGGATAGCGCAACATCGAAGTTGCCGCCCCTGAAATGGAACATGTGGAGCATGCCGAGTAGACCTGCTTCATTGGAGGAGTCATGCTCTTCCTGTGCGACCGCCAGGCTACTGTTCAGGGCAGCGTGTGCTTGCTCATTTTCTCCGTAAAGATGCATGGACGAAATGCCGAGGCCAGCCTGCAGATGCATCTGCTCCGATCTGCTGGCAGCCTGGCCGGCGGCCAAGGCCCGTTCCGTCCAATGATGGCACTCAGGCAGCAGCGACATGGCCAGCAGGACTGGCGCGGCGGCGGCTGCGAGTTCCACGCCGGTTCGCAGGTCGCCGTTCGGCCCGAAGCACCATTCCAGCGCAGCGCGAGCATTGCTGACGGCGGCAAAATAGGGAGCCCGTTCTGTCCCAGACATGAGGCTGGACCATTCGGAGCCGGCTCGCTTGAGCCAGTCCCTGCAATAGCAGGCATGGCGAACGGCCAGCGCCGCGGCCTCGCGGTCGTCGGCCGCCCTGTCGAGCGCGTAGGTGCGCGTGGTGTCGAGCAGGCGATATCGCATGACGGTGCCGAGCGAACGGGTCGCGACCATGGATTTGGCGACCAGGCTATCGATCGCCGCAAACACGTCGGCCTGATCGAGCCCGCCGCCGGCCACGACGGCGAGTGCAGCGTCCAACGTGAAGTGACCGACGAAGATCGCAAGCCTGCGCAGCACCCTGCGCTCGATTTCGGAGAGCAGGCCGTAGCTCCAGTCGAGTGTCGCCTGGAGCGTCCGCTGACGCGGCGGTGCCGTACGGGGCCCCGCCCACACTTGCGACAGCCGCCGGTCGAGAAGAGCCTCCGTCTCGTTCAAGCCGTAGACGTCGACGCGGCGTGCGGCGAGCTCGATCGCAAGTGCCACACCGTCGAGCTTGCGGCAGATGCGTGCGATGATGGCAGCATCGGAATCGTCCAAAGCCAGATTGGCACCGCTGGCCATTGCGCGTTCGACGAACAGCCGGGTGGCCGGAAACGTCCGGACTGTGTCGGCCGACAGGTGCTCCCGGTCGTCGACAGGAAAGGCAAGCGGGTCCAGCCGGTAGACATGCTCGCCCTCGACCTGGAGCGTTTCGCGGCTGGTGGCGAGAATATGGACCTGCGGCGCGCTATTGAAAATGGCCGCTGCGAGCACTGCGACGGCCGCGATCAGGTGCTCGCAGGTATCGAGAACAAGCAGAAGAGACTTGTCCGTGAGATGGGCTATCAGGCTCGACGTCACGTCCTGGCTTTGTACGGGCAGGCCGAGCGTGGAGGCGACGCCGGTGGCGACAAGACGGGGGTCGCTCAGCATGCTCAGATCGACGAAGAGAACTGCGCCGTTGAAGACGGTGCGTAGTTGATGGGCAGCCGCCACCGCGACGGTGGTCTTGCCAATGCCGCCAGAGCCTACGATGGTCACAAATCTATTGGCGGAGAGCTGGTTCAACAGCCTTTCGAGGTCGTCCTCGCGATCGATCATCGCACTCAGCCGGTTGGGCAGATTGTAGTGCGCAAACGCCGGCGAACCGTCGGGGAGGGGATGAGGCTGGTTGCGAACCAAGCGGGGCGTGCGCGAGATCGCCGCGACAAAGCTGTAGCCGCGGCCGGGTGTTGTCGAGATGTAGCGCGCGCCGTCCTTTCCGTCGCCGAGCACCTTACGAAGGGCCGCGACGTGGACGCGCAGGCTGCCCTCTTCGACCGCGATGCCGGGCCAGACCTTCGCGATCAGCTCAGCCTTGTCGATGATCTCGTGGGGACGCGACGCCAGCGTCATGAGAATTTCAAAGGCCCGCGACCCAAGTTCCACCCGGACACCATGTCTCGTCAGCCGCCTCTCGCTGACGATCAGCTCAAACGGACCGAATGAGATCGTGTCATGCCTCTGCGCTGGCGGCGCCATCGTTGCGTAGCCCTTCTTTAGCGCGTTGGAACTGGTCTGAAGTTTAGGCCGGAAGCCGCGTCGGCGCCAGATCTTCGGGCAGGCGTGACGGGTCGCCCAAGCTGCTCGCAACAGCTAACGGCCTTTAACAACCCATAACGCGCAATGCGTCCCGGATTGCGCGACGGTGATGGTGCGGATTGTGAATTTGGAACCAACAAGCCAGGGAGGCCGCCATGACTACGACCGAGACGAGCCGGCAAGCCGGCGTCAAGCGCTCGACGTCGCGCGGAGTTGATCTGAAGCTCGAGGTCATTGTCATTCCCGTTTCCGACGTCGATCGCGCGAAGTCCTTCTACACGGTTCTGGGCTGGAGGCTGGACGCCGATTTTGCGTCCGGCCCGGACTACCGCGTGGTCCAGTTCACGCCGCCCGGCTCGGCCTGCGCGATGATCTTCGGCACGAACGTCACGGCAGCGGCGCCCGGCTCGGCGCAAGGCCTGTACCTCATCGTCTCGGATCTCGAAGCCGCTCGCAAGGAGCTGCTCGGCCGCGATGTCGATGTCAGTGAGCCATTCCACGACGCTGGCGGCAATTTCATTGGGCCTGATGAGCCATACCTCTTCGGCCGCCGTCGCGTCGACGGCGTGGACCCCGGGCGTCGCAGCTATCGTTCGTTTGCGTCGTTCAGTGATCCCGACGGCAATGGCTGGCTCCTGCAGGAGGTGACCGCACGACTTCCTGGACGCGTGGAGCCTGCCGGCACATCTTTCAGGTCGTCGTTAGAACTCGCTGCAGCGCTGCGGCGCGCGGCGTCCGCGCACGGCGAGCACGAGAAGCGCGGGGGAGGGCACGACGATAATTGGGCGGACTGGTACGCCGACTACATCGTGCGTGAACAGTCCGGCGAGCCCTTGCCGTCCTGATGCGTGACAATGGGATCAATCATCGTGATGGCGCAGCGTTACCTCGATGGTGTCGAGGGTCGCAGCGCCGCGATGCTCGGTCCATCCGCGACGCATCGCCTCGACTTTGCGCACGGGATCCATGGTGGGATGCGCGCATCGCGCGTCTCGCGACGGTTAACGCGGTCTAACAATCCATAACGGGCAAATTGCCTGCGCTTGCGCCAATTTGTTTTTAGCACGAACCGATCGATCCACTTCGACTTCGGTCACCGTCGCCAGCGAAACCAGGGAGATTGACAATGTCGACACAGATGCGCACCGATGTCCTGAATCCCGACCGCCGCCAGTTGCTGGGTCATGCCGCGATGGGCGCGGCTGCCGCCGGCATGGCGAGCCTGCTGCCGCTCAACCAAGCGAAGGCGACGGCGGGCGACGTGATCCGCCCATTCCGGGTGGACGTTCCCGAGCAAGATCTGCTTGACCTGCGCCGCCGCCTTGCGGCCACGCGGTGGCCGGATCGCGAGATCGTCGCCGACCAGTCCCAGGGCGTGCAGTTGGCGACGGTCCAGCAGCTCGTGCGCTATTGGCAGACCGGCTACGACTGGCGCAGGATGGAAGCACGGCTGAATGCCCTGCCGCAGTTCGTCACCGAGATCGACGGCGTCGACATCCATTTCATTCACGTGCGCGCCAAGCACGAGAATGCGCTGCCGATGATCGTCACGCATGGGTGGCCCGGCTCGGTCATCGAGCAGATGAAGATCATCGGTCCGCTGACCGATCCCACGGCGCACGGCGCAAGGGCATCCGATGCGTTCGATCTGGTCATCCCGTCGCTTCCGGGCCACGGCTTTTCCGGCAAGCCGAAGACGTTGGGCTGGGACCCGCAGCGCGTCGCGCGTGCATGGGTCGTGCTGATGAAGCGGCTCGGATACACGCGCTATGTGGCCCAGGGCGGGGACTGGGGCAATGCTGTGACCGAGCAGATGGCGCTGCTGGCGCCGCCCGAGTTGCTCGGCATTCACACCAACATGCCCGCAACGGTTCCTGATGAGATCGCCAAGGCACTGCAGCCGGGCGGGGTGCGTCCATCCGGACTCTCCGCCGAGGAGAACCATGCCTACGACCAGCTCGACGATTTCTACAAGCACGGCCTCGGCTATGCGATCGAGATGTCCAACCGGCCGCAGACGCTCTATGGCCTCGTGGACTCGCCGGCGGGCCTCGCGTCCTGGATGCTCGATCATGACGCGCGCAGCGCCGCCATGATCGCGCGCGTGTTCGACGGAACGACCGAAGGCCTGTCGCGGGACGACGTCATCGACAACATCACCCTCTATTGGCTGACCAATACGGCCGTGTCGTCGGCGCGCTTGTACTGGGAGAACAAGCTTGTCTTCTTCGAACCCAAGCACATCAAGATCCCCGTTGCCGTCAGTGTCTTCCCGGACGAGATCTATGCGGCGCCGCGCAGCTGGACCGAGAAGGCCTATCCCAAGCTCATCCACTACAACCGCCTCGACAAGGGCGGGCACTTCGCCGCCTGGGAGCAGCCCGCGCTGTTCTGCGCCGAAATGCGCACCGCATTCCGTCCGCTGCGCCAGTCGATCTGAGACGAAACAAGGACGCGTACCAAAGCGCGTCCTCTCATTCAGGACCATGTCAGGAGTGCAAACCGTGAATCGACCAGAACCCAGTTTCACGACCCAGGAAATCAAGCTGGAGCGCCGGCTGCCGTCATATTGGCGTGTCACCTTCGACATGCCTCCGGTGAACATCTTCGGCCCGAGACACCTTCCGCAGCTCGGCGACATCATCACCGCGATCGAGACCGATCCGCAGCTCAAGGTCGTGGTGTTCGACAGCGCCGTCGATGGCTTCTTCATCACGCACTACGATTTCCTCGCACCTCTCGAAGACTCCCTGCAGGTCCCGCCCGGTCCGACCGGCCTTCAGGCGCTTCCGGACATGTTGGTGCGCCTCAGCCGGGCGCCAGTCGTGTCCATCGCCGCGATCCGAGGACGCGCGACCGGTGTCGGCAGCGAGCTCGCGCTCGCCAGCGACATGCGTTTCGCCAGCCGCGAGAAGGCCATCCTATCGCAATGGGAGGTCGGCGCGGGCTTGGTGCCCGGCGGCGGGCCAATGGCGCGGCTGCCGCGCCTGATAGGTCGCGGCCGCGCACTCGAGGTGTTGCTCGGCGCTGACGACATCCATGGCGATCTCGCCGAACGCTATGGTTACGTCAACCGGTCGCTGCCGGATGCTGAGCTCGACGGCTTCGTTGAGGCGCTCGCCATGCGGATCGCATCCTTCGACAAGGACGCGATCGCCGAGACCAAACATCTCGTCGATGTCGCAAGCCTGCCGCCGGACGTCGAGATCAAGCCGGAGTGGGACGCGTTCCTGGCCTCGCTCGGCCGTCCGGCAAGCCGGAACAGGATCAAGGCGCTCAGGGCGCGCGGCTTCCATCGCGCCGGCGATGTGGAGAGCCGGCTGGGCTTCCACGTCGGGCAGATCGGCGACTGAAAATAGTGCTGCGGCGGTCGACGACCGGGCGCGGAGCGCCGGCGTCGACAAGAACCCCGGCGCGACCGCCACTCGTGCCGGCCAGTCAAGAACAAAGGAACCTGATCATGAGCTTTACGATCAACATCAATGGAACACAGCGCAGCGTCGACGTCGACGGCGACACGCCGCTGCTCTGGGTGCTGCGCGACGTGCTCGGCATGACCGGCACCAAGTTCGGCTGCGGCCAGGCGCTGTGCGGCGCGTGCACCGTCCACCTCGACGGCTCTGCCATTCGCTCGTGCATCACGGCCGTCGACAGCATCGGCGACTCCAAGGTGACGACGATCGAAGCGATCGGCGCGACGCCGGCGGGCGAGCGGATCCAGAAGGCCTGGCTCGACCGCGAGGTCGCCCAGTGCGGCTACTGCCAGTCCGGCCAGATCATGTCGGCGACGGCGCTGCTCGCGGACAACCCGCATCCGACCGATGCCGATATCGACGATGCCATGAGCGGCAACATCTGCCGTTGCGGCACCTATGTCCGCATCCGCGAGGCGATCAAGCTCGCCACGCAAACGCGCGTGAAGGAGGGCTGACCATGATCTTCGATCGCACGACATCCCGCTCGCCCCAGGCGAGCCTTTCCCGCCGAAGCTTTCTGGTCTCCGCCGCGATGACGGGCGGAAGCCTCGTAATCGGCCTCACGCTGCCGCTCGGCCAGAGCAGCGCCACGGGCGCGGAGGATTTCGCGCCCAACGCCTTCATTCGTATCGGCCAAAACGGCGAGGTCGTGCTGACCATGCCCTATGTCGAAATGGGTCAGGGCACCTATACGTCGATCCCGATGCTGATCGCCGAGGAGCTCGAGGTCGATCTGAAGCAGGTGAGGCTCGAGCATGCGCCGCCGGACGAGAAGCGCTACGTCAATCCGCTGCTGGGCATTCAGGCGACCGGCAATTCGAACGCCGTGCGAGGTGCCTGGAAGCCGCTCCGCGAAGCCGGTGCCGCTACGCGCCTGATGCTGATCGAGGCGGGCGCGAAGCGGTGGGGCGTCGAAATTAAGTCCTGTCATGCCGAAGCGGGCGAGGTCATCCATCGCCCGAGCGGGCGGCGCCTGTCGTATGGCGACCTCGTCGCGGATGCGGCGCGTCTGCCGCTTCCGACAAACGTGGTGCTGAAGAGCCCGGCGGAATTCAAGCTGATCGGAACGCCAGCCAAGCGGGTCGACGCGTCGGGCAAGGTCAATGGTTCGGTGGTCTACGGCATCGATGCCCGTCCGCCGGGAGTGAAGATCGCGACGCTGGCGCAATCGCCCGTGTTTGGCGGCCGCGTGAAGAGCGTTGATGACGGTGCCGCCAAGCTGGTCAAGGGCGTGCGCCAGATCGTTCGGCTCGAGGATGCGGTCGCCGTCGTCGCCGATCATATGGGGGCCGCAAAGAAGGGGCTGGAAGCTCTCAAGATCGAATGGGACGAGGGTGCCAACGCCGCCTTGGCCACCGAGGACGTCGCGCGCGAGCTCGAGCAGGCCACCCTCAGAACTGGCCCGGTCGCGCAGAACATCGGTGACGCCGGACAGGCGATGGTGAATGCCGCGACACGGATTGCCGCGAGCTATCACGTGCCGTTTCTCGCACATGCCACGATGGAGCCGATGAACTGCACGGTGCATGTCCGCGGCGGAGCATGCGAGATCTGGCTCGGCACCCAGGCGATCGCGCGAGTCCAGACAATGGCGGCGAAGGCCGCCGGTTTGCCGATCGAGCAGGTGATCGTCCACAATCATCTCATCGGTGGTGGCTTCGGGCGCCGTCTGGATGCGGATGGCGCGGTCCGCGCGGTCCAGATCGCAAGGCAGGTCGACGGTCCCGTGAAGGTGGTGTGGACGCGCGAGGAGGACATCCAGCACGACATGTACCGGCCCTATTGGGTGGATCGCATCGAGGCGGGCCTGGACAAGGATGGAAGGCCTGTCGCCTGGACCAACCGCTTCGCCGGCTCGTCGGTGATCGCGCGCTATCTTCCGCCCGCCTTCAACAACGGTCTCGATCCGGATACGACGGAAGGCGCGATCGACCTGGTCTATGCGCTTCCGAATTTCCACGTCGAGTATGTGCGCGTCGAGCCGCCGGGCATCCAGACGGCGTTCTGGCGCAGCGTCGGCCCTTCGCACAACGTTTTCGTTACCGAGAGCTTCATCGATGAGCTGGCGGCGGCTGCCAAGCAGGATCCTGTGGCCTATCGCCGCGCGCTGCTCGATCACAATCCGCGGGCGAAGGCGGTGCTCGACCTCGCCGCGGAAAAGGCCGGGTGGGGCGCTCCACTGCCGTACGGGTGGGGGCGCGGCATTGCCCTGCAGAACGCCTTCGGGAGCATTCTGGCGCAGGTGGCCGAGGTCGAGATCGCGAAAGACGGCTCGGTCCGGGTTCATCGTGTCGTCTGCGCGATGGATTGCGGCACCGTGGTCAATCCGGATACGGTTCAGGCCCAGCTCCAGAGCGGCGTGATGTTCGGTGTCACCGCGGCGCTCTATGGCGAGATCACGCTGAAGAACGGCCGTGTGCAGCAGGCCAATTTCGATAGCTATCAACTGCTGCGCATCAACGAGGCGCCGGCCGTCGAGGTCCACCTCGTCAACAGCGTGGAACCGCCGGGAGGAATGGGCGAGGCCGGCACGTCCGGCATCGTTCCCGCCATCGCCAACGCCGTGTTTGCCGCCACAGGCAAGCGGCTGCGGAAGATGCCGATCGACCCCAACGCGCTCAAGGCGTGAACGGAACCACCTCCAGCAAGGAGTAACAGCATGATCCGCAAGGCAACGGCATTTTGGCGCGGCACCGGCAGGGACGGCAGTGGGCACCTGTCCAGCGAATCCGGCGTGCTCGCCGAGACGCCCTATTCGTTCAAGACCCGTTTCGAGAGCGAGAAGGGCACCAATCCGGAAGAGCTGATCGCGGCCGCGCACGCGGGCTGCTTCACAATGGCGCTGGCGTTCGGCCTGCAGCTGGCGGGCTTCACGCCGACCGAGCTTTCCACCGAGGCGGCCGTCACGCTCGAGCCGGACGGCAAGGGTTTCAAGATCAGCAAATCGGCGCTCACCTTGCGCGCCAAGGTGCCGAACCTCGACGAGGCCGGCTTTGCCCGCATCGCCGCTGAGGCTGAGAAGAATTGCCCAGTGTCGAAAGTGCTCAACGCTGCGATCACGCTCGACGCCAAGCTGATCTAGGCGAACACGGCAGGGAGCGCGGCATGGCCCACCGGGATCCGCGTTTCGGCCGGGCGCGCGGCTGGCCGTCATGGTCGGCCGTCCCGTCGAGCCTGGGTCTCACGTCGTCCGATGGCAAGCCGGTCTGAGGGAACTGCTTTGCTTGCCATTCAATTGTCAAAGCGCGAGACTTTGTCTTCAATCTCTATGCCCGCTGAAACGCCACCTCGAACAATTGGAGCACGTCAGATGACGACAGAGCGCGCAGTGCTTGCCGGAGGCTGCTTTTGGGGCATGCAGGATCTCATCCGCAAGCAGCCGGGCGTGATCTCGACCCGGGTCGGCTACACCGGCGGAGAGGTGAAGAACGCGACCTACCGCAATCACGAAGGACATGCCGAGGCGATCGAGATCATCTTCGATGCCGCGACGACGAGCTACCGGACGATGCTGGAGTTCTTCTTCCAGATTCACGATCCCACCACGCGCGATCGTCAGGGCAATGATCGGGGATCGAGCTACCGTTCGGCCATCTTCTACACGACGGACGAGCAGAAGCGGGTTGCCGAGGACACGATCGCTGATGTCGAGGCCTCGCATCTCTGGCCCGGCAAGGTGGTCACCGAAGTCGCGCCCGCCGGCGAATTCTGGGAGGCCGAGCCCGAGCATCAGGACTATCTGGAACGTTTTCCGGACGGCTACACATGCCACTTCATCCGCCCGGGCTGGAAGTTGCCGCGACGCGGGCCCGAAGCTGCGTGATCAGGCCGCGGGCCATGCGCATGTCGGCGGTATCAGCCCCCTCGGTCAGCCGTCCGCAGATCGTCTCGAGAACCTCCGTCGCCTCCGCGGTCCGGCCCTGATCCATTCCGAGGCGCGCGATGCTGATCGCGCATCTCAGCTCCCAGAAGCGGGCGCCGTGTCGGGCTGCGATCGCCATGGCCTCGCGAAAGCAATTCTCGGCGCCGGCCGATTGCTCCGCGTCCCTGAGCATCAGTTCGCCCTTGATGCGGATCAGCTCCGGCAAATACCACCGCTCCTGCCGATCGTCGCAGCGCTTCAGGATGTCCTCAATGGCTGCGAGGCCGCGATCGACCTGGCCGGCCTCGCCAAAGCATGCGGCCAGTTCGCCAAGCAGGGGAAGAAAGCGTGGCAGGACGCGGGCGTCGCCGGCGCGATCGAGCTCATCGCGCAGCAGCGCCAGGCCTGCCGCGCCATCCCCGCGCCTCGCCACGATCATCGCGTTGAAGGCGCGAGCCCAGAGACTCCAGAGTCGGATCCCGTGGCGGTCGGCGTGTCCGAGCAGCTCGGCGCCATGGCGTTGCGCGGCATCATGGTCGCCGGCGAAGAAGGCGAGGAGGCAGGCGCTTTGTCCGAGCACGCTGCAGAAGGTCAGCGCGTGGCCGTTCGCTCGGCCTTCCTCGATGTTGCGTGCGGCGAGCTCCTGCGCCTGGTCGGCCAGGCCCTGCAGCCACAGGATGCGAGCCCGGAAGTATTGCGTCGAGACCCTGAGATCGAGCGGGAAGATCTTCGGCTTCTCGGTCAGCACATGCAGGGAGGCATTCACCCGGTCGATACGGATCCGGGCCTCGGTCTGGTCGCCGAGATAATGCAGCGCGACGGCCATCAGCCGGTCGGCGAGCATCAGGTCGGTCTTGTCGGGGGAGCTCGCCGCGATGGTGGTGAATCGTTCGGCAAGCGCGCGCGCCCTGCCGAACTCGCCATTGTTGAACTGATCGATGCACAATCCCCACAGCGCCCGCAGCCGGAAATCCTTGTCGTCGAGCCGGTCCGCGAGCTCGAGCGTTTCCTCGAGGATCGGGCGGGCTTCGCGCGCGCGGCCTTCGCCGTACATCAGCGACCAGCCGAGGGCGCTCAGCAGCTGCATGCGAAGCCGATCCACTCCGTCGGCATTGTCGTCCAGCACCGCAAGCGCAGTCCGCGTCCGTTCGCGGCATTCGGCGAGCAGCGACAGGCGCACCCACAGCGTGACGGCGGCGGCCGTCAGCGCAACGCCGAGCGCAGCGTCGCCGTCGGCGGAGAAGGCCCACTCCAGTGCCGCGCGCACATTGTCCAGCTTGCCGCCATACGTGCTCAACCATGCGTGCAGTGGCGCCGATGTCTCGGTTTCGGCGCGATTGAGCACATCGCGGAAGTACTCCGCGTGGCGCTGCGCAAGACGCCTTTGCTCTCCCGACTCGGCGAGCTTTCCGAGCGCGTAGGTTCGTGTCGTGTCCAGCAGGCGGTAGCGCAAGGTCCGCGCGCCGGACGGGACGATCAGCGATTTGGCGACGAGGTTGTCGATCGCCTCGCTCGTTTCGGCCGCGCTGAGCCCGTCGCCGGATGCGACGGCTACGGCTGCCTCCAGCGTAAACGGTCCGACGAACACGGACAATCGTCGCAGGACGGTGCGTTCCGGGTCCGGCAGAAGATCGTAGCTCCAATCCAGCGCCGCGCTCAGAGTCTGGTGTCGCGGAATGGCCGTGCGCCGGCCGCGCCATTGCAACGAGAAGCGGCTGTCGAGCAGCGACGCCGTGCCGGCGATGCCGTAGGCGTTGACCCGGCCGGCCGCCAGCTCGATCGCAAGCGCGATGCCGTCGAGGCGGCGGCAGATGTCGGCGACGAACGGCGCGTCTTCCGCGCTGAGCTCGAATGGTCCGGAGCCCTGGGCGATGCGTTCGACGAACAATTGTGCCGCGGGGTAGGCGAGAATCTCGGCGACGCTGAGATCTTCGCGCTGAGGCGGACAATCCAGCGGGAACAATCGAAAGATCCGTTCGCCCTCGCTGCGGAACGACTCCCGGCTGGTGGCAAGGACGTGCAGCCGCGGGACGTCGCGGGCGAGACGTTCGGCGAGCGGCGCGAGGGTCTCCAGCACATGCTCGCAGCTGTCGAAGATCAGCAGCGTCCGCTTGTCCTGCAGATTTGCCAGCAGCGCCGGGAGCGGATCGTCCGCGTTGACGGCCAGCCCCACCGCGGAGGCGATGGCGGTTGCGACGAGCCTGGGATCCCGCAGCGGCCCGAAGTCGATGAAGAAGACCTGTCCGACGAAATCCGCGGAGCGGCGATGCGCGACGGTGACCGCGACGGCGGTCTTGCCGATGCCGCCCGGGCCGACCACGGTGATGAAGCGGTGCTGCGAGAGCCCGATTGAAATCTTCTCGACGACGTCCTCCCGCCCGATCATCTTCGCGAGCGAAGGCGGCAGCGGTGCGCGAGGCGCGGCGGCTTCGACGGCGGCAGGTGCGACCGGCGGTTGGGTGAGCGGCGCGGCAAAGCAGTAGCCGCGCCCAGGAACGTTCACGACATAGCGGGCCGACTTGCCGCCATCGCCCAGCACCTTGCGCAAGGCGGCGATATGGAAACGAAGGCTGCCTTCGTCGACATGCACGTCGGCCCAGATACGCTGGACCAGCTCCCGCTTGTCGACGACCTCGCCGGGCCGCTGGGTCAGGACGATGAGGATGTCAAGGGCGCGACCGCCGATGTGAAGCGGCGCGCCATCCTTTTCCAAAAGCCTGGACTTGGGAAAGAGGCGAAATGGCCCAAATGAAATGGCCGAGTCCTGAGTGTCGTTATCCGGCACGCGCCAACGTCCCCTCGGCAGGGAAACTGCATGGTTTTTCTGTACCAGATCGAGGCGTGGAGTAAACTGGTGGAAGCGGCAGGACCAGCCTGGTGCGCAGCCTGGTTCCCGAGCCACGTGGCGAGGACTTGCTCGTTCGAACGAGTGGCCCAATCCATGCCAGGCCCGATCGGCAGACTGCCGGTTGGCAATGGACGCGCGCAGGGAGGGGCCTATTCGAACTGCTGCGGTCGCGCCGGGACCGATGACTGCCGGTTGCCCTCGTGGGCTTGACGACTTGCGGAATTGAACATGCCCTGGCTCTCGCGCCGACAATTCATCAGTTCCGCCGCGTGGGCGGGCGCGCTCGCCGTGGGCGAACGCAACGGAACAGCGGCCGATTATCCGACCCGCCCCATTCGGTTGGTCATTCCATATTCGGCGGGGGGATCGGGTGACCAGATCGGGCGCCCCTGGGTCGATCGGATGGCGGCGCAGCTTGGTCCGGTTTTCGCCGAGAACATCGGGGGAGCGGGCGGGGCGATCGGCGCTGCGGCCGTCGCGCGCGAAAAGCCCGACGGCTATTCGCTTCTGCTGGGGAACGGCAGCACGCAGGTCATCATTCCCTTGGCAGAACGGCCTGCCTATTCCGCGGGCGATTTCCGAGCCATTTACCGGCTGGTCTCGAGCGCACTGGTCTTCGCGATACATCCTTCGGTGCCCGCGCAGGATCTGCAAACCCTGATCGCCTACGCCAAGGCCCATCCCGGCAAGCTGTCCTATGGCACGCCCGGCGTTGGCACCGGAAATCACCTCGTCGGCGAAATGTTCAAGCGGCAGGCCGGCGGGCTCGATATCGTCCATATTCCCTATCGTGGCGTGGCGCCGGCGACGAATGATCTCGTCAGCGGTCAGATCCCAGTGTTGATCGCCGTCATGTCGGTCCAATTGCAGCAACTGAGCCGGGCCGGCACGATTCGACTACTCGCGGTCACCACCGACGCGCGACTCAGCGCGGCCCAGGAGATCCCGACCGCAGTCGAATCCGGCATGCCGGACCTCCGCTATGAGGGATGGTTCGGCTTGTTTGCACCCAGGCTCACCCCAGATTCGATCGTCAACCGGCTCGCGCTGGCGACGCGCGCCGTCATGGCGGACCCGGCTCTGCAGGAGGCCTATCGGTCCCAAGGTCTGGAGCCAGACAGCCAGTCGAGCCCAGACAAGTTCCAACGAATTGTCGAAGCCACGTCTGCAAGTTTGGCCCCCGTGATCGAGTCGATCGGGCTACGCTCTGGTTAGTCAGATGGTGAATTCGACGCGACCGCGGAGCCCCCGACCTGCGCCACACGGGCCATCAGCCCTCGTCACCTCTTGGGCGCACTGTTGAAGCAAGACATGCCGAGCGCCAGCAATGGCAGAACAGAAGCCGAAAACTGAGAGCCTTTTTCGACCAGAACGCCGCAACGAATTCGCAACGAAATGGGTGAAATGAACGTGAACAAAACGGGACTATACGAATCACGATGGAAGAAAAATCAATAACTTAGGAAATATGCCGTGCGTTCGGGACGCAGGGGTCGCAGGTTCGAATCCTGCCGCTCCGACCATTCTTTCAGGCACAAGCGTTTCGCTATCCCGGTGCCTCGATCTTCCCCGCGATCAGATCGGTTCTCGTCCAGCGCCGCGCCGACGTGCCTGTGCGCGCGGATTGCGGAATTTGCCAAGTCCTGGTCCGAGCTTGATGCGCGAGGCCGGTCCGGCGCGGCCGTATGATTCTCGTGGATTTTCCGACCGTATGATCTTTCGCTGCTACGCTGAACCCGCGCGGCGATGAAACAAGGTGATCCCGAGATGACGGTGCGACATTCACCGAAGGCACGTCCGGCCAAGCCGACGGCGGCCGCATGGCGTCACGCCAATGTCGGCCGGCTGCTCAACAATGCGGTGCGCCGGTTCGAGTCGCGGGTTCTCGAACTCATGGCGGCCAGCGGTCACGGCGCGACGCGCATCGCCCATGTCAGCCTCACCCGCAATCTCGACGTCGACGGCACGCGGCTGACCGAGCTTGCGCGCCGCGCCTCGATGAGCAAGCAGGCGATGGGCGAACTGGTCGACCAATGCGCGGAGCTCGGGCTGGTCGCGCGCGAGGTCGATCCGCAGGACGGGCGTGCGCGCATCGTGCGCTTCACGCCGGCCGGCATGAAATGGCTTCAGGCATTCGGCGATGCCGTCGACGTGGCCGAGGCGGAGATGCGCAAGGAGCTCGGCAAGGCAGCGATGGAAGCGATCGTCGAGGGCCTGTCGGCCTATGGTGCGCGCTTCGATACGCTGGGTCCGTCAGATAGTCAGGTTACTTGACTATTTGGCCGGACGCTGTAGCGTCCCTTGAACACCAGGGGAACAGCGCCGTGGCGCCACGATCGACCACCTCCGTCCTGATCGTGGGCGGCGGGCCCTGCGGGTTGATGCTCGCCAACGAGCTCGGCCGCCGCGGCGTGTCCACCATTATGATCGATGAGAAGCCGGGCACGGCTTTCAACCCCCAGGCCAATGCGACCCAGGCGCGAACGATGGAGCACTACCGCCGGCTCGGTTTCGCCGACGAGATCCGACGCGCCGGCCTGCCGTCCGGCTATCCGACCGACGTTGCCTATTTCACCCGCTACGCGACCTATGAGCTCGCGCGATTCCAGCTGCCGTCGGCCGCGCGCGCCACCAAGTTGGTCAAGGAGCTGTCCGGGTCGTGGAGCGCGGCCGAGTTGCCGCATCGCGTGTCGCAGAAATTTGTTGAGGCGATCCTGCGCAGGCACGCGGCGCAGCTCCCGGACGTTCAGCTGCATTACGGTCATCGATTGATCGGCTATCGGGCCGACGAGGACGGCATCGTAGCGGAGGTCGAACGCCTCGGTGACCGCGCGCGCTTCGAGATCTGCGCATCCTTCGTGGTGGGAGCCGACGGTCCGCGTTCGACGGTCCGTCAATCCCTGGGCATCTCCTATGGCGGCACCACCGGCGTGCAACGTGATTTCATGGGCGGCCGCATGCTCGCGGTCTATGTCCGCTCGCCCGAATTCTACGCAAGCGTTCCGCATGCCCGCGCCTGGATGTATGTCTGCTTCAACGGTGATCGCCGGGCGTTCATGGCTGCCGTGAACGGGCACGACGAGTTCGCCTTCCATACCCAGTTGCGGCCGGGCGAGGATGAGAGCGCAATCACTTCGGCCGATGCGCGAGCGGCGTTTCAGCGCGCATGCGGCGCGGCCATTCCGTGCGAGGTGCTCTCGCATCTGACCTGGACCGCAGGCCACGCGCTCGTTGCCGAGAGCATGCAGCGCGGCCGGGTGTTTCTCGGTGGCGACGCCGCGCACCTGTTCACGCCGACCGGCGGGCTCGGCTACAACACTGCGATCGAGGACGCGGTCAATCTCGGCTGGAAGCTCGCCAGCGTCGTCAAGGGCGTCAGTCCGCTGCGGCTGCTCGACAGCTACCAAGCCGAGCGCCGTCCGCTGGCGTTGCGGAACACTGACTACGCGCGACGCTTCGCCGACTCGCTCGGCCTGTTCGCGGCCGCGCCCGAGATCGAAGACGCGACGGATGCGGGAGCCGAGGCGCGCCGCAGCGCCGGCGTCTATCTTGATCAGCATGCGCGCGCCGAGTTCAACATCCCCGGTATCACCTTCGGCGGCCGCTACGATGGCTCGCCGATCATTGTCTCCGACGGCTCTGTGCCGCCCCCCGATGCAGCCAATGTCTATGTGCCGAGCGCCTGTCCAGGTGGCCGCGCACCGCACGTCTGGCTGCAGCACGACGTGTCGCTGTACGATCGCTTCGGCTTTGAATGGACGCTGCTGAGGTTCGAAGGCTGCGACGTCGACGAGGATCGGCTGCATGACGACGCGAGGTCGCTTCGCGCTGAGTTGACGATCGTGACCTTGCCGCGCGCCTTGCGCGAGCTCTATGAAGCCGATCTCGCCTTGATCCGTCCCGATCAGGTCGTGGCTTGGCGTGGCAGCGCCGCGCAGGCCGATCAGTTCGGGCGCGTGCTGGCGCTGGCCCTCGGGCACGATGTGACCGCTCGCTGAAGCGCCCGCGGTCGCCGCGCGCTGCCCGCCGACGCGAGCAAGGCAGAACGTCCCAGCCACACCGTTCGGCGGGAACCCGAGTGCCGCCGGGCTCGCCGATCCCCTTGGAGAGCGGCGGCCGACACGATCCTAGGAACCATCGCAGGCTCCGACTCTTGCCGTGGCGACGATACGGCTCTCAACCCTCGGAGATCGACGATGACCAGACTGATCGGCGCTCATCAGAAGCGAATCATCCAGACCGCACTGGCCGCCTGCGCCACGACCCTGCTCGTGGCCTCGGGCGCGACCGCTGCGCCGAAAGGACAATCGGCCGCCAAGGACCAGCACTTCATGACCGAAGCGATCGAAGGCGATCTCGCCGAGGTGAACATGGGCAAGCTGGCGCAGCAGAAGGGCCAGAGCGACCAGGTCAAGCAGTTCGGGCAGGCGCTGCAGCAGGACCATGGGGATCATCTGCAGAAGGCGCAGCAATTGGCGCAACAGAACGGCATCACGGTGCCGTCGGAACCGAACAAGCAGCAATTGGCGATCTATAACCGGCTGGACGCGCTCCAGGGCAACCGTTTCGACCAGGCCTTTGCCAAGGCCATGGTTCGCGATCACGAGAAGGACATCGCGAAATACAAGAAGGAAGCTGCAGCGAAATCGCCGCTGTCGGATTTCGCCCAGCAGACCGTGCCGGTTCTGCAGAAGCATCTGGACATGGCGAGATCGCTGGCCTCCGGCAAGAGCAGCGGCAGCTGACGCCGCGTTGTCGCGAGAGCCCAATTGTCGCTGCTCGGCGGAAGCTGCGGACGCCAGCCGAGCAGCATGAAGCTGCGCGTCTGGCTGCCGGAGCCGTCGTAGACGGTATGGCCCGTCGCTGTTGAAGATGCGGGCGACCATGATGTCGAGGTGATACCCGCCAAGGGAGTCGACCATCCGCGTCTCTGCAGGCGCGCTGGCCCGCGTCATAGCAGGCGCGTGGGCGATCGTGTCAACATGGCCGCTTGCTGCAACTCGAGCGGGGGATCGGACGCCTGCCGCGGAGCCGAATGCGTCTCCAGCACCGGCAGCCGGCGGAGCATGAGATAATCGGCGTTGAAGTCCGCCAGCCGCACGAGGCCCGCCCAGTCGGTCACCGCGATCGTGCGTGAATGCCAATGCAGCAGCGCGCGGCGCCGCAGCTCCTGAATGGTGCGATTGGCATGAACCGGTGAGATGCCGCAGATTGCGGCCAGATCGGGTTGGGTGAAGGGAGATGGAAAGCGCAGATCGCGGCCGAGGCCGACGGCGCGCAGCCGCACTGTGATCTCGCAGATCAGATGTGCGACGCGGCTCAGGGAATCCCGGCTGCCGAGGTTGGTGAGCCATGTTCGCAGCGTCGCGGTCTCCGCAAGCGACGTCAGCGTCAAGGCATGGGCGAGGCGCGCCGACTCTGCCTTCGCTTCGCGAAAGAACGCATGCGGCACGAACGCGGCCACGACCGGGCTCAGCGTGCACAGCGTGGCCGTCACGGCAGGCGAGACCATGGTGTACAGGTTCGGCACATCGCCGGGAACGTAGATGGAGGTGATCTGGCCGGCCCCGGCGTCGGTGTCCTTCCAGCACACATAGCCCTGCAGGAGAACACAGCAGACGGAGGGTTCGTCGTTCTTGCGCCAAATGTCATGATGCGAGGCGAAGCTCCGGATCGAGCTGGGCATTCGCGCCAGCAATTCCAGATCGTCGCCCGACAGTTCTATCAGGCTCGTCAGCCGGTCGGCCAACTTGGTCAACGCAAAACCTGCCTGCATCCCGCGCCCATCCTCGGTCCATCGGTTGCGGAGAATCTTGCGCCCGGAATTGATCTCAACATTCGCAAGTTCATATTGTTCCTCTGCGCGGGACGGGCAGGACGTTCCTTCACCGGAAACCTTCGCGGCCGCGCGCGCGTCGGACGCTGCTGTATTCCAGGCCACGCGAGATCAAGCCGGATCAGGTTCACGACCCATCATGGGATCGCGGCCGCTGTGTCTGGTGGAAGCATTGGGAGGTTGCGACAAGAGTCATGTCAGGTCCCATCTAAGCAGGTCGTGACCCAGCTTGCCGAGCGCCGCCACCACCACGAGGCCGCCGAGGAGGACATGCCGGTGCCGGGCCGGGCTGACCGCGTTGCGGAGCGGTCTTCAGCTTGCTAACGTCGCGTGGTTTGGGCCGAATGAGAGGCGCTGGTGACGGAGACGGAAAAGGCCGAGCAGGTGGTGGCGGCGCTGAGGTCGGCGCAGGCTGCGGCTCCGGATGCTGCATTGCAGATGTTGAATGGGTTGATGGGGCTGGTGCGGAGCCCCAGCGACGCGCAGCCGTTCGAGACCGAAGAGGCCCGGTCGTCGGCCTTCCTGTCGATCTGCGAGGTCGGCAAGGCGCTGCACCGGGGATTGCCGACCGATGCGCTTTGGCCGGCGGCGGTGTCGGCCAGCGAGCGATGGCTGTCGCTCGCCAGATGAGCGCACGTCAAGCCAACGTGGCTGGCTCGAACTGGCGTGCCATGACTGTCGACGACCTCGCCAGTGTCGATGTGATTGCAGCCCGGGTGCATCCCTCTTATCCCGAAGACCACGCCGTGTTTGCTGAGCGTTTGCGTCTGCATGCTACGGGATGCCGCGTGCTGATGACGGGCGGCGAGATCGCCGGCTATGTGATCAGCCATCCGTGGCATCTGGGCGAGCCACCGGCATTGAACGCCTTGCTCGGCGGTCTCCCCGAAGCGGCTGCGACCTATTACGTCCACGATCTGGCGCTGCTGCCGGATGCCCGCGGCAGCGGTGCCGCGTCCTGGATCGTTGCGCAGCTGGTTCGGCATGCACGCGATCTCAACCTGCCGTCGCTCTCGCTGGTCGCGGTCAACGGCTCGACGCCGTTCTGGACGAAGCAGGGGTTTGCGGCGATGGCAGCCGAGAACTGCGACAGCAAGCTCGCGAGCTATGGCGCGGATGCGCATCTGATGCGACGTCTGCTCAGTTGAGCAGCTCGCCCTCCATGCGCGAATAACGGCCCGGTCATCGACCGGGCCGTTATCGTCGAGGCTTATTCCGGCATCGACGCCGGGCGACGCCACATGTCGCGCCGCCGGCTGAAGCGGTTGGCGTGCAGCATCCAGCCGGTGACCGGCTTGCCGTCGCGATGCCGCCCGCCGCTTTCCGCGCCCATCCATGCCGCCACCACGCCCAGCAGCAGCGCGGTTGCCACGGAGAAGGCGAGGATGGTCGTGCTCGCGCGTGAACGTGACAGCGCCGATTTCGCGTTCGCGATCGTCGTGTCGACGCGACGATCGGCGTCAGGACCGGCAAGCCCGGTCGTCGCGCCGACGAGTTGGACCAGATAGTTGCGATCGTCGGCGCTGACGCCGCTGTGGCTCGACGCCGTCAACAGGATCCGGCCGGCTTCGCTGCGCGCCGGCGCGAGGTCAGGGCTCGGTGCTCGCCGTGTGGCCCGGAACAGATGGTCGATCTCGTAGCTCAGCACCGACGGCTCATTGACCGTCTGCGGCGAGCTCAACGGATTCGGCCTGCTGGCCGCCGAGGCGACCATGGCCGCCAGCACGGTGCCGAGCACGACCGCCAGCGCCCAGGACGCGACGCCATGCAGTCCGTCACGCTTCTCGGTCTCGTCGCTCTCGGCGAGATCATAGGGCGCGCGCACGCGTCCGGCGACGTAGCCGCCACAGCCGAAGCTGACGAGGGCCTGCAGCACGAGGTAGAGGCCGGAGAGCAGCCACAGCGCCACGGAGGCGTCGCGCCAGGTCGGCGCCGTGGAGCTGACCCCGAGCCCCACCGTCATCGCGAAGCTGACCAGGATCGACGAGACGGCACCGGCGGTGAGAGCGCCTGCGATGACCGGGGTCCATTGCAGCGTCCAGCGGTCGGCAGCCGCGCGCCCGATGGGTGCCGCGGCGATCGGCGTGGTTTCCATGGTCATGGCCTTGGTCTCAGCGCAGGCCGAAGAACGACAGAATGGCCATGATGACCACGATCAAGCCGACGAGGTAAATCAGTCCGTCCATGGTGTCCTCCTCCGTTTGGATCCGTTGCCCTATAAGCTGTGGCGACGGGCAATGTTCCGATTGCCATGGCCGGCGAACGGAGGAGGGGATGCGGCCATGCAGCATCGACCTGCGCCTGAGCAGAGAGCCTTTGTCCGAACTTCGAGGAGGTCGGTGGTCCTGCCGCAATGCGGCGGACGGAGCTTCACGATCGCTTCAGTCGGTGCGATCAAAGGGGCATCCGAGGAGCGGCGACCCAGCCGCCGCACCCCTACACATCAAGCGAGTCCTAGAAGCGGTGCCGGAGGCCGGGGGAGCCGCGTTCAATAGCGGGGATAGTAGCCGCCACGCTGGCGGGCGTAGGCATAGGCCGGGTTGATCCCGCAGCCGGCACTGGTGCCGGACGCGGCAGCCTGGCACTGCTGATAGGTGGCGAACTGACAATTGCCGGGATAGCCCCAGCTTCGACCCTGCAGACAATAGCGGTCCTGCGCGGCGGACGCGGGCGAGATCGCGGCGAAACCCGCCAGGACGGCGGCGGACAGCGAAGCAAATAGCAGGCGGCGCATCGAATTATCCTTGCGTTGAAAGGTGCATTTGCAACGCGGGGGCTGTGCAAGCGCGTTCCTCACGCACAACATTAACTGTTATCGCCAGCTCACGTCCACACTTAACGCATCAAGCGTGCGGGCGCTCCGGCTCCGCTCCGGAACAATCGCGGACTCGCTCGGTTGCTTCCCGGCAACAGCGGATGCTCTCCCATGTTCGGTCGATCGAAGAAGTCTAAGGACGCACATCAGGAGACGCCGAATGTGCTCGGCATGCGCAGCATGCGCGGACCGAGCACCGGGGGCATGCTGGCGCTGCTCGGCCTGGCGTTTCTGATCCAGTATTTCGAGCAGCGTTCCGAAGAGATGCGTGGCCAGAGATCAAGCACCGCATTGGGGGATGACCGAGGCCGGCTCGCCAACGCGCCGTCCGAGATTCCGGCGCGAGGGTGGAAGGACGTCCTGTATCGGGTCTATCAGAACATCACCGAGCACAGGATCGTGGCGCTGGCGGCGGGGATGACGTTCTATACGCTGCTGGCCATCTTTCCGGCGCTGGCGGCGCTGGTCGCGATCTATGGCCTGTTTTCCGATCCGGCCAGGATCACCGGGCATCTGGAGCAGCTGCAGGGGCTGCTGCCGGGCGGCGCCATCGATATTGCGCGCGATCAGCTCACGCGGGTCTCCGCCAAAGGCAGCCAGGCCCTCGGTCTGACATTCGGGATCAGCCTGGCGATTTCATTGTGGAGCGCCAATGCCGCCATGAAGTCGCTGTTCGACACGCTCAACGTGGTCTATCGCGAGCCGGAGACGCGCGGCTTCTTCAAGCTCAACGCGATCTCGCTGCTGTTCACCGGCGGCGCGATCCTGTTCGCGCTGGTGGCGATCGGCGCCATCGTCGTGGTCCCGGTGGTGCTGCATTCTATGGGCCTGTCGGATGCCGCCGATCTCGTGCTGCGCATCGGCCGCTGGCCCGCGATCTTCGTCTGCGTGTCGCTCGGGCTGGCGCTGATCTACCGCTACGGGCCGGATCGCGAGGAGCCGAAATGGCGCTGGATCAGCTGGGGCAGTGCGCTGGCGGCGGCGCTGTGGCTGGGAGGATCGGCGCTGTTCTCCTGGTATGCGGCGAATTTCGGCGGCTTCAACGCCACCTACGGCTCGCTCGGCGCGGCGATCGGCTTCATGACCTGGATCTGGATCTCGGCCATCGTGATCCTGATCGGCGGTGAGCTCGACGCCGAACTGGAGCATCAGACCCTGCGCGACACCACCACCGGCCCGGAGAAGCCGCTCGGCATGCGCGGCGCCACCATGGCCGACACGGTCGGCCATTCCACCTGATCGATCCGAGCCCCCACATGCGACCCGGCTGCTCCCGCCGACGGTCGTGGATGCGCGACGGCCGTGTCAGCGGGACGCGGTTCCTTCGGAACCTGACACGGATCGGCCGTGTTCCTTGTGCGGAGGAGCCGCGGGCGTCGCGTGGGGCGATCTCCGCAGCGGCGACCGATGGCGCGTCTCGCGCTGACGACGGAGTGTTCGAATGACGAAGGAGCTGCCAGGCAGCCAACAGAGCGGCGAGGCCAAGATGAGCGCGCGCGTCTCGACCGGGAGTGAGGGTCTGGACGACATTCTCGGCGGCGGCTTGGACGCCAATCGGCTCTATCTCTACGAGGGGCGGCCGGGCACCGGCAAGACCACCATCGCTTTGCAATTCCTGCTCAAGGGCCAGAGCCTGGGCGAACGCGTGCTGTACATCACCCTGTCCGAGACCAAGCGTGAGCTGGAGGTCGTGGCCCAGCGTCACGGCTGGTCGCTCGACGGCGTCGACATGTTCGAGCTGGTGCCGCCGGAGACCACGCTCGATCCGGAGCGGGAGCTCACCGTGTTCCATCCCGCCGAGGTCGAGCTCAGCGAAACCACCGGCCTGATGTTCAGAGAGGTCGAGCGCATCAACCCCGCCCGCATCGTGATCGACAGCCTGTCCGAGCTCCGCCTCCTGGCGCAGAGCCCGCTGCGCTACCGTCGCCAGGTGCTGGCGCTGAAACACTTCTTCGCCAAGCGCAACTGCACGGTCATCCTGCTCGACGATCTGTCGTCGTCGCAGGATGATCTGCAGCTGCATTCGGTGGCGCATGGTGTCGTCATCCTGGAGCAGCTTGCGATCGAATATGGCTCCGAACGCCGCCGCCTGCGCGTGATCAAGATGCGCGGCATCTCGTTCCGTGGCGGCTTCCACGATTTCACGATCAGCCAAGGCGGCCTGCGGATCTTTCCGCGCCTCGTCGCCTCGGAGCATCACCGCTCGTTCGAGGGCGAATTCACCTCCAGCGGCAATGCAGAGCTCGATCAGCTGCTGGGCGGAGGGCTGGAACGCGGCACCAATGCGTTGCTGATCGGCGCGGCCGGTGTCGGCAAATCGTCGGTCGCGCTGAGCTATGCGATCGCGGCGGCCGAGCGCGGCGAGCATGCGGTGTTCTTCGCGTTCGACGAGGGCCGCGGCACCGTGGAAGCGCGCGCGCGCACGCTCGGCCTGCCGCTGCAGCGGCACCTGGATTCGGGCCTGATCCGTTTCCAGCAGGTCGATCCGGCCGAGCTGTCGCCGGGCGAGTTCGGCGCGATCGTCCGGCGCAGCGTCGAGCACGACAATGCGCGTATCATCATCATCGACAGCCTCAACGGCTATCTCAACGCGATGCCGGATGAGCGCTTCCTGATCCTGCAGATGCACGAGCTGCTGAGCTATCTCGCCCAGCAGGGCGTGTTGACCATCCTCGTGCTCGCGCAACACGGCCTGGTCGGGCCGATGGATACACCGCTGGACATCAGCTATCTCAGCGACGCCGTGCTGATGCTGCGCTATTTCGAGGTGGCGGGGACGGTCCGCCGCGCGTTGTCCGTCGTCAAGAAGCGGAGCGGGCATCACGAGCATACGATCCGCGAGTTTCGCTTGAGCAGCGCGGGCCTCTCGCTCGGGCCGCCGCTCACCGAGTTCAGCGGGATCTTCACGGGCAACCCGCATTATGCGGGCAGCGTCCTCCCTGAGCGGGGCACGCCAGATGAGCACTGAGCTGGATCAGCGTGTGCTCGTCTTCGCTCCGATCGGACGCGACGGTCCGGCGTCCGCGGAGCTGCTTCGGAGCACGAAGCTCGCAACCCGGGTCTGCGCCTCGCTCGCCGAGCTGGTCGATGAATTGAGCGCCGGGGTCGGCGCGGTCGTGGTGGCGGAAGAGGGACTGTTTGCCAAGGACACGGCCGGGCTCACGCAATGGGTCGCGCGGCAGGCGGCCTGGTCGGACCTGCCCTTCATCGTGCTGACGAGCCACCGCGAGCAACCCGCGGTCGCCGCGTGGCGGCGCAACCTGGTGGCCGCGCTGCGCAACGTTTCGCTGCTCGAGCGGCCGATCCAGCCGATTACGCTGATGAGCGCCGTGCAGTCGGCATTGCGGGCGCGGCGCCGCCAATACGAGATCCGCACGCTGATCGAGGCGCGCGAGCAGACGGCGCAGCAGCTCGAACGGCTGGTGGTGGAGCGGACCCGCGCGCTGGCCGAATCCAACGAGCAGCTCCGCGTCGAGATGGCGGAGCGGGCGCGCGTCGAGGAGACGCTGCGCCAGGCGCAGAAGATCGAGGCGATCGGCCGGCTGACGGGCGGCGTGGCGCATGATTTCAACAATCTTCTGATGGTGATCTCCGGCGGGCTCGACATGCTGGACCGCCAGGCCGATCCCGCGCGGCGTCGGCGTCTGATGGACGGCATGATCCAGGCGGCGCAGCGCGGCGCCAGCCTGACCCGGCAATTGCTGGCGTTCTCGCGCCGGCAGGAGCTGCGGCCCGAACCGGTCGACATCGCCCGCCAGATCGGCGGCATGCGCGAACTGCTCGATCGCAGCCTGCGCGGCGACGTCCATGTGATGTTCGATTTTCCCGACACGCTCTGGCCGGTCGAGGTCGATCCCGGCGAGCTCGAGCTGGTGGTGCTCAATCTCGCCGTCAACGCGCGCGATGCGATGCCGACCGGCGGCACGATCGTGGTCCGCGGCGAGAACCTGCCGAATTGGAAGGATGACGAGGTCGCGGGCGACTATGTCCGCCTGTCGGTGGTCGACACCGGCACCGGCATGACCGACGATGTCCGCCTTCGCGTCTTCGAGCCGTTCTTCACGACCAAGGATATTGGCAAGGGCAGCGGGCTGGGGCTGGCCCAGGTCTATGGCTTTGCCAAGCAGTCGCGAGGCTCGGTGTGCATCGACTCGGAGGTCGGCCGGGGGACCGCGATCGCCCTGTACCTTCCGCGCTCCGAGCACGCCGCATCCGGCCGTCAGCACCATCTCGTCGACCTGCACCGGCCGCGACTCCGGCATCGCGATGAGGGCCGGATCCTGCTGGTCGAGGACGATGACGAGGTCGCCGCGCTGGTCAGCGAGATGCTGCGCCAGCTGGGCTATGAGGTGACCCGCGCAGCCAGCGCGGCCGCCGCGCTCGGCGCGCTCGCCGATGGACGCGCGGTCGATCTGGTGTTCTCCGACGTCATGATGCCCGGCGGCATGAATGGCGTCGAGCTCGCCCGCGAGATCCAGAAGCGGCGCGGCGATGTGCCGATCCTGCTGACCAGCGGCTATTCGGGGGCCGCCGTGCACGCCGCCAAGGAGGCGGGCGTCAGGATCCTGTCGAAGCCCTACCGGATCGACGAGCTGGCTGCGGCCCTCGATGCCGCCAAGGCCGAGACCGTCTGGTCCGGCACGGGCAGCTGAGCCTGCGGCTCACGACGACAGCAGGGGCGGCGCCTCGGCGGCGGCGTGTTCGACCGCGGCGGCGGCATCCAGCACGAGGTCCTCGCGGAAGCGCGGACCGACGATCTGGACTCCGATCGGAATGCCCTCATGCACGCCGGTCGGCACGCTGATCGAGGGCAGCCCGAGATAGGCGGTCGCGAACAGGAAGACATGCGAGCGATACAGCCGGTCGACGCTGGCCTCGCTTTCGATGTCGACTCCGTAGGGCAGGGCGGTCTCCATCGCCACCGGACACAGCACCAGCGGATGCTCCTGCATGAACGCCTGCCAGCGCCGCAGATAGGTCGCGCGCGCCGCTGACAGCTGCATCAGTGAGGGGACGTCGAGCTCCGGCGTGCGAGCCATCATCAATGCGAAGGCGCGGCGCGCCAGCGCGTCGCCATGCTGCTCGATCTGCGCCGACAGCGTCAGGCGCGCCTCGCCTTGGGCGAAATCATTCCATGCCTTGGCGGCCGCGGCGACGTCCGGCGGATCGCGCCAGCTGACCTCGTAACCGGCGCGATGCAGGATCGCCGCCGCCTTGCGCACGGCGGCCTCCACCTCCGGCGCGATGCCGACCCCGGCCGGATCGAGACAGACGGCGACCCCGGGATGATCGCGGCGCGGCCCTTCCAGCGGCATCGCCACGTGCCAGGGATCGCGCGGATCGGGGGCGGCCATCGCCGCGAGCGCGAGCCGCGCGTCAGCGACGTTGCGCGTGATCGCGCCCTGCACCGAGATCAGCTGCAGCGACAATTGCCGCTCGCTCGGCGCGGTGCCGTTGAAGGCGGGCACGCGGCCGAAGGACGGGCGCAGGCCGACGGTGCCGGTGCAGTAGGCCGGATAGCGGATCGAGCCGCCGCCGTCATTGCCATGGGCGATGGCGCACATGCCGGTGGCCGCAGCTACCGCCGCGCCGCCGCTCGAGCCGCCCGGGGTGCGGTCGGGCCGCCATGGATTGAGCGTGCGCCCATGCAGCTCATTGTCGGTGAACCAGCGCATCGAGAACGCCGGCGTGTTGGTGCGCCCGATGATGACCGCGCCGGCGCGGCGGAGATTGGCCACCACGGGCGCGTCGTCCTTGGCGATATTGTCCTTGAACGCGACGATGCCATTGGTGGTCGGCAGCCCCGCTTGGTCGACATTGATCTTGGTCGTCACGGGCACGCCGTGCAGCGGGCCGAGCGTGGTCCCCGCCGCCACCATGTGGTCGGCGAGGTCGGCGGCCGCGAGCGCATCGTCGGCCTGCACCGACACCACGGCATTCAGTTCGGGGTTGATCGAAGCGATCCGGTCGAGACACGCCGTCACCGCCTCGCGGCTCGTGATCTCCTTGTTGCGGATGGCGGAAGCGAGTTGCGTGGCCGACCAGCGCCACAGCGGCATATCCATGTGAAAACGAACCTCTGCAATCAGACGAAGCGATGTCCTGCGGCATCAGCCGCGGAGCGTCTCACATTAAGTCCGAGTCGCCGTCATGAATAGGGAATCTGCTCTCCGCGGCGGCGTGTCGCTGACCGCTTGGGTCTGCTTTGCGGCTGCTCGCGCGCTTCGCCTCGCGTGCTGCAAATCAGTCCTGCATGAAACGCGGAGCGATTTTGATATGCCGCAACAACAGCAGCTCTCCGTTCTGGAACATTGCCTTCATCAGAAAGGAGATGAGTCATGTGGCTCACCAAGGACGACTTCCGTATCAAGGCGGATAATTTTGATTTAACGAATGGCATGAACATTCTTCGCATTATTTGCGGGCTGTTTTTGTTTCCGCATGTTGCCGGGAAATTCGCCGGCGGTGCGGTGTCGGCGGCGACCGCCGGCTTCTTTGCCAAGGCTGGTTTTCATCCGCCGGAAGTCTGGGTGGTGCTCGCCGCAGCCTCCGAATGCGCCGCGGGCGTGGCATTGGTGCTTGGGATCTGCACGCGCTTTGCTGCGCTGGGGGCCACTGTGCTGCTGTTGTTCGCGGTCTATGCGTTGCAGGTGGTCAAGGGCTTCGGCTGGACCTGGAACACCGGCGGCTACGAATATCCCGTGTTCTGGGCGATCACCTCGTTCGTGGTCGCGATCGAAGCCTGGAAGGTGCATCTGGCACAGGCCAAGCCCCGTGTGCCCGCAATCCAGGTCAGCGCTGCGGCGTGACGCTGCGCTTCGCGATGACGAACTGACGTGGACAACATCGGGCAGAACGGCCGCCTCACGGGCGGCCGTTTCGTTTGTCATCGCCACTCGAGATCGGAGGTCTGCCGACGCTGTCGATCGAGCGGCACGCGACCATCACGGCACGCCGCACCGGCAACAGCAGCGGTCACGATGGTCCGCGAGCACGTGGTCCGGAATAATTGACAGCTTGAACTCGGACACACTTGCTCGCATTGTCTCCGCCGTCACCGCGGAGGAAACCCGCATGGAACGCTATATCCGCGACGAGAATATTCGTCGTTTCCGTCAGCTGCTCGAGGCTGAAACGGATCAGCAGAAGCGCAGAATCCTACAAGAGTTGCTCGCGGCCGAGGAGGACCGGCAGGTTCCCTCGGTTCCAGGCGGTCCGATCGACTGAGACGATCAGCGACCGGGTGCCAGCCAGTTGAGAGTTCCGCACGCGGAACATTTGAACATGCGCTCGGCCTCCCCGGTACGGGGATTGAGGATGCTGCGGATGGACCCCGCAGGGTGACCGCAACTGCGGCAAGGCGGCAGATCAGTCTGATTGCCGCGTGAAGTACTGTGGTTGGTGTTCGACGCGTCTGACATCACGATCCCAAAACTGTCGAGATCAATCGACGGATCAGTCCGACAATACAATTCGGGACAATACGGAGCTCATTCGGCCAAACCGTGCCGACACGACGGCGGTCCTTGGCCTCGTCATTGGCATCGCTGCCAGACCAACGTTATCACGGCGACATCTGTTGCTGCCATGGTCGGGGACATGACAAGCTGTCGTATTCACATCACGGGGGCGTCGGGCTCGGGTACGACCACTCTTGGCCGGGCCGTGGCTTCGGCGCTGGCCGTCCCGCATCATGACACGGACGACTACATCTGGGTGCCGACCGAACCGCCTTACGCCGAATTGCGTCCCGCCGCCGAGCGGTTGCGTCTGATGATGGCGATGTTCCTGCCGCGGGGGCGCTGGGTGCTGAGCGGATCCTTGCAGGGCTGGGGCGACCCGCTGATCGCGCATTTCGATCTCGTCGTCTTCATCACCATCGCGAAAGAGCTTCGGCTGCAGCGTTTGCGGGTCCGCGAGGTCACCCGCTACGGCGCGGAAGCGGTGGCGCCGGGCGGCGCGCGTCATCGCGAAACCGAAGAGTTCGTCGCCTGGGCAGCGGCCTATGACGAGGCCGACATCGGCACGAGCCGCACCCTGGCGAAACATGAGGCGTGGCTAAGCGATCTTCCTTGTCCTGTGCTGCGCCTGGACGGGGCCAAGCCGCTGGAGGAACTGACGGCGCAGGTCTTGTCCTCGACGTCACGCGCGCCCCGTGTCGATGGCTGACGGCCTGTGCGTCAGCGCAGTCTCATGATGTCGCGTCGAGCGGCGTTGCTCCGGACGACATCGGCTGCTGCGGACAATTCGTCAGCCGGGCCGGCGCGCCCACCGCGGTGCAGCCGGCCGGAACATCGGCGGTGACGAGGGCGCCAGCGCCGATCTTGGCAAAGTCGCCGATCGCGACGTTGCCGAGGATCGTCGCGCCCGACGAGATCAGTACGCCATGGCCGACCCGCGGGCTGCGGCCGGGCAGCGCATCCTGGCGTCCGATCGTGACGTTCTGCAGGATCGTCACGTCGTCGCCGATGGCAGCGAAGGCGCCGATGACGATGCCGGTGGCATGATCGAGAAACACCGACGTCCCGATCGTCGCCGAGGGATGGATGCTCACCTGCAACGATGTCGAGGACTCGGCCTGAAGCAGCAGCGCGAGGTCGAACCGTTCGTGGCGCCAGAGCCAGTGCGCGACACGAAACGCCTGCAACGCGACGTAGCCCTTGTAGTTCAGCAGCGGCGGCAGCAGCGCCGTGGTCGCCGGATCATGGGCCGCGATCGCGCCGAGATCACGGCTCGCGGCCTCGATAAGCGCTGGCGCCGCGGCATGGGCCTCGCGTGCGACTGCCGCAAACCGGGCGCGCTCGGATGCCGTCTTGCCCAGGCGAACCCCGATCTGATGCGCCACCACGCTGCCGAGATCGGGATGATCGAGGATCGCAGCCGCCAAGGCCTGGCCGAAGACCGGATCGCGCGCCGCCGCCAGCTGAGCCTCGTGACGGAGCGATGACCAGAGTGCGGTGAGGATTGCGCGCGTGTCGGCCATGGTCCCGGTGCCTCGTTGCGGAGCGGCCGGCAGCCTAGCAGATCGGGCCGCGGTTCGCGCCCCGGCTCATGACCAGCCCTCGCTGAAATATGTGCCACGCGACGGCCCGATCCCGATCAGGCACTGGATGGCAACGCCGATGTACCCCACCAATCCCTGCGGAAGGCAATCGAGCGGAAAGAACTGCAGGCCGTCGCTCTTGTCGGGCTCGCAGATGCGCGGCTCGCCGCTGAATCCATCCGTGGTGAAGAAGAGGTCGACAATGCTGCGGTCGGTCCGCCGGTGCATGGCGCAGACGAATCGCCAGGCGTCCTCGGCGACGATCAGGCCGGTCTCCTCGAACAGCTCACGTGATGCCGCCGCAACGGCGTCTTCGCCCTCATTGACGTGCCCGGAGGGCAGGGCCCATTGGCCATCCAAATAGCCGGTGTTGAAGCGCCGCTGCAGCAGGATTGCGTCGTCGGCGCGCACCAGGCAATAGGATGCGAGATACGGGCGCTGATGTTGAACGATCATTTGCAAATGTCCTGATGCGCGAGATTTCGGTGCAAGCTGAGATCTCGGTGACAGCATTCACTTCTACTGGCCCCGACATGCTGCTGATTGCCAGTGGTCGCATCCCGCAACAACGTTCCGACGGATGGGAGACATCTCCTCGAGTTCAGCGTTCGGCCCCTTGCGCCCAGCCTGGCCTTCGCCAGGGACAACAGCGCCAGCACGCGAAGGTCAGACATCGGCCGCTTCCCTTGCGCTGCAGCGCATGCGACATCTCGGCCGACTCTTGGCATTCGTCATCGCCGTTCGCAAGCCTTAGCCTTCGGGCTCTTCCACGAGTTGTGGTGACGGGGGTGAATGGAGATGCCTGGTTGTAAGATGTCGCCATCCACCGACGGAGCACCGACCGATGGGCCATCGCATCGAGATCATGAGCGGCGAGCACGGCAGGCAGCGCGCGCGCCACCTGTTGGATACTGTCTGGTCTGCGGAGGTGCTGGCTGCTCTGCCATGGAAGGAAGTGGTCTGGGCCAATGCGCATAGCCGCATCCTCGTCTTCGACGGCCGTGATGACGTCATCGCCCATGCAGCACTGCATCTGCGCGATGCAACGCTCGACGCCGGCCCCGTCAGGATCTGCGGCGTCGGCGACGTGGCGACACATCCGGACTGTCGGGGGCAGGGCCTCGCGGGTGAACTGATGCGCCGTGCCGTGACCGAGATGCGGGACACACATGGCGTCGATTTCGGCCTGCTGTTCTGCGAGCCACGCCATGCGCCTCTCTACAAAAAGCTCGGCTGGCGCGCGTTCGACGGCGAGGTGCATGCCGAGCAGCCGCGGCAGGGACGCATCCGGTTCGGTGTCATCGACCCCTTCGTGTTCGACCTCATGATGGCGCCGCGCGTCGGCATGCTCGATCTGTGCGGGTTGCCGTGGTGATCGCACCGCCGGTTCGTCTCGATACGGGCCGCAAGTCCCGATCATCCGCCGGGCAACGGGCCAGGTCGGATGGAGTGCTGTCAGCGTATCTCTCGTCTGCTAGCAATGCGTCTGCTATCAATGCAGCATTGTCCGGGTCATGCGGGATCTTCCGATCGTGCCAAATCGTCGTCAGCTTCTGTCAGGATTGGGAGCCATGGCCGTCTCGTCGCAGATGTTGCCCGTCGCGGGACAGCAGCCGTGGGACTTTGCTTCGGCCGCGGATGGCGATGCCTTCGCCGCAGGCGTTGCCCGGCGGCTCGATCAGGCGCTTGCTGAGCGGCGCCTTTGGAATATCCATGGGCTGATCGTGCTCCGGGACGGCAAGCGCGTCATCGAGCGCTATTTCGAAGGCCCGGATCGTGCGCGCGGCGTCGGCGACATCGGTACGGTGACGTTCACGGCGGAGACGCCGCACGATCTGCGCTCCTGCTCGAAGAGCATCGTGGCTCTGCTCTATGGGATTGCGCACGCGCAAGGCAAGGTGCCGGCGCCCGAGGCGCCGCTGCTGGCGGCCTTTCCGGAGTATGCCGATCTCGCCAGTCCGGAGCGCGCGCGGCTCACCGTTGCCCATGCGCTGACGATGACGATGGGCACCGACTGGGACGAGAGCAGCCTGCCTTACAGTGATCCGCGCAACAGCGAGATCGCCATGGACGAGGCGGCCGATCGCTATCGTTATATCCTGGCGCGCCCGGTCGTCGAGACGCCGGGGGCGCACTGGACCTATTGCGGCGGAGCAACGGCTGTGCTCGCCCGTCTGATCGCGAAAGGATCAGGCCAGTCGCTGCACGATTTCGCCCGCGCGCATCTGTTCGATCCGCTCGGCCTCGGACCGACGCAATGGGCCGCCGGCGCCGACGGCGAGCCGTTCGCCGCGTCGGGCGCCCGCATGACGCTGCGCGACTTCGCCCGGATCGGCGCGCTGATGCTGTCCGGCGGCCGATGGGATGGCAGGGAGCTCATTCCGGCCGATTGGATCCGCCGCTGCACGACGCCGGCCGTCAGCGCCGACGAGCTTCGCCGCTACGGCTATCAATGGTTTCTCCTCGATGTCGCCTTCGGCAAGCCCAAGGGATGGGCCGCCGGCCGGCTGGAACGGATGTGGATGGCGCAAGGCGAAGGCGGCCAGCGCCTGTACATCATTCCCGCCCTGCAGCTGGTCATCGCCGTGACCGCCGGCAACTACGAGCGCGACGATCAGAGCATTCCGCCGACGCGCATCCTGCGCGAGATCGTGCTGGCGAGCGTGGAGTAGGGATGGAGCCTTGTTGATCGTCCGCCAATGTTGTTGGACACGACGTGGAGGAGAATTGCCCGTAGTCCTTGATCGTCATATGCGAGTCGCCGGCCGTGGCCGATGAGCCCCGATCCAATCGGCTTCCCTGCTCAAGATTGTTCTTTCGTTTTTCCAGAAATTATGCTCTACTCCGTCCATCCTGCTTCGCCACGAGGGGCGTATCGCGATCGTCACGACACGTGAGGCGGGAAGGCGATGGTCGCCTGTTGCCGCAGCGTGCTTGCACGCGGACGAACGGCAATCGGCGGACAGGAAGCCGTGTGGTCCTGGCGCCGCGATGCGGGCGTCAAGTCCAGGGGGATGATGACCTCCTGGACGACGGTGGCTAGACAGCCGTACACCGGGGAGAGCACGTTATAACTGTGAAAACCATCGCGCGGGGAATGCCGGTGTTCGGCTGAACCTGTGGTGACTGCCGCCTGCTTTTTTTGCTGCAGGCGGGCCATGGGTTGCGGCCAGCGCCCGGCGTTCCCTGCGCCCTCGTCATCCTGCGAGGGACCATCGACCTCTCCAGCCCGGACGCATCGGCGTCGCGGGACTGCTCCGATGCGCGCCAGAACAGCACCCGCGGAACAGCACGCTGAGTGAAGCTGGGCCGCAAGGCAAACCGCAGCAGCTTTTCGCGACAGGCCCGACCGGACGCCAGGACACCGCCCGCGGAGATGGCCGAGTGGCCGATTCGCCAGCTGCCTTGTGCTCGCGCCGCAGCCGAATTTGATCTACAGGGGTGGCGATCCCGACGGACCATGACTAATCCTTACGCGCACCGGCGCGGCAGGCAAATTCGGAGTTGTAAATGTCCACCAGTCCAGCATCCTCCCTCTCGCTCGCTGTGGAAACCGCCGACATCCTGAGC
>VYKW01000034.1_pt1 | contig 63310 bp, 66 predicted proteins | sample 5114451 | NCBI WGS metagenome assembly VYKW01 (sample SAMN12291784, study PRJNA351875) | freshwater metagenome | isolation source: freshwater lake | place: USA: Michigan, Gull Lake | collected 2013-08-08
ATTCTACAACACGACCCGCAGGCACTCGACGATCGGTTATCTCAGCCCGGTTGAGTTCGAGCGCAAGGTCGGATTAGCTTAACCGGGTGTCCATCAAACCGGCAGCAGCTCAGTCAGCACCTCCCGCCTGCAGTTCGGGCTGACGGTAGTGATCGCGTCAGCCCAGCAGATGCCGGCTTTAAGGAACGAAATCCGCCCATAGAACGCCAGCGTAGGGTAGAGATCGGGTCGTACGGCAAAGCAAGCCGTCCGAGTTCATCGGAGAACGCAATCGTTACGCGCCGGCGCATCGACTTGAGTTCACGCTCAGGGTCCTCGAAGGTACGCTGACAGTCGCGCGGCAAAAATAGTCGGTCCGGCCACAGCGCTCCGGGGTAAAGGCGGTCGCCTTGTCGACCATAGTCCCGCAGATGGGATCCTTGGCGAGTTCATGGACGGCCGCAGCCGGAAGCGCTGCTGGATGTACGTGGGTGTGACTCTGCAGGGGCATTGCACGCCTCGTTAGTCTGCAAAGTCGGCAAGTGCAACTTCGCATCACCCTCGGGCTCTCGTGGGTGATCATCTCTTCGCAGAGTCGCAGCCGAGACTTTAATGTCGATCAAGTATTTGCAGAACTAATCTCTCCGCCGCTTAGAGCTTGCTCTAGCTCAAAGTTTTGCAGGAGCATTGCTTCGATGCTTGCAGTCTCGGAAGAACAAACGGCCAAGAGCAGTTGTCATGGCACGTTCCACAGTTGAGGTGCAGAGAGACAGGCCGAAACTCCGGAGGAGGCCGACCGGCACCCGCGAATGCACCGTTTGCTACGAAGACTTCGCTCCGAATTGGATGATGCCTTCGATCGTTTCGCGCGTCATATTGAATTTCCTTCACTGCACTCGTTGCACCGAATCGCTGACCTTGAGCGCCGACTGCACCACGGCATGCCGCTGAGTTCCATTGCTGCAGCCGTCGAGGTGGTGGAGGAGGACGTCGACGTAGGTCAATACGACTAGGCTCCTGACCAGCGTGTCTTTGAGCGCCCGAGCAACTCAGCTCCTGCGAACTTGGCAAGTGGGCCGTGGCAGTTGGCGTTTTCCGCTACGGTCTCTTTCCAGACCTAAGGGGAGAGGTAGTCTGGTAGTAGGTGGGCGCTGGCTCGATCCTCCGACGCGGGCGATCCCCTGGCGCCGGAGGATCGATCTCGGCCGGACGGAGTTGAGCGGACGGGCGAATTTCCGAGGAGGTTCGAAATGTGCACGTGGCGCGGCCTGGGACTAACGATATCTGCTCTCATTCTGGCATACGGCGCGGTCGATGCGACCGCACAGGAGCGAATGAAGCCGCAGCCAGATCAGCAACAGGCTCAATCCCATTCCATGGAGGATGGGGGCGGTACGACGGGGCAGGGAGGTATGATGTGCGGAGATATGATGGGTCGCGGCATGATGGGCCGCGGGATGATGGGTGGCGGGATGATGGGTAGCAGCATGATGGGGAGCCGCGCGATGGGGAGCCCGATGATGTTCCGCATGATGTTCGCTCTGATGGACGACGGCGACGGGCAAATTTCATTGCAGGAGTTTCAGGCCGCCCATGAACGAATTTTCAAGGCAATGGACAGTAACAAGGATGGCCAAGTGACCCAGGAGGAGATGCAAGCTTTCATGCACGGGCGGCCGGGTAAGTCGGTTCCACAGCAGTAGCAGGCCGCTTGCTCCTTCACGGTCTCCGAATTGCCCAGTGACGCGCGGCTTTATGGCCAGGCAAGCAATTCGGCGAGGCGCCAAGCAGGACTGACCACGCGTCGCCGACGGGCAACCCCGCCAATTGGGTTGTAAAATCACAGAAGACCGGCCGGTCGACTGGGCAGTGAAGAAGGCCGAGAGGACGCTAAGAACTCGGCACAAGCCTCTGGTGCGTCAGCCGATCACGCATGGTTGTCATGATGAACATGATGGACGGGATGGGATGGGGGATGGGCCTGGTTGGGATTCTCATCCTCGTCCTGCTTCCTCGGCATTGCCGCCCTCGTCAAATATCTCTCGAGGTCGTGACGTCATGCGGCTCGGGTGCAGATCTCGGATGGAGCGTCAGCCCGCTACTCGCGATCAATAGGGACGTGGGGCTCACAAACCCGTGAACTGAACTGCCGTGACGCAGTGCATTTTGCGCGTGCTGCCAACGGCCTAGCCTTTGGCTAGGTTGGTTGTTATCTTAGCTCACATGTTGGAGAAGATCGGCCGCATCATGAGACTGGCACTGGCGCTCACGTTCATCGTGGGGCTGGTTCCGCATGGCATACGTGCAGCGGATGCGGACGTGAAGATGGTCATGGCTGCCGCGACCGACATGCCAATGAAGGGCAAGTACAATGGTTGCGGCGACAGTCAGAAGGAAATGACAGCCGCAGCATGCTCCGCCTCTTGCGGAAGTTTCGTGGCCTTGCCCGTCTTTGTTTCGCTGTTTGACCCAGTTCTTGTCGAGATGGCGCAAGATTTCTCCGGCCCAGCTCTCGCAGGGCATACGATCCCGCCTGATCCATATCCTCCCAGACCTCTCATCCTGAGCTGAGGCGCATCGCGGGTCGCGATGTGTCCTCTGGTGCGCGCGATGCCCACCGCATCGATGACGCGTCGCGATGTTGCACGTGGTTTTTGGCCATGGGCAGCGGATCAATATCCAGGATTGGCTTTCATGCACTCCAGTTTAGGTCCGGCGATCAATCGCCGCGCACTGCTCGTAGGCGGCACCGCAGTTGCGGCTTCTGCCCTGTTCCCGCGAATAGCACGAGCCACAGCGGCAGTACCCAAGGCAATTGAGCTCACCGCTGCGCCAGGTCGCGCGTCCCTCGTTGGCTCGCCTTACCCGCGCACAAATGTGTGGTGCTACGGGGACCGCATCCCAGGTCCCGAAATCCGGCTCCGTCAGGACGAGCCCGTTCGCTTGGCCGTCCGAAACAACTTACCGGAAGATACGACTGTGCATTGGCACGGCATACGTCTGCCGAATGCCATGGACGGCGTTCCCGGCCTCACGCAGCCGCCGATCAAGCCTGGCGAGAGCTTCACCTACGAATTCACGCCCCCCGACGCCGGCACGTTCTGGTACCACCCGCATGCCGACAGCCTGCAGCAATTGGGGCGTGGCCTGGCTGGCGCTCTGATTATTGAAGAGCCGGAACCCGTTCCGGTCGACCGCGACGTTGTCTGGGTATTGAGCGACTGGCGACTTAGATCCGATGCGCAAATCGCGCCCGGCTTCGGCAGCGGCATGGAAGCCGCCATGTCCGGTCGCGTCGGCAACACGGTCACGGTGAACGGTGGGGTGTCCGAAGAGGAGCCAGTACGGGCAGGGGAGCGCATTCGCCTCCGCCTCGTCAACGCCTCGCTCGCGCGCATCATGGCCCTGCGCTTCGAAGGCCACCGCCCAATAGTCGTCGCGACCGACGGTCAGCCTTGCGACCCGCATGAGCCGGACAATGGGCGTCTGCTTCTCGCTCCTGCAATGCGGGTCGATCTCATCCTCGATATGCAAGGTGAACCGGGTCGACGATACCGGGTGGTCGACGACTTCTACGATGAGCTGTCTTATTGGCTCACTCAGCTCGCCTACAACGACGAGCCGCCGCTCCGCGCCCATCCACTCGATGGACCGCTGCGTTTGCCGCGCAATCCGGTGCCGGAGCCGGACTTGACCACCGCCGAGCGGCACGAACTCCGGCTTCAGGGCGGGATGATGAGTGGTGGAGGCATGATGGGGAGGGGCGGAATGATGGGCATGGGCAGCGAAGCCAGCTGGGCCATCAATGGTCATTCGATGACAGGCGACGGTCACGTCGGCGTGCCGCCGCTGTTCACTCTGCGGCGCGGACGAAGCTGCGTGCTGTCGATGCGTAACGAAACAGCTTGGTGGCATCCTATGCATCTCCACGGCCACAGCTTCCGCGTCCTGAGTCGCAATGGCGCAGCGGTGCCGCACCGGCAATGGGCGGATACCGTTCTCGTACGACCGAAACAGACGGTCAAAATCGCTTTTGTCGCCGACAATCCCGGCGACTGGATGCTGCATTGTCACGTCACAGACCATCAAGCGTCCGGAATGATGACCATGCTGCGCGTTGCCTAACCAATTCTAATACTGCGAAGGAGAAGCGACATGAATAGACGGACATTCTGCCTTGGCACTGCGCTAACGACGCTTGTGCTGCCGCTGCCGGTATTTGCCGAGCCGATCAAGGCGACGTTGTACAAGAACCCGCAATGCAGTTGCTGTGAAGGCTACGCCGCATATCTTCGGCAGAACGGGTTCGACGTCGAGGTAAAACCCACCAATGATCTCGCTGAGATCAGCCAGAACGCCGGCGTACCAGCGAAATATCAGGGCTGTCACACCATGTTCGTTGGCGGCTACGTGGTCGATGGGCATGTTCCTGCGGACGTGGTCCGCAAGCTCCTATCCGAGCGGCCGCAGATCGCGGGGATCACGCTGCCTGGCATGCCCACCGGCTCCCCCGGTATGACCGGCCCCAAGACGCAGAAATTCGTCATCTATGTCGTGACCAAGGAAGGCAAGGCGCCGACCATCTACGCCAGCGTGTAATCGGTAGGCGCCGGCGAGGTCAACCAGCACCGCCCACAAGCACGTTGGCCCAGTATCGTCCGAGTGCTTGTGAAACGATGTCGCCAGCGATCAGAGGGTTTGAGCAGCAATGACGCTTGTCTCCTGCATCCGAGGTATCCAGCTCGCGGTTGTTGTCGCAATCGCAATCGCAACGGCTACTCCATTAGCCGCAGCTCAGGAACCAGTAAGAAGGCTGGTCCTGCATGACAGCCCACGATCTGTCGCTGCTGTCCAGTTCACCGATCAGCAAGGCCGCGCACGAAGTCTGGACGATCTTAGGGGAAAGGTCGTGGTCCTCAATATCTGGGCCACCTGGTGCGTGCCCTGCCGAAAGGAAATGCCCGCGCTCGACCGGCTGCAAGGGACCCTGGGCGGCGCCGAGCTCAAGGTCGTGCCTCTCTCGGTCGATCGCGGTGGCCTCGAAACCGTCCGCAAATTCTATTCCGAGATCAACCTTCGCAATGTTGCCATTTACACCGACCCTTCCGGACAGGCCTTGCGCGCCGTGGGTGCCATCGGCTTGCCGACCACGCTCGTTATCGATCGTGCTGGTCAGGAAGTTGGGCGCGCCATTGGTCCCGCCGAATGGGATTCGCCAGAAATCGCCGCGACGCTGCGCGCCGTCATGACCAATACCGGCGGACGTCTCGGTCAGCGGCAAGATCCCGATCGATCCAACTTGCAAGCGTCGCCCGGCCCGCTCCGGCGTGCGTTCGACTGGCTCATGGCGCCTGTTACCGAACTGATCCTTGATAGAGAAACGCCTGATAATTCCTCAGAGAAAAATAGGAGCAGATTGACGAAGGAGAATGAGCATGCAGTCAACGACTAGAATCCTCATTTCATTCGCCCTGGTCTCGGCCGCCGCGATCGTGATGGCTTCGGCTCCCTATGCCGTCGACGATCACGCGCCGTCCAGCTCGACGGGTCCTTTGCGTCAAATGCGCGGACGGTAGCTCAGAGAGGCAAAATTAGCTTTTTGAGACAACAATCAATGACTCCGACGTAAAAACAGAAATAGGGTGGGAAAGAACCAAGGGAGGAGGGGATGGAGACCGTTCGCCGCTTGCGTGCCAGGGCGTTACTGTGCCGACAGGCCGCCGCGTATCATCCAGATAGAAGCTGGAAGCTGCTCGCAGAGGCGGAGTACTGGGAGCACTTGGCCAGCGCGGCTTTGCTTGAGCACTTCAGAGAATGCAATACCCTTTTGCATAATATGGCCACCCCGCAGCACGCGAACGAAACCACCCTGAAACATGGGGCCCCGCAATGGATCAAGGGATGACGTTGCTGTCTTTCTTCGAAAGCGTCTCGAAGCTCTGACTTATCAATGGGCCGAACTGGAGGACCTTCGAGCGCGTGTGATCGAAGCCGAACAGAACAAATTCACCTCTCGTTCGCCTGCGTAACACCGTATGCTTCCGCGCAGTTCAGTCGCGCTCTTCTCGCCAAATCGCAAAATCGGCTTTCGTTCGCTTTCAGGAGAACACTCATGCTATCAAGAAAGCTACAAGCAGGCAGTATTGCGGCAGTGCCTGAGGCGCATTCGCCGGGCGTGGTCAAGTAGCTTGGCCATTCGGCTTTGCCGTGCCGGGCAGGACCGGATTATCGCGCTGTTCCACGGAAGCATAGAACGCATCCATGTCGATATGGATGATCTTGCGATGGGGCGCCGTCGAGACGACTTGCTCCGATCGGATCGGGGCCATAGACGGATTATAGAGTTACCAGTCGAGTCGTCGCAGCCGTTAGACCAGGTTGGTCCGACCGACACTCCGGGCGGGTATCGCCGATCGAATCAAAGACCTCTGCGATGGCGCCCGCGGCCGCCTCGGGAGAGACGCCGACCCGCGCATCCCGACGCGCGACATCGAACGCACGTTCCCGGGCGTGAGGGTAAAGCCGCGATCCTGCATCCAGCCGTGCTCCCTACATTCCCTGTGGCTCCGGCGTCGTTGACCATTGGCCTAGCCGCGCAGCGTCCGGACCGCGGGCTCGAGGCGAATTAAGGCCGGTGGCCACGATATGTTCCACATGTACTTTGAATGAGCTGCAGATTTCCCTTCGCATAGCACAGATTTTGGAATCTATTCCTAGCCGACCAGCTCAGGAGGCGCGGCAAACGCCAAAAGTCCCAAGATCGGCCTGGGACAAAGGGTAGGGGGTCCAGCTAGTCAGGAACTTAGGCGGTTTCGTTTATTTCACTTGTTGCGTTTATTTCGAATATGGCCTATACAAGAGGCCATACAGGGGAGAAAATACGATGACGATGCCAGCCTACGTTGAAGAGCTGGGAGGTACTCGCCTACCTTCTGCGAGCGAGAAGGCGGCAGCCAACCAGCTTCGTCAGATACTCGCTTCGCACGCGACGGGAGATGCCAAACTCCGAGTGCTCGACGATGCACAACAGGCTGCAGAGATAACCTTGTCGCCGGCGCTATCGAGTCTTTTGATGGAATTGCTGCGGCATATCGGTCGCGGCGATGCGGTGACGCTTGTGCCTGTGCATGAGATGTTGACCACGCAGCAAGCTGCCGACATTCTGAATGTCTCGCGTCCGTTTCTGGTCTCGCTGCTCGAGAAGAACGAAATTCAGCACGTGACAGTGGGGCGTCATCGCAGGATTAAGGCAGAGGACCTATTCGCCTATAAGCGCACGCGTGATGAGAAGCGGGGCAAAGCGCTTGCGAATCTCGCTGAGCAGGACGCGGAGCACCTGTAAGCTTGTTTGCAAACCGCTTCACCGCATTCGTCGATGCGTGCTCACTTGCAAGCGCGCTCAAAAGGAACCTGCTTCTCTCCTTGGCGGAAGCGGAGTTTTTTCGTCTCCGCTGGTCGAGCCGCGTCCTGGATGAGACCGAAGCAGCTATCGAGGAAATCTTGAGCGGCAAAGGCTTTGCCGATGCCACAGCGCGCGCAGAGCGGGCGCGCGCCAGTATGGAAGCTGCCTTCGAAGACGCCATGGTTACGGATTTTGACAACTTCTTGCCGGTTGCGGCGGGTCTGCCCGATCCTGGCGATCACCACGTTGTTGCTGCGGCGGCCAAGACGCAAGCCGCAATGATCGTAACGGAAAACCTTAAGGACTTTCCCGCGGCAGTTCTTTCCGACCTGAACATGGAGGCGAAATCGGCCGACGCTTTCATTGCGGATACTATCGCACTCGACGAAGCTCGCGCCGTTGCAGCCATTCGGCGTATGCGCGAACGCTTCAAGAAACCGGAAATGACGCCGGCGGAGTTCTTGCTCGTGATGGAAGCTGCGGGGCTGATTGAGACTGTTGACGTGCTAAGGTCACACGTGGAATCCCTCTAGCTCAGTAACTAACCAGACGGGCTTTTGGCAACACGATCTTGATGCGAACTCGACTTCGGATATTCCATAATGAAAATTATGCGAATAAAATCAATACCTTATCATAACTGCTGAAATAAGCGCTTCGAGCAAGTTTTGCTCACGCGCGCCTAACCAAATAGCCTTTCGCTTTGAACTCCTCGTTCACGAACGTTCCTTTGGACGTCGAGTCGCGGAATTGCTCCCAAACCTCTCGGGTAACGCCACTGTAAATGTAATAGGCTCCACGTTTGAAGATCACGTGTGCCTCACCCTGGTCCTCGTCGTATGCGATTTGGTCGACGCTGCTTGAGTCCACATAGGTGAAATCCATGAACTATCTCTTCAGTTGATGGCGCCAGTGAGTGACAGATCTCATATTGAGCCAGATCAAGTTTCCGGCTGTTCTTTCGCTGTCGGCACAACACGCCGCGATCTCCAAAGAACTGACTCTGGCTGACTCCGAACGATCCAGACAATGTGAAGTGGGGCTGGGGACCGACCGCTGTGGTTGCGCCGCTCTCTTGTGTGTCGGGGAAAACAGTGTACTGGTTAGCCTAATTCTGCGGGCGGAGATGGTGCATCGAGAAGAGGAGAGGGCTTCGTCGCTTCGTGGGCCTCAGAGCGCAGCGGACGTGTCAACACCTCACGTCTGAATTCGTGAGCTTTCGCCCCTTTTCTAATTGCAAGACGCGAGACCGAATTCGCTATACGGCCGAGTGGTCCCGTGAAGTCCGGAAGATCGACCATAGCCAGCAGCAGCCCTGCGGTTCGATGAGGTTATCGCAACAGGGTACTGGATCGCTGAGCCTCGTTGAAAAGCTGACGCCCAAGGGAAGATGACTCGCGGCGTGCCTTGGGGGCGCTCGTGCATGAAGCCGGCACCCTCGCTTAATTCAGATTTATCAACCGCGCATTTTTTCTCTGTGGCCGGAAGGAATTAGGAACGTAGCTCCGGTGCGAAGGTTCCTACGAACGGCGGAGTGCCGCCCGGCGGGGTCGATGCTCGTCGTCGCGTTCAACCGGAGCAACCAAATGAGCAGGCGTTTTGAAAATCGACATCATCACTCGGGAGACGACGGGAACACGCAGACCTTCGACGACTATCTCCTCTTCATCGGCGACCATCACTCAGACCGGTTCACGGGTTCCGACGATCGCATGAACATCGCCTTCGGCCGGGACGGAAACGACCGACTGGTCGGCGGAGCGATGGACGACGACCTCAACGGCGGTGCGGGCAACGATCATCTCATCGGCGGCGGGGGAAGCAATCATCTGGTCGGAGGTGCGGGAAACGACCACCTGATCGGCGGAGATCAAGCAGATACGTTGATGGGAGGCGATGGCAACGACGTCCTGAACGAGGGTGCGGGCCATGGCGACTTGGACGGCGGGCGAGGCAACGACGTTCTCACCGGCGGTCCGGGCGCGGATGCATTCATGATCTCTCCCGATAGCGGGCACGACATCATCACGGATTTCCGCGCCGGTCCGGGGGTGTTCGACCATCTTGCGGTCATGGACATCGAGCCCGAGCAATTCCGCTTCAGGGACACGCACGACGGCGTCCTGATCAGTTGGAATACCGACAAGGGCGACGGATCGGTGCTGCTCGAAGGCGTTTTCAAGGCGGACCTCGCGCAGGACGACTTCATGTTCGTCGACGACCGCCACCTGATCGATCCGACGAGCACTCATTCCGACCGCGTCACCGCGGAACACTTCGTGAAGGACGAGGGCAACGAGAGTGCGCTGCCGACGCCGGGCGAGACGCCGGCGCAATTCCAACGCACGGTCGACGACAATCTTATCAAGTACGGCAGCGATGGACAAAACGACGTCTTCCAGGCGACCGCCAAAAACGACATCTATTTTGGCCTGGGGGGCGACGATCGTCTGTATGGCGGAGAGGGAGACGATCACCTCGCTGGAGACGCCGGCAACGACCTCCTGAGCGGCGGGAATGGACGTGACGATCTTCGCGGCGGCGAGGGAAACGACAGTCTCTACGGCGGAGCCATGGCCGATAACCTGATGGGCGGAGCCGGTAACGACTATCTGAGCGCCGGCGCGGGCCATGACATGCTGGAAGGTGGGCCGGGTAACGATGTCTACAACGGCGGCGATGGCGCCGATGCCTTCATGGTCGCGCACGGCAGCGGCGATGACGTCGTGGTGGCGGGGTTCGACCCCGGACCGGGCGCGTTCGATCATATAGCCTTCATGGATATTATGCCCAAGGAGGTGACCGTCACCGATTCCGTGTCGACACACGGCGATGGCCACACGGGCGTGCTCGTAAGCTGGGGCGATGGATCGATCTTCCTGGAAGGCATCCAGAAGAGCCAGATGGCGCAGGACGATTTCATGTTCAACGCGGTGGAGGGCGGAGCCTTCGTGCCTGACCCGGCGATCAGCACCGAGGGCAGCAATATGATCTTCCAGGGAACGCACGCCGACTGGCACCTCGCGTAGCGGCTTGTCACAAGAAGCGCCTGGCGACTTACAGGGCGCATCTTACAAGGTCGGTTGAAGGCCAATATACCGGCTTTAGCTTGTCGCGACCGCCCTTCGAAGGTAATCGATCGTCGTCTGCGGCACCGCTGACGGCTGTCCGAAGCATGGTCCGCAGTCTTCACCCCTTGCGCTCAACCGAGGAACAACGGCTTTGCGGAGCCGTTGCGACCGAACGCAATTGGAAATCAAGGAGCAAACATGTACCAGAAATCCGCCGCGGCTGCCGCCGCCATCGTCCTGCTCTCCTCACTGGGGACAGCGGTGGTCGCCCAAGACACGATGGGCGCCTACAAGCAGTCGATGGATAAGATGAATTCAGAGATGAAGAAGGGCATGGACGATCCCGACGCCACCAGGTCCTGGGCCAAGATGATGATCGCGCACCACCAAGGCGCCATTGAGATGAACGAGACGGTTCTTAAGGAAACTAAGGATCCGATGATCCGCAAGATGGCCGAGAAGGGCATCAAGGAGCAGAAGGAAGAGCAGAAGCAGCTTGGAGAATGGCTCGCCAAGCACGACAAGTGACGCCGAGCCGTCGCCGACAGAAACGCCATGATCGCTTTCCCCTACGACTACTTCCTCGTTGCTTGGTTCGCCTTCGCGCTGGCGTCGACGGCCTACGTCGCCGTCGATCAGTTCGGCAACAATCCCGAGCCGACGGTGATGAAGTGGGGCTTCATCCTGGTCACGTTATACATGGGTCCTTTCGGACTGCTGCTCTACGTGCTGGCCGACAAGGAGCCGCGGCCAGGCCAGCATGAGGAATTCACGTCGCCGCTCTGGAAGCAGGGTGTCGGCAGCACCATCCATTGCGTGGCGGGAGATGCGACCGGCATCATCATGGCGGCTGTTATCACTGCGTCGCTCGGTCTGCCGATGTGGATCGACTTGATCGTCGAGTATATCGCGGGCTTCTCCTTCGGGCTCTTCATCTTCCAGTCGCTTTTCATGAAGCGGATGATGGGCGGTACCTACTGGCAGAACGTGAAGATGAGCTTCATGCCCGAGTTCATCAGCATGAACGCAATGATGGCCGGCATGGCACCGACCATGAGCTATCTGATGATGGGCCGGGACATGCGGGCGATGGACCCGCTTGAGCTTATCTTCTGGGGCGTGATGTCGCTCGGGGTGATGGTCGGCTTCACGACCGCCTATCCGTTCAACGTTTGGATGGTGAAAAAGGGCATCAAGCATGGCTTGATGACAGAGAGGCCCGAGAAGGAGGGAGGTCAGCAGAAGGACGGCGGTGATGGACATGGGTCACATGGCGGCGGCCATAAGATGAAAAGCGAGGCGACGACGCCACAGTTGGCTGCCCTTGCCGGCGTGACATCCTTCCTGCTGCTGACCGGCATGATCGTGCCCGGCTTCTCGGTCAATTTGCGCTTGAGCGCGCGCGACGTCGACGCCTCGATTATGCCGCCCGGCATGATCAACACGTTCGATCTTCCGGCCGCCGCGATGAAGGACATGGCGGCAGTCAAACCGCGGCAGGCCGGCTTCGAAGCGGCGTCCGACGCGCGTGGGGACCAGCCGCTAGAACCACGCATCGAAAACGGCGTAAAAGTATTCCATATCGACGCCTCCATCATCCGTTGGCACATCCTGCCGGACGTCGCGGTCGATGCCTACGCCTACAATCGTCAAATTCCCGGGCCCCGGCTGCAGGTGACGGAAGGAGATCACATCCGGATCAATTTCACGAACCACCTTCCGGAATCGACGACCGTCCATTGGCATGGCCTGATCGTGCCAAACGAAATGGACGGTCCCGCCAAGGTCGCCCAGCCGCCCATACCTCCTGGAGGCACGTATACGTACGACTACACCGTCGGCCAGCACGGGACCTATTTCTACCACAGCCACGATCATCCGGACCGGCAGCAGGCGCTCGGGCTGTACGGAGCGCTTATCATCGCGCCGAAGAACGCCGCCGACGAGGTCAAGGCCGATCTCGACTACACCATTCAGCTACAGGAGTGGTTGAAGCGCGAATGGCTGACCTATCCCGCGATGCTGATGGAAGGAGAACTCCCAAACTACTTCACGATTAACGGGAAGGCGTATCCGGCAACGGACACCATCAACATGAAGGTCGGAGAGACCATCAAGGTCCGCTTCATCGGCACCAACAACAACTTCGTGCACCCCATGCACATTCATGGCGGTCCCTTCGAGGTGGTTGCGGTCGACGGGGTCACGCTGCAGGAGAGCGCTCGCTATCAGGCGGATACTGTCAACGTCGGACCTGGCCAGCGGTATGATGTCCTCTGGACGGCACGCAAGCCAGGGAAATGGCTGGTGCATTGCCATATCCCGCATCACACGGCCAACAACAACGTCGAGCAGAATGGCGGGGGCGGCTTGATGCTTGTCTTGAACGTCAACTAGAGCGTCTGCGGCACTCTGGCTACTGCGGTTGATCTGCATCAACGACGGACGCGGTGCTCCCTCTATGCTTCGAAAGACCATAGGAGCGCGCAAATGTCGGTGCAGGATCATCCCGGGTATCGAGAACGCCCTCAGGTGGGCATGTCCACCAAGGTCAAGGCCGGCATGGTTCTGCTGGGATTTCTGGCGATCACCGGCGCGCTCCTGTTCACCGAGCATCGGGCCCACGTGCTCGGGTTGCTGGTTTGGTTGCCGCTGGTCGCCTGTCCGCTGATGCACTTCTTCATGCACGGGGGAGAGGGCCACGATCACGGCGGCGGCCGGCCGAGCGATTCAAGGAGCGCGTGATGCATGACACGGCACCCGCCTACGGCCTCTGGAGCCTTGTCATCGTCAATTCCGCGGTGTTCATCCTGTTCGCCTACAGCTTCTTCAAGCCGCAGACGTCCCGGGACTGGCGCTCGTTCGGAGCCTTCAGCGCTTTCCTGGTTGCGCTGTTCGTCGAGATGTACGGCTTCCCACTCACCATCTACTTCCTTTCCGGCTGGCTGCAGTCGCACTACCCGAGCGTCGACTGGTTCTCCCATGACGCGGGCCACCTGCTCGAGATGATGTTCGGCTGGAAGACCAATCCGCACGCAGGTCCGTTCCACATCCTGAGCTTCATCTTTATCGGGGCAGGGTTCATTCTGATCTCGGCTGCTTGGAGAGTGCTGTACGACGCGCAGCAGACCCGCAGCCTGGCCACCACCGGCCCGTACAGTTACGTCCGCCATCCGCAGTACGTTGGCTTCGTGCTGGTCATGTTCGGCTTCCTGCTGCAGTGGCCGACGATCCTCACGCTAGCGATGTTTCCCGTGCTAACGATCATGTACGTGAAGCTCGCGCGCGACGAGGAACGCGAAGCTCGGACCGAGTTCGGCGAGGCCTACGCGAAGTACGCGGCCGAAGTCCCGGGCTTCATCCCGCGCCTGAGCCGAATTCTCGGACCCGGCGCTTCCAGCAGCAGCGTTCACCACGGCTGATCCGGAATGGCATGGATCGGTGTTTTGTTGATCGGAGTCGGCATTACTTCCTTTCCTCCGGCCTGCGCTGCTGCCGGAGGACATTCGGTACATGAACCTCGACCGGGCCGAACTGCAGTCAATCGGACCGAGACTGACATCGTGGCTCACCCAGTATTTCGCGTGATGGATGGCCACGTGGCGGCGGCCGCCGGGGTGCTCGTACTCACACCGACACGCTGGCGTGGACATCCTTCCGCGACCATCGGGCAGTCGCTGCGGCTGGCGCCGTCATCGCCGCGGGCTCTCGTCAGCGATCTGCACTGACCCAGCCCGCTCAGAGTCACGACGCCCGCAGCCCACTCCAACCCCAGACTCCAAGACAGCCGTGATCTGATTTCGATTTCGATTGTAGTACGCGCCTGATTTTGGCACGGCGCCAGCTTTTTCAGCAACCTAACCTATTGATTTCACTGTGCCGATTTTCCGAGCCGTTGGTTGATTTTGGCACGAAAGACCGAAATTTGGCATTGAGAGCCTAGGCGCTACTCAAATCTGGCACTGGCCTGTCATGTGCGCAATGACGTGGCACAAATGGCCGCCGCGTTTGAGCTGGTTTTCCCCGCTTTCTGATGAGAGCGCCGTTGACTTGGGGCTACTTTCGGGTGGGTGGTTGGGTTCGTTTGATGCACCCCAGATCGTGAGCCTCGAATGTTCGACGCGGAGAATGCCGATAGCCAGCTCTTCCTGACCCGGCTGTTTCAGTGTCTCGCCAACCCCAACACCCGCAAGATCGTCGAACTACTGGCGTTAGGACCACGCTCGTTGGGCGAATTTTTGCAAGTCATGGACAGCACGGAAGCTCGCATTAAAGCGGCCATCCAAGTCCTTCAGACGGTCGGTCTGGTGTCCGAAGGGAAGGATAGAGGGGGCACAGCCACCGTCTATCTCCTTAACCGGACCGGCTTGAACCTCGCACAGTCTTGGCTCGATCGCGTCGACTCGATCGCCGGCGATCCGATCAAGAGCGAGAATTAAGCTCGGAGATCGGCATCATCACATCCTTCAATCCATCGCTGGAACCGTCCGCGAAGCCGAAGAGCGCCTCAATGCGTGACCTGACGATTTCCTGGGCAGCCGCAGAGGGCAGGCGGGCGACAGCCGCCGACAAAGTGCCCGCGGCCTTGATCCGAGAGATCACGTCGCCCCTGGTCAGGTCTTCCGCAGCGGATGCCTTCATCTTTTGCAGAACGATCTCATCAAAGGAGGCCGGCCATCGCTTCAATTGGAGGAATCCCGCCGGCGTGTTCTTGGGAGAGATTGCAAGGCTGAGATCTTCCGGCAGCCATCTAAAGTAGCTTAACCACGCGGCAAATTTGAGTGCGTCCAGGCAAGACAGGTTGCTGACCGGGGCGGGCAGTCGGAAATCGTGGTTGAAAAGGTAACGAGCGAGCTCCCTGACTGCAGCGACAGTTTCCGGTGGACTTTGTCTGGGGGCAACTGAACGTAGGTCAAGTTTGCAGACTTGGCACGACCAGACGTTCGGAAGGTTTCTCCACGCCAGCAGGTTAAGACACTTCGGACACCGGTCTAGCAGCGTTTCACCCGTTTCGATGTCGCAAATCAGCCCCGACAGAAGCCAGGCGTTCTTTATCCGGGCGTTTTTGCCATCGGCGGCCATTCGCCCGGGAGCGAGACGGCGGCGTTCGGGAGCCAGCCATCCCACCGGCAAAACGCATCCCATGAACTCGGTGCGATCCTTGAACATACGCCACGCACCTTTCGACAGCTTTGTGTGGTCGAAGGAACCCAAGGCCGCGAGTTCAGCGATCGCGTCAGTTCTCGAAGCGATCGTCGGAACCGATTGGTCGGTCATCCCGAGATGTAACGATAGCAAGGTGTCCGTATCGATTCTGCCCATTGGCGCAAGACGTACGGCGATCGAGGCGATTGCCTCGTCTTCGAATTGCTCGATCGTGCGCAACCATGGAGTGTTGGCTCTCATATGTGCAGATCCACGTGATGTTTCGCGGTGAACACCTCTTCCGGCAGCCGGTTGAGATGCTCGTCCAGGAAGGGATTAAGACCGAGCATGATCTTCTCGTTGCGAAACACACGATCGAACCCGGCGGCGATGTCTGCTTTCGTCAGTTCCTCCGGGTCCGTTCCGTCGGTACGGATGAAAGCATGAACAGTCGCCGCGTCGACGAGAAGGGCGTGTCGGCCCGGCCGTCCCCGCTGAGCGTAGAAAGTAGCGCGCATCGTGAGGGGATCGTCTTCGTTTTCGGTGAACCAATTCTTGTGGTACGGGAGCCGATCTGAGAACGTGCCTACAAACGCATCATGCTCCTCGGTGTTGAATCCGAACGGCTCCAACTTCTTGAAGCCCCCGGATCGTTGCCGGGTGGCGTCGACTTCATCTCTCATGGTCTCGAGGGCGGGCGCGCCGATGACGCACAGAGGCGCATTGCATTGGTTTTCGAACGAAAGAATGAGGCGGCCGAGCTTCACGATGCCTTTTCTGTCGTCAGCCATGTTCTGAGCTTCGTCCAAGAAGACGCCATCGATGCCGTTGTGATTGACGTTTTCTATGAGTGTTCCGACACCCTCGTCTTCACCCAAACGAAGGCTGCTCCGATCGTTGAAGATCTTGTCGTTGATAAGACGTGCCAAAGTGCGCGGCGTGGCGCCTCCCGTAAGATCAGCGTAGATGAACCGCTTTCCATTGCCGGACAACAATTGCACCTTCGCTTTCGATATCTTCTTGCCGGTCTGTTCCCGCAAAAGGCGCTTGACGATCTCGCTCTTGCCGCAACGAGACCACCCTATGACGTACGCACTGGCGTTCTCGCCGTCGTCGCGAGCCGATCCGAGCGACAGGCGAAGCATGTCGCGGGTCTCTTTCGCTTGCGGGTGCTCGACGAAGATCTCCCGGACCGATTTCCGCTTCGCGGCCAATACCGGCGAAGAGAGGATGCTTTGATATCTGCCGTCCATATCCTAGTCGCTCCGCACTTCGTCGACCGGAAACCTCAGCTTCTTTCGCGGCTGCGTCGACGGCGAGGGCGTTACGGCAGCGGTCTCTCCGTTGACGATGGACGGCGGAAGCGGCGCAACCGGCGTGCCGTTGTGGGTCATCTCGACGGAGCGCGGCTTGAAAGTCCCGAATTTTTCGATCAGTTCTTCCGTGCGCGCCAGCGCCGGTTGTTCGGCACCATAGGCCAGCACTCCAGTCAGGCGCGGAAGTCGTGCATCCGGAAGATCGGAGGTCTTCGGCGGCACTTGGTCCAGGGGCACCATGCCCATCGTCTCCAGTGCAGTGTCGAACAGATGGTTGAATCCTTCCTGGTGAGAGGCGTGGCCTGTCGGGGCGTGCTTTTTCGCCAGAATGAACTTCCGATGCATCTGCCACTGAAAGCGATTCAGGCCATGAGCCCGCTCATCCGTCGATTTCACATCGAATTCTTTCGGAAGATGCTCGTTCCCATGATCAAGGGCGGTCGGGTCGGCAACGATAGCGCGGCCGACGTCGAGGAGTGGGATGCGGATCCTAACAGGCGTCGGCACCTGCTCTCTCGGACCGAAGCAGCCGGATCGAGCCCTCATCGCCTGTAGTTGCTTGGACTGGTACACGATGTTGTCGCGTTGAATGCCGTGCCGGTCGGTAGTCGCATCGACTTCGAGTGACGGGATCAGATCCCAGCGCTCCATTTCCTCCTTGGTCATGACCTGGGGTCGATGCGAAGGAGACGTCGCGCCGGCGAGCCAACGTTCCTCGGGGGTATCGTAGTCCATTCCGCGCTGCTTGCGGCGCGCATAGACCTCGATGAGCCACATGTGCAGCAACATGATGAAGTCGTCGATGGTGATGATGGCTTCCAGCTTGGGCCGTCTGGCGCCCCGATGTTGCGGACTCGATCCGGTCGATCCCTTCAGCCAGTCGATGAAGTCCGATTCCAAGGTTCCAAACCAGCGCTCCACATACGGTTTCGTGTCAGGCTGGTGCGGGACGGCATGCTCGAAACCGATCTGGACACGCGCGAGAGCCCTACGCATCTGCTCGCTAACGAACTCTTTCGCGTTGTCGTATCTGATCTTTCTCGGCTTACCGTAAGCGAGCCATGAACCTCTGATTTGAGGAAATCGCTTCGCGAGCCAATGCTTCGGCCTGATGGCGTTGTCCAACGCCATCAGAGCGGGGTAGAGGCCGCCCGGCTCGAAGGATGGAAACAAACCGAGCGGATAGCCCGAGTGGGTGTCCAAGATGACGCAGACCCAAAAGCGGGGAATCGCTGCAGCCGACCAAGCTTTGCCAAACGGCGTCTGTCCGAGAATGCCGAGAAAATCGAACTTGTGGTGGTCGATTTCGGCGACGTCCAAGATGCGCGTCGGCCGCTCGAACTTGCCCGAGCCGCCGAACTCGAGGTCGGCCGCCTGTTTGCCTTTGTCTTTCGCCAGCCTGATCCAAGCGTTGTAGCGACGAAATTCGGTTTGAACCGTCGTCAGTTTGGCTTCTGGAAGAGGTTTTTCGAGCGGCTCCTTCTCGGCCTCTCCGTTCGCAATCCGCTCCTCGTTCGCGGCGTTGCGCGCCTCCGTCTCCCTATTCCTGTCTAATAGGGGCGCATTCCGTTTTGATATCTCGAGGTTGACGCGAATGAGAATCTTGGTCGGCCCGAACTTTGGCGAGATGTCGAGCATCTTCCTGATTTCCAGGGCGATGATGCTGAAGATCTCGTCCGGCAGCTTGCGCTTCCGGGCTTTGATCGCGTTCAGGTGCACGCAGGCGCGTTCCTGCATCTGCGTTTCCAGCTCCTTCTTCACCCAGCGCAGCAAGGAGCGGCTCGAATTGTTCGGCTGGAAGATCTTCCTGCCGGCGGGGAGGGCCTGGTTCTCCGCGAAGATCTCGGCGTTGACCTGCTCGATGATGAGGTCGGCGTTATGGTGGCTTCGATCGAACGGCTTCCCCGGCGGCGCGATGAGCATCCGGTTCACGAAGGCGGCGATGTACCGGTATTTCGTCTCCGCGAGGGTTCGCGGTCCTTGGTTGATAGTGCCGTAGGCCTTCGCGATCAGCGCGCGGGCCTCGTCCAATGATTTGGAGACGTCGAACGTCAGCCGCATTCGGCCCGGATGATAGTATTTTTCTTCGTCGAGCAGCTCGAAGAGTCTGGTGGTCGAATAGCGGGCGACTTCGCCGCGATCGACATTCAGGAAGAGGTGGGGGCCCTGGTCGGGCATCTTGCGCAGAATCTGTGCGCAGCGTTGTCGATCAGGACGACCTGGTCGGCCTCGAGACCGTCGAACAGGATCGAATCCAATGAAGGCTCGATGTCGTTGCCTTCGGTCGCATGATAAGGAAGCGCAGTTTGCGGTTGTTCGGTGACGATATCCAGCATCAGACGTGTCCCTTGCGGACGATCGTGTCGCCGTCGATCGGCGAGAACGTGTCGATCGAGACGATATTTTCCGGGATGCGCGAGAGCACCACGCCGCGCGGGAAGATGGTCTCGGCCAGGATGGTTTCGCAGTGAGACATCGGCAATGAGCCGCCTGCCTCCATCAATGCCGAGACGAGCCGGTTCAGGTCCTCCGGTTCGATGTCCCAACGATCGTTCGCGATGATCTCATCGACGATATCCGGATCGCCCCAGCGCTTTGCAAGCCCGCGCTCCGTGACCACGCGCCAAGGCACGCCAGCGAGCCGGTAAGCGAGCCGGACGCGGCGTAGGCGAGCCCGCAGAAGCTTGGCGTCCTCCCATCTCGCCCTTCCGTCCTCGTCCCAATCCGCGGGCCTTGGCGGCCTGAGCTCCTCCCAACCCTTGACTTCGTAGCGCACGAAACGGGCAACCTTGACGGGGTATCGCACGAACGCCCCGTCTTCCTCGATCAGGTAGTCCGGGGTGTAGATCTCGTTCCGATGTTCGCCGAACAGATTCATCCGGATCGTCTCCGGTTGAGCCCAGACCCGCTTTACGCGCAGGAGGCAGTCGGCCGCCCTGACCAGACGTTCCTCGAACCCTCCTTCATGGATCAAGTGACGCCCCATCTTGCGGCTGAAATGGCCCCCGACCACGTGATTGCGCCGGCCAGTGATCACCTGCCGCGTGGCCTCGTTGTCTTCCAAACGGAAGACCTCGACGCCGTCGCAGAGATGCTCCCAGACCGGCGCGATCTTTCGACGATTACGTGGCATCGCGACCTTCGTCGAGAAGACGCATGGCCCGCGTTTCTTCGATATGATCGAGAAACGCCGTCAGGTACCTGACGCTGATGAACTCGATCGACCCATCGGTGTAGATGCGAGCCGGCCTACCGAATTGACCGTCGTGTCCATCTACGAACCGTTCGAGCTTCGCGAAGAAGCGCTCGGCTTCAGTCTTGCGGGTGAGCGAAGGGATAACGGGCATGGAAGACCTTTTCGCCAGAGAGTCGGAACGTGCAGCCGCTTGACGCTGCACGGATTCGGTCCGGCAAAAGATCACCAAGAAAGACTCTTGCGACTTGGAATCGGACGTGCGATTCTCGGTCGGCCAAGAGGATATCTTGGTCGTTCTGCCGAATGGTGACCGGAGACAATCCGGATATTGGCGGACATGGGTCTAAGGCTGGCTTTTGTGGGCGCCGAAGACCTTTCTAACTACGCGCGATCGGAGTCCGCTCCGGTCGCGCGTCTACGCAAGCTGGTGCATGATGTTGTCCTTGCCGCGCCGGTATGGCGCATCGCATTGAATAACATGCGCGTTTTGGAATCCTATCGAAATGAATCTGGTGGATTTCGGATGCGGTTTTTCGGTCGTTTTGCGGAAAATCATCTGAGTGGTCCTGATAGTGTCGCCAAATTTTGCGCCTATTGACTCTTGTCTTCGTTTGCTGCACGCGCGCGCGAAGTATGCGGCACCCCAGGCGCTAAGCGTCCCTCGTCGTAAAATATCGCCACGCACTCGCGATGCCGATTCCCAGCGCCGCTGCGACGACCTCGGGCGCCGCTCCGGATCGCGCGAGATCGAAGCCGATCGTGTTACGTAGCGAAGTCGGGACGGCCGAACGTGAGACCCCGGCTAAGCTCCTCGATCGACGGAAGGCGAGTTGAAACGAGCGCGCCGAAAGCCGGGTGCGCCGCTTGGTCACGAACAGCGGATCGTCGTCGCCGAGCTCGAACGGGACGTGATCGAGATATCCGTTTAGCCGATCGATCGCTTCTTGCGAGATCGTGGCCGGTCGAGGCTCGAGATGCGACTGGCGGACGAGGACGGCGGCAAGGATCGGGCTGAAGTCGCGAAGGTTCAACCCAACGATTTCGGCCGTCGTCAAGGCTGAAGTGGCTGCGACGTGGATCGCAGCCGAGTCGCGCATGCGCGTCCAGCTATCCTCGTGGTCCCAAGTCGAGAGAATAGTCTCGATGGATTCTTTCTCGACCGGTTCTCGGTGCACCCTGCCGCAAGGAGGAAGGCGGCAACTCAAGAGCTTTGAGCAGTCGTGCGACCCCTCCTGAGCAAGAAAGCGTGCGAAGTTTCGTAGACCTGCAAACCGCCTGTAGATGGTGGAGGCGGCGGCGCCGTCAGCGCTCCAAAGCTCCGCGACACGGTCGGCTGCCGACTGGTCCATCGCGACGACTGCGGAGATGTCGATGCTACCGATGGCCTCGGCGACATCCCTTAGATCTCGAGCGTAACAGTCGACCGTCGACGGGGCCGAGCCCGCCGTGGCAATGGCGTCGAGCCAGAAAATGCTGTCTGGAACGAAAGGTAGCGTCTGTTCCTGCGTGACCATGGAAACTCGCCAAGTTAGACTTCAAAAGTCAGGCGCCCGAGCCACCGCCGTAGCGCGTTCGGCAAGCGGCCATACCGAATGATGGCGGTCGTGCCTCTCGACGCGGCAGGCGCCGACCCGGGGCCGGCATGCCGGTCAAATGATTGGCGGCCTCCGCCAAGTCGATTTCGCAGCTCGAGATCGACGCAGAAGCGGAAACGTTCGGTATCCGGAGCGAACCTACGACACGCCCGCCTGGTTCGAACCCGCCAGGGCCGATCTCCACTGTTACGCAAAGCATATACGCCTCCATCATTTGCCTAGGGATTTTGAGTTCCGGGACGACGGTTGTCCTCGAACAGGATTCGGATCGCCTCGCCGGACAGGTGCCGCTTCTCGGCGAGGGCATTTGCGACGGCGACGATGGCGTCTTGATTACCCCGGACCAGCCGGGCGGCCCGCTTCTGCAGGCGGACCAGATCGGTTTCTACGCGCCGGCGCAGCGTCTTGTCCCGCGAAACGGCCTTGAGAACGCGACGGTAATCCGACGTAAAAGCGAGATCGTCTCCCAAACCCGTCGCATGAAGCGATGCGATCATCCGAGTGGCGATCGCCATGTCGCTCTCCTCATCAAGACCGCTGCCAACGGAAACTTCTCCAATCAGCAAATGCTCGGCAGCCCGACCGCACAAGGTAGCCACGACGCGGGCCTCGAAGTCGCGTCTTGTCGGAAGATCGCCGTCATCCTGGACTGACGTCGTCTGTCCGGCGGCGCCATCCCGCGTCCGGACGACGATGCCGCGCAGGGTGGCGCAACGCAGGACCAGGATGCCGACGGCGTGCCCGGCCTCGTGCACGCAGATTCGGCGCAAGCGCGCGGGTGGAATGGCCTCGTCGGGCAGCGCGACCGCACGGACGTCATCGGCGCGGAGCGACCGGTCCTCGCGACGGGCGATCCGTCTCGCATCGCGCGTCACCATCATGAGTTCGGCGCCCGTTGATCCCTCGAGGAGCCGTCCGAGCTCGGCACGCTCGCCGCTCTCGATCTCCGGCAGATAGTGGGAGAGAATGTTGATCGTGCCGGCGAGATCAGGACGCCGGACCTCGATGGCCTTTTCGTAGCGTCCCGGGCGCAAGAGCGCCGAGTCGATGCGATCGAGATAATTTGTGCAGGCGATGAAAATTGTCTCCTCGCCACGACCGCTGCCGCCGCGCGAAAAAGCATCGTCCAACCTGAGCATGAAGTTGGTCAAAACGGGTAACCACCAGTCACGGCCTCTACTAGAAATTGTGGATCGGTCTGGCAACGCGTCAAGCTCGTCCAATAGAAAAACACAACTATGGGTAGATATCATTTCGAACATGGCATTGGTCGCCTGCACGACCCCGCCGAGCGCTCCATCCGACCGAGCGAAAAGATCTGCGACCGAATAAGCGAGGAGGGGGCGATTCATATGCTTCGCCACCAGTTTTGCCAGGGTCGTCTTACCGGTTCCGGTTTCGCCGAACAGCACTACTGAACGGCTCAATTGGCTGAAAGGAACACGGTCTTTCAGATCGGTAGCCAAGTCTAAAAAAAATCGGCGAGCCGCGCCGTATTCGATGGCTGTCTGGAGTGACGGCAATCGATCGTCGCCTTCAGAACCGATCCGCCGCCTTGTGGCTCGCTCCATGCGGGTGACGATCTGGCGGGAGGTCGATCCGGGCCGGAAGGCGGCAGCCAAATCGTTGATGTCCAGGCCGGTGCCCACAAGAGCAGGCACGTCCGCGGTGACGGTACGGCTTAGATGCCTTTCGAGCACCTGCCGGAGGGCCTCGCCGGTTGGCGAGGACAAACGGATCGTGTGGTCCGCGCTCGCGATCAGCGTCGAGGGGAGGATATCTGACGACGTGGCGATGCCTACGACCGAGCGGCCGTCGACCAGAACCCCAGACACGCTGGAGTTTCCGACCGTCCCCTTGTGTTCGGAGCGGGAAGACCCGTCCCTGGCGATGATGTGCCAACGATCGCCGTACCGACGCTTCCAGAACCTTTCACAGGGGGAAACCCATGTCGCAGCGGGCACGATCACAATGATCGCTAACGGCGCCTTGCCGGAGACGGAGCGCCGCAGCGCCGACGTCAACGCTTCCTCGAATGCGACTTCGAGGATAGCGTCGGTCGGCAGGCGTTTTTTGTCGCCGGGCATTTCACTCTCCGGAATGTCGACTTCGATCGGACGCAGATCCCGAAAGCTCACTCGCGCAGTCTCGTCAGAGTTCTCGGTCCGAGCGGCGCCGATACAAGGTCCAGTGCGATGAGATCGATGCAGGCGAGAGCCATCACCGACGGCACCGGATCGCGGTCGGTCCGCAGGCTTTTCAAGAGATCCGCGAGCGGCATGGCTCCTTCGTCCGTCAGGGCGCCGAGGATCTGCAGGCGCAGGCCGATTTCGACCGAGTGGTCTGCGTGTTTCCAGACCATCCTCGCGTTCGTGCAGCCGGGCTCGTTGAGGATCTCGGACTCCGTCCGGACCAAAGGGCGAAGACCCAGATCGAGAAGGCTCTGCGCGACGAGTAGGCGCTGCGCCGTGGAGCGGCGTGGCCTGGCTTCGACGACATCCAAATGATAACGACCGTCGTCGCGCTGGATGACGACGGCATCTATCTTCGTCAGCGCGGTGGCGATCTGATCCTCCGACAGATACTCGATCGATCTAACAGTGGGGTCGAGCGAGGCCTGTACCAGCGCGTCCCGCATAAGATGATGCCGCACTGGTATCGCTCGGCCGCATTTTGCCGACACGAACTGACCCTTGCGGTCGAAGCCGCCACTCATCCTTTCGATGCGCATGAGTTCACCCACTTTCGCCGTGCGGATAACCGAATGAGTGGCTGGGTTCTTCCGCCAGGGCACGGAAAAGGCGCGGAAGCCGCAACCCGCGCTGCCAATCGATGGCTCCCATCTTCACGTCTCCTCGGTGCCGAACGGAGCGACGTCGACGAACGTGTCGCTCTCGCGGTCGTATCGGCCATGCAGGATACTCCGACGCTTTCCCACGACGCGCTCGAAGACGTAAGTGTCGTCACCAGGCTGAACCCGGACCGGTCGACGGCCCTCCGCGTGGGCCCCGCAGCGGGTCGTCACCCAGCGGCCGCCGTGCAGCCTGCCGGGTCCGCCGCAGACCTCGCAGGTGACAGCGCTCCGGGCCTCGGCGAGATCGACAGCCTCCTCGACCTTGGCGGCGGTCTCGGGAGAGAGGTCGCCCTCCCAATAGAAACGCAACGTTCCGAACTTCTCCTTGACTTGGATCGTATGGAAAGAGCCGCCGTCCGCCAGCACCGCGGCTCGGATCCGCCCGCACGCACGTGCCAGCAAGTCTTCCCAGCCGTCGTCGACCGACGGCCAGCCCTGGGCGCGCGGGGGATCGCCGACCGGCTGAAAGAGGTCGGCGTAGGTCGTTACCAGATCGGCGCGCCAGTCCCGACTGCGGTCAGCCATGGCGCTTCTCCTTCGCGATGTTCTCCGCCGGCGCGTGCACGAACGCGTCCGACGCCCAGTCGTATCGGACGCGTTCGAGAGTGGAGCGCCGTCTCACGATGCCCCGGCGCAGAAAGACATCGTGGAATCCCGAAATGACCGGAACGGCAGTACCCTGCTGGTGGCCCTTGCAGGCCGGGAAGATACGGAACGCGCTCGCGAACAGGCGACCCTGGGCGCCGCACTCGGCGCATGTCGAAAGCGATCGGGCCTCCGCGAGAGCAACGGCTTCTTCGACCTTGAGCGCCGACCGCTGCGGGAGCTCCGAACGGCTGGTCCAGTGGACGCGGAGAGCTCCGTGCTCAGCAACCATGTGCGTGAAGTAGACGGTGCCATCGCCCGACACGGCGGCCACGCGCTCGGCGAGCCGCGCCACGACGTTCTGCCAGCCATCGTGACACCTTGGATAGCCGGGTGCGAACGGCACGCCGCGAAAGGATCGCACGAACAGATTCGGATATCTCCGGATGAGGTCGTCTTGCCATGTCATCTCTTGGCTCCTGCAACTGGCGGCTTCACGAATTCCGTCGGCCTGTTCTCTGCTGCCGCAAAGCACTGGCCGCGCAACGCGATCAAGGCATCGGGCCCGAATTTCATGGAAAGGTCGGAGACGAGAGCGCGCCTGCACATCAGCGAGCACACGACGGGGAACGCATTGTTCAAGCCGATCGCACTGCCCAATTCCTTGATCGACATGCGCTGGTAGCTCAGGGCAGTCTCGATATCGGCGCGCAGGCTACGACCGACATCCAGTCCGCGGTGACCCCAGATGCGGTCGCTGTTGGTTGCGCGAGGCTCCGCCTGGATAGTATCCGCGTCGACCTCCACCCGAGCGATGCGATGCAGGTCGAGCGCGATCAGCAGCATTCCCTCGGAATCGAGATCGCGGTACTCGCGCTCGTCCACGATGTCGTATGCGACCGCTGTCTGCTTGAATTGCGCGACCAACATCCCGATCTCGACATCCCGGCCTGCGACCGACAACGACTCCACAAGCTCTAATGAGAGCACATCCGGATCGAGCGTCAGCTGGACAGCGAGTCTGTGAAGATTCGTGGCGCGGCCGGAACCGATCTTGGCTCGGCCGCTCGCCGAAAGGAGATCGATCGCCCGATATCGAGCTTGGGACTTTGAATGCGCCACCAATGTCTCCGACCTGTTCGGAAGGCGAAGTCTCGCAAAGGCGACGTGTTCGCATGGGGTCACCAGGCTTCGTCCTTGCGTGGGCAGATAGAGAGCAGGTGTAGTGCAGGGAGTCAAGATAGTTAGCTATCTAGAACTGGATGGGTAGCTATCTATGAATGCTGATGGCCTGTGGATATCTTCAAATAGCGGAAAATCCGGGCTTTCGCCCAAAGTGGCACAATGTTAGAGAGTGTATCAGATAGTCAGCTATCTAACGTCGAAGGAGAGGATCGTGCGCGCACCGAAGAAGGGAGCGTCCAAGGCTCGGAAACGATCGGACAAGAGGAGCCAACTCCTTGTCTACCTCCGGCCGACTCTCATCCGTCAGCTCAAGCTCGCCGCACTGGCGATGGGGCAGCCGGCGTACGAGCTTGCGGAGACCGCCATTGCGGAATGGCTGGAAAAGCGCCAGAGCGAGATCAGGCGGGCGGCCGCCGAGATTGCTGATGGCAACAAATGATCCTGCGGTCATGACCGGGCCCATTCGCTTCAATGCGGACCGCTACGTCGAATCCGGCTCTGCCGGCTTGTCCGTCCTGACTGGAAGATATAGGGACCGGTCAGGTAGGGGAGCCACCAGCCGCAGCGAGGCCTCTTTCGTCGGCGGAAACTGGGGTCTCAGCGGCGTTCCGGGGCGAGCCTGGGTATCAGGTCGTCTTCGGACGTCGTGATTGCCTTGCGCCGCCCGCCGCTGCAGGGCCTAAGAAGGATGCCGGATCCGACCTATAGTCCGCCGCGCCGATGATCTGATGCGCCGCAGGGGGCCTTTCACGGATATCTAGCACTGCCGTTCCGGTTAGCGTAGTAGTCTCGCCGCGGTGCCACCGAGTACGCGAGCGCGATCGGCGTGCGTCAGGAAGGGAAGCCCGAACCGCATATGATCAAGACATTCAAGATAGGTGCACGGTCGACGGGTAAGATCGGAGCCCCACATGATGCGGTCCGTACCGAAGGCGTCGAAGGTGCGTTGCGGATAGGGCATTAGCCGGCGAAACGGATAGGAGTCGTCGGTAGAGCAAGGCAGCGAGCTTGCCTTGACAGCGACGTTCGGAAGTCGCGCCTGGGCGAGAATCTCATCGAGATCGGCAAAACATTGCTCGTCACGCAATGCGCTTTGCGCCGTTTGCCGAACGCCTCAACTGCGCTGCCCTGGCCGCCACATTTCTTCCGCCGCTATTTCCTGGTTTTTTCCGAGGATAGCGACCGGGAGCGAGCCGAGACAGCCGTCGCAGCCTTCGCCAACATCAGGCGGCCAATATCGGCGTGATCATGCTCCGGCCGGACGGTGCGAAGCCGATAGTGCTGCTCGCGCCGAGTGGGCTGCCGTCCCCGACAGGCGACATCGGCTGCAGCGCCTCTGCCATCGCGGTAGATGGCGCGATGATTGGGTCGCTGCGCCAGTGGTGGATGAGTTCGACGAGAGTCGCGAACCGGCAACGTCCTTCCGCCGCTGACCTCACGCGGAATCACTGAACGTTTAAGACCAACATCAGCCCACCCCCACCGCCCTGCTCGACGTTGTTGTTGGCCGTGTGATGAGGGATATGGCAGTGGACCAACCACTTCCCCGGCCGGCGAGCGGTCCAAACAACGTCGTACCGTTGGCCCGGACCAACGTTCACGGTGTCCGCCTGATAACGGGCGCTTTCGGCGAGCGTGACGCCATCCACCGCCACGATCTCAAAAGGGCCGCCGTGCACATGCATGGGGTGGACGAAGTTGTTGTTGGTGCCGATGAAACGCAACTTTATCGTCTGGCCAACCCTCATCTGCACGGTGTCGGTCGCAGGAAAGGCCTTTCCATTGATGGTGAAGTAGTTGGGGAGCGCGCCCTCCATCAGCATCGCGGGATAGGTGAGCCATTCGCGCTTCAGCCACTCCTGAAGTTGTATCGTGTATTCAAGGTCCGCTTTGACCTCGGACGAGGGGTCCGCCGGCTGGATAATGAGCGCACCGTAGAGACCGAGTGCCTGCTGACGGTCGGGATGATCGTGGCTGTGATAGAAGTATGTGCCGTGCTGTCCGACGGTGTATTCGTAGCTGTGTGAACCGCCGGGCGGGACGGGCGGCTGGGTGATCTTTGCCGGCCCGTCCATCTCATTTGGTACGATTAGTCCGTGCCAATGCACCGTCGTGCTCTCGGGCAGCGCGTTGTGAAAGTTGATCCGGACGTGATCGCCTTCCGTCAATTCCAGCCGAGGCCCCGGAATTTGATGGTTATACGCGTAAGCCTGAACCGCAACGTCCGGTAAGATATTCCAGCGGATCGCGGAAGCCTCGATATCGAACACCTTGACGCCATTCTCCAGCCTTGGCTGAAGCACCTGGTCGCCGCGCGCCGTCGGCGGCGCTTCGTAGCCGACCTGTCGCGGCTTCACCGCTGCCATATCCCGCATGGCAGCGGCCGGCAGGTCGAACGTGTTGATCATTCCGGGCGGCATGATCGGGCCGTCCACATCGTGCGCGCTCAGGGTGAGGTTCACGTAGAAGCCCGGCCATACCATTCCGGTGACAAGCAGCAATGCTGTCACCCCCGCCAAAGCGGCCAGTTGCGGAACGGTCGCCTGGCTCCTCATCCCGGCGCGCCCATGATCATCACCGTGCCGATCGTGATGTCCGCCGTGTGCGTCGGACCGTTCGGTCATGAGCCCATGCTTGATGCCGGCGTGTACCATCCAAACGTTGAACGGATAGGCCGTGATGAACCCGACGATCACGCCAAGGGACATCACGCCCCAAAACGTCAGTTCGAGGGGATCCATGGCGCGCATATCACGCCCCATCATCAGGAAGCTCATCGTCGGCGCCATTCCCGCCATCATCGCATTCATGCTGATGAATTCCGGCATGAAGCTCATTTTCACGTTCTGCCAGTACGAACCGCCCATCATCCGCTTCATGAACAGCGACTGGAAGATGAAGAGCCCGAACGAGAATCCCGCCAGATATTCCACGATCAGATCGATCCACATCGGCAATCCGAGGAAGGCCGTCGTCGCTGCGGCAAGGATGATGCCGGTCGCGTCTCCGGCCACGCAGTGGATTGTGCTGCCGACCCTTGCTTCCACAGCGGGGAAGTGAATCGTTCGTGTTCTCCTGGCCGCGGCTCTTTGTCGGCGAGTACGTAGAGGAGCAGGCCGAACGGCCCCATGTAGAGCGTGATGAGGACGAACGCCCATTTCATCACGGCAGGCTCGGGATTTCCGGCGAACTGGTCGTACGCGACGTAGGCGGTCGAGATGACTGCTATAACGAACCAGCCGAGCAGAAAATAATCGTAGGGAAGGGCGATCACGGCTGCTCCAATGCGTTGTTCGTGACGAAACCGTCGCATAGGGTCTTCGTTCCTTTCTGACTCGAAGTGAGAAAATGTTGGGTTTTGCTGTAATATTTTTGACCCGCGAACGTCGCGGGCGCTCGGATATGCGCGATGTGGATCGACAAGCATGATTGAAACGATGCTGTATCCGGGCTCGACGGACCTATTGCGCGTGTTGATCGAGCGATGGCGACAGGACCCTGGGTCGACCTATCGCACGTGGTTCTTGTGGGATGAGCGCCTGAAGAACTTCAGGTCGATTCGGCGCGGCATCGCTCAGGTGGTCGAGGAGATCGGGGGCGGAACGTTCGGCAACGTGTACAGGGGCTCCTCCCTCGAAACGATCGTGGGGTCGATCGCGGAGCAGAGGCAGATCTTCAAAGGAGCCGATCACGCCTTCCTATGGAAACCGAAGCTTCGGATCCCGGACATCTATGAGGATGCCGGAAATCAGCGGGCTTTCGGTCAACTCCTGCATCACTGTTCTTGCTGCAGTACCGAGCAGGAGCTCGTCGAAGGAATCGACACGATCGATCGACTGAAGATCAAGGGTCTCGGGCCCGCTGTCGCCAATCTCCTGTACTTCCTGCACCCGACGCTGATGCCGCCATTCAACACCGCGATCGTGAACGGCTTCAATGCGATCACGGGCGCCAAGGTGAAGCTCGGCCGATGGGATCAATATCTTGGGATGCGAAGCGGCATCCTGGAGCTGAACCGCGCTTATCGGGATATTCTCTCCAACGATCTCGGCGCAATCGCGGGATTTCTGTTCGATGTCGGTACCGGGCGCTTCAGCGCGCCTCCTGTCGGCAATGGCGAGACAGCAAGAGACGCTTGGCTATCCGAGTTGTCGAAGGCGCGCGAGACCGCAAAAAGGCTCGAAGCTCCCATTGCGGCGGCGCGCGAGAACGATCTTACCCATACGGAAGTCCAAGCCTGGCTCCGCGACCTGGGCCTGGCGCTCGGTTATCGGATATGGATCGCTTCGAACGATCGGGGACGCTCATACAATGGCGCCATGTTGGCATCCGGTTGCATCGACCGTCTGCCCTCATCAATCGAAGATGCCGCGGGCGCAGAATCGATCCGGCTCATCGATGTGCTCTGGTTGGATGCCGCGAGCGATCGCGTGGTCGCTGCTTTCGAGGTCGAACACACGACCTCGATTTATTCCGGGATCGTCCGCATGCTCGATCTGGCGCTAAGCGGCGACCTGCATACCGCGGGCGGACTGTTTCTGGTTGCTCCGGACGGCAGGGAGGACGAGGTGCGTAATCAACTTCGTCGGCCGGCGTTCAGTCGCGTCGCTGACTTGCAGGTACGCTACCTGCCGTATGGCGAGCTGGAGCGGAACAAGGATGCGATCGCCCGCTTCGGGACAGGCATGAAAGGCATTCAGGCGATCGCGCGACTTCTTTGACCCGTCAGACCCGCGTCGTCCGCAGTCGCAGCGCGTTGCCGACCACGCTGACGGAGGACAGCGCCATCGCGGCCGCAGCGACGATCGGCGACAGCAGCAGTCCCAGCGTCGGATACAGGACTCCGGCCGCAATAGGGATACCTGCGGCGTTGTAGGCGAAAGCAAAGAAGAGGTTCTGCCTGATGTTCCTCATGGTGGCGCGTGACAACCGCCGCGCACGGACGATGCCGTTGAGATCTCCCTTGAGAAGAGTGACGCCCGCGCTCTCCATCGCCACGTCCGTTCCCGTGCCCATGGCGATGCCCACTTCGGCCGCCGCCAAAGCCGGCGCGTCGTTGACGCCGTCGCCCGCCATGGCGACGCTTCGTCCGTCCTTCTGCAGCTTTGCGACGACCGCACTCTTCTGATCGGGCAGTACCTCGGCTTCGACATCCGCAATGCCGAGTCTCCGGGCGACCGCCTCGGCCGTGGTCCGGTTGTCGCCCGTCAGCATGATGACCCTCACGCCCTCGGCGGCCAGGTCGCGCAGCGCCTCGGGCGTCGACTGCTTCACGGGATCGGCGATGGCCAAAATGCCCGCGAGCCTGCCGTCGGCGGCCATGTTGATGACGGTTGCACCTTCACCGCGCTGACGCTCGGCTTCGCTTTCGAGGGCAGATGTATCGACACCCTCCGAACGCAGGAAAGTCGCGTTGCCGAGGAGGATTTTCTTGCCCTCTACCGTTCCGAGGGCGCCTCTGCCGACCGGCGAGTCGAAGTCCTTGACGTCGGCCGTCTGAATTCCGCGATCCTTGGCCGCATTGACGATGGCATCCGCCAGCGGATGTTCGCTGGCGCGTTCGACGCTGGCGGCGAGCCGCAGCACGTCCGCCTCCGAATATCCACTGACCGGTACGATCGCGACGACCTTCGGTTTGCCTTCGGTCAAAGTGCCGGTCTTGTCGACGACAAGAGTGTCTATCTTCTCCATATGCTCAAGCGCCTCGGCGTTCTTGATGAGCACGCCCGCTTGTGCGCCGCGCCCGACCCCGACCATGATGGACATCGGGGTCGCCAGGCCGAGCGCGCACGGGCAGGCGATGATGAGAACACTGACCGCCGCGACGAGACCGAAGGCGAGGCGGGGCTCTGGACCGTAGACGGCCCAAGCGGCGAAAGCCGCGACAGCGATCACGATGACCGCCGGAACGAACCAACCCGCGACCTGATCCGCCAAACGCTGGATGGGCGCGCGCGAGCGCTGCGCCTGCGCCACCATCTGCACGATCTGAGACAACATCGTATCGCTGCCGACCTTTTCGGCCCGCATGACGAATCCGCCGGAGCGGTTGAGCGTGCCGGCGATCACCTTGCCGCCGACCTCCTTGCTGACCGGCATGGATTCGCCAGTCACCATCGACTCGTCGAGCGAAGATCGGCCCTCGACGATCTCGCCGTCGACTGGCACCTTTTCCCCCGGGCGGACGCGCAAACGATCGCCCGGCCGGAGCTCCGCGATCTGGACTTCCTCGTCAGAGCCGTTCTCCCGGATGCGGCGTGCCGTTTTCGGCGCGAGGTCCAATAGCGCCTTGATCGCTCCGGAAGTGGCTTCTCGCGCGCGCAACTCGAGCACCTGCCCGAGAAGCACCAGTACCGTGATGACCGCGGCCGCTTCGAAATACACGGCCACTGCGCCGTCATGACCCCGGAACGTCGAAGGAAACGCAGCGGGAAGAACCGTCGCCACCACGCTGTAGACCCAGGCGACTCCCGTACCCATCGCGATCAGCGTGAACATGTTCAGATTGCGCGTCACGACCGACTGCCAGCCGCGGACGAAGAACGGCCACCCTGCCCATAGGACGACCGGCGTCGCGAGAACGAACTGGATCCAATTGGAAAGCGACTGGTCGATCCAACCGTGAGCACCGACGAGGTGAGCGCCCATCTCGAGGACCACGACCGGAACGGAGAGGGCGAGACCCACCCAAAACCGACGGGTCATATCGACCAGCTCGGGATTGGGCCCCGCGTCCGCGGTGGCGAGCTCGGGTTCGAGCGCCATGCCGCAGATGGGGCAATTGCCTGGTCCAACCTGGCGGACCTGCGGATGCATCGGGCAGGTGTAGATCGTGCCTTCGGGCACGTCAGCCTGCGTTTTCTTCATCTCTCCGTGTAGATATTTCGCCGGATCTTCCGCGAACTTCGTCCTGCAACGGTCCGAACAGAAGTAGAAGCTCCGACCTCCGTGCTCGGCCTTGTGACGAGCCGTGTCCGGGTCCACCTCCATTCCGCAAACGGGATCCACCGTGGTCCCCTGCGCGCCACCATGATGATGGTGGTGAGCATGGTGCTCGGAAGCCGATGCGGTGGACTGGCAGTGTCCGCAGCAGTTCTTGTCGGTCTTCTCGGAATTCGGCGTGTCTGGCCGAGCCATCGTCAGCTCCATCTTGCGGAATGTACCCTAGGGGGGTATATACGTGGCATGAGAAACGACATCAAGGCTACGTGCCAGAAACGTTTGAACCGCATCGAAGGTCAGGTTCGCGGCCTGGCGAAGATGGTCGGAGAGGATCGGTATTGCATCGACATCGTCACCCAGATCTCGGCGGTCAGGGCGGCGCTTCGCCGCGTCGAGGAAGAGATCCTGCGGGATCACGTGTCCCATTGCGTGGAACATGCGATCCGCAGCGGCGACAAGGCGGATCAAAGGCGAAAGATCGCCGAGCTGATGGACGTCGTGGGCCGAGCGAACAGGTAGCGCCGATGGGATCACCAATGATTGAGCTGGATCAAAGATTCTGCATGTCCCTGGGCTATGGTATCCTCCGGGCTGATAAGGTGTTGTCCGGCTAAGGAAGTGATGGCGAGCAAGTAACAACGATGCGGTTCGTCCGAACGATTCTGGCATTCGCGATTGCCGCCTCCTTGGCGCTGGCGCCGCTCGGCGCGTCCGCGACGGGCTTGGCTATGACCGCGTCGGACAGCACTTCCACGATGCAAATGGAAGCGTCGGCCGACATGTCGATGGATTGCTGCCCGGACGACACGACAGGCACGCCCATCCACAGCGAACACCACAAGTGCGGTTCGGGATTTTGCTGCGTAGGCAGCCTGACCGCGCTTGGAGACGTGCGAAGCATCGCGTTCCGTTTCGACCCTGCCGCGGAACGTAAAGCAGCCATCCCGGCGGACCAGATCGTCACGGTCCAGGCAGGCAATCCTCCTTTTCGACCTCCTCGAATCTGATCTCACAAAGCCCGACGTCGCGCAGCAGCCTGCGACGACTGACGTGCGCGCTCCTAGCGCCACGACCGAGATCACATCATGAGGACAGGACAATGCTTTCCAAGTTCAGCACCGCGGCTTTGGCCGCCACGATTTCGCTCGCCGCGTCGGCCGCCATGGCGGGCGCCGGCGACTACGCCTTCGAACCCGTCAATCCGGAGATGAAGAAGGGCGACGATGTCACGCTCGCCGTTCGCTTGACCAACAAGCAGACCGGCAAGCCGGTATCGGACGCCGTGATCTTCAGGACACGGGTCGACATGGCTCCGGACGGGATGGCCGAAATGGAATCGCCGGTCGAGCCGCTGCCGTCAAAGGAGCCCGGCGTCTACGCTTTCAAGACCGATCTGCCGATGGCCGGCCGCTACCAGGTCACGCTCTCGGCGAAGGTTCAGGGTGAGGCGGAGACCGTCACCGGCAAGCTGATCGTCAAGGCGATCAAGTAGCACCCATCGGGTGCCGCTCGCCGGCGCCCGACATCCCGTTTTTCAGTCGTTCGGATGCGCGCTGCTGCGCGCGAGGACAACACGCCATGAATACCTTTCGTTTTCTGACTACTCTCGCGGTGGGCGGCGGCTTGAGCTTGGGGGCCTACTGGTACTTGAACGATGGGCGCTGGCCCGTCCGTACCGACATGGCTGCGGTTGCCGCAGCGGCAGACCGAACGCCGCTCTTCTATCGTGATCCGGGCGGAGAGCCGTTTTGGTCTGCCGGACCGAAAAAGGACGACCACGGACGGGATTATCTGCCCGTCTACGATGACGGCCAGACGGTCGACGAGCCGGCAAAGCCAAGGCAGCAGGCGAATTCTTCCCGCAGGATCCTCTACTATCGTAATCCGATGGGTCTCCCGGACACCTCGGCCGTGCCGAAGAAGGATCCGATGGGGATGGACTACGTCCCCGTTTACGAAGGCGATGACGCCGACGACGGGTCCGTGAAGCTGTCGCCCGGCAAGATTCAGCGCACCGGCGTCAAGTCGGAGCCGGTCGAGCGGCGCGCGATCCGAGTCTCGGTGAAGGTGCCCGGTACGATCCAGCTGGACGAGCGTCGGGTGTCCGTAATCGCCATGCGAGCCGAAAGCTTCCTCCAGAAGGTCGCGGACGTGACCACCGGAACGCGCGTCCGGGCGGGCCAGCCGCTGATGCAGATCTACAGTTCGGCGGTGGCTTCCGCGGCCGCGGAATACTTTGCGACGGTCACTTCCAAGACGGTAGGGGGCGTCGAAGTGTATGGCCGTGGGTCGCGCCAGCGACTTACGAACCTTGATGTGCCCGACCAATTCATCGCCGAGATAGAGAAATCTCACGTCGCGCCCGTCAACGTGCAGTGGTTGGCTCCGCGGGACGGCATCGTGCTCGAGCGCAACGCCATCGAGGGTATGCGGGCCAACCCAGGCGACGTGCTGTTCCGGATCGCCGACATCTCGGTGGTCTGGGCCCTGGTCGACGTGGCCGAACGCGATCTCGGGAACATCGCGGTCGGTCAGCCGGTCGAGGTCCGCGCCCGGAGTTTCCCCGGGCGGAGCTTCGCCGGAAAGATCTCGGTCATCTACCCGCAGGTGAACCGCGACACGCGGACCGCACGCGTCCGGATCGAACTCACCAACCCGGACTTCGCGCTGCTGCCCGATATGTATGTCGATGCCACGATCGACACCGCGGATGCCGCGCCAGTTCTGGCCGTGCCGGACAGCTCGGTGCTCGACACCGGCAGCCGGCAGGCGGTTCTGGTTGACAAGGGAGAAGGGCGCTTCGAGCCGAGGGAGGTGCAGCTCGGCCGCCGCGGCGGCGGCTACATCGAGGTGCGGAACGGCCTTGCCGACGGCGAGGCGGTGGTTACCTCGGCCAACTTCCTGATCGATGCGGAAAGCAACCTGAAAGCGGCGCTTAAGGGGTTCGCAGAAGCTGCGCCACAAGATCCCAGTGCCGCCGGCGACCACGCAATGGGAGAGCACAAATGATCACCCGCATCATCGCCTGGTCCGCCCGCAACCTGCTGCTTGTACTGTTCGGCACCGGCTTCGCGGCCGCGGCCGGACTATACGCGCTCGTCCACCTTCCACTGGATGCGATTCCGGACCTCTCTGACACGCAGGTCATCGTCTACACCGAGTATCCCGGCCAAGCGCCGCAGGTAATCGAGGACCAGGTCACCTATCCGTTGACGACGGCGATGCTGACGGTACCGAAATCGAAGGTCGTGCGCGGCTTTTCGTTCTTCGGGGTATCGTTCGTCTACGTGATCTTCGAGGACGGCACCGACATCTACTGGGCGCGATCGCGCGTGATGGAGTTTCTGAACAGCGCGACGTCGAGATTGCCCGCAGGTATCACTCCGACCATCGGTCCTGACGCCACGGGGGTCGGCTGGGTCTACCAGTACGCCGTCATGTCCAAGGAATTGAATCTCGCGGACACCCGCACGATCCAGGATTGGAACCTCAAGTTCGCACTGGCCAAGGCCGAGGGCGTCGCCGAGGTCGCCAGCATCGGCGGGTTCGTCAAACAGTACAACGTCGTGCTCGATCCGCAGCGGATGCGGGACCGTGGCATCAGCATGCAAAAGGTCCGAGAGGCCATCCGCGCCAGTAACGCCGACGTCGGAGGCCGCACTGTCGAACTGTCCGAGTTCGAGTACGTCATCCGCGGCAAGGGCTACGTCAAGAACATCAACGATCTCGGCAACATCGTGCTGAAGACCTCCGGAGGCACCCCGGTGCTGCTCCGGGACGTCGCCAACGTCGAGCTTGGGCCGGACGAGCGGCGTGGTATCGCCGAGCTGAACGGCGAGGGAGAGGTCGCGAGCGGTATCGTGCTGCAGCGCTTCGGCGTCAACGCTCTGGACGTCATCGAGAACGTCAAGAAGCGGTTCAAGGAGATCGCGAGCAGCCTGCCGAATTCGGTCGAGATCGTGCCGGTCTACGATCGGTCCAACCTTATCTTCGCCGCTATCGATACCCTCAAGCACACGCTCTTCGAGGAGAGCATCGTCGTCGCGCTGGTCTGCATCGTGTTCCTGCTGCACGTCCGCAGCGCATTGGTCGCGATCCTTATGCTGCCGGTCGGCGTTTTAATGGCGTTCGGCGCCATGATGCTGCTGGGGTTGGGCTCAAACATCATGAGTCTCGGCGGCATCGCGATAGCGATCGGAGCCATGGTGGACGCCGCGATCGTCATGATAGAAAACGCTCACAAGCACCTCGAACGTGCGAAGCCGGATCAGTCACGGGTTCAGATTTTGATCGACGCTGCCTCCGAAGTCGGGCCGGCGCTGTTCTTTAGCCTGCTGATCATCACGGTGTCTTTCATGCCGATCTTCACGCTGGAATCGCAGGAGGGACGGCTGTTCAGTCCGCTGGCATTCACAAAGACCTTCTCGATGGCGGCCGCGGCTCTGCTATCCGTCACCTTGGTGCCGGCTCTCATGGTGATCTTCGTGCGCGGCCGGATCGTCCCCGAGAGCAGAAATGTCATCAACCGCTTCCTGATTTGGATCTACCGGCCGGTAATCAAGGGCGTCCTGCGAGCCAAGACGCTGGTCATCCTCGCTTCGGTGGGAGTCCTTGCAGCTTCGGTCTGGCCCGCGCGACAGCTCGGTACCGAGTTCATGCCGTCGCTCAACGAGGGGACCCTTCTTTACATGCCTACCACGCTGCCGGGAATCTCGGTCACGAAGGCCGCCGAACTGATGCAGATGCAGGATCGGATCATAAAGTCGTTCCCGGAAGTCGCGTCCGTCTACGGCAAGGCGGGAAGGGCGGCCACAGCGACGGACCCGGCGCCGACCGAGATGTTCGAAACGGTCGTGAATCTCAAACCAAAGGAACAGTGGCGGCCCGGGATGACCGTCGACGGCCTGATTGCGGAAATGGACAAGGCATTGCAATTCCCGGGCGTCTCCAACGCCTGGACCATGCCGATCAAGGCGCGCATCGACATGCTGTCGACAGGCATCCGCACTCCGATCGGAGTCAAGGTGATGGGCACCGACCTGGTCGAGATCGATCGGCTCGCCAAACAGATCGAACGCGTGATCAAAGCCGTGCCCGGCACTTCGTCGGCGTACGCCGAGCGGGGCATCGGCGGTTACTATCTGGAGATCGTTCCGGATCGCGAGGCGCTGGCTCGCTACGGGATCCTGATCCAAGACTTGCAGGACACCATCGCGGCCGCGTTGGGAGGTCAGACCGTCACCACCACGGTGGAGGGCAGGCAGCGCTTCACGGTGAACATGCGCTACCCGCGCGATCTCCGCGACAATCCGAAGGCCATTGCCAATGACATCCTGGTTCCGATGCCGGCGGGCGGCGCCGTGCCGCTGGGCGAAGTCGCCAAAGTCGAACCGGCCCGCGGGCCGACGTCGATCCGGACGGAGAACGGGCAGCTTGCGACCTACATCTACGTGGACATTCGGGATCGCGACATCGGAAGCTACGTGACGGACGCGCAGCGCGCCGTCACCGACAGTATCCAATTCCCAGCCGGCTATTATGTGGTCTGGAGCGGTCAATACGAATACATGCAGCGCGCGGCTGCCCGTTTAAGGATCGTGGTTCCGGTGACGCTCACGATCATCTTCCTGCTGCTATATTTGAACTTCAAGGCATTGACTGAAACCCTGATCGTGATGCTCTCGCTGCCGTTCGCGCTGGTGGGCGGAATCTGGATGATGTGGTGGCTCGGCTTCAATCTCTCCGTCGCCGTCGCCGTCGGGTTCATCGCACTGGCGGGAGTCGCCGCAGAGACGGGCGTGGTGATGCTGATCTATCTGGATCATGCACTGGCCGAGATGAAGGCCAGGCGCAGCGCGGAGGGCCGAGCCTTCAGCCGACGTGATGTCCATGCTGCCATCATGGAGGGGGCGGTCGAGCGCGTCCGCCCCAAGATGATGACCGTAGTGGCAATCATGGCGGGACTACTGCCCATCATGTGGAGCACGGGAACGGGATCGGAGATCATGCAGCGCATTGCCGTGCCGATGATCGGCGGGATGACGTCCTCCACGTTGCTGACGTTGATCGTGATTCCGGCGATCTTCGGCCTGGTGAAGGGACGCGGGCTTCCGGAGGGCGACGCAACGACCGGGCTTGCTACTGACGACCCGCAGGATGTGCCAAGGGCTGCGTGAATCGGGAATTTGGACAGAACGGCATCGCGAGGGCACATGAATGGGCTTGCAACGATCGAGGCGGACGGCGGCGTATGCGTTCGCCCGAGCGCACGATCATGGTCCGAACCGGCTTTGGCAGAAGAGTGGCAAAACAAAACGGAGCGAAACGTGAAAGAACGAACCTCTATTATGACCCGGCGATCGCTTGTGACACTGTTGGCCGCGGCGGCCCTGATCAAGCCCGCCGAGGCGATCGCACAAGGAACCGCAATCACGGTGCACAAGGACCCGAACTGTGGATGCTGTACTTTTTGGGTGCAGCATATGCGCGACGCCGGATTCTCCGTTCGGGTCGAGGAAACCGCGGATATTGCGTCGGTTCGGGCTCGTCTCGGCATTCCGCCGAGGTTGGCTGGGTGTCACACGGCGGAGGTCGGTGGCTATCTCGTTGAGGGCCATGTGCCGGCGGATGCCATTCGGCGCCTCCTCTCGGAGACTCCCGATGCGAAGGGCATCGCCGTGCCGGGCATGCCGGTGGGATCGCCCGGTATGGAAAGTGGACATCCGCCGCAACCCTATACGGTCATACTGTTCGGGGCGGATGGCCAAAAGCCTTTCATGCGCTTCGTCGGCAAGCAGGTGATTGACTGATCGCGAACGAAGCGACGCCCTGGATGAACTCGCCACGACTTCACTTCTATCGCATGCGAAAGCGATGTCAGGTGTACGTTACGAAGACCCAGGATGGCGCCAGTCGGCAAGACCGAGCAGTTGACTCCGCCCGGGGAGGGAAAAATATCGCGCTCTCCTTTACCGAGCCGATCGTCCCCGCCGAGCAACGCGCTCGACGGACTTAGAGATTTGCGTGAGCGAGGTCGTAAAATCGGGGATATCGACCATAGCCAGTAGCAGCCCAGCAATCCAGAACAGGTTCTCGTGGGTGAACATCCCTAAAAGCCCCAGGGTGGCGACAATCTGATATTGCACCTTCTGTTCCGTGTGAGCGATGTGCTCCGGTAGATGGTGCAGACGTAACATCAAGACGCCGAACATGAAGACGAACAGCACCAGGAATATTCCCATGGCGATCATCAACGGATCCCGCTGCTCGGCCCCAGCAACGAACCAAGGCAGATGAACGCCGGGAAATTGCGCTTGTTGCTCCGTCATTGGCGGCCCCTTACTGTCCCGGGACATAGGGACCTGCCCCGATCGATCATTGATCCAAGTCAATTACCGGCTTCGCTGAGCCGCTGTGCCTTCCGCTTGACCTATAGAGATGACCTGACGCGAGTGAATTGCGACCTCTCACAGGTAAGACCCGGAACGCCGAGACCGCACGAAAGCAATTTCGACCAGACTTCCTCCGCTGTTTCCGCGAACTTGAAAAGGTCGCAGTCGGATCTGTCGATCGTGCCGCTTTCGATCAGCGCCTCGAAGTTGACGGCGGACCGCCAGTAGTGCTCGTCGAACAGCACGATGGGAATGGCGGGCGACTTCTCCGTCTGTCTCAGCGTAAGGATCTCGAACAGCTCATCGAGCGTGCCGAAACCGCCGGGGAATGCGACGAGCGCATTGGCGCGCATGGCGAGGTGCATCTTTCTCATCGCGAAGTAGTGAAATCGGAGCGTCAGGGCGGGCGTGGAGTAGGGATTGGGCTGCTGCTCCTTGGGAAGCGTGATGTTGAACCCGATGGAAGGCGCTCCCGCATCCGATGCACCGCGGTTTGCGGCTTCCATGACGCCGGGACCGCCGCCGGTCGCGATCACGTTGTCTCGGATGCCGCCGTTCGAGGTCAAGGCGCCACCACGCTCGGAAGCCAGGCGCGCGAAGGCGCGCGCTTCTCGATACCATCGCGAGTGCGGTTCAGGTCCGTCCTCTCGCACCCGCGCAGAACCAAAGACGACGATGGTGGAGCGCACCCCCCACGACCTCAGGTATTCCTCAGCCTTGGCGTACTCCAGCATGAAACGCATGCCGCGCATGGAATCGCCGAGCAGAAAATCCTGATCGAGCGCAGCCAGCGAATAGGCCGGCGAACGGATCTGCTCCGCGTTGGAAGTCGACGAGTTCTCAGTCGACCTTGTCGGCTTGTCTTCCATCGCTGCACCTATGCCACTGCTCGTTGCCTTCTATTCCGTCCTCCAATCGCAATTCTTGAGTTACGTCAACGAACTCGCGGAATCCGTTCGTATATTCCCGCAAACGCGGTCGTAGGTGTTCGAGCCGCCAAGGCACGAACGAAACTGCGGTCGAGCCCGCGAATGGGCCAAGGGCAAGGAAACGAAGGGGGGACCGAATGACTCTAAGATTGTCTTTCTTGGGTGGGGCAGGGACCGTTACAGGCTCCAAGTATCTTCTGGACTCCGGATCGCATCGCATTCTTGTCGATTGCGGCCTCTTTCAAGGAAAGCGGACTCTCCGGGAAATGAATTGGACAAGCTTCCCCGTCCACCCAGCGAGCATTTCGGCCGTCGTCCTTACTCATGCCCACCTGGATCATTCGGGCGCACTGCCGCTGCTGGTGAAGCAGGGCTTCGCGGGTCCTATCGTCTGTTCGGAGGCGACCGCCGCACTCTGCGAGGTACTGCTGCGCGATTCGGGCCACATCCAGGAGCAGGACGCACTGTTTGCCAACAAGCATGGGTTCTCGAGACACAAGCCGGCCCTTCCTCTCTACGGCGTGAAGGATGCCGAAGCTGCGCTGCGGCTACTGAGGCCGATCTCGTTTCGCCGCGAACATGCCCTGCCTGGCGGAGGACACACAGTGCTCCGACACGCTGGGCACATCCTTGGTGCAGCATCGGTCGAGCTGGAGTGGAATCTAACGTCGATCGTCTTCTCGGGGGATCTGGGGCGGCAAGACGATCCTATCATGTTGCGGCCGGAAGCCCCTACGCAGTCCGACTACCTTATCGTCGAATCGACATACGGAGACCGCTCTCATCCGACCATCGATCCGCAGCGCGAACTTGAGGAAATCGTCGCAACGACGACCAAACGAGGCGGCACGGTGGTCATTCCGGCCTTCGCGGTCGGTCGGGTCCAGGTGCTCCTCCACTACTTCGAACGCATCAAATCGGCCGGAGGGCTTACCAACGTGCCGATCTTCCTGGATAGTCCGATGGCGGTCGACGCCAGCGATATCTTCTGCAGGTTCAAATCGGATCACAAGCTCACGCATGAGGAATGCCGCAGGACATGCGCCGTCGCGACCTATATCCGCTCGGTCGAGGATTCGAAGCGTCTTGGCGGCAGCCCGATTCCCAAGGTCATCATTTCCGCGAGCGGAATGGCTACCGGCGGCCGGGTGCTTCATCACTTGAAGCGTTTCGCGCCGTATCAGAAAAATACGATCCTCTTCGTAGGCTACCAGGCCGAGGGCACTCGGGGGGCCGCGATGACGTCGGGAGCGAAGTCAGTCCGTATTCATGGCGAGGATGTACCTGTCGCTGCGGAGGTCCGGAACATAGAAGCTCTGTCAGCGCACGCCGACGCCAATGAGATCCTGACGTGGCTAAAGAGCATCGGAGGCGCTCCAAAGACGACGTTCATCACTCACGGTGAGCTGCGAGCCTCGAAGGCGCTACAGGCGCGAGTTTCGGCCGAACTCGGTTGGACCAGTCTCGTTCCGGAGCAGGGTCAGGAAGCTCTGTTGGCTTGAACCAATCCCGACCGACGGCAGTGATCCGACGCGTTCGGACCGAAGGATCACTGCCCTGCGATCACTGATCCTTCTTGGGGCCCATGTGATGCGGCACATCCGTCTTGGGACCTCCGCCGTAGTGATGGCTGCCGCCCGATCCGCTCTTCGACCCCGTGCTTTTCTTCTTGCCCATGTGATGCGATTCCGTCTTCGGCCCGCCCGAATAGTGGTGACCACCATCGTTCGATGGAGTCGTTTGTGCCATGGCGGGGGCGATGGCGAAGGACAAAACGGTGGTGGCCACGAGCAACTTGCGCGCGTTCATATGATTCTCCTGTTCGGTCTTGATGATGATCGCAAGCGATCAAACCAGATGTCTGAAGCGGAGACAATGCAGCGCGAACATCGGTCGGAGTAGTTGAGCGAGATCAATAATCGTCGTGTGGATGATGTAGTCGATGCACAAATTGAAGGCGCGGAGACGCGACGCAAGAGACGATGTATTCTTACAGAGTTCGTTCAAATTCTTTTTCACTCAGCTCAGCATCGTTTGCGACGAACGACGTGTCGATTCATTACGCCGATCTGAGCAAAAAGTTTTTCTTGGCGATTGGCTGCGCATCTGAGAGTGGTCAAGACCGTTCACAAAGCGGTCTGTCGGCATTGCGATCGGCCATCGATATTTCGAGGATAGGAAAGGCGCAATGGCCGCAACGCTGAATTGGATCATCGTACGCCCGCAGCGTGACGACGATCCGGACCGCTGCACTCGCTCGCCCGGCAGCTCAAGATAAGCCCCGGACTGTCGGGCATACTCTGTCGTCGCAGCGGGGATAACACTCGCGCGACGACAGAGTTCGAGCATTAAGATGGTGCATGATGTGGCTAGTCGAAAATTGATCCATATTGGGCGCTGCCGAATCAACATCGTCGGTTCGCGTCACCAGCTCACGTTCCGGCAGCCGAGACATCCTGGATCCGTATGAGCCTCTCATCGACCATCTACTCCCGCGCCGATAGCACGCGCCGTATAGCGGAGGCGAGGGCGGGAATCGCTTCCAAACGTCCTGAGCGAATCCGCTTCGCAAAGGTTCGCTCACCGGAGGGAAGATGATCGTTCACGCGACGACGCATAAGGTTGTCGCTATGGTGCTCGCCCGAGCCGAGCGCAGGTCGTTCGTTCCGTTGGTCGGGCTGACGGCATTTATCTCCGCGTTGTCGATGAGCGTGCCCGTGGAGTGGCTGGTCGTCGCTGCTTCATTGGCCAACCGACGCAGATGGATGTTGATCGCTTCGATTGCCGCGATGGGAAGCGCGATCGCTTCGCTCGGCCTGTATCTCGCGTTTCACCACTTCGGCTGGAATCTCTTGCTCGCCCGTTTTCCGGACCTCGCAGGCTCGCAAGCCTGGCTACAAGCTACCGATTGGCTATCAAAATACGGTCTAATGGCGATATTCGGACTGATGGCTTTGCCGTTGCCTTTCCCCAAGTTGCCCATGCTTGCGGTAGCGGGGATCTATCGGCTGCCGATCGCGGACGTCTTCGTCGCTATCCTTGTCGGCAAGGTTATCAAATATTTGGTCTACGCGTATTTGGCTACGCGGTTCCCATTGGCGCTGCGCTTTTTCACCGAACACCGCTGGATCGCTGCCAGCCTGACGGCGAGCCGCGAAGGGAGAACGCCGATCGTCTCTCCGTCGGTGCGCGGGGCCGGCAGCGAAAGAAGTGAGGAAGCTAGGATTGGCTGACGAAAAGACTGGAGGCTGGACGCTACAGATTGCCATCTTCATACAGGAGCGCTTCCGGGAGGCGACGACCCTAAGGTTCGGGCTGCCGAAACCGCAGAGAGATCTCCGACTGGACCTGTTTCGGGGTCTCGCGAATTGGTTGATCTTCCTGGGCCACATTCCCGATTCGGTCCTGGCGTGGTTTACGACGCGAAACTACGGCTTCAGCGACGGCGCCGATTTGTTCGTGCTGATCTCCGGCTACACCGCGACGTTCGTGTTCGGGAGGATCATGATGGAGCATGGCTTCGTGATAGGTGCGACCAGGCTCCTTCGTCGGGTGTGGCAGCTCTACGTCGCTCATCTCCTGCTGTTCTTCGTGTATCTGACGTCAGTGCACTATTTCGCGCACAAGTTCGATACGCCGCACTTGATGGACCAGTTCAATGTCAAACTGCTGATGGATTTCCCGGTCGAAACCCTCACGCAAGGCTTTATGCTGAAATTCAAGCCGCTCAACCTGGACGTCTTGCCACTCTATATCGTGCTGATGGCGGCATTCCCGATTGTGCTGTGGTTCATGCTCAGATGGCGCAACGCTGTTATGATCGGTTCGATCGCGCTGTACCTCGCTGCGCGTCACTACGACTGGAATTTTGCGTCTTATCCCTCGGGGGTCTGGTACTTCAACCCGCTCACATGGCAGTTGCTTTTCGTCGCCGGTGCGTGGCTTGCTCTTGGAGGAGCCGCCGCGTGCAGTGCCCTACTTCGGTCGCCCTTCATCCTGGCTCTGAGCGTCGCGTTTCTTCTGTTTGCCCTGATGGTCTCGCTGGCCGAGCGAATCCCGGAACTGCAACGTTACATTCCCGAGGTCGCCGCCGGAATGTTCATTCCAAACGACAAGACCAATCTTGCTCCCTACCGAGTCGCGCATTTGGCCAGCCTGGTATTCACCGGCATATCGCTGATTCCCGTCGATTGGCCCGGCCTTCAATGGCCCATCCTTCAGCCGCTGATCAGGTGCGGGCAGCAATCTCTGCCCGTGTTCTGCGTAGGGCTGTTCCTGTCCTTCATCGCCCATTTCGTTCTGGACTTCGGTTCGGAAGGCTTGTTGGCCCAGCTCCTGGTCGGAGGCGTGGGCCTGTGGATCCTGACGATGATTGCGTACTATCGAACCTGGTCAAAGCAGGTCGACAAGAGCTTGTCGTCCGGCCAAAGATCGAATTCATCGGGCGGCAATGTCGAATCGTGACGTTCGGTTTGCTTTGAGGTCGGCATGATAACTTCCGAGCGAATCTTCGCCGACCAGACGCAGGGCGCGATCCTGCACGGCCTTCATTGGACCGCATCCGCAATCGAACTGCTTGGAGTGCTGGTAATCGTGGGCGGCGTCGTGACTGCGACGGCGTTTGCGCTTCGCGAAATGGGGCAGGGAGCATTTGTCGATGCATTTCGGTCGTACCGGGCGAACCTTGGTCGAGGCATTTTGCTCGGGTTGGAGTTCCTGATCGCCGCAGATATCATCGGAATGGTCGCGATCGTACCGTCGTTCGATCGACTCGGAATTCTCGCGGTAATCATCGCGATCCGTACGTTCTTAAGCTTCTCCCTTCAGATCGAGATCGAAGGTCGGCTGCCTTGGCAGCGGCGCAAGCCAGCCGCCGATGAGGCGGATGGGGCGGAGCTCTAGGGCGACGATCCGGTGTCGCGGGAGGTTGGTATCCCATACAGGACCTGGAACATGCGCTCCAAAGAGGCGTCCCGATTCGATCGGGCCGTCTGGATCAGCGTGGTGACGAGATCGAAGAGGGTGCGCTCGCTCTTGAGGTAGGGATTGTCGTCTGAAAGGGGCGAGCGGTCGTCACGGATCGCCTTCGCAAGGCTTGGCAGGCCGTAAAGCCAAGGCGAAAAGGACGCCGAAAAGACATATCGACTCATCCGCATCGGGTGAAGCCATTTGGCGGTTTCCGCCAAGAAGGGATTGGAGCTCGCCCGAACGAGAGGGCTGAAGAAGGCGCTATAGATGCTTTCAGTCATCGCGGAGAAGTCCGCGATGCGCGCGAAGGCGGGATCCGGACGAGGAAACTTGAGATCTTCGACCTTCCGGGATTCGAACCGCACTGCAAAAGGTAGATTCGACAGGCTGTCCGAGGGGGCGCGATCCTCGATCTTCATTTCATACAGACCGGGCGCCAGGCCTTCGATGTCCGGAAGGCTGGCGAGAATGGCGCGATGTTCGCGTTGGGCCACTTTGCCGGAGACGAAGATCCCAAGATGACCCACGTGCGGATTCGTCAAATAGACGATACGTTGGCCGGCCTCGATCAAATCCCCAGTCGTCGGGTACACGATGGGAATCCAGCCGAGCGCCTGATGCGGCGGCGTGATGTTGTCGCCGTAGGACGCGAACACGATCAGCGGGTTCCGTATACGGCGCAGATCGGCAACGCAATGCTCGCAGATGCGGAAGCGGCCGCCCTCGAGCTGGTTGCCTATGAAGAGGTTTTCGACGATCGCCAGAATCTCTTCCTTGCTCAGGAAGAAGAAGCTTCCCCACCAGCGTTCGAATTCGAGAAAGCGTTCGCTTTCTCGATCGATATGCGTGAACAGTTGGACGTATTTCTCCCACTGCGCCTCGGGCTTCAGGCTCTCGAAGTTCTGGGCAAGCCACGCGCCGTCGAACCTTCCATCGCTGAGATCGGCAACGAGGTGTGCGAGCCAGGCTCCGCCGTTGAATCCCGCTGCGAGCCGAATCGGATTCACGCCGGCTTCGCCCGACCAATATGAGAGCGGGGAGCCGTTGAGTACCGCGGGGCCGACGAGACCGCTGCAGTCCGCGGAAAGCAGGGTCACCGCCCAACCGGCCTGGCAATTTCCGTACAGTATTGGTGGTTGCCCCGGATGCCGGGTGCTCACCGCCTCGACGAAGCGCCGAAGTGCGTGCAAGACGTCGGCGAGAGTCTGGCCGCGACACGGCTGAGGGAAGAAGGATACGAAATAGACCGGATGGCCCTCCGCCAGCGCGATGCCGACCTCGGAGTCCTGTTTGAATCCGCCGATGCCGGGTCCATGTCCTGCCCTCGGATCCAAGACCACCACAGGCGGTTTCGCCTCCGATCCGGTGTCCACATTCTCATCGAGGATGCGAAGCAGCACGTAGTTGACGGGGCGTTCGAACTGGCGAGCGTCAACGATCGTCTCGAAGCGGAAGTCGAGCAGGGGCGGAGATCCTTGCCGTTCGTGTTCGATCAGGTTGTCCGCTCGTTGCCGAAGCGTGTCCCAGAACAGGATCGAGCGCTCTAGCAGATCTCGAGCGTATGCTTGCAGCGCATCGCCGCCTTCCGGCGAGCGGGCTGGGCGCGTTGGATCGTCGCCGAGCAAGTCTTTGGGTGTTGCGAGCTGCGAGTTGGTGGCGGCGTGCATCGACTGTTCCTGAAATCAGATCGCTTCGAAGGTTCGATGCTAATAGCGAAGTCGCTGTCGCGAGACGAGTGTAATTTTTTGACGGGTCGCGCGTCTATATTAGACAGTGCAGCGTAACACGCGAAGCTATCAACCGCGTTGTTGATCTACCTCAAGATTAGTCGCACTCGAGTTGGTTAGGGAGGCGGTCGACATTTGTCTGACTGAAAGTTGGAGGAGATTATGGTGACTGCGAAAAGGTTCATGGGGACTGCGGCGACGATCATCGTCATGAGTCTTGTTTCGGTTGGGCTGGCGTCGGCCGAAGTCGCTGCGAATGGACGTGAGCGGCTCGCGATGATGGACGACATGAAGATGAAGTCCGATTCGTCGAACCCTTCGAGCATGGGAAACATGTCCCAACCCGGCGCTGCGAGCGGCGGGTCGGCAGACGACAAGATGAAGATGCAGGGGCCAGGTCAGATGCCGGGCCAGCAGCAGGACTCCGGCATGATGCAGATGATGCAGATGATGGAGCGAATGCACAATCGGATGTTGCCGTCCGGCAGCGGCATGGGAGCGGGTGTCTCGGCGAGCGGTCCCATGGACGTCACCGAGCGGCTGGAAGGTCGTATCTCTTTCCTCAAAACCGAGTTGCAGATCAACGACAAGCAATTGGCCGACTGGAATCTGTTGGCCGATGCGTTGCGTTCGAGTCGGCAACACCTGCTGGAGGCGCGAAAGCAGCTTGTCATGGACGACAACATGACGGGGCCCAACCGCATCGTTCGGTATGAGCAGCACCTGAACGAGCGTTTGGAGGCGATCAAATCGGCTCGCACCGCCTTCAGTCGGCTCTACGGATCGCTCAGTGACGGGCAAAAGCAGACGGCGGATTCCATCCTGCTGCCTTTGATCGCGACGTTCTGACGAAGGCATGCTTGAAAAACGACGATCGTATCGATGCCCAAATTTGCCTCCCGACGTAGCGCTGCTTTGCGAGCGGTGATCCTTTGCGCTTCGCTTCTTGCGACGGCCGGGCTGGCGGCGTCGCCCTCACTCCCCGGGTTGGTCCCGGGGGATGCACGCCAACATGGCGAGCCTGCCGAGACACGTTCGGCATGGCGCTTGGCGGAAGGCGGGGATGGTCACTCCGCGCACCACCCGAATAGCTCCGATACGGGAAGCGCCGGTGCGCCTATGGCAAGCCCACCGTCGGGAGGCTCGGCGCCCGCAGCGGTGCCGAGCGAGTCGAATTCTGGCATGATGGGTATGATGGGCGAGATGATGGGACGCCCGCGTAAGGAATTCTATCCGTCGTTGATGGAAATGCCCGCTCTTTCCGCCGAGCGCCGGCGCGAGCTCGAATCTCAGGCTCGCGCGCGGATCGGCGCCGAAATCGATGGCATGGCCAACGCGGAAATGGCGCTGCGGCACGCCCTCGCGTCAGGCAAGGCCATCGAAGCGGATCTTGCTTCGCGCCAAATTCGGGAGGCACTCAACCAGGTGCAGAGCGGCGTGATCGTGTTGCGCTCGCTCGAGGAAGGAAAGTCTCCGCAGCAGATCGCGCAGAACTGGTTCAAGAGCCAGATGAATCTTTCGCAATCGGAGCGCCCTTCCTCCGACGGAGTGCTGGGCGTTTCGTGGTTCCACGTCATCACGATGGGCCTGCTCGCGATCGTCTCGTTCGGCATGCTGGCCGTCTATGCCGTGCGCATGCGTCGGGCCAACGCGCTTGTCGATCGGCTGACTCGGTCGCCGGTCGCCGCATCCGGATCGATGCCGGCACCCGTGATTCCGACGGCTGATGCGCCGAGAGCAAAGGCCACGGTCGCTGCAGCCCCCGCAGCAGGCGCCGCCGCCCGGATCCAGGAGACCATTGCGCCGGCCGCGGCGACTTCAGCCGGCGGCGAGCCAACGAAGGGGAGAGGGCTCTGGAAAGGCAAATTGAAGGTCTGCGCCATCTTCAACGAGACGCCGAGTTCTAGGACCTTTCGGCTCCAGAATCCGCAAGGCGGCGCCATTCCCTTCGAATTCCTGCCGGGCCAGTTTCTGACCTACTCCGCACAGATCGACGCGAAGACCGTCAGACGATCCTACACGATCGCGTCCTCTGCGGCTCAGACGGCCTACGTGGAGACGACAATCAAGCGCGAAGATGGAGGCGTGTTCTCCGAGTACATGCACGACGAAATCAAGGAAGGCGATCTGTTGGACGTGATGGCGCCTTCCGGGGCCTTCACTTTCACCGGCAAGGAGGCAGACAGTGTCGTGCTTATCGGTGGAGGGGTCGGTATTACCCCATTGATGGCAGCGATTAGATATCTCTTCGATATTTCCTGGCCCGGGGAGGTCTATCTGGTCTACGGCGCGCAGACGACCGAGCAGTTCATCTTTCGTGACGAACTGGAGTATCTGCAACGCAGGATGAACAACCTCCACGTTGCCGCCACCATGGCGCGGGCGGCAGGTACGACCTGGATGGGGAGCGAGGGCCAGATCACGGCCGAGTTTCTTGCGCGCTCGGTCCCCGATCTGTCCAAGCGGCGCGTCCATCTATGCGGCCCTCCTGGAATGATGCAGGCACTCAAGAAGACGCTCGTCGAACTTGGCGTACCGCCGGAGCAAGTCAAGTCGGAGGCGTTCGGACCCGCGCTCGGCGCCGTGCCGCCTCCGGGACGGACGGTTATCGAAAGTGGGGAGTCCGAGATCAAGGGCGGGACGCCTTCGATCGGCCCGGCGACGGCCTCCATCCGGTTTGCCAAGTCCGGCAAGGCAGCTCCGTTGCCTCCGGACAAGAGCGTGCTTGAAGTCGCCGAGTCCATCGGCGTCTCGATCGACTATTCCTGCCGTGCGGGCACCTGCGGTATCTGCAAGACCCACCTCATCGAAGGCAGCGTCACGATGGAAGTCCAGGACGCCCTTACCGAGGAGGACAAGGCGGGGGGGATGATACTGGCCTGCCAGGCGAAGTCGGTTGGGAATCTGGTCGTCGAGGCTTGAGATGGGCGGCAGGGAGCGATTGATCGTCGATATCGTCTTCGCGAGCCTCTTGCTGCTGGCTCCGGCGTTTCTTCTCCACTCCGATCCGAGATTTGCGGGAAGCCTGGCCGGCTTCGCTTTGGGAGCATCAGCAGCCGGCTTGATGGTGCTCCTTCTCATCTACCCCCTTGCGAAGTACGTGCGCGGCTTCAAGCCTCTTCTCGGCCGTATCGTCTCCATGCGCACGCTGTTGGAATTTCACGTCTACGCCGGGATAGTCGCGGCCTTCCTCGCGCTCCTCCATACGGGACACAAGTTTCAAAGCCCGCTGGGAATCGCGCTCATCGTCAGCATGCTCGTCGTGGTCGTGACCGGCTTCGTGGGGCGGTACTACCTGCCGCAGACTGCCGCCGAGATCCGCGAACAACAATCCCGCCTCGCTACGCTACGGGCCACCTACGATCGGACCGCGCTTGCCCTTGCGGAGAGTGAGATCGGTGATCCCGGCGTTGCGCCTCCGGCAAGCGCATCGGCTGTGCAGGAGGTCCCGATACTGCAGGTCGTCGAGGGCATTTCGGACATCGAATATTCGATCGGATCCCAGGAGGCCATCAAGAAGGTCTTCATGCAGTGGATCGGTGTTCACGTAATCGCTGCGATCGCGATGTACGCGATGCTGGCGCTGCATATTGCCGGAGAGGTCTACTACGGACTTCGGTGGCTCGCGTGAGCTTCAGAGCTATCGTCTACAGCGTGTGCATCACGCTCGCCGTCGCCGGCGTGGCAGCGGTATCCGCGGCGCTGTACAAAGGCGGGTCGTCGTCCGTTGTGGGGTGGAGGGATGCAGTAGTTCCCGGACCTCTCTCGGAAAAACACGCGTTCCTGGCCGACAAATGCGAAACTTGTCACACGCCGGTGAGGGGCGTCGAGACTTCCGCCTGCATCGCCTGCCATACGACGGCCGCTGCGGACCTGGGAAAGCAGGCGACGGCGTTCCACGCGACGAGCAAAGAGTGCCGAGGGTGTCATCTCGAACATGCGGGTGGCGCCCGTCCGACCAAGATGGATCACGCAATGCTCCTGCGGATCGGCGGCTTTTCCCGAGAGCGCGGCGCTTCGGCGAACTCGATCACCGGTCAGATGATCTCGGACCTTAAGGATTTCCTGAAAGTCCCGAAGTCTGACGAAGCGGAAAAGACCGATCTCGATTGTGCGAGTTGCCATAGCAACCGAGACCCACACCGCGGATTGCTTGGACGCGAATGCGGCGGCTGCCACGCGCTGGCTTCGTGGAGTATTCCGCAGTTTCTCCATCCGTCTCCTACCTCCAAGGAATGTGCGCAATGCCATCAGGCTCCGCCAAGCCATTACATGCATCACTTCGTCATGATGGACCGATCGATCACGGGACAGGAACATGCCAGCGTCGAGCAATGCTTCCTTTGCCACCGCACCGACTCGTTCAACGACATCAAAGGTGTTGGATGGTTCAAGCACCATTGATTCAAGTTGCCCGACGCCTTTCAAGCCGATTCTTGATCTGGATCAACTTTGTGCGGCGTATGTGCCGCTATCATAAAGTTGAGATCATGGCTCCGAGCGCCAGTGTGCCCGACGCCAATGAAGCGATGCCGATTGGGCAGGGGCGACTTTGGTGTCTTTCGTTGCTGCTGATCGTGTCCATGGCTGCGGTCGATGCTCACGCCGGTGTGACCATCTCGGACCGACGCTACTGGCCCAGCGAGGCGCGGACCAGCCCGGGACGATTGATCGACATTCTTCCTCAGCCCTATGTCTACCCTGAAGCCGGTGTCGCAGCGGGGTCCCGGATCACGCCCCGTAAGAAACCGAGGAGGAACCGGTGACTGCGGAACATCACGCTTGGCCGATCGCCGGCAATGACGTTCCGCTATTGGCGCGGTGCGTAATAGGAGCTATATTTCGCGCGTTCGACCGACGGAAATGGGATGATTAGACTAACGAGGCCAGCGCGCAGGTGGTGGGGGTGGTTTGTCGCCATCACGTATCTGCTTGGCTCGCTGACCCCCTCTCTGGCGGTCCCGCTTCCCGCCGATCTCGCCCAACTGTTGGTTCAGCGATCTCAGGTCGCCGATCACGCGCACGATCATCAGCATGGCCATAGCCACCAGCACGGTCATGATCACCAGCATGCCCTCAGCGACCATCAGCATGGTGCGTCCGGACAGCAGCACAGCCATGGTGGTGATAAGGTAGCCAGCCATTCACACCAGGAGGTTGCGCCGGCGTCCGATCCCGTCGATCGCGATTCTGACGACCAGCATGGCAATTGCTGCGGCTCCGTATTGTGTCTTAGCGCGGTCTCTCCTAAATCGCCTTCACTCCTCCAGTTCGCGCCTCTGCAATCCCGGTGCGAACTCAAGCCGGACTCCGTTTGCGCCGGCGAAGCGCTCGGTCCGCTTTATCGGCCGCCAATAGCCTGAAAGCACGCAATTGATGGGCAGTCGCGCTCCTTTTCGGGGCGCGAGTAGTCGTACGTCCGTGCTTATCAGGGGAAATCTATGTTGGCGCAAATGGTGGCGAATGACGCCGCCGCATCGAATGCATTCTCGCGAATGAAATCTAGGCGCGCGATCGCAAAGCGCGCGATTCTGATCGGTCTGCTCTGCCCGCTTCTCGCCGGCTGTGCAGTCACGACGCCCGTCAAAAATCCGGATCCAGCAGACCCGACGGCCAAGGTGGCCCGCGTCGGATATGCACCCACGACCAGGCCCTACGTCAGTCTCCGGCCAGCGGCGCCGGTCGGATGGCGGGAGCAGAACCAGCGCGTGGCACCTGCGCCGAAGAACGAAAAGTAGGGGAAGGCATGCAGCTTGCCACTTCAAACCGTACCTCGCTCATTTCCACATCGAGGCCAGGAATCGTTGCGCTGTCGTTCGCGCTGCTGCTTTCGGGCTGCGCCGCATTCTCTCCGGATGCGGGCATGTCCGGCGTCGCCGACGTCGTGTCCAATACGATCAGGAAGGATGTGATTGCCGTTCGATCCGTCGAAGACGGCGAACGAGCCGATGCCCTGGTGACGCAGCTCCTACGCCGGACCTTGTCGGTGGAGTCCGCGGTCCAGATCGCGTTGCTGAACAATCGGGGCCTCCAGGCCGCCTACAACGAGCTCGCCCTGGCCGAAGCCGACGCGATCGAGCAAAGCCTGCCGCCTAATCCCACCTTTTCCCTTTCCCGCATATCGGGGGACGGCGGATTCGAGTTCGAGCGTCAAGTCGTCGGGGACATCCTCGCGTTGGCGACGCTGCCGTTCCGCTCGGAAATCGCCCGACGACGATTCCATGAAGCGCAACTGCGTGCAGCGTTGGAGACACTGCGTCTGGCTGCCGACGTGAGACGGGCATACTACCAGGCAGCCGGGTCCAGCGAGCTGGCAGCTCTCCTGTCCGACACGAAGACGACGGCCGAGACCATCGCCCAGCTCGCGGAGAAGCTCGGGCAAACCGGTGGTCTGAACAAGTTGGATCAGGCTCGCGAACAGGTCTTCTACGCGGAAATCACCGCCGATCTCGCTACCGCCCGGCAACAAGCCACGTCCGCACGGGAACGGCTGGCACGACTGCTCGGCGTCTGGGGCGGGCAGGTCGATTTCAAGCTCCCCAAGGCTTTGCCTGCACTACCACGTAGCCCGAAGTCGCTCCCGAACATCGAAGTAGAGGCTGTAGGACGTCGCGTCGACCTTCAGATGGCTCGCATCGAACTCGATCTTCTGGCGAAGGCGCTCAATCTGACGGAGGCGACGCGCTTCGTCACGTTGCTCGATCTCGCCGGCATCAGCCGGAAGACCAAGGAGCCCGAAGGAGCGCCGTTCCGACAACGCGGCTTCGATCTTCAGTTGCAGATCCCGATCTTCGATGGCGGCGAGGTGCGCGTCCGCCAGGCCGCCGAAAGTTACAACATCGCCCTCAATCGGCTGACCGAGAAGGCAGTGAACGTGCGTTCCGAAGCGCGAGACGCATACCGGGTCTACCGCTCCACCTACGATATTGCCGGCCACTACCAGCGAGAGGTGGTGCCGTTGCGAAACATCATCTCGGATGAGGCGCAACTGCGTTACGGCAGCATGCAGATCGACGTCTTTGCGTTGCTGGCGGAAGCCAAGCTGCGGATCGCCGCGCAGCGAGCTTCCATAGATGCCCGACGCGACTTCTGGCTGGCCCACTCCGACCTGCAGAGCGTGGTCGACGGCGGAGGCCGTTCCGAAAATCAACCAGAGAGCCGTCCATCGACCAATTCGTTGGCGAGCGGAGGATGAGGAGATGAGCATGATATCGAGACGAAACTTTCTCGGCACCGCAACGGCGCTTGCGAGCGCGAGCATGGTCTCCGGACGCGTGCAGGCGGCGAGCATTCCCGAGGCGCCCACGACAGACAAGGTGACGAGCCAACCGCCACTGTATCCGACGAGCGGACGAGAGTACCGACCCGTCGTGACCCTCAATGGCTGGTCGCTGCCTTGGCGGATGAACGGGGATTGGAAGGAGTTCCACCTGGTCGCCGAGCCTGTCGTTCGTGAATTCGCACCCGGCATGAAGGCTCACCTCTGGGGCTACAACGGCCAGACGCCGGGGCCGACGATCGAGGCCGTCGAAGGCGACAAGGTCCGCATCTTCGTCACGAACAAGCTGCCGGAATACACGACCGTGCATTGGCACGGCATGATCCTGCCGTGCGGCATGGACGGCGTCGGCGGTCTGACACAGCCCCACATCAATCCGGGCAAGACGTTCGTCTACGAGTTCGAGCTCAAGCACAGCGGCACCTTCATGTACCACCCGCACGCGGACGAAATGGTCCAGATGGCGATGGGCATGATGGGAATGTTCGTGGTCCACCCCAAGGACCCACGCTTCCGGCCGGTCGACCGCGACTTCGTCTTCGTCATGAGCAGCTACGACATGGACCCGGGGACCTACGTGCCGAAGGTCACCGAGATGACGAATTTCAACATGTGGTCGTGGAATGCGCGCGTCTTTCCCGGAATCGATCCCTTGCCCGTGAGGCTCGGCGATCGCGTGCGCGTTCGGATCGGCAATCTCACGATGACCAACCATCCGATCCACCTTCACGGGCACAGCTTTTCGGTAAGCGGCACGGACGGGGGCTGGGTTTCGGAGAACGCGCAGTGGCCCGAGACCACGATTGATGTCCCGGTGGGATCGATCCGGGCTTTCGAAGTTCTGGCCGACAACCCCGGCGACTGGGCGTTCCACTGTCACAAGTCGCATCACACGATGAATGCGATGGGGCACGATCTCAGAACTCTCATCGGCGTCTCGAAGAAAGATATCGCGAAAGCGGTGAAGAGGCTCGCCCCGGATTCGATGGCGATGGGGTCGACCGGCATGGCCATGGGCGAAATGGAGATGCCGCTTCCCGACAACACGCTGCCCATGATGACGGGGTCCGGACAGTTCGGCCCGATCGAAATGGGCGGCATGTTCACGGTCGTAAAGATCCGTGAAGGCATGGCGCGCGACGACTACAGCGATCCGGGTCCGTACAAGTTTCCTCAAGGAACGGTTGCCTACGAAATCGAGACGCCGGCTACGGCGCCATCGCGGCAAGACGGCCGACCGGACGGCGGCCATCGGATGCCGATGAAGGGAATGAAGGGATGAGACGCCTGAAGACACCGAGCATGAAACCCCAGCAAGGAAGACAAGCGATGAAGAACTACACCAATGTGATCGCCGCAGTCGCGATGACGATGTCCCTTTCGACCGCAACGTTGGCCGGCCCCGGTCATCACGATGGGCATCAACACGATGAACAATCGTATTCCGCAGGCGAACCTGGCGACCCCAAAAAGCCGGCCCGTATCGTGCCGATCACGATGGGCGAGCCCGGCGGCAAGATGGCTTTCGTGCCGAACAGGGTCGAGGTGAAGAAGGGCGAACAAGTGAAGTTCATGCTGCGGAACAGCGGAGAACTCGACCACGAATTCGTACTCGCGACCCCCGCGGAGAATCTCAAGCACGCCGAAGCGATGAGGAAAAATCCGGACATGGAGCATGACGACCCGAACGCGAAGCGGCTCGCGCCGAAGCTGGTCTGGAAATTCAGCAAGGACGGCGAGTTCGAATTCGCCTGTCTCATTCCGGGTCACCGCGAGGGCAACATGATCGGAAAGATCGTCGTGAAGTAAGTCGGCCATAGCAAGAAGAAGAGGAAGAGTAGGATGTTGAAGTTATCCGTGAGATCCGCACTGTTTGCCGTCGCCATCGCGGTCGCTCCCGTCGCCGCGTTCGCGCAAGCGAACCTCGTCACCGGAGAAGTGAAAAAGGTCGACGAGGGCGCCGGCAAGATCACCCTGAAGCATGGCCCGATAAAGAGCCTGAATATGGACGACGAGGAGATGACCATGGTCTTCCGGGTCTCCGATCCGTCGATGCTCAAGCAGGTCAAGGCCGGCGATAAGGTCCAGTTCGAGGTCGAACGACAGACCGGTGGCATCACGATCACCAAGCTTCAGAAGGCGAAATGACCGCGGCCGTCGGGGCGGATCGGTGAATCGGCCCCGACGGCAACCGCGGTGTGATCAGGCCTGGAGATATCGGCCGGGGACCTGCAACGAAGTTCTCCCCGATGGTGTGGACCATGGGACTGCATGAATTCAGAATTGGGACGGAACGCTCCGAAGGCGAACTTGTACCACGCGTGCCAACGACGCTTGACTGTTGGGCGGCCGAAATCGGTCTCGGCCAGACCGAGGAGTTATCATCCGCGGGACATCTCGCGTCGCGAGGCCTGGCTTCCGTCGTCTTCGACCTTTCGGCTGCAGCCGCCGTGATCGGGATTCCGCTCGCGCTATCTCTTGCGCAAGAGGCGTCTCGTCCATGCGGCGATCACAACGCGGTCGCAGGTGTCGCACCCGGGCGATCGAGATGAAATCGGCGCGCGATAACTTATTGGTCGCTGCGAACCCGCATGGGGTACGGACGCCGGCAACCGCGCGCACTGCGGTTCGGACGGCGATCGTGGACAGCTACGATCGTCTGCGGAATTATCTTCAGAGGCGCTTCAACTCGGTCGCGGATGCGGAGGAGGTGCTGCAGGTGTTCGTCTTGAAGGCGCTCGAGCGGTCCGCCGACGTCAGAGATGCGGAGTCGGTGCGCGGTTGGCTCAGCAAGGTCTTGGCGACAACCATCGCCGATTTTCACCGGCAGACATCGCGACACAAGATCAGAGAGACACCACTCTCCACCGAACTAAGCGATCGACTTGCGGCAGTTACCGAAGTCGAACTGGCGTGCGAATGCCTCTACGCGCACTTGCTATCGCTGAAGTCGGAACATGCCGAGGTCATCCGACGAGTGGATCTTGGCGGCGAGTCGAGGGAGGCGGTGGCGGCCGATCTCGGAATAACGGTGAACAATCTTACGGTGCGCCTTTATCGTGCTCGTCAGGCGTTGAAGGAGCGCCTCGAAAGCAGATGCGTGATCTGCCGTGAAGAAAGCTTTTGGGCGTGTCGCTGCGACCGGCCATAGGTCCCGTGCTGAATCCCGCTCCGCGCCGACCGCAGGACCGCGCTTCGCGCTTTACGTCCATTGCGCGGCGTCCATCGGGAGTTGCTTGCAGGTCGCCCGCGGTGACACGCGGCAGCCCATCACGCTCCTGTCGGAGAGAACGGTGGCATGAGTGCTTCCAAAGGTCTATCGCAAGTGCGGAGCCGTGGTTGACCCGATTCAGGGCCTCCAGCCGCGTTTGCGCCGACGTGAGCCATCCCGCGACGACTGCATGCGTAGAAGTGAAGGTTACAGCACCCGCTGCGCGCCGGGGAGAGCTCGCAAGACTGCCGTCGTGGCCAGGCTGAGCAAAACGGCCAGCACGAACGTGATGAGCGCTTTGGCAATTGCGTCAAGGTCCACGTCGAACAGACCGTACTGAATCCAGAGCACGATCGGGTAGTGCACCAGGAACATGCCATATGCATATGGTCGGATCGAATCCAGCAGAGGCAAGGCGGATCGGTTCAGTCTGAGAAAGTGACCGAGTAAGGCGAACATGATCGCTGCGCTAAAGACGACAAACAGAAAGCCGTAGCTCACCTCATACCAGGCGGGCAGCCACACGGGATTGCCGAGGTGCTCCCGCTTCACGTAAATCAGGACCCACAGCAGGCAATATGTAACGATGGCGGCGAGCGCCCAACTCAAGCGAGATCTCTGGAGCTGCCCATTCGTGCCGAGCAGGCCGCGGTCCAAATTGGCCGCGCCGACGGCGGCACCGAGGAAGAAGTAGCTCGGATAGAGCAAGACGCGACTCGCCTGTACGGAAAGCGGGCCGAACTCAAACCAATGACCGGCGCCGAAGTAGACGCGCAACGGGATATAGGCCGCTCCAGTGATGACCACCAGGATTGCAAAGAACTCATGCGGCCGATCGTAACTGCGTACCGATAGCAGGTTCACCGGGTCCAACAAACGGGGCGCCACTCGGCTGAGGGCGCACGCCACGACATCGCACGCCAATAGCACCCAGAGGAACCAGACCGGTCCGCTTGGCCACGGCCCAACAGTGATCGTTTTTAACCAGAATTCGCCAAAGCTGATATCCGGAGTCTGCCGCAGTTCGAGAGCATAGTAGGCGAGGGGAATGATGGTGAAGACGGCGATTACGAAGGGTAGCCCGAGCCTGACCAAGCGTTGAGACAGAAACTCCGGAGCTGCCTTGTGAGCCAGGCCCGGCCACACGAACAGCCCCGAAAGGAAGAAGAACATAGCCATGAAGAAACTGTCGTTGGCCAGCACGATCGTATCGAAGCCGATCCACTTCTCAGCGTCGGTCCCTCCAAAGTAGGTGTAGGGAATGACGGCGTGATGCAGGAGCACCAGTAGCATCAATAACGCACGGACGCGATCGATCGCAGCGTTGTGCACTGTGACCTGCCGAATGGCACGATTGTTCTCGGGTTCGGCGTGCGACCGCGGGGCTCGGAGAAGCAGGGCGATATCCATCGTGAGGGACGGGCGACGATGACGTGCGTCGACCGGAAACAAATGAGCGCGATAGATAGACGCCGTGCGAGGAAATTTCTTACAGCATTCGACTTCCGTGCGGCCAGTTACTCCGCGGTCGTTGTGCGGATGAGCCGCAGCGCGGCCGAATTCAGGAAACGAGCTTCCTGAGAGCCTTGTCGTTCAGGACTTGGATCCGGCGTCGGCTCAGCGACTTGATCAGGCCTGCGCTTTCCAATTGTCTCATCGTTCGTGAGACCGTCTCGATCGTGAGACCCAGGTGCTCGGCGACGTCCTTGCGTGGCATCGGCAGCGTGATGAATTTCTGTGTCTCGCTGCGGGCCGTCATTCGAACGAGAAACCAGGCGATGCGTTCTTCAGCCGTCTTGTTGAGCAGAAGGGTCTGATCCTGAAGACGGACGAGTTCGTCGTCCTTCACCTGAAGGAGCTGGTGCGTGACGTCCTTTCGACGGCCAGTCAATTTGGCGATCGTGTGTACATTGATGACCCTTATTTGCGTATCGCCGATCGCGTAGCGGACAGCGAGTGCGCGCTTCCCATCTCAAGGCCGAAATAATCACCTGGCAGGTAGAAGTCTCGAATTTGCCGTCGGCCGCCGTTGGATATCCACACGGTCCTGACGGCGCCGGTCAGCACGCGATAAAGGTAGAGAGCGGGCTGGCCCTGGCCGAATATCTCGGCCCCCCGCTTGTACTGAACGATCTTCCCCATATGCGCGATCGGTTCGTCGCCGGCCGATTTTCTGCTCTTCGAGGAGGAGGGGAGAGAGCAGTCGTCGAAGCAGTGGACGGAACACCGCTCGTCGGCAATCAGGGCTGGCATGAACGTTCTCGCTGAAGAGAGTTTACGGGACGTGCAGGGTCGCGGCGACGAGAGGCGGATCCCGCCAAACTGAGCCTTCATCGCCACATCGAATAGCCACGACTTCGACGGAGCAGGGGACGCCAGCCTACCGGCGGCCCGCTGCTCGGAAGAATCTACAAGGCGAGCTCCTTCCGGGCAGGCAATTGGATGCGGTAGTGAAGCCGAGTTGTCGCGCTAGTTCTTCTTTGGTCCGATGTGATGCGGCGTCGGAGAGTTCGGGCCACCCGTATAGTGGTGGCTTCCTCCATCGGAAGCGGCCTTCGGGCCCGTGTCCTCTTTGGCCCCCATGTGATGCGGAACCTCGGTCTTGGGTCCACCGGAGTAGTGGTGGCCGTTCTTTTCGTCCGAGGTCGTTGTTTGTGCGACCGCGGGCAGCGTGGCGAAGCCAAGGGCGATGGTGGCGGCGAGTAGTTGACGACGGATCATGAGTCCTTCTCCCGTGTACTTTCAAGTGAAGTGAGATGAAGCTCTTAGACCGCAGATCTCGCGTGAGAATCTTGATTCACATCAAGAAAGAGGATCGATTGTTTGCCTTCGCGCGACGCAAATTTTATCGTGTCCTCAAGCCTTCCGGCGCGGTGAGGCCCTCAGGAAAACGCGTACGGATATGTCGCGACAACGCCCACCGGCGAGACCACGACGTGAAGTTGATGTGGGTCAAGAAGCACAGAACACATCTGACGTATGTTCTCAGATCGTCAGGGGAACAGGCAGATGCTTTCGAGAGACTACGCCGGACATGAACAGCGCGCGCGAGAAGGGATGTCGGTCAAGGCGCGAGCCGGCATAGTGCTGTTCGGATTCCTGATCGTCGCCGGAGCCCTTCTGTTCACCGAGCACCGGGCTCACGTGCTCGGCGTGTTGATCTGGCTGCCACTTCTTGCTTGCCCGTTGATGCATTTTTTCATGCATGGCGGTCATCACCACGATCGACACGGCGCCAATGATGGACCGAGGTCGTCATGAGCGAAGCGACGCCCGCCTACGGCCTATGGAGCCTGGTCATCGTCAACTCGGCGATCTTCATCCTGTTCGCATACACCTTCTTCAAACCACAGACGCCGCAGGACTGGAGTTCGTTCGGCGCCTTCAGCGCGTTCTTGATCGCGCTGTTCGTGGAGATGTACGGCTTTCCGCTTACCATATACTTCCTGTCGGGATGGCTGCAGTCTCGCTTCCCCGACGTGGATTGGTTCTCGCACGACGCCGGCCATCTTGTCGAGATGATGTTCGGCTGGAAAGCCCACCCGCATGCAGGACCATTCCATATCCTGAGTTTTCTCCTGATCGGCGCCGGCTTCCTGCTGATCTCCTCTGCCTGGAAAGTGCTCTACGAAGCGCAGCGGGTCCGTGGCATGGCCACGACCGGCCCCTATGGCTTCGTAAGACACCCGCAATACGTCGGGTTCATTCTTGTGATGCTCGGCTTTCTCGTCCAGTGGCCCACCATTCTCACGCTTGCGATGTTTCCGGTGCTGGCCGCCATGTACGTGAAACTGGCCCGCAGCGAGGAGCGTGCGGTTAGGGCGCAGTTCGGGGAAGGCTACGACAAGTACGCGGCCGAGGTGCCCGGATTCATCCCGCGTATAGGTCGTGTCATCGGGCGGAACTCTTCTGACGGCTACCGACACGGGGGAGTTTGATGGACGCACTGAAGGAAGGGCGCATTCTTGCGCTCGAATGCATCATACGCAGCCAGCTCGTCGATCGCGCGTTGGAAAACAGCAGTCCCGTGACTTGGCTCCACAGGGTCCGGGATTCCATGCGGGGGCCACTTCAAGCCGCGCAAAGCGACCGTATCCCCTCGAACCAAGCGGTAGCGGAAGGAGGCAAGGCGCTGGACGAACTCTTCCGGCAGGCCGAGATAGAGGTAAACGCAAGCCTCGAGAGAACTCCCCGCGAATTTCCCTGCGATTGAAACCCTCCGGCAGAGAGGGGTGACCAGATCCAACGCCGGAACCTGTCGCGGGCGGGGCATAGCGGGGTTTTAAGCGATCGGCGTTCGCGGTCACCTCGGGGCGACGCCGTACAGGTGGGCGACGACACCACCGACACCACCATGATGATGCTCGCCCTTCGTTGCCGCAGCGGCGCGCGGAGGACGCGTCGGGGCTTCTCAACAAAAGGTGAGCTGCTGCCGGTTTGATGGACACCCGGTTAAGCTAATCCGACCTTGCGCTCGAACTCAACCGGGCTGAGATAACCGATCGTCGAGTGCCTGCGGGTCGTGTTGTAGAATC
>VYKW01000036.1_pt1 | contig 62746 bp, 48 predicted proteins | sample 5114451 | NCBI WGS metagenome assembly VYKW01 (sample SAMN12291784, study PRJNA351875) | freshwater metagenome | isolation source: freshwater lake | place: USA: Michigan, Gull Lake | collected 2013-08-08
GGCGGAGGTGGTGGCATGCGGCGGCCTTGCGGCGCGTAGCCGGGCGGAGGCATCGGCCGGCCGGGGGGCGGCTGGGCTGCGAGCGGATGCGGGCCGGGGTGGCCGGAGGCTCGGGGGTCCGTTTCGTTGCTGGGACGATAGGCTCCCAGGCTCGGCGGTTCTCTCGGTGGTTCTGGCGGCCGGCGCGGAGGTTTATTCGACGTCATCAGAGCCTCTGCGGAGGCACCGCGGGATCGCGGCGCGCGGAGAAAAAATCATCGCTCACTAAGAGTTGGATCGCCCGGCTCAGTAGAGCAAGAGACCTCAAGGGTCGCGCCGGACGTTTTCAACCTTTTGCTCGGACTGGTTCCCTAAGGCTGGCAAGGGGCGCTTGTGTGTCCGTAGGCGGTGTTTTTTCGGCGGGTCCGGCCGCGGGTAAAGATTCATCTGCAACTTTAGAGGGAAATCGTGTTATTGAATGCCATCTGAAATTCCGTTGGCGAATCAATGGTGGTCTGAGGGTCTTATCCACATTTGTGCCGCCTGTGGGCCCTTAAAAGGACGGACGACTCTCCTAGATTCAACCTATGAGTGAATCAAAGGTTCGTCCTAACTTGCGCCGGTCGGTGGCGGTTGCGCTGGCCGGCGTTCTCTTGCTCACCACCTTCAGCGGGTCAGCAGTCGCGCTCAGCTGGCTTTGGCGATCGGATATCTCCGGTACGGCGACCGTTGTTGACGGCGACACGCTGGAGATCGCGGGAGAGAAAATCCGGCTCGAGGGAATCGATGCGCCGGAAAGTGCGCAGACCTGCGAACGGACCAAGGGAGGGACGTGGGCGTGCGGCCGGGACGCGGCGGATGCTCTAGCCAAGCTCGTTAAGCGGCGGCAGGTTACGTGCCGGAACAAGGGCTTCGACAAATATGACCGGATGCTCGGGGTCTGCTCCGTCGATGGCGTGGAGATCAATGCCGAAATGATCCGGCGGGGGCTGGCATGGGCCTTCGTGAAGTATTCGACGACGTATGTTGCGCAAGAGGCGGAGGCGCGGCGGGCGGCGGTCGGCATTTGGCAGGGGCAGGCGGAAGCCCCTTGGATTTACAGGGAAAACCGCTGGAAATCCGCCGAGCAGCGGGCGCCGGACGGATGTGCGATCAAGGGCAACATCACGGAGAACGGGCACATCTATCACATGCCCTGGAGCCCCTGGTACGGGCGGGTGAAGGTCGATCCCGCTCAAGGCGAGCGCTGGTTCTGTAGTGAAGCGGAGGCACAGCGCGCAGGCTGGCGCTCTGCGGGCTTACGTTGATTTGCCGGATATGCTGCAGTTGCTGCGTTGACAGAAGGAACCGGGCGAGGGATTCTTTCCCGTAACAGACTCCCTTCCGCGATCTTCTATGAGGGCAACATGCGCATGAGCGCACGGTTCGGCACTGCCACGGCCATCCTTGGCTTTCTATCAGCAGTGATGGTAGGCGCCCCCGGTGCAGTCGCTGGGCCCACATGGGATGGCATCAAGTCGGAAGTCTATGGATCACGCGCGATCCTCGATGGCGCTGCGGTCATAAAACTCGGTGCGCCGTACCGTCCCGACGATGTGATGGCGGTGCCGCTTTCGGCGGACGTGCATTTGCCGAAAGGACAGACGATCAAGACCGTTTCTTTCATCGTCGATGAGAACCCATCGCCGGTTGCTGCCAAGTTTGATCTCGCCGGTGCGCGTGATCATGCGGCGCTGACGACGTACATTCGCTTGAACCAGCAGTCGGATGTACGGGTCGTCGTGGAAACGACGGGCGGCGAACTCTATATGGCTGAGCAACTCGTGAAATTTGCCGGCGGGCAGGCGTCGTGCTCGGCGCCGCCAATGGGATCGCCGGAGGAGATTGCCGCCAACATGGGCAAGATGACCCTGGCGCTGCAGGGGCCGCGTGCGGTCGCGTCGAATACGGTGCAGCGGGCGGAATTCGAACTCAACCATCCCAATCACACGGGGATGGTTCTAGACCAAATCACGCTGTTTTACATACCGCTGCTGATGGTCGATCAGATCGAAGTGAAGCAAGGCGACGATCTCGTCCTAACCATGGCCGGCAGCATCACACTGAAGCAGAACCCGAAGTTCGCCTTCGACTACAAGACAAACGGGGCGACGGAGATGACAGTGATGGCGCGCGACACCAGCGGGGCCGTTTTCAAGCGGACGTTCCCGATCGGTCCTGGCAGCTGATCTCCTGCCATTCTGCGAAAAAAGAACCGGCGAAGGCCGATCGGGCCGATCGCCGGTTTCTTCATTCCGGATACCTGCCGGACGGTTGGCCGTCCTGGCGCCGCGGTTCAGGCGGCTTCGCTTAAGACGGTGAGCTTGCCGCTCACTTCCTCGATCTCGGCGACGTACTCAATCCACTCTTGCTTGTCTTCGGCCGTCTGTGTCGCGTCTTCGATCGACTCCTTGAGATCCGCCTTCGCTACGCCAAGGGCGTAGATCAGCGTTTCGACCTCGGATTCGCTCAATTCGATCATGGGCATCGAAGGGTCTCCACGTCAGTTGGGAGCATGTGCGCGGTGCCGGCCGGATGGCGCGGCCGCTGCTCATGCCGCATCAGTCATACGTGACTCGCGGCGGGCGTCGAACGGGGATTGGCGCTAATTTTTCATAAGGGCCATGGCCCGTTGCCATAAAAATGGCGCACCCGGCAGGATTCGAACCTGCGACCTTTGGATTCGGAATCCAACACTCTATCCAGCTGAGCTACGGGTGCAGCCGCACCGCTTCACGGCGCGGGCCCAGGTAGATAGCCCATTCGTCCGCCGCCCGCAAATGGCCGCTCGTAGCCGTGACGCCCGGCCGCCCCGGCGGGACGGGGATTGCCCGGTCCGCCCGGCCCGGATGGGGCTTTGCCGGGCTTTGGGAGCGGCGAGGCTGCCAAATGCACGGCCGGGTTTACCGATTGTGACAGTCGCGCCTGGCGGCGGAATTGGTGATTTCGGGCTGCGCAGATTTTTTTGGATATGCCCGGCTCGTCCGGGAACTGTGCGACAGTCTGCACGTTCTTCCGCTTCAAGCTCATTCTGACGATCCGGTGACCTCTTGATCGGATCGCCAGTGGCAGCGGTGCCTCGTCACCGCATCTTGAAAGGCTCCGCACGGGCCACGACTTATCGAGCAGACAAGACGGTGTCCCGCTCCGACAACTCATTTAGAGGAAGGAAGGGTTCAATGAACGCTCCCGTCAATCTCGTTTCCAGTAGCACGACCCATCTTCTGCATCGCGCTGGGCAGCTCGCGGAAGATCTTTTTGCCCGTTCGATTGGCGATATCGGCCTGACGGCGCGGCAGTTCGTTGTGCTGTCCGTCGTCGAAACTCTGGATGATCCGAGCCAGACGGCATTGTGCGAAATCTCCGGCATCGATCGATCGACGCTCGCGGATATCGTTCGGCGTCTCGTGTCGCGCGGACTGTTGTCCCGACGGCGCACGCGCCAAGACGCGCGGATGTACGCCGTGCGCATCACGCCAGAAGGGCAGGAAATTTTGCAGCGCGCCCTGCCCATCGCCCAGAAGGTCGATCAGGCACTTGTCGAATCGCTGAGCCCCGAACAGCGCGAGCTGTTCGGGGCCTTCCTGCAAAAGGTCGTCGCTCGACAGGGGGCACGGCCGCAAGGCACCGATGCCCAGCTGCAGGGAGAAATGCGGTCGTAAGGGTCAGGGGCTCGCGCCGCTGCTGCCGGGCGCGTGGGATCGCGCCGTCGGGGACGGGCGAGGGCTGGCGCTTGGCCGCGATATCCCTATAGTCCGGCCCCGATGACCGCTGAAAACACCACTTCTCCGTCCGCTTCCGCTGGACCGCAACTCTTGGGTGGCGGCCTCGAGGCCGTTCCGATCGTCAAGGGTAGCCATGTTTATCTGATCGACGGATCGGGTTACATCTTTCGCGCATTCCATGCTTTGCCACCGCTGACTCGGCCATCCGACGGACTTCCTGTCGGAGCGGTGCACGGCTTCTGCACGATGTTGTGGAAGCTCCTGCAGGAGAGCAAGTTGTCGGAGGCGCCGACCCATGTGGCGGTGATCTTCGATGCGGGGCGGGAGACGTTTCGCAACAAGATCTACGACAAGTACAAGGCCAACCGGCCGCCGCCGCCGGAAGAATTGGTGCCGCAGTTCGCCCTTATTCGGCAGGCCGTGCGGGCCTTCAACGTGCCCAGCATCGAACAGGACGGATATGAAGCCGATGATTTGATCGCGACCTACACGCGCGAGGTCGTTGAGCGGGGCGGGGACGTAACGATCGTGTCGTCCGACAAGGACCTTATGCAGCTCATCCGTCCGGGTGTCGTCATGCTCGACGGCATGAAAGCGAAGAAGATCGGCCGCGATGAGGTGATCGAAAAGTTCGGTGTGCCGCCGGAGAAGGTCGTCGACGTGCAATCGCTGGCTGGCGATTCAACAGACAATGTGCCGGGTGTGCCGGGGATCGGCATCAAGACGGCGGCGGAACTGATCAATGAGTACGGCGATCTTGACCAACTCCTGGCGCGGGCTTCGGAGATCAGGCAGCCCAAGCGGCGCGAGAAGCTCATCGAATTCGCAGATCAGGCGCGAATTTCCCGAGAACTCGTGCTGCTGATGGACGATGTGCCCGACGCGGTGCCGGTGGAGGCGTTTGGCGTCAAGGAGCCTGATCCACAGACGTTGATCGCGTTTCTTCGCGAAATGGAATTCAACACGCTCACGCGTCGGATTGCGGAGAAGCTCGGCGTCGAGGCGCCAGCACCTCTGGAGGCTTCCGTCGGGTCATCGATTGCGAAGAAGCCTGCCTCAGCGACTGCGGCTCCCGAGCCATCCGGCGGGCCGCATGTTCCCACCGTCGAATGCAATACGCCCGCGCACGGGGTGGAGGCAGCCAAGGTTGCGACGCGCAGCGTGCCGTTTGATCGGGCAGCTTATCAAACGGTGACGACGCTCGATGCGCTTGATGCGTGGATTGCCAAGGCGCGTGCTCAGGGACGGGTGGCGTTTGACATCGAGACAACGAGCCTTGACGCGATGCAAGCGGACCTCGTTGGATTTTCGCTGGCGGTTGCGCCGGGAGAGGCATGCTACGTGCCCATCGGGCATGGCCAGACGGGGGCAGATCTATTTGGCAGTGGCGCGCTGCTGCCCGGACAGATCAAGCTTGCGGATGCGCTCACTCGATTGAAGGCGTTGCTGGAAGATCCCGCGACGTTAAAAATCGGGCAAAACTTCAAGTACGACGCGCTGGTGCTCGCCAATCATGGGATCTCCATCGCTCCATTCGATGACACCATGCTGATGTCTTATGCGCTCGATGCGGGGCGCGGGGGCCATGGCATGGATGAATTGGCGGAGCGCCATCTGGGGCATTTGTGTGTTTCGTTCGACGACGTGATCGCGCATGCGGCTGGGGCGAAGAAGTCCGGCAAAACCTTTGCCGGTGTGCCGATCGACAAGGCGACCGAGTACGCGGCGGAAGACGCGGATGTGACGCTGCGGCTCTGGATGATGTTGAAACCGCGGCTCGCGGCAGAGCGGGTGGCGACTGTCTACGAAACTCTCGAGCGGCCGTTGCTGCCGGTTATCGCCGCGATGGAGCGCGATGGGATCAAGGTCGATCGCGAGATTCTTGCTCGGTTGTCCGGCGCGTTTGCGCAGCGCGCCGCAGAGCACGAAGCGCTGATCTACGAGCTTGCCGGGCACAAGTTCAATTTGGGGTCGCCCAAGCAGCTTGGGGAATTCCTTTTCGATACGTTGAAGTTGCCAGGCGGCAAGAAGACAAAGACCGGACAGTGGGAGACGCGAGCGGGATTGCTCGACGATCTGGCGGCGAATGAAGAGCTTCCGCCGGATGCGCGGCGGTTGATCGATACGATGCTGCAATGGCGGCAGCTGACAAAACTGCGCTCGACATACACCGACGCGCTTCCGGGCTTCGTCAATGCCACAACGGGACGGATTCATACGTCCTATGCCCTGGCCGCGACGACAACGGGCCGGCTGTCGTCGTCGGATCCGAATTTGCAGAACATTCCGATCCGCACAAAAGAAGGCCGCGAAATTCGCACCGCATTCATCGCGGACAAGGGGTGCACTCTCGTTTCAGCGGACTATTCGCAGATCGAACTGCGTGTGCTCGCCCATATTGCAAACATTCCGCAGTTGAAGTCGGCGTTTGCGAACGGGCTCGATATTCATGCGATGACGGCGAGTGAAATGTTCGGGGTGCCGTTGAGCGACATGACCAGCGACGTGCGGCGGCGCGCGAAGGCTATCAACTTCGGGATCATCTACGGGATCTCGGCGTTTGGGCTGGCGAACCAACTCGGTATCAGCCGCGAGGAAGCCGGCGCCTACATCAAGACCTACTTCGAGAGATTTCCCGGTATCCGCGATTACATTGAAGAGACGAAGAAGGCAGCGCATCAGAACGGCTATGTGGAAACGATTTTCGGGCGGCGGATCCACTATCCCGAAATCAATACCAAGAACCCGTCGATGCGCGGATTTCTGGAACGCGCTGCGATCAACGCGCCGATCCAGGGGTCGGCCGCCGACATCATTCGCCGGGCGATGATCCGCATGGGGGCGGCGCTTCAGGCGGCGGGTCTCGGACATGCGCGGATGCTGCTGCAGGTGCACGACGAATTGGTTTTCGAGGTGCCGGCGGGAGACGCTGAGCGGTTGATTGCGACGGCGCGGGTGGTGATGGAGGGGGCGGCGGAGCCGGCGGTGCATCTGAGTGTGCCGATCCACGTTGATGCCAAGGCGGCCGAGAACTGGGAGGCTGCGCACTAAGCGGCGGGAGGCGATCAGGGGAATTCGTCCCGGCGGTCAGGAAATCTGATTGAATTCTCACGAACTTGCGATTTGAACGTGTGGCGCGCGACCGGTACACAGAGCCCATGCGAAGCCGGTTGGAGATCCCGGCGACGTCAACCAAATTGGAGGAAACATCATGAAGACCTGGACCAAGCCCGCCGTTCGTGAGCAGGAAGTCGGCCTCGAAGTGACGTCGTACCTGCCGGCCGAAATCGACGTCATCTAAACGTCGGTCCATCGATCGAATTCAAGCGCGGTGGTTGCGGATGCAGCCGCCGCGTTGTTCGTTTTTGGGGTATGTTGTCATTAGGCTAGCCAGTAGATTACATCAGCGTAATTTATAGCCTGATCACGAACTTGCGATTTGTAGTTATGACTGATCGTGGGTACATTTTCTCTACCGGGCCGGGGAGACGGCCCTTTTGGAGGAGATGATCATGAAGACCTGGACCAAGCCCGCCGTTCGCGAACAGGAAGTCGGCCTCGAAGTCACGTCGTACCTGCCGGCGGAAATCGACGTCATCTAAGCGTCGGTCTTTTCTGAAGAATTTGAAGCGCGGTGGTTGCGATTGGCAGCCGCCGCGTTTTCTTTTGTTGGCTGTTCTTTGTTATCTCCTCGGCGAACAAACACGAGCAAGTACGGCTTCGGGTGATCAGTCTGGACGCGCCACTCGATAAGAGACTCTGATAGGTTTCTCACGCGATTGCGATTTGAAATTATGGGCGGAGGTGCCTACATACACATCACCTCACCGAGGGAGTTTCGGTGAGGCAATTGGAGGAAAACACCATGAAGACCTGGACCAAGCCCGCTGTTCGCGAGCAGGAAGTCGGCCTCGAAGTGACGTCGTACCTGCCGGCTGAAATCGACGTTATCTAACGTCGTTTCCGCTCAAGCGGTTTTCTCGGTGCGGCGGCCCTTGCGGGCCGCCGTTACTGTTTCTGGTGCTCCTCGTCCCTCTGCGCCTCGATCCTGACGAGCGCGTTTGTTAAGGTTTTGCCGAATCGGTTCCCTGTGGCTGGACAGATGGGTTAGGCGCATGACACTGCTCGAGAAAATGGGAACTCCTGCGGCGCTCGACTCCGTTGTCCGCGACTTCAGCGCGCGCATTGCTGCCGCAGATCTCCACGGGTGCGGACCGTTTCTCGATTGGGTCGAGCAAATACTGGTCGATCATCCTGAAAATACGGCTCTGGTGCTACCGCCCGGCACGCTGATCGAAGACGATCTGATTCTCGAGACCGACGCAGAGCCGTTCACGCGCGGCATCAGCTGTATCATCGTGGCCGGTGATTTGACCGTCACCGGGCGAATCTACAATTCGGATGTTGAGAGCGGGCCGGCCCTGATCGTGTCCGGAAACCTGAAAGCGGGCGACATTGTCAAAGCGGCTTCCGGTATCGTCGTTCTGGGGTCGGTCGATGTTGAGGGCGTGATCGTTTGCGACGGCGACAATGGAGCTTTCCTGGTCGGCGGCCATCTGAACACGGGTGGGTTGATCGACTGCGACCACGAGATCCTGATCGTCGGCGAAGTCAAAGGGACGGTGGCCAGCGACGACCTGGGCAATATGCGTGCGTTGCTAGTCGAGGAGGTTTTCGAGGAGCCCGAGGACCACTCCAATGAATGGCCAGAGGGCGATCTTATTCGAGACCGCATCCTGGCCGGTTTGCCGGTCTTTCGAGCCGGCGCTGTCTGACAGGTTGGGCCGAATCACCCAGCGACTTTGATTCTCTGGCCGGCCGGTGGGGCCGGATGAGCCCCGTCGCGATCCCCGAAGATCCCGGAAAATCGGCCCATTTCGCATTTTCGAACACAATTTAACTCGCCGTTTACTGGCGGCTGAGACCTTCGTCGCGAGGGGCTGTTCTCCCGTGCCGCGTGAACGCCATCCATGCCATTTCCCCGCGCGGCGCGATCATCCGGATCTCCAACTTCCGAACGATTTCGACCGTCCCGGGCCTAGCTGTCGCCGCGCGCGACCCGAAGGACACGCGATATGTCGAGAACGGAACCGGGGTATCAGGATTTCGAAGGCGCTGCGCAGACGCGCGACCCTGGAATGCCGTCGGAACTCTGGTCGCTGCTCAGGACCATTTCCACGCAGATCGACGAGGCTGATCAGCGCCACACCGGTTTGCTGCAGGAACTCCGTGATCGCCTGGCCGTGCTCAGCCGCGAGGCCGAGGATGTGCGCGCTACCGTGCCGGCCAGTGCGGCGCCAGCCTACGAGCGGATCGAGAGCGGTTTGGCTGATCTTGCCCAGCGGATCGACGCACTGGATGAGATGGGCTTGGCGCCGGCGCAGGACGCGCCAGCGGTTCTGCGGTCGGCCTCTAGTTCAGAAAGCTTGCCGGGGCGGACACATAGCTTGGGTGGGATCGATCCGTTTGACGTGGTCGGCGATGATGATGGCGATGGCGCGGGTTGGGACCGTAACGATGCCGAAGCCCTGACGCGCATTTATGAGGAGAGCGACGCGGCGCTCGTTCGGACGTCGCCGCGCTCGCAGCAGCCTGAGGCGTCGCCGCCGCGGCAGGAACTGCCAGATATGCCGATCATGGCCGCCGGCGCTGATCCGCTGCACGTCTTTTCCGCGGCGCCGCAAGTCCTTGCCGAGACGATGTCCGGCTTCGATCGGGACTGGCTCGATCGGCGCCTATCGGACATCGCGCAGCGTCTGGAACAATCGCTGGCCGAATTCAGAGGCGATTTCAGCGCCGATAGTCTGGGCCAACGCTTCGACGTCTTCGAAGAGCGCATGGGCTCTGTACTTGGCGACGTGGCCACGCGTACGGATCTGGAAAGCCTGCGTCTTTTGGAAGGGCAGATTCAAGATCTCGCGGTCCATCTGGAACACACCGAGCAGCAGTTGGGCCGTCTCGACGGTATTGAACAGCAGTTGCAGGCCGTGATCGATCATCTCTCGTCGGATTTCACTCCCCCCGCCGATACGGCTGGGACGGATGCCACGCTGCACGATTTTAAATCCTTGGCCCATTCCACCGCCGAAGAAGTTGCGCAGCGCTTCACGGCTGGGATGAGCGCTGCCAACGATCCGCGGATCGACGAACTTGGCTCTCTGCTGCGCAGCATGATCCACGATCGTCGGCATTCGGACGAGCAGACGTTCACCATGCTCGATACCGTCCAGCAGGCCATGATTCGCATCCTCGACCGGATCGATGCCCTGGAAGCCAGTCCCAAGCTTGGTGCGGTGCAGATGCCGTCCGGTGGACTTGCCATTCAAGACTTCGGCGCGCCTGAACCGGCGGAAACTCAGCCATCCGAGATGCCTCGCCCGATGCATGGGCTGTCTACCGATGCCCCGGCGATGCCGTATGCGGCATCACTTGCTGCTGCGGCGCCGCGGACAGCGCCGGTTCAGCCCCCTGTCGAGGCTGCTGCTCCGTCGGCAATCGACAAGTTGCGCCAGGACTTCATTGCCGATGCGCAGCGCGCCAAGCTGCGCGCGCAAACGGCCGCTGCTGAGACCACGGCCGCCGCTGCACCATTGGTTCGGCCGGCTGCCTCTGCCCGGGTCGCCGCGAGTGCGCCACAGGCCAGCGCTGTCAAATCTAAACTTCCCGATCTTGTCTCCAGTGCTTCGACGCGCCGGCAGCGCCTTACGGCACTCGCGCTGTGCTTGGTGATTGCGGTGAGCGGAGCTGCCTTGTTTGCCAAGCGGCAGAGCGCGCCGGCTCCGGCCGATCGCGGCGGCGTCACGGACATTGCTCCATCGAAGGCGACTCCCGCCATGCCGGCTCCGGCCGCCGACGCGGCCCCGGCAGATGAGTCCGAGATCGATGTGCCGGCTGCCAGCAGTGCCGCTCCTTCCAATGATGCTGGCGCCGGTTTTGAAGTTCCGGCTGACGCGGAGACCAGCGTGCCGGTTCCCGCTCCTGCTCAGGTTCCTTCGCAGGGTGCTGGCACAGCACCGCCGGCAGCTGCCGCGGGAGCGGGTCCAGAGACCAACGAAGACGCGCTCCGTGGCATGGGTGAGGAAGTCCCGGACGGTGGCGAGGTTCTCGAGAACCGGCCGGAAAGCCCGCGTGCTCCGCTCGTCGAGGGCCGCGCACCGCACGGCATCATCCTGCAGGACAGCAGCCGGCAGCCGAGCGCACAGGAACTCGTTCATCTGCAGTCGCAGCAGAACTTCGCAGCGCTGTCGTCGCGACTTGGATCGAACGCGTCGCGGCTGACGCCTGCCGATCTGATGCCGGAAGAAGTCGCCAAGCACACGGTCTCGCATAGTGCTGCTCATGCTGACAACATGACAACCCTGGCCGCCATTCCAGCTTCTTTGCCGATTGCCGCCATGCCTGGCGAAACCATCAATGTACCTGTGACGGCTTCGGGCAAGACCTATTCGCAGATGTCGTTGCCGCCGGCGACCGTCGGTCCGCTTTCGTTGCGCTTGGCGGCTGCGAATGGAGATCCGTCTGCGGCCTTCGAGGTGGGCGCACGGCTGGCCGAAGGCAAAGGTACGCCGCAGAATTTTCACGAAGCCATCATCTGGTATCAGAAGTCGGCCTCGCAGGGTTTCGCGCAGTCGCAATACCGGCTCGGCACGCTATATGAGCGCGGGTTGGGCGTGAAGGCGGACATGGCGCGGGCGCAGATGTGGTATCAGCGCGCGGCCGAACAGGGCCATGTCAAGGCCATGCACAATCTCGCCGTCCTCAATGCCGGCCGGACGTCGGGAACACCCGACTACATCTCGGCCGCCCGTTGGTTCGAGGGTGCGGCTGAATATGGTCTTGCCGATAGCCAGTACAATCTCGCGGTTCTGCACGAGAACGGTCTGGGCGTGCCCAAGGACATGAGGTCGGCTTTCAAGTGGTACTCGCTGGCCGGACAGGGTGGCGACAAGGAAGCGCTGCGCCGCAGGGATGCGCTGAAATCGCAGTTCGGTGCCGACGAGCGATTGGTGCTCGAAAAGGAGATTGCCTTGTTTCAGCCCAAACGGAGCGAGCCGCTGATCAACGATGCGCGGGTTGCGGGCGAGGACTGGAAAAAGCGGCAGAACGGCTAACGGGGATGGGCGCGCGGCATTCCAGCCACGCTTCCGTCCTGGCGGGATACCACAATGACAGGAGCCGGTGGCATGTGCCTTCCGGCTCCTTTACGTTTAGGGACCGTCGGCCGAAGCCTGACGGCTTCAATCTGCGCATGAGCCTTCCCGTCCCATGAACAGCTATTTTCCGATTTATCTTCCGATCGCTGAAATGTCCGAGAGCGTGCTGGTGTTGCTCGGTATGGGCGCGGCGGTGGGGTTTTTGTCGGGACTGTTCGGGGTCGGAGGTGGTTTTCTGATCACGCCCCTGCTGATCTTCACCGGCGTCCCGGCGCCCGTGGCGGTTGGAACTTCGACAGCGCAACTCGTGGCGTCGTCGGTGTCGGGGGCCTTGGCTCAGTACAATCGCAACAACGTCGATATCAAACTGGGAGCGGTGCTTCTAGGCGGCGGTCTTGTTGGAACGCTCATCGGCGTCGAGATCGTGCGCATTCTGCGGCAGGCGGGGCAATTCGAGCTGTTTATAGCGCTTTGCTACGTTCTGTTTCTCGGCGTCATCGGCACGTTGATGTTCATCGAGAGCGTGCAGACTGTCCTGAAAACCCGATCAGGAGCGGCGGCCTCCTCGCGGCGGCCCGGCGAGCATAACTGGATCCACGGATTGCCGCTGAAGATGCGGTTCCATCGCTCCAAGCTTTATATCAGTGTCATTCCGCCTCTGCTCATCGGCGCATTCGTCGGCTTCCTGGCTGCGATCATGGGCGTCGGTGGCGGGTTCGTCATGGTGCCGGCGCTGATCTATCTGCTGCGCGTGCCAACGAACGTCGTGGTGGGGACGTCGCTGTTTCAGACGGTGTTTGTGGCGGCGGCCGCGACCATACTGCATGCAGGCACGATCTCGTCCGTTGATCTGGTGCTGGCTGCAATCTTGATGGTGGGGGGCGTGATCGGGGCGCAGTTCGGTGCGTCGGCGGGTAGCCAGTTGAAAGGCGAGCAATTGCGGCTGCTGCTGGCTGGTATTGTGCTGCTCGTTTGTGTCCGGCTCGGTTGGGATCTGGTGGTAACGCCGGCGGAACTCTATTCGCTTGCGAAGACGGCGGGTGCGCCATGACGCGCGCGGCGGTGATGGCCTTGATGGCTTTCTGGATATTTGCCGGCGGTTGCACGGGTGCGGCGGTTGCTGCTGCCGATGGTGCAGTGCTGGCGCAGGCGACGAAGAAGGCGCGCCCACGACCAGCGGCGTCCCCGCAACCGCCCGCTCAGACAGCGACTCCGGAGCGGGTGGAGGCGGATGTCTCGACGCGTACGATTGCGATTACGTCGGGGTATTCGGGTGCCGAAATCCTTGTCTTCGGGGCGATCGAGAACAGCCGGCAACCGAGCGCAGAGTCGGGCTTCTACGATGTCGCGGTGGTCATCGAGGGTGCGCCTGAGCCGCTGATGGTGCGCAAGAAGGGGCGTGTGGCGGGGTTGTGGGTCAACACCGCGACGTTCAACTTCAATGCGGTACCGAGCTATTACGCCGTGGCCTCGACCCGGCCGTTGGAGGAGTTCGCGGATGCTATGCTGCTTGAGGAGAACGGGCTGGGTTTGGAAGCCGTTCGGATGTCGGCGGCGGCGGATTCGGCCGTACGGGTGTCGAGCGAGGATTTGATCGCTTACAAGGATGCGGTGCGGCGCCTGAAGCAGTCGGCCGATTTGTTCAAGCGGGCCGATTATGGGGTGATCTTTACCGGGCGCAGTCTGTTCCGAGCGACGGTTGCGCTGCCGGCGACGGTTCCGGTCGGGCCACTGACGGCGCGCGTCTTTCTGTTCCACGAGGGGAAACTGCTCAGTAAGTATCAGGCGCGGGTGGTTCTGGAACGGGAGGGGATTGAACGGTGGCTCTATGCGTTCGCGTTCGAGCGCCCCTTTCTTTACGGCATAGTAGCGGTACTGCTGGCGCTCGCGACGGGGCTGATCGCGTCAGCTGCTTTCCGGCGGCGGGGCACTTGACGGGCGGTTTCTCAGTCGGGGCGGAGCAGGCGCGGGGCTACGGGATAGAGCCCTTCCTGGCCCAGCATCCAAACAGACATCCCATCGGAGCCGAAGAGTGGGTCGAAGGCGTCGTCGAGAATATTGAGGCCGCCGGCATACGTGCCGAAGGCGGGCATGACGAGGCGGAGGCCGTTCGAGACAAAGCAGGGACGGCGGAAGCTGTAGCCGTGGAGCGAGAGTTTCGCGGCGGGGTGGAGGTGGGCGGCGATTTCGTGGGTGACGCGGCCGTTAGAGGGTTCGTGCCGGAAGGTGAGGCCTTCGACGGTGAGGTCGCCGCGGACGTGGCCGCCTAGTTCGCGAGGAATCTTGGGGTCGTGGTTGCCCGTGATCCAGATCCATTCGCGGTCTTCCTGCAGGATCTTCAGGCTTTCGCGATCTTCGTCGGTGAGGCGGGAGGCACCGGCGGCATCGTGCAGGCTGTCGCCGAGCGCGATGATCGTTTGCGGGTTGAAGCGGTCCATGGCTTCGGCGAGGCGGGTTAGCGTTTCGCGCGTGTCGTAGGGCGGAAGCATGATGCCTTTGGCGGCGAAGGATGAGCCCTTCTCCAGGTGCAGATCAGCGACGATTAGAGCGTCTTCCGCGGGCCAATAGAGCGCACCGGAGTAATCGGCGCGGAAGGACTTGCCGCAGATGGAGACCGGCTGATCATTGAATTCGCCGGCGTCGAGGCGCTCGGGCTTTAGGGCGAGGATCGCCATGTGTCTTCGTCTCCCCCGTGGTCGTCTTCGGCAGTGGTTGCGGCTCGATGCCGGTGGTGGCGGCGCGGATCAGGTCTTCGGCGGCTTCGCGAAGAAGGTCTTCGCGGGCCAAGCGGGCCACCGGTTCCTTGCCGATTTCGAGAAGGATCGGAACGGAAAGCGGCGACACGCGGGCTAAGGGTTGATGCCTGATTCGGCCTTTGATGCGGCCAAGGAACTGGCCGAGGCGGCGGATATCGAGGAGACCCGACGCGGCATCGTTCCAGGCTGCTTCCAGCAGGATGTGGCCGGGCTCGTGTTTTCTCAAGACGTCATAGACGAGATCTGTGGACATCGTGACCTGACGGCCGGATTTTTCGCGGCCGGGATGGCGGCGCTCGATGAGGCCGGCGATGACGGCGCAATGGCGAAATGTGCGCTTCATCAGTAGGCTTTCGGCGAGCCAGGCGTCGAGGTCGTCGCCGAGGAGGTCTTCTTCGAGGAGCTTTGCGAGATCAATGCGGCCGGAGGCGATCATGTTTGAGAGGTCGGCCGCGGCCCAGACGGATAGGCCGTAGTCGTTGGCGACAAAGCCCAACGGCTTGGCGCCCCAGCGATCCAGGCGGCGGGTGATGAGCATACCCAGCGTCTGATGGGCGAGGCGGCCTTCGAAGGGATAGAGCACCATGTGGTGGCGGGTGCCTTGGCGGAAGGTTTCGATGAGGACTTCGTCGCTGCCGGGGATTGTCGACTTCTCTTGCTGAAGTGCTAGCCATTCGGCGACGGGGAGCGGCAGGCTCGCCCAAGATTTCGGATTGGCAATCATGGCGCGGACGCGCTGCGCCAAGTGGGTCGAGAGGGGAAACTTGCCGCCATTGTAGCTTGGGATCATGGGATCGGTGGCATTGGAGCGGGAGCAATAGGCTTCCGTTTCCTGCATGCCTTCGAAGCGGAGAATTTCGCCAGCGAAGACGAAGGTGTCGCCGGGGGCCAATTGTTCGACGAAGTATTCTTCCACCTCGCCTAGCACACGGCCGCCGGCGAAACCCGAAGGCTGATTGCGATTTTTGGAGCGGGCGCGGGTGAGGCGTAGCTTGATCATCGGGCTTTCGACGATGGTGCCGACGTTCAAGCGATACTGGTTGGCGAGGCTCGGGTGCGCGAGGCGGAGCTGGCCGTCATCCGCGAGGCGGAGTCGGGCGAAGCGATCGTAGGCGCGCAGGGCGTAGCCGCCGGTGGCGACAAAGTCGAGGATGCGATCGAAGGTCGCGCGCTCCAGTCCGGCGTAAGGCAGCGCTGAGCGGACTTCGGCGAAGAGATCATTGGGATGGAAGGCCGCGCAGCAAGCCATGCCCATCACGTGCTGTGCAAGGACATCGAGCGCGCCGGTGCGGTCGACGATGGCATCCTGTTCGCCCGCGGCTGCCGCTTCGAGTGCTGCGCGGCACTCGAGGACTTCGAAGCGGTTGGCTGGGACAAGGAGGGCTTTGGAGGGTTCGTCGAGGCGGTGGTTAGCGCGGCCGACGCGTTGGATTAGACGGCTGGCACCCTTGGGCGCGCCGATGTTGACGACGAGATCGATGTCACCCCAGTCGATGCCGAGATCAAGCGTCGAGGTGGCGACGACAGCTTTGATGGCACCCGTGGCCATGGCGGCTTCGACTTTGCGGCGTTGCTCGGCGGAGAGCGAGCCGTGGTGGAGGGCGATGGGTAGCGCGTCGTCGTTGATGCGCCAGAGTTCCTGGAAGACCAGTTCGGCCTGCATGCGCGTGTTGACGAAGACGAGCGAAAGGCGGTGAGCCTTGATCGCCTCATAGACCGTTTGGAGCGCATATCGGGCGGAGTGGCCGCCCCAGGGGACGGGATCGTCTTGCTCGAGGATGGTGATGTCGGGCGCGGCGCCGGGCAGTGTGACGACCGCGTCGGCAAGACTGATCATATCGGATGGCGACGCTTGTTCGTTGAGATAGGCGCGCAATTCGGCGGGGCGGGCGACGGTCGCGGAGAGGCCGATACTGATGAGGCCGGGTGCGAGGCGACGGAGGCGGGCGAGGTCGAGGGCGAGGAGGTCGCCGCGTTTGGAAGCGGCCAGTGTATGTAATTCGTCAAGAATGACGGTGTCTAGGGCGCCGAATAAGTGCGGGGCGTCTTCGTGGCTGAGTAGGAGAGCCAACTGTTCCGGCGTCGTCATCAGGATATCGGGCGGGGATTGACGCTGGCGCTGGCGTTTGGTGGCGGAGGTATCGCCGGAACGCGTTTCGCATTTGATGGGCAGGCCCATTTCGGCGATCGGCGCCATGAGGTTGCGGGCGACGTCGACTGCCAGCGCCTTCAACGGCGAGATGTAGAGTGTGTGCAGGCGACGGCCGGGGGCGTTGGCGCGCGTGCGGCGTTCGGTCAGCGAGATGAGGCTCGGCAGAAAGCCGGAGAGTGTTTTGCCGGCGCCCGTGGGGGCGATGAGAAGTGTTGAGCGGCGGGCGGCGGCTTTATCGATGAGGGCCAACTGGTGGACGCGCGGGCGCCAGCCCTTGGCGGCGAACCAATTGGCGAAGGGTTCGGGGAGAAGTGGGGCGGCCGGCAGCGGGTGGATGTCCGTTGTCGCGGGGATGAGACGGCGCGCTTTCGGACGGCCTTCCAAACGCGCGGTCGATTTGGGCGGCATCGGGCTCCACTTTGTGTCTGTTGCCAGTATGGGTCGCTCTTCACCCGGCCCTATGCTATCAGGCGGGGCGCGATTGCACAGGAGCGAAGAGGAATGGACGGCAGAACGGTTTTTGGGGGCAGCCCGCTGGCGGTGGTGATCCGCCTAGCGTTGATCTCGATTGTCGTCGGCGTTGTTCTCAGCGCGCTGGGCATCAACCTGCGCAACTTCTTCGACCGGATCAACGAATTGCTCCGGGCGATTTACGATCTGGGCTTTGGTGCGATCGACTGGCTGCTGCAATATCTGTTGCTCGGCGCAATCATCGTGGTACCGATCTGGGCCATCGCGCGGGCCGCGGCCATCATGAAAAAGCCGGACTGAGGCGCGGGTCCTAGACCTCGAAGGGTTGGGCGGCCCATTCGGCAGCGCGGCGTCCGCGTAGTTCGGACAAATGTCGCACGCCTGCCCGGCGGACGGCCAACGCGAGGCCGCGCTTCATGTCGCCGATGAGACCGGGACCTTGATATATCAAACCAGTGTAGAGCTGTAGGAGCGACGCGCCGGCTTCGATTTTGGCGAGCGCGGTCTCCGGGCTGTCGATGCCGCCGATGCCAATGAGGGGGATTTTACCACCGGTTGCCTGATGGACTTTGGCGAGCATGACGGTCGAGCGGTGAAAGACGGGTCGGCCGGACGAGCCGCCGGTTTCGCTCTTTTTAGTATCGCGCAATCCGTGCCGCGACAGCGTTGTGTTCGAAACGGCGATGCCATCGACGGCGTGTGCGAGAAGCCGTTCGGTGATTGGGCCGATGTCGTCTTCGGCGATGTCGGGCGCGATCTTGACGACAATCGGGCGCTTCGGTTTCCCGGTGGCCATCAGTGCGGCGCGGGCGGTCATGACGCGGCCAATCAATTCGTCGAGCGCGGCGGGAGCTTGGAGGTCACGCAGGCCCGGTGTGTTGGGGGATGAGATGTTGACGGTGAACATGGAGGCGACGTCGTAGAACGTCTCGATGCCGCGCACATAATCCTGGGCGCGATCGGTGCTGTCTTTGTTGGCACCGACGTTGACGCACACGATGCCGTTGGGCCGGCGGCTGCGGAGGCGTTCGAGGGCAGGGGCGTGACCGCCGTTGTTGAAGCCGAGGCGGTTGATCAATCCGTTGTCGGAAATTAAGCGGAAAACGCGCGGGCGCGGGTTCCCTGGTTGCGGCAATGGCGTGAGGGTGCCGACTTCGGCAAAGCCGCAGCCAAGACCGAGGACGGCATCGGGGACGCGGGCATCTTTGTCATATCCGGCGGCGATGCCAATTGGATTGGGGAAGCTCAGCCCGAAGATGTTGACGGCAAGCTCGGGGGCGTTGCCGGATGTGTCGCGCGGATACACGCCTCGTTCCAACATCCGGAGGGTGAACTCGTGGGCATCTTCGGGTTCCATCGTGAAGAGTGCGCCGCGGGCGAGACCGTAAAGACTTCCGAGCATTAGCTGATGTCTCCTGTCGCGCGCGGCACGCCGTCGGCGCCAAGCTCCATCGGTTTTTCCCAGAGGGCGGCGGTGGTTGGCAATTCGGCGTAGAAGTGGGGGAAAAGCGCGCCGCCGCGTGAGGCTTCGTTCTTCAATGCGGGACCCAGGGCGCCGACTGGAAATGCGACCAGAAGCAAATCCGTCCGGTTGCGGAAATGACAGGCCGCCGTCCCTTCCACTTGATCGGCGTACGACAAATGAATGAAGCCGTCGCGCAGATCATCGGGTGATCCGCGAAAGGCGCCAAAACGCTGGGCGTCGCGCCACGCTGTTTGTTCCACGATCTTGTAAACGATGTTCGACACTGAATTCCTGCCGCGAGTGAACCGGTTGCGAGGAGTAGGCGAGTTGGTTGCGGTGAGCAAGCCATTGCGGAATCCGATGCCACGTTTTTGCAAGCGGGCGGGTAAGGTGCGTTTCGGGTAAAATTTGGCGAAGAGATTCTCGATGCGCGCACTTGCAGATGACGCATCGGTGAGGAATACTCGGACGCATCACTAGAGACTTGGCTCGCGACCCGTCGCTGCGGCTCTGCGCAGTGGCCGAGGACCAGTGTCTAGAAAGACAAAAAGCGTACTAGTATCAGGGGACGTCCTTTGGCTCAGCGACCGACACAAGAAACCCCACGGGGTTTCTGGGCCCGCGCATCACTTGCCAGCCGGTTGCAGCCTTCTATCGATCAGCAGCTGTCCGGCAACATGGCCGACCCACCAGGGTTTGCGGAGGCGAGGACAGCCGCACCGTATAACGGTGGAGCATCAGACCCCATTGTGGCGGAAGTGCTGACTGTTGGCGCGCTCCTCGATGGACGTTATCGCTACCGCTTAGCCTGCTTTCAGCGCGCGTACGCCTGGAAGCCGGAAAATGCGGTGCGGCTGGTCTGCGATCTTCGTTCCGCGATGCAACGGGAGTCGAGCAAGCGCTTCTTTCCTCTCGGCCGGTTGATGCTGGCAAAAGCGCCGGGCGCGCAGGATGTTGAAATCGTCGACGGGCATCAACGGCTGGTGACTCTGACTATCCTATTCGCCGTCTTGCGCGATCTCGAAACCGATCCCGTCCGCTCGGAGCGTTTACACCAATTGGTATCGGTCGATCAGTGGAGGCCCGGTGGAGATGGACAAGATCTGCTCACCATCCAATCTTTGCCGGCGAAATTGTTTGCCAACATCGTTCAGCGGCGGGGTTCTACGGAACTCGATCCCGATGTGCCGCGTGAGGCGCTGTCTGAGAGCGAGCGCAACATTGTAGACAATCGCGACGGTATCCGATCGGAAGTGTTAGCGCCGGGCATGACCGACGAAATTCGCCAGGCGCTCGCGGATTACATACTGGGCAGTTGCCGGCTGGTGACGATCACCGTCGAGAATGCCGATCTTGCCTGGGAGATGCTCAATACGGAGCAGAATACCCGCTTGGCGTTCAGCCATGCGGACGAGGCTAAATCGCTCATTCTGTCGGCCATGCCGGCCGAGTCACACATGACGGCGGCGGGACTTTGGGAGAGCTGCGAGAGCATGCTGACACCCGAAGATATGTTCCGCCTGCTGTCACATATTCGGGCGATGACTTGGCGCGGCAAATCCCAGTCTGCCCGGCCTGTGGAGATGGAGATCGTCGAGCGATTCGCTGTCGCCAACGATGGCTTGTCCTTTATGGTCGACCACCTTGTGCCACATGCAAAGCGGCTCAAGGATCTGCGTCGCGGAAACGTGGGGCGCGACGACGGTGAGCGCATGTCCATTGCGCGATCGGTGGATTTCATGACGTGGATCGACGCCCATGTCTGGGTGCCGGCCTACCTCCTCTGGCTGAAGGTGCACGGACCAGATGCGGCGCAAACCGTTGAATTCACGCGGCGGCTCGAATGTCTTATCTGGATGTCGAAGATCGCCGGTATCGATCCCGGGGTGCAGGAGACGCGTTTCCTGCGACTGATGGACGAAATCGAGGCACGTACGCTGCCCAAGGCCATGACCAAACTGCAGATTGACGCGACCATGCGGGCGCATGCGATTACCAATCTGCGCAGCGCGAATTTCGCCGGAAAACATTACGCGGGCTGTCTTCTTCGCCGGATCAGCGCGACGATGGGATCGGATCCGGGTCCCATCCTGCGCGATGAAGTGACAATCGAACACATCCTTCCTCGCAACCCACACGGCTGCAAAGCCTGGCTCACGCTTTTCCGCACCCCGGATGGCTGCAAGGCGCACCATCAGAAGCTCGGCAACGTGGTCCTGCTTTCTGGTCGCGACAATCAGCGAGCGGGAACGCTGTCGTGGGAGGAAAAGCGCGAGATCCTCAAGAGTTCGCCGTTCTTGCTGGCTCAGGATGCGGCCAAGGAAACGGAATGGACGGCGCAGACGATCGCGCGGCGTACCGAAGCGCTGATCAATCTCCTGTTGGTGAGTTTCGATCTGCAGCCTTTGGCAAAGGGCGAATAACGGCCCACCTGCGCCTATGCGGGTTGGCCTGCTTTGCCAGCCAGCGCCTTTGCAATGAGGGCCTGCGTTTCCTCGACGCCGTAGAGCGCGATGAATGAGCCGAAGCGCGGCCCCTTGCTTTCTCCCAAGAGCACTTCGTAGATGGCGGCAAACCAAGCGTTCGAGACGCCGGGGCGTTCGGGTGTGGCGCCTTTGGCGTTCAGATCCTGATAGCGGGGGATCGAGCGGCCGATGTCGTAGACGATGCCTTGCAACTGTTCGGCGGTCGCGCCATGCGGCGCCCTAGCCAGGGCGTCCGAGAGGGCCTGGAGGGCGTCCCGCTCCACTTCGTCGGGGGCGCGGTAAGACTTCTTGGCGAGTTCGAAGTCGCGGTAATAGCGGACGGCATAGCCAGCCAGAGTATCGAGAAGCGGATACTTTTTCGGTGTCGCGTCGTCCATATGGCGGCGAATGTATCCCCAAAGGACGTCCTTCGATTCCGCGTTCGAGGCGGCGACTAGGTTACGAAGGAGCGCAAACGAGATCGGGCTTGATTGTGCCGGCGGGGTTCCGGCGTGGATGTGCCACACGGGATTTTCGAGCTGTGCCTTCGAGTCTTGATTGGGATAGGCGCCGAGGAATTGCAGGTAGTCGTCGACGGCGCGCGGGATGACATCGAAGTGCATCTTCTTGGCGGACTTCGGCTTCTGGAACATGAAGAGCGCAAGGCTCTCGGGCGTGGCGTAGGTGAGCCACTCGTCGATCGTCAGGCCGTTGCCCTTGGATTTGGAGATTTTCTCGCCCTTTTCGTCGAGGAAGAGCTCGTAGACGAAATGTTCGGGCGGGATGCCGCCGAGAACTTTGCAGATGCCATCATAGATCGGCGTGTTGGACATGTGGTCCTTGCCGTACATTTCGAAGTCGACGCCGAGTGCGGCCCAGCGGGCGCCGAAGTCGGGCTTCCATTGCAGCTTCACGCGGCCGCCGGTGACGGGGAGCGTGGTGTCTTCGCCGTCTTCATCGGTGAAGGTGATGGTGCCGGCCTTGGCATTCACCTCCTTCATGGGGACATAGAGGACGCGGCCCGTCTTGGGCGAGATCGGCAGGAAGCAGCTATAGGTGGCCTGCCGCTCCTCGCCGAGCGTGGGCAACATGATGTCCATGATTTTCTGATAGCGCTCGGCGGCGCGCAGCAAGATCTCGTCGAATTTGCCGGAGGTATAATAGTCGGTGGCGCTGGCGAACTCGTATTCGAAGCCGAAGGTGTCAAGGAACCGGCGGAGCATTGCATTGTTGTGGTGGCCGAAGCTCTCATATTGGCCGAAGGGGTCGGGGACGCGGGTCAGCGGCTTGTGCAGGTTCTCACGCAGCATCTCCTGGTTCGGCACGTTGTCCGGCACCTTGCGCATGCCGTCCATGTCGTCGGAGAAGCAGAGCAGGCGCGTTTTCACCTTGCCTTCGGTCAGGGTTTCAAAGGCGCGGCGAACCATGCTGGTGCGGGCCACTTCGCCAAAGGTGCCGATGTGGGGTAGGCCAGATGGACCGTAGCCGGTCTCGAACAGCACAGTCTTGTCCATGCCGCCCTTCGATTTCTTCAGGCGGTCGACGATGCGGCGGGCCTCTTCAAACGGCCATGCGCGGACGTCGGCTGCAACTTCAAGCTGGGCGGGGGTGGCGTGAAAGGACATGTGAGGATTGTGCCCGGTGCTTGGCCGGGTCTCCGGTCTCTGGCTTAGGTTGGAGTGCGGACGGGTAACTGCCGCGATAGGCCGGGCAAAGTAGGTGGGCCGCGACGGTAGGTCAATTCGCGGGCGGCGTTCATCCCTTCTCTCATCTCTCCTCCAGCCGGGGCGGTAGGTCATTATATTGCTGGTCAACCGCCGGCGCGCCGGGTGATAGCGGCGGGAGGCCGCAGCCTGTGGTCGGACGTCGATTAAATGACGGTAACGTAAGACGTTTCCTGGAACCAGTCGGCTGTGGTTCAAGTAGTGAGATCGGTGCGGCTCGCACTTTGGCGACGGTGGTCCGCCTGGGCGGCTATATCGGGGGAGGCCTACAGCTTTGTGGATCGTTCGCTACGCCCTGGCGCACCGGCACAGTATCGGCGTGCTCGCCATTCTACTGCTGCTGACCGGCATGCTGTCGGCGCAGCGGATGTCGACCGACATCCTGCCGGCGGTCAAAATCCCGGCCATCAACCTCATCTGGACTTACCCGGGGCTCAATGCGCCAGAGATGGCGTCGAAAATTTCGACGTTTGGCGAAATCGCGATCCTCAACAATGTCGATAACATCCGAGACGTTCGGTCAGAGACGCTGACAGGCGTCGCTATCATTCGCGTAACGTTTCAGCCTGGAACGGATGTGACAGCCGCGTTCGCGCAAATCACGTCCGTGAGCCAGACAATTCTGCGGCGCATGCCGCCGGGCACATCGCCGCCTTTGATCGTGCCCTTCGTGCCGTCCAGCGTGCCGGTGCTGCAACTCGTGCTGGCATCGGATACGCTGAACTCGAGCGCGCTGTTCGACTACGGGCGGCTGCAACTTCGATCGCAAATTCAGTCTATTCCGGGGTTGCGGCTGACGCTGCCGTACGGTGGCGCGTCGCGGCAGGTGATGATCGATCTGAAGCCGGAGGCGCTGGAAGCATACGGTGTTTCGGCGAACGAAGTGGCGCGCGCCATTAACACGCAGAATCTCACGTTGCCGACCGGTGTGTTGCGCGTGGAGAGCCGCGAGATCGTGGTGACCACGAATGCGAGCCCCGAGCAGGTCTCGCAGTTTGCCGATTTGCCGTTGCGGTCGGTGGAGGGGCGGGTTGTGCGCGTTGGCGATGTGGCGACAATCCGGGACGGAGCGGCAATCCAGACGAACATTGCCCGGCTCGACGGGCAGAACGCCGTTATCGTCGCGATTCTGAAGCTGGGGGACGCCTCGACGGTCGATATCGTGCGGCAGGTTAAAGAGAAGCTGCCAGAGTTGCGCGCGTCGGCGCCGCCGGGGATTACAATAGAGCCGGTGTTCGATCAGTCGGTGTTTGTTGAGAACGCCGTCGACAATGTGCTGAAGGAAGCGGTCGTCGTCGGATGTCTCGTCGCGTTCGTTGTGTTGGTGTTTCTTGGTAGCTGGCGATCGTCGCTGATCGTGCTGACGTCAATACCCTTGGCGCTGCTGGCATCGGTTGCTGGGCTCGGGCTGACGGGACAGACGTTCAATCTCATGACGCTCGGCGGGCTGATGCTCGCGATCGGCATTTTGGTCGATAATGCGCTGGTCGAGATCGAAAACATTAATCGCAACCTGGAAAGCGGGATGCCGCTGCAGCAGGCTATCTTAAAGAGTGCGGAGGAGGTGGCATTCCCGGAGTTCGTTTCGACGTTGGCGATCTGCATCGTGTTTTCGCCGCTGTTTCTGTTGACGGGCACGGCGGCGTTTATCTTCATTCCGCTCGGACTTGCGGTCGTCTTCGCGATGGCTGCGTCCTACATCCTGTCGCGCACGCTGGTGCCGTCGCTTGCCTCATTGCTGCTCAGTGAACATGATCCGCACCAGAGGCCGCGTGGCTTCATTGCCGCGGTTTCGGGTGCGGTGGGGCGCGGGCTTGGGGCGATCGAGCGGTTGCTCGTCGCTGTCTTGCGTATGTTCATCCGGTTCAAGGTGCTGCCGGTTGCCGGGTTGGCTGCCGCCTTGCTCGTTGGAGGCTTTGCGGCCGTGAACGTCGGGCGCGAGTTCTTTCCGCAGGCCGACGCGGGCATGATCCGCGTGTACTTGCGTGCGGAGCCTGGGTCGCGGTTGGAGCAAACCGCAATCGTCTTTGCCGATGTGCAACGCGCGATGCGGGAGATCATTCCTGAGGATGACATCGCCTTCATAACGGAAAATATCGGCGCGCCTGAGGCGATCAATCTTGCTTGGGTGCAGAGCGGGGTGATTGGTTCGTTCGACGGCGAAATCCTGGTGCAGTTGAAGGGCGGGCTGGGGCGGACGGCCAAGCACACGGATGCAATCCGGCGGATGCTGCGCGAGCAATTTCCGAAGCTGAATTTCTATTTCGTTCCGGCGGATGCGACGGCACAGACGTTGGCTGGAAGCTCACAGGCCGATTTCGAGGTCCGCGTGATTGGCCGCGATGCGGGCGGCAACGCGGAGATCGCGCGCGATCTGGCAGAGGCGATCAAGAAGATTCCGGGTGCTGCGGATGTCGTGACGCGACAGGTGCGCAATCTTCCGTCCTATACCCTCGACATCGACCGCGTGCGGGCCTTGCAGTTGGGCGTGACACCACAGGACGCTGCGAGCGCCGTGCTCTCGGCCCTTGGCGCGTCGGGGACGGTTTCGCCCAGTTTTTGGGCCGATCCGGCGATCGGTGCTTCCTATAGCGTGCAGATCGTGGCCCCGCCGGTGCGGCTGACGACTGCGGAGCAATTGCTCAACACGCCGGTGCAGCCGGCAGCTGGCGGGCCGACATTGCCGCTGAGGTCGATCGCGTCGCTGCAGATCAAGCAGCTTCCGGCGAATATCGACCGGTTCATGCTGCAGCCGACGACGACCATTTTGGCGAATGCGGCCGGGCGGGACATCGGCGGGGTTTATGTTGATCTCGATAAGGCGATTGCGGCAGTCAAGCCGCGGCTGAAGCCGGGCAACAGGATTGAAGTGGGTGGGCAAGCGCAATCGATGGTGCAGGCCTATGGCGAGATGTTCGGCGGCATCGCGCTGGCGGCGGTGCTCGTCTATCTGATCATGGTGGTGAACTTCCAGTCCTGGGTGATGCCTCTCATCGCAATGGGGACGCAACCAGTTGCTATTGCCGGGGCATTCTTTGCGCTCTGGATTACGGGGACGCCGCTGTCCGTTCCGGCCCTCACCGGTCTCATCATGGTGATCGGCGTGGCATCGGCCAACAGTGTGCTTGTGACGAGTTTTGCGCGGGATCGCTTTTTGGCCGGTGCCGATCCTGTGACCGCTGCGATTGAAGCGGCAGAGACGCGGCTTCGCCCCGTGATGATGACGGCAATTGCCATGATTGTTGGGATTATCCCACTTGCGCTCGGACTGGGCGATGGTGGCGAGCAAAATGCCCCGCTGGGGCGGGCCGTCGTCGGGGGACTAGTATTTGGCACGGTGGCCACCTTGACCTTTGTGCCGGTGTTGTTTGCGCTGCTGGTCAAGCGACGCGGGGCGGCGGCTGGCGGCGGGGCTGCGCAGGCGGCGGCTCCGGGTTCGTTACATGAGGTTGCAGGAACACCATGACCATGGCGACAACGCTTGCGAAAGTTTTGGGCTTGCTGGGCGTTGCAGCCGGTGCGATTGCCGCTGACCGTCAGTTCGATCTTGCCTCGTCAGCGGCCCGCATGTTGGCGCCGGGAACCAAAGCCACGGCCAACGATACCAAGCCGGCGGCGGCTGCCATCCGCACGGTCCGGGTGGTGCTTCCAAAAGCGGCAGCGGGCCGGTTCGGGCTCACCCTATCGGGGCGCACGGCACCGATCGAACAGGCGCGTCTGTCAGGCCGCGCTACCGGGGTTGTCTCGGAACGGCGCGGGGAAATCGGCGACCGGGTGAAGACCGGTGATGTCCTCGTCGTGATCGACGCTCCCGAAATTCGCCAGCAGCTGGACCGGGCGCGGGCAGCGGTGGAGCAGGTGAAGGCGCGGCTGCAATTGGCGGAACTCACTCTCGACCGGGCGCAGGAATTGGTGCCAAAAAAGTTTCTGCCTGAGCAGGCGCGCGACGACCGCGAGGCCAACGTGGCGATTGCAAAGGCGGATCTGGCTGCCGCTGAGGCTGAAGTTCGGCGCTTAGAAGAGGTGCAGGGGTTTCAGACCATCCGGGCGCCCTTCGATGGCGTGATCATCGAACGGCAAGTTGAGCGTGGAGACCGCGTCACCGGCGATTTCGGAGCCACGGGAACGTTCTTCTACAACGTGGCGCGGCTAGAACAGCTGCGGATCGAGATCGACGTGCCGCAGTCGTTTGCATTGAAAGTGACGCCGGGTACGCCGGCAAAGTTCACTTTCGCCGAAATCCCCGATCGGAGTTTCGACGCTAGAGTGGTGCGCACGTCCCGATCCATCGATCAAACCTCGGGTACGATGCGCGCCGAGCTTGTGATGGCAAACAGCGATTATTCCCTGCCGGCGGGGCTTTCCGGTCAAGTCATTTTGGATGTGGAGCGGGATACGCCATGCGTTCTCGTTCCGGGGAATGCACTGGTGGTACGGCAAGGCGAACAGTATGCGGCGGTGGTTGGGGCGGACCAGAAGATCGCATTTCGAAAGGTTCGCGTCGGGCGGGATCTGGGGACAGAAGCCGAAGTGTGCGCGGGCCTGGCACTGGAAGACCGCGTCGTGCTTTCCCCCAATGCACTCTTGAAGCCTGGCGATCAGGTCGAGATTGCAAAGCCTGGGACTTAGCGCGAAAATTCTACAAATACAATTTGCGTTATAATCGGGCGCGGTCACGGCATTTAGGACCTGTTTAGGTCGGGCGGTTCGCCCACCGCCAACTCCTCACATGATCATGCGCGCAGGGTTGGTGGCATAGCGGACAAGATGGTGCATCGCAGCGGGTGATACCCATTGGTCAGCGGATGCAAGCCCGTTGGCTAATGAGCCGGTCAGCGCATTCAAGTCGTCGCGTGGATCGCAACACAGAAGTGTCATGGCGCAAGCCTGAAGCGCGGGACAGGCTTGATGCTGGTGCGCGGCGACAAGCGCCATGGCGATGCATTCGTCGCGGCAGAAACAGCGGCTGGCGGGCTCGAGCACATGCAGGTCGCGGCGGGAATGTTCGCTGAGTAGGCGAACCCATTGTGAGAAGTCACGGCAGACGTCGCGTGCTGCTGTCAGGCCGAGCGTCTCCTCCGCCAGCGAGAATGCGCGTTCCCAGTGTGCGAGTTCGCCGGTGCGGAAGCCGGTCAGCCAATAGCGGAAGCCCATGCCTACAAAAATGTCAGGCGGAGTATGCAAGACACGATGATGCTGGTCAGCGCTCAGGCTGCGGGGCGACAGCAGTCTACGGTGGCGGGGTGTTTTCAACGTCTGCGCTCCAATCGGTGAGGTTCAAGGCCTCAACATCGGACATTGGCGATCGTGCCAGCGGTTGAACAAGACTATCTAACTGCGGCCACTGTCAATACGCCAACGTGGCGGTAGAGTTCTGTACCGCGTGCCGGGCGGCACTACTTTGGAACGCCTCTAGCCTTTGTGGCGGGAGCCCGCTGTTTGCGGACGCTATCCAAGATCGTGGCTGCCTTGCGCTTCGCCTTCTGACCTTTGGGCTTCATTTGTTTTCCTGCGGGTCCTGCTAGTGGTGTGCTGCGTTTGCTACGGACCACATCGGCGAGTGTATGCTGATTGAGTACGGATACGAAGGCTTCGAGGGCCACATCGAAAAGGTCGTTGAAACCGCCGTGTGTCTGACGTTCGTCTTCGATGGTCATGCGCTCCATCGCCAGGACCACATCGCCAATGCGAGTGTGTTCTGGATTTTGCGCAAGGGTCATGCCGCCTTGAGGTCCGCGGACGGCCTTGATGAATCCGCCTCTGGCGAGCAGGTGAACGATCTTGGAAGTGTTCTGTTCGGTGAGACCAAGCTCATGTGCAATCGCTGCCCCTTTGACGAGATTTTTTCCCGACTTAGCGGTGGCGATGAGAATTTGCAGGGCGTTGTGGGTCGTCTTGCTGATGCGCATGTTGTGAATTTTTTGGAAGAATTCTAGTCTAGATTGACCTTGTCTAGCACGACGCTGCCAGCGAGGGCAAAAGGACCATGGGCTCGGCGAAAATTTGCGACGCCCGACCGTCTTAAGCGTGCACCGATGTTCAGTATCATTTTTGACACATCCAGCAGCGGTGCTGGCTGCATCGCACCGCACATCGATTGTGCAGGATGCGGCCGGCTCATAGGATTTGGCGCGTTTGCACTGGCAAGCTAAGGGCGGATCGGATCCCGATGGTGGGGCTTCGACAGAGATGGCGGATGTTTGTGTTGGGCCGATTTTGCGTCGGCCTGATGGTAGTGTCTCTTGCTCTGCGCGTGTTCATTCCTGACGGGTTTATGCTTTCTACGTCGCGGGGCGATGATGGGACGGCGCTGCTCGTCATCTGTACTGCCTCAGGGTTCAAAGTCATCGACGTGGGAGAGGATGGTGGGTCCGTCCCGTCACCAGAGACCGAGCACGCGGGCGACCCGTGCTGCACGCTTTGCTCTGGGCCTACCGCTACAGCCGACGCCGCTGGTGGCTTCGTAACCCCGATCGTTTTTGAAGCGCCGGTCCGGTGGCCGGTATTGACCTCGCTGCGGCCAGCGGTTCGTGCGGGACCTAAGCATTCCATCCGGGGTCCGCCATCCATTGCCTGATGACTGCTCGTGAGCGTGCACCGAAACCGGTGTGCGCTCGTTGTTCATCACGGCAATTTGGACGGCCATCATGTTTGTCGATCGCTCTCTGCTCCGCCACGGCGGACGCGCCCTTGCGCTTACGGTCTCAGGACTTGCTCTCACCTTAGTTGCACCGTTTGCATTGGCCCAACAGGCCAAGCCGGATGCCCCATCGCCAGATTTGCCGGCGGTCGAAGTGCCTCAAGAAGCGCAGCAGGCCGCTTCGCCCGCGAAGCCGAAGGCGAAAAAGCCAAAGACGCAGTCGGCGGCGAAGCCGAAAAAGGCGCCGGCGGCTGCTGTAACTGAACCCGAGCCCATTGCCTCGCCCGCACCCGCGCCGGAGCCGGCTGATCCTGCGATTGCGCTTGGTTCTTATAATCCGGCGCTCGCGACGGGAGATTTAGTTCTGCCACCGGGGACAACGGTGACCACGGCGGGGCCGGTGGACGGCTACCGCGCGCTGACAGCCATGTCGTCGACCAAGACGGCGACGCCGATCGAGCAGATCCCGCAGTCCATCCAGGTGGTACCGAAGTCGGTGCTGGAGGATCAGAATTCGCTGACGATTGATGAAGCGGTGCGCAACGTCTCAGGTGTTCAGGCCACGAACAGCCTACAAACGCCAGCATACGAGTCGGCCCGCATTCGCGGGTTTGCAGCCGAACAATGGCTGGACGGAATGACCGTCTACTATAATGCCGGCAATCGCGATGCACTGGCCAACGTTGAGCGAATTGAAGTTCTCAAAGGCCCTTCGGCAATTCTCTACGGAGGCGGTGCTGGCGCGCCGGTCGGCGGTGCCATTAACATCGTTTCGAAATTGCCGACAGATGTTGCGGGTGGCCAGTTGGGCTTTACCTTTGGAAGCTTCTCGTTCCTCCAGCCCACATTTGACATCAACCAGCCCCTCAGCAGCGACGGTACAGTGCTGTTCAGAATGACGGGCGAGTACACGGCCACCGACAGCTTTATCGATTTCATCGACACCGAGCGCTATGCCCTCAACCCGACGCTCACACTGACCAATAAGACCGACACGACGCTCACCGTTCAAGGGCGCTTTAACCGTTGGGAACAACCTGAGTATCAGGGACTGCCTGCGACCGGCACGGTCTTTGGAAATCCATTCATCGACCGTGAACTGTTTATTGGCCCGTCCAATGTTCCTGATAGCTATTCGGAAGTGCAGGGTGTGACCGTGACGCTGGATCACAAATACAGCGAGACCGTCGATGCGAGCATCAAGGCTCGCTACTCCCGGCAAGAGTTTGCTGAGTTGGCGCAGACTATTGTGGGCGCGGATAGCTTTCAGGCCAATGCACCGTTTTTACCGGCGTCGACCTGGGCTTTGTCGAACATTTTTCTGTATCAAGAACAGGAGGAGTTCTCAGTCAATCCCAACCTGCGAGTCCGCTTCAATGCGGGAGCGACTGAAAATACACTCTTGTTTGGCGGCGACTACTCGCGATTGACGGACGATGGGATTCTGACGTCAGATTTCCTCTTGGGTGGGGTCGGTTTTGTCGATCTTTCGAATCCGACTTTCCCGGCGCCGTACGTACTTCCCCCCGACACCTTTTTCACAACTTTCCAAAAGCCAGATAATCTTTATGTCACGCAGGGTCTCTATACGCAGCTGCAATCGTCGATCTACGACACCGTTCATCTCCTTGCCGGTGTGCGTCTTACAAATATTCAGATCGACTACTTCGATCCGGCGGGGTTGGCAGACTTTGAGACCGACAGGACCGAGGTGCTGCCGCGGGTCGGTGCGGTCGTTGACATCCTTCAGGGTGCATCGATCTATGCCAGTTACAGCGAGGGCCTGAAGGCCAATCCCTACACTTTTTTCGTCGGGAAGCCTGAGCCGGAAGAATCACAACAGTCAGAGGTTGGTGTGAAATTTAACACCGGCACCGGTTTGACCGGTACACTGGCATTGTTTGATATCGAGCGCAGCAAAGTTCCCGTCCCTGTCGGCGGTGGCTTTGCATCTGCGGCCATTGGCGAGCAACGCTCGCGAGGGTTCGAGGCGGACGTGCTTTGGCAGCCGAATGCGAATTGGCAAATCCTGGCAAACTATGCCTTCGTAGATGCCGAACTGGTCGAGCCGGTCCCGGGTGCAGCGGCTGGCAACAAGCTAATTGGCGTTCCGAGGAATTCGGGCCGACTTTGGATCAACTACGCGTTTGATCCGGATGTTCTTAAAGGATGGAGTGTCGGTGCCGGGGTCTATGCTGCGTCGGCGGCCGCGGTCGATCTGGCCAATTTGTATGAAGCAGATAGCTACTACACCGTTGACGCCAAGATCGCTTATGAGAATGAAGCCTTTGCGGCCGCCATTAACGTCAAGAACCTGACCGGAGAAGAGTACTTCGTGCCGTACAGCTACTTTGGCGGACGTGTCGCGCCGGGTGAAGATCGTGCGGTATATGGTACGGTGAAGTACAAGTATTGAGCGACGGAGTAGAGCTACATGGACTATTCACGCCGCGAATTTGCGACGCTTCTTGCCACGGCGGGGCTTCTGCCGCTGCAGGGCGCGCGCGAGGCTTCTGCAGAGGGTGGCGCGCAGGAGCAGACGCATGTCCACGACATGTCGCAGTTTCCGCCGCATTGGTATGGGTCGGAGAAAATTGCGTTTCTGCTTTATCCGCAATTTACGGCGCTCGATGTTGTGGGGCCGCATTACATGCTGGCAAGCCTGATGGGGTCGAAGACGTATCTTGTCGCCAAGACGCTCGATCCGGTGGAGAGCGACTTAAAGATGGCCATCGTGCCGTCAGCAACGTTCGAGCAGTGTCCTACGGACCTGGATATACTTTGCGTGCCAGGCGGGACGAACGGTACGCTGGCGGCGATGCAAGACGAGGCGACCATCGCGTTTGTGAGAGATCGGGGTTCGCGGGCAAAGCTGGTCACTAGTGTTTGTACTGGTTCACTGATGCTCGCAGCCGCGGGATTGCTGAAAGGCTACAAAGCGACGTCGCATTGGGCGGCGCGTGAAGTGCTTCGCGACTTCGGCGCTGAACCGGTCGATGCACGGGTCGTGGTTGACCGGAATCGCATTACCGGCGGGGGCGTCACGGCAGGGCTGGATTTCGGTCTTCAGATTCTCGCGAAACTGCGCGATCAACGGTATGCGGAGGGCGTCCAGTTACTGGCGGAATATGCGCCGGAGCCGCCATTCAATGCGGGTACGCCGCACACTGCGCCGAAGGAGAGCGTCGATATGATGAGCGGGATGCTCGTGCAGTTTTTGGAGAATGTCCGCGCGGTCGCAAAGTCGACGGCGGGGTCGCGGTAATTGTGGCTTTGTCGATAGAGGACGCCGGTTCGGCGCGGTGTGCGTCGAGCCGGCGTTTTGGTCAGTTGGTAAAGCGTAGGCCGACGAAGGCGCCCAGGCCTGTGCCGAGGAAGCCATCGGGATTTTGGTATTCGCGGTCGAATAGATTATCGATACGGCCGAAGAGGCTCATGTTGTCGTTTAGCTTGTAGTCCGCGGCCAGGTTGACGACCGTGTAGCTCGGCAGCAGGATGTTGCCGAACGTCACGCGATCAACATCGAAAGATTCGCCGATATAGAGGATCGAACCGGAGAACAGCAGTTTGTCTGTCGGTGTCCATCCTGCTGTGAGCGAGGCTTTGTCGCGCGGACGCCGCAGGAGTCCTGTGCCGGTCAATTCGTTGGTTGCTTCTGTATAGGTGTAGTCGGCGCGCAGGCGAATGTCGTCCGTCACGTCGGCTGATGCGAAAATCTCGACGCCTTCGGTTTTGGCGCGGCCAAGGTTTATGACGGTTGAGGTGAGTGTGACGGGGTCGAAGCTGAATTCGATCAGGTTGGTGATGTCGTTGTTGAAGTACGTCGCTCCGAATTGGGCGCGGCCACCCAAGATCGTCTGCTCAAAGCCGGCATCCCAGCCGGTGCTTTCTTCGGGCTGAAGATTGGGGTTGCCAAAGAAGGCAAAGGCCGGGAAGTCTTCAAAGCGCTGGCTCAAGGTGGGCGCCTTGAAACCCGTACCGATGGAGCCTTTCAATTTGGTGCCGGTGGACGGGATCAAGTAAGCGGGGGCGATGCGCCAGGTTTCGTGGCCGCCGAAGTTTTCATTGTCGTCGTAGCGGACGTTGGCGACGAGGAATGCGTTTTTGAAGACCTCTGACTGGAATTCGGCAAAGCCCGCGCTGTTGTATTCGTCGGCCGATAGAGAAACGGTCTCGATGCTTTCAGTCTGATGTTCGGCGCCGACGATGACTGTTGTGCCGGGTGCTATCTCGATCACGCTACGCCAATCGTACTTGATGCGGTCGCCTTCATTGAAGGTGGGTGTTCCGGGTGCACTGAGGTTGGCGATGTTTTCGGATTGCAGATCCGAGTAGTTGATGCCGAAGTAGCTGGTGACCATGCCGTCGAAGGCCCGCCAGACGCCCTCACCGCGCGAGTAGAATTGTTGGAAATCTGAGCGCGACTGGAACGGATTTGGAATGGCACCGCCTGTGAAATCAAGTTCAGACTCGGTGTAGCGGGCGACGAAGTTGAGGCTGAAGTCTCGTGTCACCTCAACGCCCAGCTTGGTGGAATATGACCAGTTCTCATAGGCATTGTCGAAACGTTGGCGCCCGGGCGGAAGAATTTCCAACGGCGTGATCGGGGTTTCGCTGGCTTTGAAGTGCTGGACGTTGAAAGCGTAATTGACTGGGCCGCTGGAGCCGCGGACGCCCGCCGTTTGGTTGAACGTGCCGAACGAGCCACCTTCGACCGTTGCGGTGGCCTTCGGTGGGCCTTCACCCTTCTTTGTGTAGATGACGATAACGCCACCGAGTGCGTCGGCGCCGTAGAGGCCGCTTTGCGGGCCACGCAGCACTTCGACGCGCTCTATATCGCCCGTGAGCATCTGCCCAAAGTCGAACGAGCGGTTGGCGTTGCTGGGATCGCTGACGTCGATGCCGTCGATTAAGACTTTGACGTGATTCGAGTTCGTGCCGCGCATGAAGACGGATGTGAGGCCGCCGGGTCCATTGGATTGTACGACGTTGAGTCCGGGAACACTTTTGAGAACATCAGGGAGAGTGCGTTGCTGGCGAGCCGCGATTTCCTTGGACGTAATAACGGTTACCGAACTGGCGATTTGTTCCACGGGCGTTGGCTCACCCGTTGGAGAGACGGCTACCTCAGATTTGTCGGTTCCACGCGCGCCGGTCGACGCGTCGGTTGTGGAATTCACGGGTGTTGAGCTTTGCTGGGCCGCCGCTGGGGCTTTCTTGGGCTTGCGAACCGGTGGTTTGTCCGTCGATGCCGTGTCTTGACCGACAGTCACCTCAGGCAATTCAATGGTTGGAGCCGCCGAGACCTGGCCGAAGGCGGGTTGGGACACGCCTAGCGCGGGACAAAAGGCCAGCGCTGATAATGCAATGGCGTAAATGGATTTTCGCAGCATTCATTCCCCCGTCGTCGGACGATGAGGGTGAGGAAGCGGGCCAGGTCCGTTGCAGTTTGGCTTTATGCACGAATACAAACGCCGTCGTTCGCAGCTCTTGTGTAGCTGCGGTGGGCCTCGGCGCATTCGTGTGCGAGTAACGACTTTCGCTCATCGCAACGACCTGCATGACCCGGCAGGTTTCCCCACCGATTGACACATCAGCCGCCGCTACGGTTCTCCGCTCTTCCGCGCCCCACGCACGGGAGATGGGCAGCTTGTGATGGCAGGTCTCCTGACTCGCGGCTCCAGCGTTTTCTCCAGCCTTCCCGAAATCCCGATGTGGGACGCCAGTGGCGTACTTGGAGGAAACTTGCCGCCTACAGTTGCGGGGGCAGTCTCGGCATAGGCGCTGACGCGCCGCACCGTGTTCCCATTTTCACCACACGCGCTGCTGCGCGCATGGAACCGTCACGCCCGCAATACCAGCATGCGGTGCTCGACCGAGTCAATGTGGATTTGAGTCCAATCAACTTCCGCCGGGTGGCTCAACACGTGCACCACGGGGACGAATGATGGGGCCGTCGCCGGTTCGGTTGAGTGCCCCGGGCCTCAGCTGGCATGGACGACGGGCTTCAACTTGCGCACCAAGACAGGCAGGTTCGAGGTGTCCAGTTACTGACGCGGCGGGTGAGTAAACGATGCCCGCGGGTGCACGCAGGCGTTCCGCTTACCGCGTGTCGTCTGGTTAATCGCTTGCTGTGGGTTTGCTTTCAAAAGCCGCGCCGGGCGCATGTGGTCCGTTGACAAGGCGTTGGAGATGCGTTGTGATTCAAGATAGACCGGCGTCTGGATGCGCAAGCGTCCGGACAGGGAACACGGTGCGGTGCCGACTATGCGCCAAAACCGAGGCTGACCCCGCAACTGTAGGCGGCAAGCACCTCCCAACATGGCCACTGAGAAGCGGCGCCTTAGCCGCGGATTGGGAAGGCGGAGAGGGGCGCCAGAGCCGCAAGCCAGGAGAACAGCCGGTCTTGTCGCACACTCGTTCTGCGGGGAAGCGGAATGGAGCGGTCACCCGTGGTGGCGACGAGAAGTTTGCTGCGTGTCGCATGCGGGAAATGATGACCGGTCCGCGATGGACTGGATGGTCATAACGAAGCTCACATTGTGATGCGGCAGCGCTGTCCTTCGTACAGTTGCAGGACGAGGAACGTTGCTCATGGTCTTTGCGGTTCATCGCCGGCTTTTCGCGATGATTGCTCTTTTTGTCTCCTGCACGTCGGCGGCGGCTGAACCACCGCAGCGGATCGTGTCGCTTAACCTGTGTACCGATCAGATGCTAATGCTGCTCGTGGAACCGTCGAGGATTGCGTCGGTCTCGTTTCTGGCGCAGGAGGCCGACTCGTCGGTGATGTACCGGGAGGCGGCGGGACTGAAGCCAAATTATGGGCGGGCCGAAGAGGTCTTTGTACTTCACCCCGACCTCGTGCTGGCCGGGACCTACACAGCGCGGGCAACGGTGTCTATTCTGGAGCGCTTGGGGAAGCGCGTAGAGCTGTTCGAACCGGCGACCACATTCGCCGACATTCGGGCTCAACTTTTGCGCATGGGGGATCTAGTTGAGGAACGTTCGAAGGCCGAGGCTCTCATTGCGGCCTTCGACGCGCAGGTGCGGCAGTTAGAGACGCCGCAGCACCGTCCACTTGCCGCGTTCTATTTTGCCAATTCATATACGTCCGGGCGTGGAACGTTGCCGAATTCGGTGCTCGAGGCAGCAGGATTGCGCAATCTGGGCGCGGAACTGGGACTTGAGCAGACCGCGGCTTTACCGCTGGAAGTGCTGGTGACGGCCAAACCCGACCTTGTCGTGAAAGGGCGGACCTATAGCCGGCCGGCGTTAGCGCAGGAGATTTTCGTGCATCCAGCGCTGGCGTACCTCGATGCGCGCAGCGAAGAGGCGGTGCTGCCGGATACTTATATGGTGTGTGGAACGCCGCATGTACTGCGGGCGGTGCAGCGGCTGGCGGACATTCGCCGCAAAATCGGCAGACCGGTGCCGCGGCCTGTTGCAGCGCGCGGCGACGGTGTTGCGACGACCGTACGATGACAGAGCGCGGCCGCTTTTATCTATTGATCGTGGTTTTGACGCTCCTCGTCGGGGTTCTGTTTGTCGCCTCGTTGCTCATCGGTCCGGCAGGGCTTGGTATCTCCGCTTCGCTTTCTGCGCTGTTTGCTGCCGACGGCGATGTGGTGGCCATCGTGATGCAAGAGATCCGTTTGCCGCGCGCCATTCTTGGGGCCGCGATTGGGGCGACGCTCGGTCTGTCGGGGGCGGCCATGCAGGGGTATTTGCGCAATCCTCTGGCTGAACCTGGTTTGCTTGGTATCAGCGCATCGGCATCTCTGGGTGCCGTGTTGGCCATTTATACTGGTCTGTCGTCGGTGGCCCCCTTGGTCTTGCCGTTGATGGCGCTGGGTGGGGCGCTGGTGGCGGTCGTGTTTGTCCGCCTACTCGCGGGGCAAAGTGCAACGCCGATTTCGCTGATCCTGGCCGGAGTCGCGGTTACCAGTCTGGCCGGCGCGCTGACGTCTCTGGTCCTCAATTTGTCGCCCAATCCGTTCGCGGCTCTGGAAATCGTCTTCTGGATGCTGGGATCGCTTAAAGACCGGTCGATGACGCATGTGTGGCTATCGTTGCCGTTCATGGTGGCGGGGTGGCTGATGCTGGCACAGGTGGCCCGTGCGCTGGATGCGCTCACTCTTGGCGAAGCCACAGCGGCCAGCCTTGGGTTCCGCTTGGATCGTGTGCAGGCGCTGGTTGTGCTTGGTACGGCGGCGAGCGTGGGGGCGGCGACAGCTGTGGCCGGAGCCATCGGCTTCATTGGCTTGATCGTGCCGCATGTGATGCGGCCATTGGTTGGTGCGCATCCGAGCCGGCTGTTGGGGGCAAGTGCGCTTGGTGGCGCTGCGGTCTTGCTTGCGGCCGATATCGCGGTGCGCGTCGTTGCGCCGGAGCGGGATCTGAAACTCGGCGTGTTGACGGCGCTGGTGGGCGCGCCGTTCTTCCTGTGGCTCATCTTCAAGACCCGGCGGGAGTTGATATGAGCGGAGCGCCCTCTCCCGTTCTCGAGGTTTCTGACCTCTCGGTTGCGCTGGGTGGCCGGGATGTCATCCAGGCGCTCTCTTGCACCCTGGAAGCGGGAACGGTCGTCGGGTTGATTGGGCCGAACGGATCGGGCAAGTCGACGTTCTTAAAGGCGGTTCTGAGTTTACTGCCGTATCGCGGCTCCATCCGGCTTGCGGGGACCAATCTTAATGACATGGCCGCGAAGGTTCGGGCGCGGTGTCTCGCGTATTTGCCGCAAGACGGTGAGGTGATTTGGCCAATCGCAGTCGAAGACGTTGTGATGCTTGGGCGGGCGCCTTACCGCTCGGGACTGGCGCCGCCATCGGATGAGGACGCTGCTGCAGTGGAGGCCGCCCTGCGTGCGATGGATCTCATGGCAGTGCGCAAGCGATCGGCGCGCATGTTGTCGGGCGGTGAGCGTTCACGTGTCCTGATGGCGCGCGCGCTTGCGCAGCAGACGCCGCTACTGCTTGCCGACGAGCCGACGACGGGATTAGACCCCGCGCATCAGATCAGCTTAATGGAGACGTTCCGGGTAATGGCCCGCGAAGGAAAGGCGGTTCTCGCATCCCTGCACGATCTGGCTCTTGCGGCGCAGTGGTGTGATCGGCTGCTGTTACTGCACGAAGGGCGGATCGTATCGGCGGGATCGGCGCAGGAGGTTCTGACACCTTCGGCACTGAAGCAAGTTTACGGGGTCGAGGCCTTTTTTGGGGATAGCCCTGCGGGACGCGTTGTGGTGCCGATTGCGCGAACGTGAAGGCGGGGGCGGAGTTTATCAGCGGTGCACCGCTGGGGCGGGCCGCTGGTTTGAAAACTTCTTGAGGTCAGCGCTTCTATTTTTGCTGCGGGCGCACGACGGCGTCGATCTCGATGCCGATTTCATCGCCAACCATATCGGCGTAAGACGTCATGTTGAACGCTCTTCGGGAGATGGTCGTTTTGGCGACGAACTTCTTGCTGCCAGCGCTGTATTTGAGGGCTGGGTCCTCGTGCGGCGTGAGCGTGACGGCGAGCGTAATGGGTTTGGTGACCCCATTGACGGTGATGTCCCCGGTGATCTCGGCGGTGTTGCCGGCCGTCGGCTTTACGGAGCGGCTGCGAAAGGTGAGCTCCGGTGCGGCTTTGGCGTTGAAGAAATTGACGCCCTTCAATTCGTCATCGACGATGGGCTGGCCTGTTTCGACGCTGGCGGTGGCGATCTTGGCGACGACCTTGCTTTTTTCGGGCGCGCGCTCATCGTATTGCAAAGAGCCTTCAACGCGGCTGAAGCGGCCGCGCTGCATGAGAACGCCCATCATGTAGGAGAAGCGGACTTCGGTTTTGCGGGTGTTGAAGGTATAGCTCTCGGCATGTGCCGAATGTGTAGAGAAGATTGCCGGTATCAGAGTTGCCAGAGTGGCGGTCCTTAAGTGAGCATTTCGCATATCGAGTCCCTCGAACAGTTGGTGTTCGTGGCGCGTATTGCGCGATGATTGCCCCGTGCGTCTTGATACGTTGTAGATTTGGCGGAAATGCAGCAGAGGTGGTCAATGTCCGGCCGGATTGTTCCGGCACCTAGACGCATAACTCATGCTCGCAATCTAACCGGATGAGGCGCGCGGGATGGTGATCAAGGATACACGGGAGCGGTTTGGCGCTGTTTCGTGTGTGCTCCATTGGAGCATGGCGGTCGCGTTCTTCGCTCTCTTTGCGCTGGGTTGGTGGATGGTGGGGCTCGACTATTACAGTCCCTATTACAAGAGCGCGCCGGATCTCCATCGTAGTGCCGGGATTCTGGTGTTGCTGGCCCTTGGTCTGCGCATTGGCTGGCGGCTTATGAATGTGAAGCCGGCAGACGATGATCTTACCCCGGTTGAGCGGTTGGCATCACGGGCTGTGCATCGGGCCTTCTATCTGCTGCTCCTTACTCTCATGGCGAGCGGGTATTTCATTTCGACAGCGGACGGACGCGCCATCGACGCTTTCGGGTGGTTCTCTGTGCCTGCGGTCGTGGTGGTGCCAGGATTGGAAGATCTTTCTGGGTTGGTGCACGCGTGGAGCGCCTATGCGGTGATGCTGCTGGTTATTCTGCATTCGGCAGCCGCGACGAAGCATCGAATTTTGGACAAGGGCCGCGGTGGTCACCGGATGTGGTGAGGCACTGGTCCGTTCGTCAACGATAGGAAGGATGACATAACATGACTGCTCGCATGTTGGGTTTTGGATTGTTGGCCATGGCGTTGCTTGCGAGGCCGGTTGCGGCGGCGGAGTACGACATCGACATCAAGGGGGCGCATGCATCGATCAACTTCCGCATTCCGCATCTGGGGTTCAGCTGGCTTGTGGGGCGGTTCGATACATTCGCGGGTGCTTTCAGCTACGACGAGGCGAACCCGGGAAAGGCAAAAATTGCGGTCGAGATCGATACGGCGAGCATCAACTCCAATCATGCGGAGCGGGACAAGCATCTGCGCGGTGCTGACTTCTTAGATGTGGCGCAGTTTCCCAAAGCGACGTTTGTCAGTACATCGGTCATTCCGGATGGGACCGGAAAAGCGAAAATCACGGGCGACTTCACGCTGAAGGGCGTGACAAAGCCGTTGACGATCGATGCGGTGGTAGTCGGTGGCGGTGCGGATCCGTGGGGTGGCTACCGGCAGGGCTTCGCGGGCAAAACCAAGCTGGTGCTGGCGGACTTCGGAATTCTGAAGGAACTCGGTCCAGCCTCGAAGGAAGTCGAACTCGATCTACATGTCGAGGGCGTGCGGAAGTAGATTTTAGAGCTACTTCCCAGCGGCTGATAGGGCCGCGGACAGCGCGGCTTTGATTTCAGCATCGGCGGGGGACAGTTTCTGAGCCGCTTCGTAGGCGCGAGCCGCCTCGGCAGGTTGGCCCGTGTTGAGATAGGACCAGCCCAGCATCTTCCAGCCTTTGACGTCGGCGGGGTTTTCTTCGAGCCGGGCTTTGAGTTTTGCGATCATCTGCTCGACGCCGGGAAGCGATTCGGCGGGTGCTGTTGCGTGAGCCGGTGTATCGATCGTTGAGGCATAGGATCGGAGCGCGGCCAAATCCTCGTCCGTTTCGAAGGCGGACGGTGCAGGCGGGTTGTGGGCTGCCATGCCGGTGGTTGATTGCGCGGGCATTTCCGATACGGCTGCGAAGGCCGAGAGTGCAGCCGTGGCCATAAGGGCGAGCACACCGGCGGAGGTGGTCTCGGGTGCGGCGGCCCACCGACGGCCCAAGGTGAGAAGCGGGTGGTGGCCATTAACTCGCAGGCGGATGAGAATGAGCAGCGCCAGCAGCAACGTGGCCGCTGTGCCGACGACGATCATGGCAACGGCGGGGATCTCAGGCATATGCAAACCTCCAAAACGTGGTTCTGTCATTCACAACGGCTAAGGAGTTGGAATCTTCGTTTTCATGATCGGCGTCGACACTCCATTGACGTGATAGGCGTGGCAGAGGGTACAGTCTTGACGAGCGGCGCTGCCCGTATGGCATGACGTACATGCGTCCTTTTTCACGGGTCCAAAGTTGGATGCGAAAGCCTTTGGATCGCCTTGCTCGTAGGTCTTGAGGGTAGGCTGCCCCTTTTGCAACTCGTGACAGCTGACGCAGCCGCGCTCCTCCATCAAGCCAAAGTGGGGCTCATGCACGAAGCGCGTGAATTGGCCCGCTTTCATCTTTGCGGTCAGCGGTGTGAAATTGACGGTGCGTCCCTTGTTGGGGGCCTCATCGATGCTGTGGCACTTCGTGCAAGCGCCTTGCGCGTCTTTGGCGGTCAATGTGTCGAACACGGCCGCCTCGGGTACAGTTTCGCCTTTAGGTGCGGCAGGCCCGGTGAGCAAGAGCCAGGACGCGACGAATTTGTCTTTATGACCGGTGGGCCGATAGTAGATCGCGTGGTCCTGGCGATACCATCCGCCGGTGTCGGCCCATGCTTCTGGGTCGATGCCGGCGGCGATACTGTTGTTAGACACAATGGTTCCGCTGGCCACGGGACTGACCGCCGGTGCGGCTGTTGCGGTGGAGGGGGCAACATCGGGCTTGCCGGTCCCCGCGGGCGTGCTTTGTGCCGTCGCCGGTGCGGCGGGCTTGTGTGGCGGTGCGCCTTTTTCGCGGGCTTTGATTTCGCTGAGTTCGGCTTCCGTGGGAGCCAGCAACTCATCGGTCTGATCGCCGGTGGCCGGCGACGCCGGCTCTGATGCTGCGGATTCCGGCGTGCCGGGAACCTGCGTTGCATCCGGCGACGGCGGCGATGGTGACTTGCTGGCGGTGTCCTCCGTCGGGGGCTGAGGCTTAGCGCGGACCGACGAAGGTGCTGATGTTCCCGTGTCCTGATCGCGCAACTCAATGGCGCGCGGTGTGCCGCTGGGCAAGGGCCGGCGCGGAATGGGAGCGTCATCTTCGCTCTCGGCTTGTGCAAGCTGCAATGGCCTCACTGCCGCCATGTTGGCTTTCGACCGCATATCGGCGAGAACCGCGGATTTGCGGCTGAAAGGTTCTTGCGTCAATCCATTTCTCTGCCGTTCGCCTAGATCTGGCCGGGTGGCGATTTCCTTGGCGAGGTTCGGCAACCACTGCTTCTGTGCGCTCTCAATGACATCGCGAGGCAGATTTGCGGTCAGATCGGCCAAAGCGGTGGGTGTGAGCGCCGGACCGCTGCCAACCTTTAAGCCGGTGAGACTGTCGGACGCCTTGCCCGAAATCATCGTGTGGAAGAGCTTCTTGATTTCCCAGACGAGTGCCGTAACAGACTTGATCTGGTCGTCGCTTGCCGAAGACAGATCTTGCAACGGCACACCGGCGAGACTTTGCATTAGTTTTGCGCCGCGGTCGTTGCGCGCAATGATGACCTTCATGAACGGGGTAAGTGATGCTTCTGACTCTTCCGGCCATTCGCCGATCTGTTCGCCCTTCTTGCGCAGAGTGGCGAGGTCGAGGCCGGGAAGGGAGAGAAACGCAATGCCCTTGGGGCCGCTGGCGCGCTCCTTACCGGTGATCTGATCGAGGTGGCAGGTGCTGCATGTCTTGTCGAAAGGCATGATCGACATGATACGGCGGCTCGTGGTGCTGTCGTGGCAGGTGGAACAGGTTGCCGGGAGAGCCTTCCCCGGCTCCTTCTTGGCCAGTTCGGGATAGTGTTTTCCGAAGTGCCCGGCATGATCGAAGACGATGCGTGTCCGGCGCTTGAACGGATAGCCTTCGAAATCGGGATGGGCGCCGTCGAAGCTATCGAACTTCACGGTATGGCACGACCGGCACTGTTCGTTTGACATGGCCTTTAGATTGAAGCTGTTACCTTGGTGCTCCTGGTGGCATGTTGCGCATTCGAGACCTTGGTCGACCATGGCGTGTGTTGGGAAGGCTGCATTTTGCGCTATGGCTGAGAGAGGCTCGGCTGTCTCGGCAGCCATTTTCGCGAGCCGTGCCGAGCTCTGCTGCAACACGTCTTGAGTGGCGCCATGCGCATTGAAGGCGGTTTCCGGCATCTTGTGACAGGTCAGGCAGGCTTTGCTATCGCCATGGGGTTCTCCTCTTGTCAGACCTGCAAGCCAGCTCAGCTTGCCGTCGCCGCTGCGCGAATGGCAGCTTTTGCAGGCGTCGATTGAACTGTGAGCGCTTGAGAGCGGGCCCGGCATGAGAACGTGCAGGCCGGATGAGGCCAGAAAAATCAGCGTCAGGCCACCGGCGGCAAGCAGCGACATCTGCTGCGCGAATCGATCGCGGACCGCTGCGGACGGGACAGTGTTCGGTGACTTTGCGCGCCATGCCGAGGCCAATCTCGTTATGCCCCACATTACCAGGCTCCAGATGCGTAGGCATAGACCACGACCACGTGCAGCATCGAAATGACGATGAGCGCGTATGTGACCGGCACATGGACGAACAGCCATCCTTTGGTGAGGATGAGATAGGCGCGGGCGAAGTCGAGTTGATCTTTCTCGATCACAAGATCCTTGATACTGGCGAGCTTCTCCTGGCGGCTTGGATCGACAAAGCGCGCAAGCATATCGATTTCGTCAATCAGGCGTTGGGCGGGATTGGACGCGCCCAAGAGATGGGCTGTGAAATGCCGGGGCGCTTGCAGAAAGTCGTGCAGGTGATTGGCGTGGAGATCAAGAATCCAGACATCGTATGGCAAATCGGGCAGCGGCAAATCGTGGTCCGGTGCTGAGTTCTTGGTAATGGCGGCGATAACCTCCTTGGCGATTTCTTCACGGCGCGATGGGATGCGGTCAAAGTTGAAGCCGGGACCGATGCCGTGTCTCGATTTCAGCGACCATGACAGGTATGTGCCAAACACACCGCTGACAGCAACAAGCCAGAAGCCCATCCACAATGCCCATTCGAATGCCGTATCTGGCAGCGTGACGTTGGCGTGGGACAAAAACGCCGCAATAAGGACGTAGCCGGTAAAAATGTGAACGGCGCGCCAACGCGCAACGGCTTTCGGAGAGAGGGCTGCCGTTCTGACGGCAACGTGGAAGTAGATCTGCAGGATCATTCCCGACGCCAGTAGCCAACCATCGAGATAGCGCGCGTCACGCAGACCGCTGCTGTAGAGCCATACGACGCCAAACAGCGCGGCCGAGAGCGCGGCGATAATTGCCGCCTGGACGAGCGGCTTTATGCTGAGGCCCGAATGCCTCAAGCCGCCGCTTGCCAGGCCATCCACTGCGCGCCGCACCGCCAAGCATACACCTCCACCCTCGGCATATCAGTTGACTGCGGCAGCGGCCCGGGCCGTTCCTTTGTAGGCGGTCGCTGCCGGAATAAGGGCGTCGAGCCCGCTCATGGTGGTGCCGTCGTAGGATCCGCTGATCTTTTCCAAAAGTGCCTGGATGCCGTCTGCAGCCACTGTAAGAGAACGGTTGTTGTTGAGTTTCAGTCCGGCGGAGTGAGCAAGTTCGTCGATTTTTTCCAATTCGGGCACATTGGGTACAGCCTTTGCGGCGGCCTTTATCTGCTTGCGTGCTTTGTCGACACGCTGGGCCATGAGGAAGGCATACGGCTTGCGCAGGGTCGCTTTGCCTACGGCGCGGAGCGCTGTTTCCAGTTCGACGCCAATTCCCATCACGTAAAGCATGCGTTTGCGCGCAGGACTCGCGGCCATGTTCTCCTTGCCTTTGGAATTCCACGTGTTGTGCCGCACTTCACCTTGCGACCAGGACACGAGTTCAAACGGGCTCCCGGCCTTGTGGCCGCCTGTATTGACGAGGTCTTCGTGGGGGACGACGTGGCAGCTGTAGCAGTTCTTCGCCAGCCGATAGAGGGAAGCGGGACGAATCATGCCCTTGGATTCTGCGAGTTTCCAACGGGCTGCTTCCTCGGCCTTGCTTTCCGTGGCCGCTGTCTTGCCGCTGTAGCCGCTGTGGACCTTGATCCAGTCCTGGCTGGCGCTGTGGCAGGATTCGCATGTAATCCCGGCGATTGGTTCAGGCCGGTCATCCTTGATCTGTACCGTGAAGTGACAGCCCAGACACAAGCTTTCGACTTTGATGCGGCGGACGCCCAGGCGGTCGGCGATGGCCTTGGCGCGGTCATTGCGCGGCATGTCGCGGAACGTCTTGAAGTGATGGGTGCCTTTCCAGGCTTCTACTTCTTGCTTGTGGCATTCGGCGCACGCGTTTGGGCCGGATACCTTCGCAGCATTGGGGGCATCCGCGGAAACGGCAGAAATTCCAAAGACCGACACCAAGCCGGCTAGAAATGCAGCGGCTGCCGCATGTAGGACGCTGCTGCCTCGCGGGTTGCGCTGCATCATGTGTAATTCAAAGGCCAATGCGTTGTTTGACGCGCGGATCTGCTGGCTGCCACGGTGGAATAACGGGTTCAGCACGCTCGCGAGCGGCCAGAGGCCTGGGCCGCGCGACCGGCAGTGTGAGCCATCCCATGGCCCGAGATAGGATGCTGTCGGGCAGTGTCTCATCGGTGGCCTGCAAGAAGGGATCGGCGTAGCAAACTGCCCCTGCGCTAGCGGCAATCGACTTAATTGCCGCCACCATATCCTCGGCACCGCAGGCGAACAGGACATCGGTCGGCAGCATCACGGGGAGATAGTCGGTAGGGCGGCCGGGCATGACCGGCGGTGGCAAGTTCGGTGCGCGGCTGCAAACGGGGACGATAAGGACATTGGGGAAACGGGCCAGTTGCGCGAGCGCAGGGCCCATATAGAGGGCGTCCAGTGTGCGGCCGCCGACAATGATCATGACGCTGCGCTGCGGGTTCTCGCGCAAGGCGGCTACGGCGATCGACCAGATGGGTGCGAAGCCCGTGTTGGTGCCAACAAGAATGAGTCGGCCCATGTGGCCAGGTCGAAAATGGGCTGATCCGTAGGGTCCGCTCAGCGTGACGCGGTGGCCGGGCTTGATGTGCCGGCCGAGTGACGAACTCACGCGGCCGTTCTGCATGCGGCGGATATGGAACCAGATTGTGCGCCCGCTCTGTTGGCCGCTGACGGGGTGCGTGGGGCTGTAGGGCCGCGCGGGATAGCCTTCGAAGCGCAGCCTCACATACTGCCCCGCGAGATAGGGCAGGGCACGTTTGGTAGTGATGCCGGCTTCCATGACCTCGGGGGAGAGCGGGCGCAGGGAGCTCAGCACGCCTTCGACGGAGCGGGCATTGGGGGATTGGCCCGTTTCGACGACGGCATCGCCGCTGATCCGGCACTGGCATGCATGGACGATACCGGGCTCGGCGCCTTCTCCCCCCTTCACATGGCCCGACACCAGCCGGACGCAGCACGAGCCGCAATGGCCGGCGCGACAGTCGTGGGGGAGATCAATTCCGTTGCTGAGGGCCGCATCGAGGAGCGTTTCGCCATGCTTTGCCGAGAAGGTGGTGCCGTTTACGGACACCAAGTGTCTGCTTGCCATCATCTGCTCCTGGAGTTCTTCACATTGTCCGGGGGTATTTCTCAACGCCGTCATGCGTAATCCTAGATCTCCTTAGTCGAGCTATTGCGGATTTTAACGACAACTGAGGCGATGCTTTTTGTCTTGTTCGTGCACAAGCTAGTATTTCTCGTCTGCCTGCCTCAATTGCGAAATTAATATCCTCCCTATCGTGTTCGACGATGGCGCTTTGATGGCTTTAAATCCCGCACTTCACATGGGTGCTCTTTGAGCACATGCCGCCCCTTCATTCCGTTCTGCACAATGCGGTGATTATCTGGTATCTCGCAACCGGTCAGCTGAGCGTTGGATTTATGGCCGTGTTTGCTGGTGAATTCTTGCGGTCTCCTGGGCTTTTGTGCGCTGTGTATCTTTCTGAACAACGGTCTATTGTTTGAAATAATATTGGCGTATTCTATTTTATTCCATCTGTCCCTTATATCTTTTTGCAATTTTAATTGGCCTTATCGCCGCCGCTTTTCGCTCCTAGCCACATTCCGGTCCGGTTTTCCGTGTGAGCGGAAATCTGGCGCCATTTCGCCGGGGGGAAATGCGCAATCCGAAGCTGCCTGAGCGATGGGGGATTACGGTATGGCGATTTCACGAGATGCATGGACGTGGATGGCCGTTGGTGTGGCCGTGTGCGTTGCCGTTCTCGGCGGTCTGGCGCCGGTTTCAGCGCAGCAGAGCACAACGGCGGCAGGTGAACCAGTTGCGGAGAGTTTTGAGCAGGCGACCGGAGAAAAGAAAGGCCCGGCTTCAGATCTTGCGCCGGGGCATGGTGGTGCCGCGGCGGACGAGTCCCTCTATCCGACGGCGGCGCAGTGCGGGGAGTGCCACAAGCAGATCTATGAGGAGTGGTCTTCGTCGCAGCATGCTTATGCGTCGATATCGCCGATGTTTCACAAGTTTGAGCAGAAGTTCCAGGGATTGACGAAAGGGACGGTGGGGACCTTTTGCGTGCGTTGCCATCAGCAGGTGGGGACGCAGATGGGCGAGAGCCGGGAAACGCCCCTCTGGAAGCGTAGCCAGATTTCGCGGGAAGGCGTCACGTGCATCACCTGCCATCGCGTGAAAGAGCAGTACGGCAAGGTGAACGGCGAGCGCCGCGTGGAGCCAGGGAAGATCTTCGAGCCTGTCTACGGCAGTGGCGAGAAGAGCGTGATCCAGGACGTGATCAAGAACAAGGATACTTACACCGTCGCCACGAACGAGAAGGATCGTGGCAACCAGATTCATGCGGGGATGATCACCAACGATCAGATCACCAAGTCCGAGTTCTGTGTGAGCTGCCATCAGGTCGCGGTCAATCTCGGCATCAAGCTTGAAGTGGTGTGGGATCAGTACCGCGACAGCCCGGCGCGAAAAGCAGGCGTGTCTTGCCAGGACTGTCATATGGGCAAAGTGCCGGGCAAACCTAAGGGCTACGATACGGCGCCGACCGCCATTGTGGGCGGCAAGGAGATCAATCCGGGGCGGCGGCACGCCAACCACAGCTTCATTGGCCCGGGATATTCTATTGCGCATCCGGGGATCTTTCCGCACAGCAAGAAGGGCATGGCCATCAGCATCGAGGATTGGCTTCTGTTCGACTGGCGCGCAGGCTGGGGAACGATCGCGTTCGAGGACAAGGTCGCGGCCGGCAAGATCAAGGTTAAGTTTCCCCAGCGTTGGGCTGACGCTCTGGATCGCGAAGAGGCACGGCTCATCATCGATGAGAACCTGAAGAAGCTCGACGAACGCGACCGGCTACGGCACGAGGTTCTGGAAAACGGCACTCATGTGGATGGTCCGTACATCACCGAGAAGCCGAAGGTGGGGTCTGATCTCGCGTTCAGCTACAGAATCAAGAATACGAATTCGGGCCACAACCTGCCGTCCGGGTCGCTCGGAGCGCAGCCGCAGTTGTGGGTGAACGTGGCGCTGGTCGATCCCGACGGGCTAAACGTTTGGGAGTCGGGGTATGTCGACAGTAATGGGGACATTGCAGATCTGCACAGTCTCGACGTTGCGGCCGGGCGCATCGCGACCGATCAGCAATTGATCCATTTCCAGACCAAGTTCCTAACGACCAATGTCAAAGGCACCGAGCGGGAAATGTATCTGCCGGTCAACTTCGATGTCGATCCCTTGCCGCATCTGCGCCCGCCGGGCGTGCCGACGACGGTATTGAATCATCCGCCTTTGGTGCGCATGGAAGCCCGTTCGCTGACTCCGCTGGGGGAGAAAGTTGCCAAGTATAAGGTGCCAGGTAACCTCATCACTAAGCCCGGCAAATATCAGCTCGCCTTCCGCATGCGCAGTAGGGCGCAACCGATCTACTTCATGCGATTCGTGACCGCCACGAAGGAGATGGAGCAGAGCATGAACGAGCGGATCATGAATTTCCACGCCTTCGCCGTCGACGTCGACGTCAAGGATTGACAGCAGCAGGACTGTCTGCCGCTGCGGATCGCCAAGGTTCGCCCTAGTAGCCGCGACGTGGAGCATTCACATGATTTGCAGAACACATGCATATAGAAGCCGGCTGCGGAACGCTGCTGCCCCGATCCTTCTGAGTGCACTTCTGAACGGTCAAGCGCTCGCCACCGATGCTCAAGAGGAGGTGGCTTCTGCAGAGGGAGCCAGCGAAGCGCGCAAGGGAGGCTCTACGACAGAGGTTCTTCCAGCGACTGCGATGGTACAGGGGGACGCGGAAGCGACGGAGGTGGAAAACGATCCGGCTTCGTCGGCCACCAAAGTTGTGAAGAAGTCCAAGAGCTCGGTTGGAAGCAAACGCGCTGCCGTGGCTCAGAAAGACGACCTCTTCAGACCCGATCCCACGTATCAATCGCAATACGCTCACGAGGAGCAGGTTGAGATCTACGGAGGTAAGTATGCCGTGGACCCGCCGCGCCCGCCGATCGAGATCGGGCGGCAGCAGTACACGTCCGGCATGTTTGAGCCAAGCGGCACGCTCTTGGGCGAGAAAAATCCGCTGTTACCCGGTCTTGCGGTCTATGGCGACTGGCGGACGGCTGTCGCCTACAACCGGAACAACGGTAGAGACATTGCGCAGATTGCGACGCGTCTGAACCTCGATGTCGACTTCAAGATCACGGGTACGGAACGCATCCATGCGTTTTTCACGCCGATTACGGAGGACAACGAGTTTACCCGTTACGAGTTCGGCGGCCGTGACGGCGACCGGGATTTCACGGGCGAGTTCGATGCCGAGCCGCAGACTCTCTTTTTCGAGGGCGATTTTGGGTCGATCATGACTGGGCTGACGGGAGAGGAACAGAGTTATGATCTGCCCTTTACGGTGGGCCTCTTTCCGCTTTTTCTGCAGAACGGGATCTGGGCGAATGACGCCATTCTGGGCGGCGCGTTCAGTCTTCCAGCCAAGAATTCGGCGGCTCTGGGGCTCTCGAACTTCGACATCACGTTTTTCGCTGCATTTGACGATGTCGACAATCCCGGCATTCTCGGGCTCAACGGTGCGAACAACAACCTCGCTAACCTGTACGGCGTCACTGCGTTCGTCGATGCTTTCGATGGCTACATCGAAACGGGCTACGGCGTCATCGACGGACAAGGCGCGCAGAATGGGACCACTCACTTCCTCACGGCGGCCTATACCCGCCGTTACATGAATACGGTCTCGAACTCGACCCGTGTGTTTGCGAATTTTGGCGATGATCCTGACGGAGACAGCGACGGCTTCGCGATTATCTCGGAGAACAGCCTGATCACCAGCCTGCCGAGTACATTGCTGCCGTACGGGAACTTTTTTGTCGGGTTCGGCAGTCCGCAACCACTTGTGGACGGCTTCAACGCCGGCATCCTGAAGAACGTCGGAATCAATTTTGAAACCGATGCACTCACCGGCTATCCCAGACTGGACGACACCGGGTCCAATGCCTTGGGCGGGGCCATTGGTCTGCAATACTTGTTCAATCTGGACCAGCAGATCGTGTTCGAACTGGCCATGGTGCAGCCGTTCGAAGCCGATGGGATCGGCGCGCGGAATGCCCAGTATGCGCTCGGCATGCGCTATCAGATCCCGATCGACCACGCGTGGTTGTTCCGGGCCGATGCGACCTATCAGATCCAGGACGGTGGCGAGGACAACTTTGGCATCCGATCCGAGGTTCGGCGCAAATTCTAAGCCCACCGGCGAGGCGTGCTCGACGCTAGCCCCGCAACGCTTGCCGGTGGGTTCTGGTCACGCCGGTGGCGTCAGTGGCTGGCGGCGCCAGACGCGCCGAGGCCTGTTTCGGAGCGGACGTACTGCGCTTGAAACGCGTCACGCTCAGCGTCGGCCGATTTGCTACGATCGGTGATGGAGAATAGCCAGATGCCGAAGAAGGCAATGGTCATGGAGAACAGCGCGGGGTTGTCATAGGGAAACAGGGCCGATCCCTTTGGATACCCAAGTGTTGTTTCCCAGACTTGCGGGCTAACAATGACCATGAGCGTAGCGCTCAGCAGGCCGAGGAAGCCGCCGATCAGTGCGCCGCGCGTGGTTGTTCCCTTCCAGAACACGCTCATGGCAAGCACAGGGAAGTTGCAGCTCGCGGCGATCGCGAACGCCAGGCCGACCATGAAGGCCACATTCTGCTGTTCGAAAATGTACCCCAAGAAAATGGCGAGGAGGCCGATGGCTACAGCTGCCATTTTGGACAGGCGGACCTCGTGATATTCGTTCACGCGACCCCGGGCGATCACGGATGCATAGAGGTCGTGGCTAACGGCGGTGGCGCCGGCCAGCGTCAGGCCTGCGACCACGGCCAGGATGGTGGCAAAGGCCACGGCAGAGATAAAGCCGAGGAACAGCGAGCCGCCGACGGCGTCGGAGAGATGGACGGCCGACATGTTGCCCGAGCCGATCATATCGGTGGGCGAGAAGCTGCCGTTTGGTCCCGGCACGGCACCGGCCTTGAAGTAGGCTGGGTCCTGAAGCAGAAGCGTGATGGCGCCGAAGCCGATGATGAAGGTGAGGATGTAGAAGTAGCCGATGAAACCGGTCGCGTAGAAGACCGATTTGCGTGCGGCTTTGGCGTCCGAAACCGTGAAAAATCGCATGAGAATGTGCGGAAGGCCGGCGGTGCCGAACATGAGAGCCAGCCCGAGCGAAATGGTCGATATAGGGTCTTTCACCAAAGCGCCGGGCGCCATGATGGCGCTGCCGTTGGGGTGGACCTCCGTGGCGCGCTGGAACATTGCTTCAGGCGAGAAGTTGAATTTTGCCAAAACCATGATGGCCATGAAGCTGGCGCCGCCGAGAAGCAGGCACGCCTTGATAATTTGTACCCACGTGGTGGCAACCATGCCGCCAAAAGCAACATAGACGATCATCAAGAGGCCGACGAGGATTACGGCATAGAGGTAGTCCAGTCCGAAAAGCGTCTCGATGAGTTTGCCAGCGCCGACCATTTGGGCGATGAGATAAAAGGCCACGACGACGAGGGTTCCGACGGCGGAGAGGATGCGAATAGGGGTTGGCTGGAACCGAAAGGCAGCGACGTCTGAAAAGGTGTACTTGCCGAGGTTGCGTAACCGCTCGGCGATGAGGAAGAGCACGATGGGCCAGCCCACGAGCCAGCCGACGGAGTAAATCAGGCCGTCGTAGCCGTTGGCGAACACCAGCCCGGAGATGCCGAGGAAGGACGCTGCCGACATATAGTCGCCGGCGATGGCGAGGCCGTTCTGGAAACCGGTTATTCCACCGCCCGCGGCATAAAAATCGGACGCTGATTTGGTACGGCCTGCGGCCCACTTCGTGATTCCGAGGGTTGCCACGACGAAAAGCAGGAACATGCCGATGGCTTCGATGTTGAGATCGGACTTGCCCGAGACGCTGATGGCGTCGGCCTGTGCGCTGGAAACCGACGCGGCGAGCACAAACAAAGTGAAGCTGCCGCGGATGAATGGCATGCGACCGATCATTTCTTCAGCCTTTCGATGATCTCTTTGGTCAGGTCGTCGAAGGCCGTGTTGGCGCGGGCGACGTAAATGCCGGTCAAGGCAAAGGCGGAAAGTATGACGCCGATGCCGACAGGTATGCCCACGGTGGTGACGCCGCCGAAGAGCGACTGGGCTAGAAAGTCCTTGTTGTAGGCAATGGTGAGCACGAAGCCGAAGTAAATAACGATCATCAGGGCTGTGAGCAGCCAAGCGAGGCGCGACCGCCGGCGCACGAGTTCGTGGAATTGAGGATCGTTCTGGACGCGTTCCAGCAACTTGTCACTCTCGATGGACATGCTCGGTATTCCCCCTGGGTTTAGCTCCCATTTTTGTCCGCAGTCGTGCGGCAGTCTGGGATCCGTTTTTCCGGAGTTTACTTGGTTTTGCGGCGGTTAGAAGCGGCGTTTACTGCCTTGGGGCCGTGGTCTCCGGGCCGGCCCCCGGTATAGATCAGGCTTGCGCTTCAGACCGCTTCTGGCGCAGGTCGCGCCATGCAAATTTCCCGATGGTGCCGAGGATGACGCTGCCGGCCATGAGGACGCCGCGGACCGTGCCGGAAATTTTGGAATGTCCGTGCTTGCGGGGATGATATTTCACAGAGACCTCTGCGCTGGGTGCGCGCAGTTGCGCGGCCCTGATCTGCATTTCGACAGTCCAACCGAAGCCCCGATCTTCCATGGCGATCCGGTCTAGCAGGTCGCGTTTTACGAGCCGCAGGGGGCCGAGGTCGGTAAAGTGTAGGCCCCATATCCATCCTATCAGCGTCGTTGCCAGACGATTGCCGAAGCGCTGGGGTAGCGTGAGGTTGCGGCGCGATTGCGGGTCGGCGAGGCGGTTACCGATGACAAGATTTGCACCGTCATTGGCCCGTTGGAGAAACTGCGGCAGCACTTCGATGTCGTCGCAGCCATCGGCATCGCAGAATAATATCCACGTAGCGGAGGGCGGGAGGTCCTGGATGCCCCGCCAGCACGCCATGCCGTAGCCGCGCACGGGTTCGTTGAGGACCTCGACTGCGGCTTGATGGGCCACCGCGACGGTGCTGTCGGTCGAACCGTTGTCGACGACACGAATGTTCATGATGCCTTGCCGGCGCAGTCGCGAAATGACGAACGGGAGCGCGCTGGCCTCGTTGAGCGCGGGGATCACGACCCAGATGCCGGCGAGGGACACTGTTTGCGCAGTCGGCCCAGCGGCCGGGGATACACCCACCTCGGTTTGCGTCACGCGCACTTTTCCCGTTCTCTCATGCCGGCGGCGGACCGGAGCTAACTTGGCGCGGCGTGACCATGCGGCGTTCAGGGGGCATATGGCAAGGTGCACGGTGGTGCTCAAGTGCCAAGCGGCGTCAAGGGCGGGGCGTGCCCAGTCAAGTTTGCTGGGCGGGCTTTCGGCTACCTTGAGCGCGAGCTATTCGCCACATAGAGATGAACTATGGACCAGCACGTTCTCGCCATCTCAGGCGCCCCATCGGGCACCCCACCGGCAGGACATCGCCAGATCGATGAATTGGCCATTCGCGCGCTCGGCCGCTATGGGTTGCCGCCGGCCAGCACGGTCCGGCTGATCAATATTTCGGAAAATGTGACCTACCGGGTCGATGATCCCGAAAGCGGAGGGCGATTTGCGATGCGGGTCCACCGCGACGGCTACCATTCGCGCCGCGCGATCGCTTCGGAACTGGCCTGGGTTCGGGCTCTGAGGCAGAGTGGGACGGTCGTCACGCCAGCGCCGGTCGCGGGCCTCGACGGGGACATCATTCAAACGATGGCGCTTGAAGGGGCGTTGCCTCGCAACGTGGTTCTTTTCGGGTGGGAGGATGGAGCGGAGCCTGCCGCGAACGATGTGGCAGGCTTTGAAAAGCTCGGTGAGACGGCAGCGCTGATGCATGCACATGTGAAGACCTGGGTGCGGCCACCGTGGTTTGAGCGCCATACGTGGGACTTCGAGACCAGTCTCGGCAGCACGCCGCACTGGGGCCGCTGGCGGGACGGCATGGGTATGACGCCCGAGATCGCGGCTGTTTTTGACGAGTCCGTGGGCGTGATCGCGCAGCGCCTATCGCGGATCGGGACGGGCGATGGAGTCTTCGGGCTGGTACACGGGGATATGCGGCTTGCCAATCTGCTGATGGACGGAGGCATAGTGAAGGTCATCGATTTCGATGATAGTGGCTTCTCCTGGTATCTGTATGATTGCGCGACAACGGTTTCGTTCTTCGAGCATGAGCCCGAGGTTCCTGATCTAATCAAGGCTTGGGTGCGAGGCTACCGTCGCATCGGTTCATTAAGTGCCGAGGAGGAAGCGGAAATCGCGACGTTCGTTATGTTGCGGCGAATCCTTCTGGTTGCCTGGATAGGCTCGCATGCTGAGACAGACCTCGCCCGCGCAATGGGTGTGGCCTACACGGAAGGCACCGTGCCACTGTGCCAGGCTTATCTCTCGCGGTTTGCGGCGGCGCGCCCTGTCGCGGCGGCCGGTACGGGCAAGTCGTGGTGGACGCGCGTATTTGGATAAACCTGCCGCTTTAGAGGGCAGGATTGCAGCATGTTGCTCAGCCCTAGCGCTTGACGACGCGGGGGCCTCTGCTAGCCTTGATCTCGCTTGCAAACGAGGTGCTGGATGGGCTGGAGCCAGGGCGCAACGGAACCGATCCCCTTGACGGGTGAGACGCACCGCAATCCGGCGCCCGGTGTTATTGCCGCGTCGGCCACAGGTGTGGTGTCCTGGATAGAACGGCTCAACGGCGACGTCGATCGCATTTTCGGCGAATCGGGGATTGCTCCGGAGATGGCCGGTTCACCCACCCTCGTGCTCGATTTGAAATCGTTTTGCCGGCTGTTTGAGGAAAGCGCGCGCTCGACGCACTCGGATAACTTCGGGCTGTGGTTTGGCGTGAAGTTCGAGCCGCGTGATCTGGGATTGTGGGGTTATGCGGCATTGTCGGCGCCGACCATGGGATCGGCGCTGTCGACACTGGTTGAGCTATTTCCTTTGCACCAGCAGTCGTCATCAATGCGGTTCGGCCGCGATGCCAGCGGCCTGATGAGATTAGAGTACCGGATCGAAGCGCCGGCTATCGTGGAACGGCGCCAGGATGCGGAACTGACGCTTGGGCAGATCGTCAGCTTCATGCGCACGAGTCTGGGTGTGCGTTGGTCACCGGACGAAGTCCATTTCGAACATCCGCGCCCCGAAGGGTGGCGCGAGCACGAGCAGGCGTTCGGCGCACCGGTTTACTTCTCGCGTCCGTCGAATGCACTTCTGTTCAACGCCAACGTGCTGGGCGTGCCCATGCCCACACATGATCCGCGCCTCTTGGTCGCCATGAGGCATTGCATGGAGCAACTCGGTCGGCGTCCGGATCTACGTGCCCGGATTTCGGATCAGGTGCGGGCAGCCGTTGGGGCGCGGCTGGCCGAAGGGGTTCCGTCGCTCGACGTCATTGCTGCTGAATTGCGACTTGCGCCGAGCCATATTCAGCGCGAACTGCACTATGACGGATTGACCTTTACAGGCCTGGTTGAAGCAGCGCGGCGCGATCTTGCTCTCAACTATCTGCGTCAACGACAGCTTTCGATGTCAGAGATCGCGTTGCTGCTTGGCTATTCGGAGTTGTCGGCGTTCAGCCGAGCGGTGCGCCGTTGGACCGGAAGGTCGCCGCGCGGCGTACGCGCAAACTTATTGCGCGGGGCCGCGGAGTAGAAAGCGCTCAGGCGTTCAAGGCATCAAGGCTTTCGGGCAGAATCTGACCTCCGTCGACGATGATCGTCTGGCCTGTGATATAGCCTGCTTCTTTGGATGCGAGGAAAAGTGCGGCGTGACCGATATCCTCCACCGTTCCCAGTTTTTTCAGCGGTATTGAGGCTGCCATGGACTTCTCATACTCCGGCCCGAGTGCGATCAGACCTTCCGTGAGAATGTTGCCGGGTAGGACGGCGTTGACAGTAATCCCATACTTGGCGACTTCGAGGCAGGCCGTGCGCATGAATCCCAGCTGCGCCGCCTTGCTGGCGCCGTAGTGGGTCCAGCCGGGGAACCCCGTCACGGGACCTGTGATGGACGACGTGATGACGACGCGGGCCTGATCGGACTTCTTGAGATACGGGAGGCAGGACTTCAAAGATAAGAACGTGCCTTTGAGATTGGTGGACAAGACGTGGTCCCAATCTTCCGCGCTCAAATCTTCAATTTTGGCTTGGGGAAAGATGCCGGCATTGGCGCACAGAACATCGATCGCGCCGAAGGCCGAGACTGCTGCCTCGGCCATCATCTGGGTGCCCCCGGCGTCGGAGATGTCAGCGGCCGTTCCCTTGGCAATGCCGCCGCTGCGGCGGATTTCTTCCGCGGCTGCTTCTGCCTCGGCGAGGTGACGCGACACGATGAGAACTTTGGCTCCGGCCTTGCCGAACACGAGTGCGATACCTTTGCCGATGCCTTTGCTGCCGCCGGTTACAATAACGGAGCGGCCGTTGAGCGATGACGTCATTTAGGTTCAACTCCTCGAAAGCGATCCTGAGAATGTCCGAAGCCGGGGCAACGCGCGTCACGATCCGGTCCGTGCCGCGACTGTATTATGGGATGCCGGAGGCGCATGGACTTGACCTAGAGGGGTCTAGAGTTGGCCGCCGACGTCCGGTCGGGTCAAGACATGCCCGGTCGTCTGGTCCTATTGTGGGAGCCTATTTGGCGTCACGGAATGTCCGCCCATGAGCACGCAACCGAAGATACTGGAACTTAATGCGTTCGATATGCGCTCTACAGTGGGGCTCGACCCGGATACGGCGGGTCTCGTGGAGCGCCGGCGCCGGACGTTCGGTCCGACGTCGATGCTGTTTTACAAGCGGCCGCTTAATGTCGTGCGGGCCGAGGGTGTGTGGCTCTATGAGGCCGACGGAACACGGGTTCTGGATGCCTATAACAACGTCCCCTCCATCGGCCATTGTCACCCCGCTGTCGTCGCCGCCGTTTCACGCCAGATCGGTACCCTCAACATCCATACCCGATATCTCTATGACGGCGTTTACACGTATGCCGAGCGGCTGCTCGCGACGCTGCCGGACGAGATTTCCAACATCGTGTTTACGTGCACCGGCTCGGAGAGCGCGGACTTCGCGATGCGGGCGGCGCGGGGACTTACGGGGGCGACAGGGTTTATCGTCACCGCCAACGCCTATCACGGCAATACACTTGCCGTGACTGGCGTATCGCCTTCATCTGCGAGTGCAGAGCCGCGACCACCCCACGTGGCAATCATTCCGGCGCCTGACACATACCGGCAGGGCTTCGACGGACTGGCTGAGGCCTTCTCCGGCCATGTCCGGTCTGCCATCGATGAGCTGTCGTTGCGCGGTGTAAAGCTGGCCGGCTTCATGGCGGACAGCATCTTTTCAAGCGATGGCGTCTATCCCGGAGCGCGCGGCTTTTTGAAGGAAGCTGTGGATGTGGTGCGTGCTGCGGGCGGTCTTTACATCGCGGATGAAGTTCAGCCTGGCTTCGGGCGTACCGGTGATCACATGTGGGGGTTCGAACGCCACGGCGTTGTTCCCGACATGGTCATCATGGGCAAGCCAATGGGCAATGGGTTCCCGATGGGCGGCGTGGCCATCAAGCCCGATCTGCTTGCGGATTTCGGCGCCCGGGCGGGATATTTTAATACTTTTGGCGGCAATCCGGTTGCGGCTGCTGCGGGTCTAGCGGTTCTGGAGACGCTGCAATCGGAAGGCCTGCAACTGAACGCGCAGGAAACGGGTCGCTATTTGCGTGACGGTATCGCGACGCTGGGCCGGGACACGGGACTGATCTCTGATGTGCGCGGCGTGGGACTCTATATCGGCGTCGAATGCGTGACCGGCGACGGCATTAAGTCTCCAAACCCGGTCCTCGCCGACCAGCTCGTCAACGCAATGCGGGAGCGGGGTGTCTTGATCGGTACGGCTGGCATCCATGGCAATATTCTGAAGATCCGGCCGCCGCTTGCGTTCCAGCGTGACCATGCCGACCTACTTCTAGAGGCCTTTGCGGCTTCGCTGCACACACTCGTTTGAGTGGTGGTTGCGCATGTTCTGGCTGAGGACGGGTGAGCGCGATCAGACGAAATTCGGCGCGTTTAGCGCCACTTGTTCTTGAGGAGCGCTTCTTCATCGTTCTTCGACAGTGCTGGTTTGGCGCCCAGGGCCTTTAGGAGGCCTTCCATCGCGGCCGCGTCACCACCGCTAGCGGGACTATAATCCTGGGACGGGGGTTCGGCCCCCTCTGCAAGTTGCGCGGCGCCTTCGACACGCCAGACGCCGCGCTCGTTGCGGCAGGCAATTCCCGCCGTGACAGGGCCGGCCGTGTCTGGCGAGAACGCTTCAAATTCCCGGCAAATGCGGCCATTGGCATCTCGAAACGAAGCTACGACCATCAGGTCTTGCGCGGGTGCGGCAGACAGCGTGATCGCTTCGCCACTTGGCTTTTCGTCGAGAAGCGTTGCCAGTGGTGTGCCGGCTTTGACCGGCCCGACGGCGACTTCGGTACCTGCCATCCATACCGGTTCGCTGGCCCGGCGACCAAATTCGTATCCGCCGATTCCGCCGACAATCAGTGCAATGGCTGCAGCCATCGGAAGCGCGAGGCCGGACGGCGTTGGCGTCCGGATCTGCCGCGGGGGTAGTGATACAACGTTTGCTTCGGTCTCGGGTGACTTGGTATCCAAGATCAGGGCTGCCAGACGGGCATCGGACTGGGCGTCGTGCATCGCGCGGTCAAAGGCTTCCTTCGCCAAATCGCCGGACGAGCGAAGGCGTTCGACGAAGCGGCGGGCATCCTCGTTTTCAGCAACGAATGCGGCCACCTTTTCCGCCTCGTCGGGCGCAAGCGCACCGTCAGCAAAGGCAACCAGCGTTTCGTCGTCGGGCCAGTGATCCCGGTTGCTCCGGCTCATGGTGTCATCGTCTTTCGATCTGCGGCGGAGGTACGCTGCTGCGCGCCCAGCATGGAGAGGACGCTATCGAGCGAGGAACGGGCTTCGCTCTCTGTCGGCACATAGTAGTCGTCATAGGACCTGGCCGTCACTTCATTGGCGACTGCTCCGACAACGGTCCACCGGGCGGATGATCCGCGGCAGGCGATGAAAACCTGCGCCGGCACGACTCCGCCGCGCGCCGAATAGAGTTCGACCTCGCGGCATTCGTTGCCGAAACGATCGCGAAAACTTGCTATTTCTGTTGCCCGCCAGCGGTCGGGTCCAGTCCAATCGGCACCGGTCTCGGCGACATGATCCAACGCATCCGCCAGTACGCTGGTCCGCGGGAGTTCTCCAAGAATGGCTAGACCGGTTGCCATGCTTGCGGGTTGATGCTGGCGCACGAGCTGACCGACGGCGACGCCCACGACGAGACACGCTGCGGCTGCCACCGCGAGCCTTGGCCATATGCGCAGGCGCATGGCGAACTCCGACCGGCCGGCTTTGCGGTTGTGATCCGTGTGGTAGGACAGTGCGTCGAACCAGCCGGGAATGCCGGTAAAGTCAAACCTATTGAAGCACTCACGAACTTGGCAGGCGCTGAGCTTGAACAGAGCCACCGTGTGCCGGGCTTCCGGATCGACTGCCAGCACCTGCTCGACGGCGCGCCGCTTTTCAAGATTCAGTTGGTTGTCCGCATAGGCGACCAGCACCTCGTCACGCAGGCATCTCATGGTGTGCGCTCCGTGGCTGAAGAGCGGCCACGCTTGTCTGACCGCGGCATGTCGATGGCTTCGGCGAGCTTGCGCCGTGCACGCGCTAGCCGACTCATGATGGTGCCAATAGGAACGCCGAGGGTGTCGGCGGCGTCCTGATAGCTCATTCCATCGATCGTCACGAGGGCCAGAACGGCGCGCTGCTCCTCGGGGAGATTGCTTATTTCCTCACGAATAACGTCGAGATCCATGCGCGCTTCGAGTTGTTCGTGAGTTCGCGCGTCGAACGTGGCCGTTGCGGCGATGTCGGGGTCACTGGAGGCGGGGCGGCGGATGGCATAGCGGACGCGATCAATTCGTACCGATCGAATGATCTGGAACATCCAGCTGTCGAGCCGTGTTCCCGGCTCGAACTGGTCGAGCCGGGACAGAGCCTTCTCGCAAGCCGACTGCAGCACCTCCTCGGCCTCCTCCATCGATCCCGTGAGCGAATACGCGAACCGCCGCATGCGCGGCAGCAGAGCGACAAGCTCCTTGCGTACGTCGTGACCCATTCGGGATTGGTCCTTGGTTTTTTCGGCTGGGGAAACGCCAAATTCGTGGGACTATTCCACATGCATAACTGTTTTTCGACAACCACACACGCGGCGATCCGCGGCTCATTCGATTCCTCGTGTTCGACGGTTAAGGGTTGCGGTTGGCGACCTCATCGCAGGGGCATTCACCCTATCGGGAATAAAAGTTGGGATTGGCCGTTACGCGCGCCATGTTCTTAGCGCCAAACGACCGCATGGACCGCACGTTGGATTGAACGGATGGACCGGAATACCGTCAGCTTCGTCTATGCGCGCCGCTGCTGCTGGGACTACGCTATTGGCTGTGGCGAGAAAGTCTTTCGCAATTCGTAGGTCCAGGCTTTGAGTGATTCCGTAAGTCATCCAGGGTGTGAGCTTAACTGAGGTTGTTTGATATGATCCCTCTGCCAACTCGTAACGACATGAAAATTAAGCGAAATCGTTCATCTCGGATTTGGGGGGTGGTGGTTTTTGGGGTCGCTGCGGTTGCCGTCGAAATTGGCGCTTCGAAGGGAATTCTTCCCGACATTTCTTTTGTCTCGTCGGCCCAAGCCGATGATGATGATGGGGGCGGTTTCAGCGGCGGCGGCTTCCGAGGCGGCGGTGGGTTTCGCATGCGGGCGGTCGGACTTCCCATCGGCATTCCGCGCATTCGTCTTGGACGGCTGCCGCGCTTCGCCGTGCCGCAAAGGCGCTACAAGAAATTTGCCAAAGCCAGGGCCGTGCCAGCAGCAGTTCCGCGGCGTAAGCGTGGCGAACTCATCGTGGCAGGGCTGACACCGGCCGAAATCGCAAACCTTCAGGGCGAGGGTTTTAACGTTCAGGTCACGCGGACATCGGATACATTGGGTCAGACGGTCAGCCGCGTGGATCCGCCTGCCGGCGTTGGCACTACGAAGGCCTTGCAGAGAATTGCGGACTTGGCTCCGGGAGTCACCGCTGCCCGAAACGATACGTTTCAGCGGTCTGCTATCGGTCCCTATAAAGCGATGGGCGAGGCTTGCGGTGCAGGATGCGAATCCTTTGTGATGACGGGATGGAAGACGAGTTACTTGCAGTGCGATCTTCCCGAAGTTATCGGCGTGATCGATACCGGTGTCGATCCCGCCCATCCGAGTCTCGCGGGCGCTAACGTCGAATTGGCGAGCGTGAGGCGATCCGATCGGCGACCATCCGATCCGGCGCACGGTACGGGCGTTGTGAGCCTTTTGGTCGGTCAGCCGGGATCTGATGTCGTGGGCGTCGTTCCAAAAGCTAAAGTGATCGCGGTTGATGCCTTTCATCGTGCCGGTCAATCGGATGCGACCGATGCTTTCGATCTGGTCGCCGCGCTTGATCTTCTGGCGGAGCGCAACGTCCGCATCATAAATCTGAGCCTGGCTGGACCTGAAAATCCCGTTCTGGCCGATGCGGTTTCCAAGTATGCGGATCGCGGTGCCACGCTGATTGCAGCGGCGGGCCCGTCATCGGGAAACGGCGGCGGGTATCCGGCTAAGTATCCGGGCGTGGTCGCGGTCGCAGCAATCGACGGCGATATGCGCCCCTCGCGGCTGTCCGCGCGCGGCACGCACATCGCATATGCCGGCCCTGGTGTCGGAATGACTGTGGCA